>Ga0181338_1000109_pt1 | contig 18399 bp, 25 predicted proteins | sample Sp13VDMM110SD_FD_122168 | JGI IMG/M metagenome (GOLD analysis project Ga0181338, IMG submission 122168) | Freshwater viral communities from Lake Michigan, USA - Sp13.VD.MM110.S.D | ecosystem: Environmental > Aquatic > Freshwater > Lake | place: USA: Michigan | collected 2013-04-23
CCCCCCCTAGGAGAGCGGGACAAAAGCCAGGAACGAGCGGGCAGGGCAAAAATGTCCGTTCCTGACCCAAAATCCCGCAACTTTGGGCAGCTGTGAAAATCTATGAAAGGCCAGTGGTACGCCCACAAGCGTATGCAAATGTAGAAACACCGAGACCTGTTTAGGTCAAGGGGTTTTTATGTGTGTCTCGGGGTGCATTTCAGGAATCCAATTTCGTTCGCTAAAAACGGATTCGTGTCCGCCAATGGAACGGGATGGTGTGACTACAAGATGACTTCTACTACAGCTATCAAGATGCCTACCAGCCTGCATTTCATCAAGGTCGTCAAGGAGGTACGAGAGTACACAATTCGGCACGAGCTTACCTACCCTCACTTCGTGTCCGAGTATATGGTCAAGACAACGGGAGAGAGCGACGAGCATTTCAAGACGCGGTGCGATGATGTCTGGGATGGAATGTGCAGCAAAATTGAGTGGAAGCACAAAGACGGAGCGATTGATCTTGGGGATTGCGAAATTGAGTGCGGGAATGATGACGAGTGGGAGGGAGATGTGGAGGACGAGTTTGAGGGTGACATCTGTGACCTTGTGGAACGCTACGACAATAGGCCTATCATAACGGCTGCCAGACTTACTGCAAATGAGATCCGTAAGGCACTTGCCGATGCTGATTAGTTAACTATCGGCAACCTGCACACGCTCGGGTTCCCGAGCTACGGGTGTCTTCGCTATGCTGAAGGACTCCGTGTACACAATGATACGTTCAAGCCCGTTGCACTCTTCGGGGACAGCAATGTCCTTCGCGTCCTTGAATTTAACTTTGTATTTTTCAGTTGTAGATTCAGGAAGCGGTGGGCTAATCTCCTGCAGCCGATCATACGTCTCCTTTGTCATCTTCAATAGGTCGTGCGGCTGCATCCGTTCCTCGCGAGGCAGTCCCATCTCAATGGCCAGAAAGCGATACAACTTTGAAAACTGGATTCCAGCTATGCGGTGTCCTTCTGCCCTCTTTGCAAACTGGAAGTACGATCCAGTCGTATTCAACGTTGAGACAAACAACGAAGTAACTCCCAGTACCACACTAATCAACGCTTGATTGGGTGAGAGCATTGGAGAACTAGACAGGGCCGAGACGAAGCCTGTAACTCCCGAGAGTACAATTACGGGCAAGTCAATCGCGGTTCGTTTTGCAGAAACAATCTGCTCGGCTTCCAGATGCATCATACCTAGTGTGTGAGACCGTTCTCCTGTGCTTTTGAAGTACAATTCTAACGCATTAGTCCAGGTCACTACTCCAACCGTAGCTTCGCTCATTACACATAACCTCTCAAATAAAACCGATACTCATTACAATGTTCAAGAAGGCGTTAAACACCGCACGCCAGTATATCGGCAGGGCATACAATACTGCCAAGCTTTTCACCAGCGGTAAGAGTGTGGTCAGTGCAATCAAAGACGTAGCGAGGGATGTGAGCACTCAATATCCTCCTACCGTACGCACTACCCTATCGCAATACGGTACACAGCCGATTGTGAGTTTGAAGCTGTGCAAGGAAATTGTGCAGGAGAACACCGAGTTTCTGATTAAAGCACTTGCGGGTAAGGATACCTGGGAGGCAGCCAAACGCAATAACGGATTTGACCGTTTCTACCACTTGTTTATGATTGCAACCCTAGACAGCGGCCAGCAGCTACACATTGAGAAGAATGAAATTATGCGGGTCTCCACCAATCCGAGACCTTGCCCAGATGCACTTGACCTGGGCCCACCGCGTACTGGTATGACGGTCAATCAGATGATGGAACGCACTCGCCAACGTATCGGTGATAATGCTTTCTTCACCTATGATCCGTTTGCAAATAACTGCCAGTCCTTCATTGGTAATTTATTGACGACACTCGGATCCTACACTCAACCAGCGAAAGATTTCGTTTACCAGGATATCTCTGGACTACGCGAAGAGCTGCCTTCCTACACCAAAGTCATCGCAAGGGGCTTGACGGATACGGCTGCATTCTTCAACACAGGACTGCAGAAGCTCAAGAGCTACATTAACACTGGAACTGGAGACCAGCCAATTATTGACACTGCAGAACCTACTGATTAATTAGACTCGACAAACGTAATTTGACTAGAGTGTCTTCCGCGGCTCAAAGCGGTATACGGCATCGCGTACTCAAAGAAGTCCATACAGATGTAGATGTGCTTGTCCTCAATGGTCTGGCCCTGGAACATATGGACACCCTTGCTGACGAACGTCTCTGGAATTAGCTTCTCAACCCGATGCGTTGACCACATAAAGATGGAATCCGCTGCAGCCTCCTCTACGGCCTGTGCAAGGGGCATCACTGCAAAGTTCTTACGGATATACGCCTTGATCTTGTTGGTATCCGCTACGCCGCCATCTGTGTACACCTTCCGCATCTCCGAACGTAGGTCAAGCTTCATCGTCTTCAAGGCCTCATCTTTGGCTCGGTAGTCATTAACAAATTCCACCACAGGCATAGAATCAGGGATGCTCCAAATCTCCTCTGGATTCACAACTGACCCTCCTCTGCACTGGTAGTGCTGGCGACGGTCAAGGTCTCCCGCGTACAGAATCAATGCCTTCGGGTATATCCGAGGGATCATCTCAATCCATTCCTTCTTGCACATTGTAATTTCATCCATCAGAATGACCGTTGGCGAGTGTTTGACGTTGTAGCATTCCGTCTGGATACCCAGTAACTTATGCAGCGTAATTGCGTTAGACTTACCCTCCTTGAGCTGGTTGGTAGGTACAACATACAGCGGATTAATGTAGCCGCGGTCCGTCAATATCGCGGTTGTCTTACCACTTCCACCCTGACCAATCAACGCAGAGCTACGAGTAATGAGTTCAGTCGTAGGTGCAAATCCATCCGACACTTCCACACCCACATACCAATACGGTATCTCCTCATTGAACTCCTCGGGAAATTGCTTGATGTCCTTCTTGCGGAACAACGGACCCACATTCGTCAACTCATCATCAAGAAAGATGCCGTCAAGCTGCACCGCCTTGATGCCCTTGTACTTCTCCATCTCAATCATCATATTGATACGGGTGTAGGATGTGATGGCTCCGAAGATGTGGTGTGCAACCATCACCTTCTTCTTTGGAATTTCAACGGTGGCCTGACCCGAGTGGTTCCAGTACTTTGTGTTCTCATACTGCGACTTCAACATCTCTGCAAACTCGCGATTGGCAGGGAACGTATACCGCGTAGAGTGGAAATTATCAGGCATACTCAACCTGCCTGTCCACTTCTGGTACAGCTTGCGATTAACAAACTCGGAAGGATATTCAATCCCTTGCACGGAACCCCAGGCACCTGCTAGTATCGTAAATTCTACGTCGTGGTGCTTCTGGAAGTAGCGGATCTCTGCACTGAACATTACTAACACCTGCCCAGGCTTCATACCTAACCGAGTGCAGAACCGATTGATGTGGTCAATCTCCACCTTGTAGAAGCCCACATCCACAATCCGATTCACAGGACGAAACTGCTGCACCTGTCCGAGAAAGCCCTCATAAAACGGACAGGATGTATGATTGGTGTACGCGTTTTTCATATCAATCAGTTTTGTGGAACTTGTGTACTCGTCAAATTTCAAAGTCTCGCTGTTCACAATGCGGCCTGCCCGAAGGAACTCGTTCAGCTCTGGATGTTGTAATGCGTCGTAACGACAATGTCTAACCTGGTCGTTGACCTGATTAATCAGCTCCTGGTCTGGGTTGTCCAGAACGTAGCAGCCATCCACTGTCTCAATGTTATTCGGAGGGTTCGTACCGTTACGGATAATGTGGAATTTGTTCTTGTTCTTCTCGACTATGTCATCCAGCTCGGCTGCAGTTACCTTCACTGGCTCCTGGTTCGTTAGCAGATCAATATGGTTGACGCGGGTGTTGGTCAGCACAATCTTGATAGAATGGTTGGGATGGCCGAATGTATGTAACTTCGTATGCAGGATGTCCTCAATCTCAATGTGGAATCCCAGCTCTACTGCAATCTCTCCGATGTCCTTGACGGACACACCGTTAGGATACTTCAATTCAAATCCAGTCAAGCGGTTCAGCTTCGTCTTGTAGTTGCGTCTCGTCTTATCGGCTTTCGCGTTTTCAATCTTCTCGTTAATGCACCGCCGCACCGCGTCAAAGAAACAGGTGTTGGTCTCGTTGTCCCGAAAGACCTGTGCAATATTGCGACCCACCAGCTGTGCACCGCGAAAGATTCGCACTTGATCTGCACCGAACATCTCTGGGATGAAATTCTGGGCATCGCTGGGCCCCTCAAACAACTGCCGAATCCAATCGGCCTTACGCTGGCGAGGTTCAAGGGTCAACCTAGGCTGCCTACCATTGAGCACAGCAGACAGACGACCACCAGTAAAGAAGACGAGCTCAAGCGTCTCGCCGCGAAACGGAAGTACAGCTTGAAGGAATGTACGGTAGTCCCGAGGGTCAGCTACAAGTAACGGCCGCGGTCTAATTAATCTAGCAACTGCACCTGCGATACGACGACCTGCCTGTGCCTGACGGATCTCACCCAACCGTACCACCCGACGACGGTCCTCCTCAACGGCCCGATAGTACACCTTGTTCGCTGCAATCCGCTTATCAGGTACGCCCCTGCGATTGAACCTTGTCGGTATGGGGACTCCTAACCGACGAGCTTCATTTTCAAACTCCAACCTTGTCACTGGTGGCATCCCTTGTTATACTGATTATAAATTATTCTGTCTAAACACTTTCCGTTTTCCACTGGACGTTCTGCATTTTTGAAGAATCGGAGCTGGATGAAGAATCATACCCCTCGACGACCTTCCTAGGACGTCCTCGCGGCTTGCCTGTGGACCGACGCTTGTTGATGATCTCCTTGTGGGTCTCGTAGTAGGTCTTGTAGTAGGTCTCGTAGTTACGCTTTGGCTTGACGGTGGGGTTCTCCATTATCCTGTATTACCTTCCTCTGTGAAAATAGTCTGTGCACCCTTCATCTCATTATACCGCTGTTTCGCCCGAGCTAGGATCATCTCCTTGTTGGCCTCGTAGTACGCCGCAGCTTTTTCGCGTCCCTTGGACTCGTAGTACCGACGTCTGGCTTCCCTGCACTTCTCTGTCTTACGATAGCGTTGCTGGGGTGTCTCCATTAAGCTATGCGGTGAAAAGAAAGTGATGCTGGACTAAACGGAAAAGTCACACCTGTACCATCCCAAAACGTCGTAACCGTATTCGGAGGCGTATCAGGATGACTACAAGCATACGAAATGTAGAATCCTACGTTAGAACCCGTAACATTAACGGTTGAATGACCTGTGACTGTAACCAACATCCCAGCAGCATACAAGGTTGAATCGTAATACTTGCTGGTAGAACATCCGCCAGGTTGAAGAACATCCGTAGTATTGTCGGTCATATAGAGAGACGTCAGAATTGAAAAGTCGTGCGTTGTGGTATCCTGATGAGACACATTCAGCGTCCATTTGACATCATAGACACCATTAGGAACAGCGACAACCTCGTTGGAAAGTCCAGTCAAACTGCCGTTGCTACCGTTGACGATGCTATTAAAACTAACGGTGGAAAGCCCGCTCAATACGGGTATAGTCCCCGCGGTAATCACAGCTGTTCCGTAGCAAGGTTGAGGTGCAAAGAATACAGCCGTTCCGTTCTGCGTCAGAGTGCCAGTCGTAAACTCAATTCCGTTGGAACCAATAAACTTAATCTTCCCTGCATTTGAACCTGATCCACCAGCAGCGGAATTCAACGTAATACCTTCTCGACTGTACAGCGTTGCCTCACCCGAACCAGCCGTATATTTAAGCCCGTAAGTATCAGGAGTTCCCAGCACTCCGCCGCTCAAACCCATCTCTCCGTTCGGATTCAGAGTCAGAATGTTGAATGGATCACCAACTCCAGACGAACTGGTTCTGGAAGTTAATTCAACCTTGTAATTGCTACTTGCACCATTGAAACGCAAATCACCACCCTTTCCGAATACACCACCATCATTATTACCTATAAGAACCGTAGCAGCAGGACTCAAACTAACGAAAGCATTAACGCCACTGGAGGTAGAATCGTTCGCAAGCAAAAGTGTCCGCGTCGGGCCGTTCGGTTGGATGTTGTTGGTCTCCAATATACTCGGGCCAGTCAGTTCAACGTTTCCATTCACAGTGGTATTGTTTGCAGCTAACGTAAGAGTTCCACTCGTATTGCTGATTTGATTCACATTGGACAAAGTGTATGTAGCGAAATCTACCGTTTGCGTCGCGGGGAATGTACTCCACAAATTTGCAGAGGCACTTGCACCCGTAGCACCCTGAACTCCTGTAGCTCCTGTAACACCCTGAATACCCTGCGGTCCAGTGGATCCAGTGGCTCCAACGCTTCCGTTCGTTCCTGCAGCACCCGTAGGTCCAGTCGCTCCCTGAATTCCCTGTACACCTGTAGAACCCGTAGCTCCAACGCTGCCAGCAAGACCCTGTGCACCTGTAGGTCCAGTTACACCGATACTTCCAGCTGCACCCGTTGCACCCGTAGCTCCCGTTGCACCCACAGGACCACCACTCGGTCCAGTCGGTCCTGTAGCTCCTCCGCCAGTTGACGAAACTGTAACCGTTCCAATTCCATTCGTCGGCGACAACGTAATGTTGGCACCAGCGAGAAGTTGACTTACTTTATTTTGCGGAACTGCAAAGGCCATTGTATATCAGTAGGTTAATTTATGACCCAGATGTGAACCAGGCAAAGGGCTGCGTACTTGCACCTCCGCCAACCCAGTAGATCGTAAAGGATGATGCACTTGTGTTGACAACCGATAGGCGAAGACCCGCGGTTGCATCCGTATGAGAGGCCATAGCTACATAGCTAGTGGTCGTTGTGTACCCGACAGGCAATGTAACCACAACGTTTCCACTTGCACCCAGAGCACCCGTAACCGTTCCAGTCTGGGTGAAGGAAGCCTTGTTCTGAAAGGTAGGAGTCGGGAAGGACATTTGTTAATAGACGACAGATAAAACGATGTTGAAGTAAGCGTTGGCAGGATTCACAAGCACCTGGTAGTCCTCATCCAGAAGACGGAAGCGAATGTCCTTAAAATTGGGAGCAAATGCAGGCTGGAACTCGGCGTTGAAGTTATCATACACAATCAAGCCGCCGTAGTCAATGTTCACTGGAATCTTACCAATGATGTTTGCAACGTTTGCATCGTTATTGGAATCCGTCGAGATGTTGGTCGTAATGTAGATGTTGTTGGTGCGAAGGAAGATGTTCGGGTATCCATCTGCAGTCAGCGTCGTCGTTCCAGACACAGGAGCTACACTGGTGTACCCCAGGCGGAAGTTAGCGTTGTAGGCCACAGACGTTCCAACCGTATTGTTCCAGCTCCATCCAGGCATAATAATTACCTGTCCAGGAGTGGTGGTCGTCAGTGTGAGCTTGTTCGTATCCGTCGCGTAGGCAATTGAAACAGGGCAGGCAGACGGAGTTGCAGTGGCGAACAATCCAGTTGTCGCCGCGTTGCAAAATGTAACAAAATCACCAATCGTAGCCCAACGCCGATCCGTAGGGAACGTCATTGTGTAATCTGTGCCGTTCACCTTGAACACCCAGGTCTTATCGTTTGCACCAAAGGGCATCATCAAATGCGGAATTGTCGCCGACACAAAACGCAGACCCTTCGCTCTCGTCACAGGAACCGAAAGCGTAATACCAAAACTGGTAGACGAGTCGTTGTCCTGGTTGTTGTAGCTGGAGATGAACAAGTTACCAGCGGTCAAGGACATTTGTTAAGTAGCCCAGACAAGTTTTACTTGAAACGCTTGACAAGAGAAGTCTTCGTATGGGGTAGAGCAATTCCATACGCCAGTGCCCAGGATTTCCAATTATCTGCCGTTCCACTCGGGCCGCTCTTCGGAGGCATATTCGCCTCTGCATCGCTGCTGATTTCTTCGCGAGCCTGTATAGGGGCAGCCAGAACAGGAGCCGCAGCCAGAACAGGAGCCGCAGCAGGAACAACCGCAGCAGCCGCATTGGAAGCACCAGCAGGAGCCGCAGCCCGAGCATCCCGAGCAGCCGCAGCAGCACCTGCAAACACAGCAGGAGCTATCGGTACCGTCTTGATGCGGTCGAGTGCAGTTCCGAGCTCATCGTAGTTTCCAGATGCCACACTCAAATTAATTGTAGTGCCGACAAGCGGGAGCTGAATGGTTCCACCTCCAGAAAGGGCAATCACAAGTGTACGGAGGATCTCAAACAGATTGGGACCCGCAGTGCCATCAGGCTTCAGGATCGGAATTGACGATGCCCGAAGCAAGCGATGAGCCTCGCGGTACAGCTTTCCAGTCGTATCGCCCGAGAGAAGCTGGTTCATTGCAACGATGGCCTGTGTATTGGTGAGCGTCTGGGTATCCTCCGTCGTAAAGTAGGTCTCCTCACCTGGCTTGCGAGTTCCGTACACCTGCATAAGCAGTTTTCTACTGAATGTGTTAAATCCAGGAAGAGGAAGCATAATCTTGTTTCCGCGGTTACGGAGTGTCTCAAGCTTTGTAGCTGCAGCCTCGCGTTGCTTCTGGATTGCATCAGCCCGCTGAAGTCCCTCAAGCTGTGTAACATTGGTCACCTGACCCGCAGCACCCTGTGAAACTAGGAAGTTGACTGCAGCCTGTTCATCCTGTACCTCCTGGGTGTCTGGCATACGACGACCAAGGCGACGGTAGAACTCTGGAGTGACCGCCTGACGTTCGGGTCCTGTTCCGAATCCTCCAGTACCTCCCATCGCAAGCTGTCCATCCTGGGAATTTTGAGGAGCGGAAATTCCTGCACTCTGCGTAAGAGGACCCTTGACCTGCGACGCAAGGCCGCGAGCCTGGGCGATGCGACTGATGAGAAGCTTCTGTTGGTACGGGCGATCATCAACGGTGCGAGCCTCCTGAATAGCATTTGCCCGACGAACGTTGTCCACCTCCATCTGGGCTGCCTCTGGAGACATTCCTGCATCTATCATACGACGACTAAAGTCAGCTTCACTGCTCTGACGACGAGCATCCACTATATTCCGCATAATTTCGCGAGTAAGTCCCTGGTCCTCAACACTGGCCATACGGGCAGCTGCATCGGTCTGACGAGCAAGCTCTTGAGTGCGAAAATACTCCTCGAACGGTTGAGACTCAATGGCCTTGAACTGTTTGTCTCCGAACTTCTTCAGCAACGCGTGCAGCTTTGAACTCTCATCTTCGGGCTGGAATGTACGAAACCCAACACTCTCAAATTTTACATCCGACTGCTTGCGTTCAGCAGGACGCACAGGAGCAAAGATGTCATCGGGATAAATTGCAGACGGAGGAGCATTGCCGTCGGAATCACCCATACGGTACGCACCCAGAGTGGTCTTACCGACTGACGTTCCCATCTGCTGAACTCCAGCTACACTCTGCGTAGAATTACGAGTTACAATTGGAACCATATTACCACCAGCACTGAACTGCTGACGCGTTGAAATAGGGGCAGCCATTAGTCGCTTCATTTATATCCTTGTAGGTAATAAATGCTACAAGGTGCACTCCTCCAGAATATGCGTACGCGTCCTGATGTGTTCGGTAGCCGTCAGTTTGCAACCCTTCCTTCCCAGAAGGTTCCGTTGTACACTCTTCCTCCGATCGTCGGCAATACAATGTATTCCCCGATGCAGACAGAGTCTCTCGGAACCCAGTTTCTTCGTCGTAAGCTCGGAGGTGGGCATCTGATGGGTGCTGGGCCAATCCGCGGCTTGTTTGAACCGAACGTAAATTCTTCGGAGCGTTAAGCAATGTTGACGTACAAGCAGAAGTTCAACAAGAAGTACAAGTTTCCTGCGGACACATCCCATTCTATTTCGGAAATTGCAAAGCTCACTGGATACAAGAAGGCAGGACTGCAAATTATTTTTGATAAGGGTGTCGGTGCATACAAGACCAATCCAGCATCCGTTCGGCCGTCTGTCAAGTCTCCAGAGCAGTGGGCAATGGCCAGAGTGTACTCTGCTGTGATGGGTGGAAAAGCTGCTACGATTGATGCGGCACACTTACAACGCTAGGGAAGAAATATTTATCTACACCAATCCATTTGCGATCACCCTTGCACTGATAGGATAGACCCTTGTAGCAAAACAGGTCCAGCACCGTATCTCCTGGTTTACTATACGAGTTAATCATCAGCTCCACAAGGGCTTTGGGTCTTGTACTGAACCCATCGCGGTCCCTCGCCATTACAATTGAATGCGTCCTGAACTTACCGATATTGGTGGTTGAGGTTGCATTCCGCCTATCCTTGCCGTAGTATCCGTCAGTCGTCATATACGTTGACTTCTGCGGCTCCGTTCCAATCTTCTGGGGATAATAGACGGACTTCTTGTTCTTCCACACAAGGATCTCTTCCGTATCCCGCAGCGGCTGAATTTTAGACAGCATCGGATTTGTGTGACTATCCTTTGTCCAGTACCAGGTGTGAGATGGTGGCTTTGGTGCAGCTCGTATGAGCTCGTAATTAAACGGGATGGAGCAGTGAATCACTAGCATTCCAGCGTCGGTGAGTAGACGGAAGCACTCTGCAAAAATACGCGTCCAGTCCAGCGTCTCGTCCCAGTAATTTTGTGTTGTACCAAATGGCGGATCAAAATAAATAAGGTTGATTGATTTGGATGGCATACGAGCCATAGCTACGAAGCAATCCGCTCGGTGGAAGGTTGCCATTATTCCTTGACTACATTTTTAGCCTTGTCGTAGAACTCCTGGTTCATCTCCATTCCAATCGCGTTACGTCCCAGCTTAACTGCAGTGAAGCAGGATGCAAAGGACCCAGCCGTCGGATCCAGAATTGTATCGCCTTCCTTTGAATACCGAGTGATGAGCCACTCGTAGAGGTCATCGGGTTTCTGTGTCGGGTGCTTACCTCCCTTATTGGTCGCACTCGCAATCTCTACGACCGACTTGACGCAGCGAACACCCTTGTTGCTGTGCGATACATCCTTGTAGTCCTTTCCATAGATGCCCACCGTTTCAGGTTTGCTACGGATATGTCCTTCCTTCACACTCTCTGGAAAGTCTCCGTTGATGTCAATCCGAGTGTAGTTTGCACCCTTCTTGCTGAAGACATAGATGAGCTCGTGCGACCGTATCGGCATCTTGTTCGCCAGTAGGAACCCAACCGCTCGGGTCTTACTCCATACCAAATCGTAACGGAACCAGGACTCATTGGACTTGATAAGGTCGTATCCAAATTTAGCTGTACAGAACATCAGGACAGGTGTGTGGTCGTTTTTGCAGAGACGTTTGACCTGAACCCAGAAGGCTTCCAAATCAATCGGGATGTCCCAGGCACAACCCATAACACCGCCATCGCCAGCAGCATTTCGTTTCGCTTTCTCCTTACCAGCACCACCCGTAAGGCAGCCGTACGGTAGGTCGCATACGAAGAGGTCGATTGATTTGTCGGGCAGGGTCTTCATCAATTCCAGGCAGTCGCCGTTGTGTAGGGTGAGGGTAGCCATTATAATCAGGGAATATCCTTTTCATTCGGACTAACCGTTTCCATTTTACTCGGCGGATACTAATAAAATGTCCGCCTGGCTTGATGCAGTGAAGGAAGCGTTTGCAAAGCTGCGAAAGACCAACCCGAAGGCCACCCTTTCCGACGCGATGAAGGAGGCGAAGAAGACGTACGCTCCTCCTACGCCAAAGGCAAAGAAGGACGAGAAGAAGAAGGATATGTCCTGACGGTTCAGGATCAGGATCATTGGGTCAAAGTACTGGGGTGGAGACGACGAAGAGGAAGATATCCGAATTGTACTTCCAATTAAAATCCCCAAACAACGTCTACTGCACAAACCTGCAAAACATTTTTCCTATGCCTAGAAGGAAATGTTCTACACAATGCTGAATGGAGTGGTGTTCTCGGAGCCGCGACCTCTGTCCTTCTACTTCGGAATGCGAGACCAGATAATGATGAATATGAATTGACCGAGTAAACGCCCTACTGGACGATTTGTTTGCAAAGCTACTTTGATTTGCTCGGCAAGGCTTTCAAGACGGTACATATTCTATCTACTGCACAAAAGTGTTAAGATTGCGGCGAGTCAATAGATAGTTCACTAGGTTGCTCTGCGGAGGACGAGGTGCAGGTTCCTCTGTCGGAAAGATGTCATTCCCTACAAATTGAGTTTCCAGAACAACAGGCTTCTCCAGGTACACAACCTTCTTACGCGGCTTCGGAGGTGCCTTCACTTTGGGAGCCTTCACTTCCTTCACCACTGGAATTTGTACCTCCTGAACGTCCTTCTTTGCCCGACTCTTCTTTGGAACTACAATAGGAGCTAGGACTGGTGCAGGAACTGGAGCTGGCTGCTTCATCATCTCCATCATCTCCTTCATCTGTTGGAGAAGCAGAAAGTTCGGATCCGACTTCTTCTTCTCTTCCTCGGCCTTCGCTGCAGCTGTGGCCTGCACTTGCTCCTCGGCCAGTCGCTTCTTTGCCTCCTCAATGAGTAGATTGTCCTTCTCTCTCTTGAGACGGTCGCGTTTCTCCTTCAATTTTTCCCTAGCGATTTCAGGCTTCGTATCCTTCTTCACCCTGGGTGCCTTTGTGATGATAATCTCCTCGGTATCCGACATTTATGGAATACGGAGAAAAGTTTGTACACCGACTGTTAAAGCATTGTAGAAAAATCCTTTGATGTTCCTCTAATAAATGTCGTCTAGGTCATTCAAGGATGATTATGCAGCTGGAATTAACGTTGAAAAGGACCTGAAGTCTATGCTGGAGACCAAATTTGGTAAGCTTACGAAGACTGGACGTTACGATAAGCTGGACTATGAGGGCCCAGAGTGTTTTGTGGAGATCAAGAGCCGCACCAATCGGTACAGCCAGTATCCTACCTCCATCCTTCAGAAGACCAAATGCGACTACGCTCGTATGCAAACTAAACCTGTGTATTTTGTCTTCGCCTTCACCGATGGAATTTATTACATCCAGTATACGCCTGAAGTGTTTGACACCTTTGAATTTGGATTGTTTCAACGTCCAGGCAGAATTGATAAGACGGATATGCGACAGATGTATGTGTACATTCCAATTACTTCACTCACTCGGGTGTAATGGCGTTGGATCTTCCGAGACCTGGAGTCCAGCACTGTTTGGGTCGCAAGTGCTTGATTGCCTCCTTGGTGAATTTGCTATCGACCACAGCTTCATCGCGGTTTGGTGCAGCCGCGGATTCGTCCACTTTGCTATCGTCAGGCAGTAGATGCTCCACAGTGATCCCGAGATCGTAGCGAGCACGCCCCTTGTCTTCTGCATCTCCGCTCGTAGCTCCATCTCCAGAAACTCTAGCTCCATACTTCTTATCAAAGACTTCCTTTTGCTTCTTCAGGTTCTGGCGGTCCTCGTAACGTTGATCGTCCAGAGGCTTCTTCAGTTCCGAGTTGATAAATGCATCAATGATGGTCTTGTTGGTGAGGCTGGACGCGATGACCGTATCGTAGTCTAGGTTCGCCTTCTTGCAAAGACCCTTGACTGGGTTGTAGAAGCGGAGAGGGAGTGGTGCCGACATTTATTAGGTAGTCCTAAAATATAAATGGAGAATCCACCAAGACGAGGACGCGGACGTCCGAAGCTTTTACCCGAGCAGAAGAAGGTGAAGCCAGCTCGCCAGCCAGCTGAAGTTGAACCAAAGAACCCAGTGTACAAGGATGCCCAATCACCCGAGTGGTATGAGAACTGGGTCAAGGAAAAGGTGGCCTACAATAATTATGTGGAGACCCATAATTTACGACGCGGTGCAATTGAATTCTTCTAACGATGTAATATGCGATTGCCCCGAGTTGTGAAGATTCCATTCTTCAATCCGATGATTGAGTCTGAATCAGTACGGCGGCGGCATTCTCCCTTCAACGATCACTTTGATGCCGTTGTCAAGGACCTTTGTCTTGTACGAAGTCCTGCAAGGTGGGAATTGCCGAAAGCGGTAGTGAGTGTCCGTATCGACCCAGTCAACCACCCGAAGCTTATGATCCGTTAGCCATTGGAAGGCTTGCTGCAGATTGAACGTCGCTTTCGGAATCAAGACGCTCTGAACGGCCATACTTACTATACCCCTCGGACAATAACTTCTCGGTCAGAGGCTTGACGTTCTTGAGATTGTCTGCAAGCAGGTGAGCGTTGGCGTTGAACCTGGCCTCGTAATCGGACTTGTCCCGACTGCCTGACTCATACTCGGTCATAAGACCCTCCATTACCTTAACGGTGCACTGCAGTCCGTAGAACCAATCGGATAGCTCCTGTGCAGATGTACGAGCTGCGGCGTTTGACATTTATAATACCAGAGGAATATAATGCCGATCAAAGAACCTCGTTTGTGTGCAATACGGGAGAGCGAGAAGGAAGGCAAGAAATTTGATGCAGTGTTTCGCGATAAGAACTGCCCCTGTGGGATGAAGGACAAGGTAGAGTGCGGGCGAGGTGAAAAGATTGTAAGCTTTGGTCAGGCAGGTGCAGATGACTTTACGAAGACGAAATCCGAAGACGCAAAAAAGGCCTACCTAGCTCGTCACCGCAAGAACGAAAGCTGGGAGAAGCCGATGACACCTGGTTCGTTGGCTCGGTATATTTTGTGGAACAAACCTACTCTAAAGGAGAGTATCGCTGACTATAAAAAACGCTTTGACTTGTAATAATGGAGAAGAAGCCTGATTTGAAAATTGTACCGATGCCTGTGGATGCAGAAACTCGGGACAAGAAGACAGAGGCACTGGACAAGCGGCTACTGGGTCATCCGTTCCGAGCTGTGATTGTTGGAGCTTCTGGAGGTGGTAAGAGTAGCTTCCTGTACTCGCTGCTGAACGATAAGAAGATGTACGGCGACTTCTTTGATAAGGTGCTGATCTGGAACGGGTCACCGCGGTACAACCAGCAGTTCAAGAAATTGAATAATGTGCAGGTCTTCAACAAGTTTGACGTTGAGGAGATTACCGAGATTGTGAATGGTATCCGCGAGATGCAGGTTGAACGGAAGAGCGAGGGGCTGCGGTATTACAGAATTCTATTCGTTTTTGACGATTACAGCTCCAAGGGATTGACCAACAAGACTAGTGTGAATATCATTGACGACATCTTCTGCTCTGGCCGTAACGCGGGAATTAGTATTATCATTACGTCGCAGGTCTACAAGCACATCAACCGCAACTGCCGTATGACCAACCTGACGCATTTAGTTGTGATGGGTGTCAACAAGCCGCAGATTGAAGAGATTGCCGAAGAGCACCAATCGGAATTTGCAGATGTGGATGACATTATCAAGATCTACAAGGATGTCCGAACGAAGGACCCGTACGGGCATTTGATTGTGGATTACACTCGTCCCTCAAAGGAGCGGTTCCGTACATTAAACACCATCTACACCATTGGTGAAAAAAGTGAAGTATAGGGATAAATAATGGGTTGGCTCTCTCGTACTTTTGAAAGTGCAAAGGCGTTCGGCAAGAGTGCAGTTGATAGTGCAAAGACGTTTGTAGGCAAGGCGTCTGGATACGCCAGCAAGGGTGCCGAGCTTTACCAACAGGGTAAGCAACTGGTTGATCAGGGTGCAATGGTGCGAAGCCAGGTCAAGGCACTGCCGATGATTGGTGCCGTTGCGGGTCGTCTGGAGGGACAGGCTGGCCAGCTTCTTGAGAAGGCTGCGGAACGGGGTCTTTCTGCAGTTGGATTAAGTGCTCGTATGTAATAAAATAGCCAATCAAATTAAATGGGACAGAACGGCTCCGCACTAGGTAAGAAAATCCAAAACGACTTTGATGCCGTCGGCAGAGGTGTAGCTGAAGGCTGGGAGAAGACGAAAGCGTTTGGAAAGAAGGCCTGGGAAGGAGTTAAATCCATTCCAGTACTGGGGCAAGTCGCCTCTGGACTAGAGAAGGCAGGGGACTATATAGGATTGGGGAATATAACCCGAGGGTTGACGTCAGCTATAGACACAGGCGTAGGTGCAACCCAGAAGCTATTAAGTGGGGATGTATCGGGAGCTATTGGTCGCGTCACATCAGGCGTTAGGGACGTCCTAGACATACGAAAACCACAGCTTGTACAGGATGCAGAGAAAGTGCCTGTGATAGGGGACATAATTAGCAAGGCATACACTGGTCTGGAGAACGCCCCTCTGGCTGGTGGCCTATCGCTGAATGCGTTACGCAGTATTGGAAACGCTGCAGCTAATTCTGTAGATGCACTCCGCGGCGGTGATATTGTAGGTGGACTCAAGGCTGGGTTGGAAGGTGCAAAGGTGTACGGTCAGGGTAGAAGTGGATTAGCTGGAAAAATTGCGGATAATGTGGACCGAGCCCAGGGTGTAATTAAAAAGGTGGAAACAGCTCAACGAGTTATTAAATCACTTCGCCCGTAAACATTTCCGTATGTATCTAATAAAATGTCTGCCCTTACGATTCCGTTCCTTATGCCCCGTGTGGAGGAAGTCGTTCCTGATTTTGCAATGCTCAAGGATCGCCTCACTGGTGCATCCGTTGTGGAGGAGCGTTACACGGCCACCCAGGTGCCGTCGTCTGGCGATGCGTACACCGTCGGTGGCTCGGGTGCCAAGCTTATGATCATCCGCGTCGCGAACCAGAACGATTACATTGATACCTCGACGATGGTGCTCCAGTTCAAGGCTGTCGGCTCGGGTCTTACCAACTGTGCAATTGACGACCACATCTTTAGCTGCGTAGACACCATCAACGTCAAGGTTGGAGGCCAGACGGTTGAGGTGCTCAACAACGTCGGTCACCTTATGAACGCCCTTACGCAGGGTTCTATGCCCGCGGAGTATTACAGCAAGTGCGGTGCATTTGAGGGTCTCTATGCCTACGACAAGAGCCCGCAGCAGACTGGTGTGTCTGGCTACCTCGGAATTGGTACAGGTGGTGTGGATGGGCCTCCTACAGCTGCCCCTGTGGCTGCGACTGCACCGACTACCTGGGCGTATGTGGATGCTGCCCTCTCGTCTCGCCCTGACTTCAGTGGCTCGTCTGCTCTTGACTCCCGCTGGGTTGTTGGAAACCAGTGGCTCACCAACGGTCGCTACTACACGGTTCCTCTTACGCTCCTCGGTCTCTGCCGTCTTCCGACGCTCTTCGCGGCTCGTAATTTCCAGGATGTTACAATTGAGATTCTCTTCCGTTCTAGCATCGCGGGTGCAGTGTGGCAGCTCAACCCGAACACGACGCAGACGAGCGATGTTACGGCTGGTTACATCAACATCACCGATGTGTCCCTGACGTATGACTGCTGCCGTATGTCTGCGGATTACTATGCGTTGATGGACAACGAACTCAAGATGCCCAACGGCTCGGGTGTCGCGTACCCGATTGATACCTACCAGGTGCAGCCTGCCAGCCTCCCTTCGAGCTCGGCCAGTGGAACGCTTGCTGCCTCCATCACAGCTCCTACGGTGACCCGCATTGTGGTCGCGAAGGGCACTCGCTTCCTCAAGAGTGTGTACGGTGTGTCCAAGTATACAGCTGGTGAGAACGATGCTCGCTGGCGTAATAACTCCAGCAGCGGCAACTTCGGGTTCAATAGCTATCAAGTGATCATAAATAGTAAACGTTATCCCCAGTTGCAGGTGCAATCGTCTGCGATGGCGTTCCAGGAGCTCCAGAAGGCGTACAACCAGCTCGGTAGCATTTCGGGTGGTTCTATGATTTCTTGGTACGATTACCTCGGACACCCGCACATCCGCCGCTCGGCTGGTCTCGGATTTGCAACGACAGCCAACAACGCTCGCCAGGACCTTGTAATTTCTGGAACCAAGGATGGTACAACGCTCGGTGCTTCACCTGGAGATGAGGGCAAGTTCCAGGTTGGTGTCAATCTTGAGCAGTTCCTTACGAACTCGCCTGATGCGGGTGGTATCAATACGAGCACCAGCGGGTACCAGATCGCGATTGAGCTCGCCCAGGCTGGTCTTGTTGCGACAACCTCTTCAAGTGTCGCTACGGGTCTCTTTGATGGTGCAGCGGCCACTCACTTTGTTATCCTCCACTTCACTCGCGTCCTCACCCTCAAGGCTGGTGCCGTTGAGATCCTCGATTAAATTTACAAAAAAGCATCACCTCCAATACCTACTCGCTGGACGCGAGATTGAGACGTTCTTTGCATATGCAAAGGTATAAGACACACATAAAAACCCCTTGACCTAAACAGGTCTCGGTGTTTCTACATTTGCATACGCTTGTGGGCGTACCACTGGTCTTTTATAGATTTTCACCGCTGCCCAAAGTTGCGTGATTTTGTGTCAGTAACGGACTTTTTTGCCCTGCCCGCTCGTTCCTGGCTTTTGTCCCGCTCTCCTAGGGGG
>Ga0181338_1000110_pt1 | contig 17767 bp, 40 predicted proteins | sample Sp13VDMM110SD_FD_122168 | JGI IMG/M metagenome (GOLD analysis project Ga0181338, IMG submission 122168) | Freshwater viral communities from Lake Michigan, USA - Sp13.VD.MM110.S.D | ecosystem: Environmental > Aquatic > Freshwater > Lake | place: USA: Michigan | collected 2013-04-23
AAGGGAGCTGATCCTCGCTTGACGCTGTTTGATTTTTCATTAGTCCAGCCCGCCCATCTGCTGCATGAAGGTAAGTACCCATTGATTACACCATGCATAGGCTGCTTCAAGCGTAAGCGGTCCAGAGGCGTCGGTGACGCCTTTAAGGATTACTGTAGCCTGCCATTTTTCCTGGCCGCAAAGGTGGTTAACGCGAAACATGAAACCACAGCGTTTTGCCATGGTGGCATTTTCATACTTGAATTCAAGCGGCTTGAAGTAGATTGTTGTAGTCATTAAATTAGCTCAGGAATATCTCTGAAGCCAGAGAAGTCGCGATAGGCTATCACTTCATCAATTGATGATGCCAGATCCTCAGAATCCCAGCCGCCCACGGCTCCCGATGCCGTCATATCGCCAAGGAAGATAGTTTTTGTTTGGCCATGGGACTTTATAAACAATTGAATGCCAGCCTTGCAGTAAGGGTGGTAGACGAACGAGCGAGATCGCTCTTCCTTGATAGCTATGGCAAGTCGATCATTCAAGGCTACCAACTCATCGGTCGATGTGATGTATTTATGTCTAACATCCTTGATGCAGACGCACTTAATAGTTGATAGAGCAAGTTGCTTGGCATCATCAGGCCAGGCTTCAACCATTTCGAGAGACTGATTGCGCCATGTATCAAGGTCTTCTGCTTCACTGGGGCGGAGGTTAAATATTAAACTGTTATAGGGTTCTTCGACTTCTTCAACTAGTCGTGCGCGTTCAGCGTCATTGGCTTGTTCATGAAGGTATTTTACTAGTAATGGATTCTCTGCTGACCAAATGGCATCGATTCGGTCATAGGCCGCATCTATGAGATCATGTATTTCAAGACGCGCGACGTCGACAGACTGCTCCCATGGCATAAGTACAAAAACCCAACTAGGCAGCATTATAGTGATAGTCATGTTGTTCATAGATGGCTTATGCTGCTTGTTTGGCTAAGTACGCTTCGATGAAGCAGTCGATAGATCCATCAAGCACGCCACTGACATCTGATACCTTCACGTCAGTGCGGTGGTCCATGACTTGCTGATAGGGATACATGATATACGACCGAATAGGGTGATCCCATTTGACATCTATGTTTGACGGCATGGCAGGCACGGCAGTAATGCCATGCGTTACAATGATGGCCGCAAACGATGTTTGCCGACGCGCCTCAGCATCAAACGGAGAAATTCGAACTAGGCGATGCACGCCCATCTCGGTCTTGAGCATCCTATAGGCAAGATCTCCTGCGACATTAAACGTTACAGAGCTAAGGCCGGCCTGTTCTCCTGGGGTTTCACTGATTTCCGTAACTTCCCAACACTTGCGTTCGCAATAGCGGATGATCACCCGCATCAGCATCTGCGCCCAGTCGGTAGCATCGACGCCACCGGCTCCAGCTATAATGGTGACAACTGCATTATTCATAATGTGCTCCTTGATTGCGTAAATTATTCGGCAGCAGATCTACGGCGGAACCATGCCACGGCCGTTGGATTCATCTTCTCAGTCAGGACAGGGTTAACTGCCATGCAGATACCTATGATTCGTTCGGCCGCGATTGCGCCGACTATGGAAGTGGCGTCTACGCAGGCCGCACGCAGCAACTGCTCCATCACTAAGACGTCAGCAAGCGAGTCCCAATGTGCCATTGGCTTGCCATTGAATTTGCCTTTGGCATCCAACGCAAAACCCTTAACAGCTCTAATAATTTTTTTAGTTGGCTTCATTGTCTTACTACAATCGAGCCAGGCTATTCTTTCATTTAACTTGAAGGCTCAGAACATATGCTGCTTGGCGGCGTGCCGGTATTCTTTCATTTTCTTTCGGGTCCACTCAACGATAACCTCGGACTTAATCGTCCAGCTGGCCTGGCCAATCGGCACCAGGATATCGGTCTTGAAGTCTTCGTAGAAGTCCAATGCCTTGGCGTCATCGCCGTAGAAGTCACATAGAATAGCCAGTGCCAGCTGCTGCGCACCGTTGCCGATTACGCCCCACTCGAAGCCCGTAGAGGAATGATTGCGTAGATCTGTCCGTGGCGACAGCGACACGCCATTGCATCCTGCGCGGCAGCCTCTAGCGTCACGAATACCTTGATAGACTACATTATGTTTCACTTGAATCACCTTCAGTTAAAAGTTTCACGGCATCAGCAATGCGAGCATTTGCCCATGACTTGCGCTCTTCGACTGTACCATCAAAAATGCTTACCACTTGACCATGTGCAGTATACTCAATGCAATCATGATTCATAAAAATCATAGGCTTAAGCGCCAATCTGAAAGAATGGCCGCCTCGATGAGCTTCTAGGTAGAGCGTAAAGTCTTTCCATTGCAGAGGCTTGATGTCATTTGCAAATCTTGTAGCTTTCACGGCTGATCCTTTTTGTTTAATTCTTGTATTAATTTGCCATCCTGAATTGACAATACCATCTGCAGCTCAGGGCTACGATATATGGCATGGCCAGTTAGGGTTTCGATCTGCGGAGAGATGCGACTGGCCCCACTGCCATGGGTATGGCCGCAGAGTACCGTCGCATGTTTAGTTTCGTGCTTAGCAAATTGCGCTGAAATTACATCGCCAACGGCCTTACATGAGAACCATGGCAACCAATCGTCATCGCTGTGCTCGCCACGGTGCCATGTGGCCTCCCTCCATGGCGGTACGTGCGTCATGATTAGCATTTGGTCACAGTCAGACATAGCCTGGGTTAAGATTGAATCAAGTCGATGGGCGTCAGCCTGGCTAAGTTTTTGTAAAATACGCATGCGCGCAGCTCGGTCATCTATGGCATGAGCAATAGAGAATTCAAGGATCTTATCCCAATCATTAAGCAGGACAGACGACGTAGCCGCGTTACCTAGCTGGCCGTCACCCCAACCATCAATGCCAACCAGGCTTATTCGATCTGCCAGGGGCACGGTTGTCATTGCGCCAAGCCAGTACAACGGCACCTTTTGTTTCGTAACACCTTTGGCCCATTGACGAATCTCAGCAATAGATTTTCCATAGAAGTCGTGATTGCCAAGATTGAAATAAATAGGCAAATCCAGCTGACGCTGCAGCTCTCTTAGGTGTCCATTAATGCATACGCCATTTGAGATGTCACCAGTAAGCAGCAGCGCGTCGACATGGGATGACTTAATGCTGTCGACAAAATAATTGTAGTTATCGACATACGCAAAGTCCAAGTGAATGTCGGTGGCCCAAGCTAGTCGACGCATTAGAATATTACCTCACAGGCTGTTTCCTGCTGTGTGATGGCGTGGATCGAAAAAATAGCAAGCTTGGGATCTTTGCCAAGCCAGACGCTATGCGCATTTAGAGCGGATTCGGCTGCAACATATGTGGCATAGACAGTGCCATTCAATGCTTCGCTTATCGTAGGCAAGCCATCGGGCTTACGGTTTGCGATGATATAGCAAATCTGCCCATTGGTCTTAGGCGACCCTGTCGACTGTGATTGAATTTTACTCACGGAAATAGTCGACATCAAAAAGTGATAGGTTTTGTGGCCATAACCTTCAGACATGTAACAAGTCTTGAGATAGATCCACACGCACGGATCGTAGGGCTCGTTGCTGGGAATAAAAGTAAATCGCAACGTCTCGGTCGGCTGCGTTGGGCATTCAAGAATGTACAACGCAAGCTGATCTTCATCTTGAACGGCCACCACCTCACAGAAGCCGGTGATGTCCAAGTCAAAGTAATCTCTGATTATTCTTTTGTGAAATGCGTGACGAGCGATTTTGCGCATAAGCTAACTATGTATTAAGTTGTTCGCTGGTTACTTGACGGAACGTACTTGACCGCTGGTGTTAATTTTTACATTCTCCGTGGCCTCCGTGACCAACTCGACACCTTCGAGCAGACTGCAGAGGCTTGCCGCGTCAGTCTTTACGGTAACCGTTTTAATGGTCCAGGTTGTTTCCGGGAATTCACGCAGACGTGTCTTCATAACGGTCATTGATTTGCAGGCTACTTTTCGTAGAATGCGTGGGGTTTCAGCAGTCTCGTGGCTCTGAATCTGTTCTTCGGCAATATACAATTTAGGCATTCGCGCGCTTCCTTCTTGAATCCGCCATCCATTGGCGGATTTCAGCGACTATACAGATTTAAAACCCATTTCAAAGGCTTTCGGGTTGCATATACGTCATTTGATGGATAAAGCTGCAATCAATGACCGCACCTAAAAACAATCTCATGGCCGTCTTCGTGGATGAAGTCCTAGTCGATGGCGACCTGTATCATGTACTCGACTGCAAGCATATTGTGCCAGCCGTTCACTTTGACAGCGCAGGAATGCCTGAAAAATATCAGGCATGTTCGAAGTGTACGCGACCTGCACATCTGCCTAATTAGCTAGGGCTTACAGAACATTGCCTTTTGTTTTGCGATATATTCAGCAGGCGACGATTCGAACCAAACGGATGTCAGTTGGTGGTAATGGTTGCCCTTGCGCTGAATGTCAGTGACCAGCGTATCCATTTTTGAATCCCACCATTTGAATTCGTGATAGTCGGTGGCCTGCTGGCATTCAGCGCATGGCATTGGCGGTGACCCAAGCATCTCTGATGATGGTCGTTGGCAGAAAGACTGTTACGCCGTCAAAGTTAAGGCAAGTCATGGATTCGCGAACCGCAACAACTAAACCTAGCTGCCCTACAGTAAGCCCTTCGATATCATCTGGGATGAGACCATCGTCGTCGCGTGATGCAAGTCGGTAGGTAACATGCCACGGTATCTTGTCATAAACCTTGGGTTGGCCATAGTAATTGAGGTCCAATAGGCTGAAATCACATTTTCTGCTTATTCGATAGGTTCGAAGTAGCAGTCTAGTCATGCTGCTGTATACGCGTACCGTGATCTGATCCTCGAATGTGTCAGGTTCGGAATCGCGCGTAGTTCTTACACGCCCAAACCTGCCCTCCTTCTGTAGCGTCTCGGCATAGTACAAGGCGGCTGAGTAAGCATCATTGGCAATGATGCTGGTCATTGTCATTAAATCGCCAGCATGAAATCCGGCGTCCAAGACACAATCAAATTCAGAGTTGCTCATTTTTTCTCGTTCTTCTGACACTCACAATTTTCATAGCTAGATTTTGAGGTACTCACCATGCAGAGGTCGCACCTTTCTGCATTACATTTGCAACATGTGAAGACGGCTTCTTGTGTAGTCGTTTGACTGCAATGCCTACAGCAGGTCTTGGCCATCCTTGGCATCCTGAGCTGGAATTCGTCACTATCCAAGAGATCACAAAGAATAGTAAACGCAGCAGCGCCATCTTTGTTATGTATCGCATCCTGTATAGCTGTGAGTTCTGCGCATTTATTCTCATAGTCTTTGCGCAAATAATTGTTTCGATCAATCTGACCAATGCAGATATCTTGCGCGGCAGCCGGCAAAGTTGCGATAACATCTTGGGCCACCTCCTCCTGATATTTAGGTGGCAGCGCTGACTTGAGCATAGCGAGTCGTTTGACAATGCTTGGATGGCCAGGCAAGATAGCTGCTGCTGCTGTTTCTAGCTCGCCAGCGCTGTGCAAGAGGTAGTATTGGTAATCACTGATTTCACGATGATGATGATAGCAGTCGCTGTCATAATTAGTGTTAAAATCAGTGCCGGATACGACCAGCAAGACCGGCCAGTGCAGCAAGGCAATCGCATTGGCATTCAAATACCGAGTTGGAGTAGCTGGTTCATATCTGCGAAATGGCATAATCGTTGTCCTGAATGATTGGGTTAGATGGTATGCGCTCTACTACAACTCAACCCCTGTGTTCTTTCAGTAAAGGGTACACGACGAATTTATAGCCACAGTACGGGTTGTGCATCAAGGCATGTGAGGCGAGTAGCTGGTAGGCGAAAATCCGGCCTTCGTCAAAGGAGATCAGACACTGCAGCTTGCGCCAGGCGGCACGCTCGTCAGCGATATTTTGCCTGAGTTGAATATTATATTCTTTTTCTTGAGCTAACTGAAGTTGCAGATTGCGAGGCAGCTGCTCGCAGAGTTCGGCTGGCACTTCATCGTAGGGCTCGGGTCCCTTCAGGGGCTGCCTGAAAAAGCCCTGTAGTTCGCGCTGCCTTACGATGGCTACTGATAAATCAAGCAGGCTGTCCAAGGATTCAATCAGGTAATGATCCGTAGATACACCCTTAGCGGAATCGCCAACTGCAACGTAATCCGTCAATACTAAAACCATCGGGAAGGGTCCCTGAGGCAGAACAATGTCTTCAAGTTTTGGCATAAAATGTCCCGACTAATACATCCAGAATGAGTGGAGCTGAATGCGTACGAGGCCTTCAGGGCTATGGGTGTATTGCACTAGCATTTCATATGCTAGTCGACCGTTGCATATAGCTAATTCGACCGCGCGCCAAGCTTCATGTTTGACTGCAAATTTTTTGCGCAACGTAGCGTTGTGTGCCTTATCCGCAATAGCTTGGGTGCGGAGGTGGATTGGCAGCTGAGGCAGGACATCATCGGGGACTTCATCTCGTAGCTGATCTATACGAGGTTCAATATTAGGATATGTTGAGTGCGTGGATAGTAGAATGCTTTGACAGCAGGCTTCCATGCGCTGCATATTTTCAATGCAAAAATGCTGTTTGATCCTAATCTTGCAATTTATATCCACGTACTTGGTTGCAATCAGCACCATTGGATAAATCGATGGGTCTTTGAAGACTTGGGCGCTTAGCTCAAGTGCGTTCATGACTGAGGCTTTCGAGGCTTGGATAAATCGGTCGCAGATAGCAGGGTCGGATGCTTAACCATTTCAATCTCCATCTGGGCTACCCGAGGCGAGAGATAGATGACCAGGCCGGCATGCTTAATCTGGCAGTCCAGGCCGTAGTAGGTCCGGCAGGCCGTAAGCCGTTGAGTTAGTACGCGCGCTTCGCGGTAGTGTTCGCAGGTGACACGCAGGAAATCACCCTGCATCGCCCGTTGCAGCAGGGCTTTGAATTCCTGTTGATGATTGCGAGTCTCGCTACGAAATTCATCTTCTGAAATTTGCTCAGCTTTAATCTTGGCATTAGTCAGCGACCATGAGCTGGGAGCAGGTTTATTGTCAACTTTGATTTTTTTTGATTTAGTACGCATTGAACACCTTGTTGATTTTCTTCCATTTTTGTTCTTGTTTAAGGATGACTTCTTTACCCCAGAAGCCTTTGTTTTTGACACGCCGGCTAAAGCGTCTGGCCAGCTGGGTCATCTCGGTTAAATTATCGACAGAAAGATCGTTCCAGATATCAAACCAGCCCCAGTCGTAAATCACGCCAGCGGGCGGCTTCCAGGCAAAGATATCGGATTCAACAATGGTTAGCTTGGCGGCGTAAGGCTTGGCTAAATAATGAGCCTGGACAAGCGTCAGCACATCGGCTGATTGTTCAATGACTGTGACGGATAGTACGTTCGGCTTTTGCGCCACAGCTTGAACGACCATACCTAGGCCAAGACCTGCAATTAGTACATGGCCGCTAGCTTTGCGAATGAAGTCTAGGTGGTCGTTGATCTCGTCAGGGGTGTCTGACATGACCGTAAAGGAGTTGCGGACCAGGCGCGTATACGTGCCTGCTGGCACATAGCGACCGCTGCCATTCATATTGGCGCGCAGGCGCATCAGCTTAGCCGATTGCTCAGTTACCTCAAAATTGGAGACAGCCCAGTTTCCGGAAGCGCCGCAGGGCACATCTACTTTATGCTGAGAATTGTTCATGATAGGAGTACAACTGACCCAGCGCTTACTTTCATGATTTTGGAATAAAAATAGTGTAGTCGCCGTTCGCATCAAGAGTGATCACACAGGGTATCTTGGCCAGCTGGCGTACGCGCTGTTGGGCTGCTGTGACGCCAGGGCTGACTGCCTCGCATGAGGCAGCTGAAGGGTACTCGGCAGGAGGAAGCCCTCCTGGGAGGCCGCGCACGTTAAGGATTGCCTGCATGACTGCCGATTTGTTAAGGTCGAGACTCAACACGGCATCGACAGAGAAGGTCTTATTGTCGTGGTAGGTGATTGCGGGTTTTTTGGGTTTACGCTTAGTCATGGTAGTGGGTCTTCGGCGAATACGTCAGCTTCATCATCGGGCAGGTCGGCTACGTCAAAGCCCAGGAGTCCAGCTTTGTCCATCGCAATAGCCAGCGCATCTTCTGGATTATTGAAGTTGGCAAGGTTGTGCAAGGCAGCAACGGCTAGCTTAATCATGCGCAACTCGACTTCGGCGCTGCGAAAACGTTTGCGCCAATCGACTTCCTTACAAGTCCAGCCGGCAGCATCCCAGTTTACATTGCCTTCGGCATCGGCACTATCGTTGTAGTGCTCGTCTTCGTAGGCAACGCGCTTATCGCATCGCTTGCAGTTGGTACTCACGGTGAACTCGTCGGCTCAGGTTCGCATTCGAAGCTAATGGCATCAATTCTGTCTATCATGGCCTTGAGCTGAGTTGGTGTTTGATGGTTTTCGGTATGCGATTCACTTAGCGGATTTCGGCGGCTCAAAATGAACCCAATCTTCTGTGGGCCACTTTGGACGAGATGGATACGGACGCAGAAGGCATGGGCAAAGACGACGAGTCTAGTCAGCTGATCGTCGTCGTGCGTAGCCAGGGCTAGGCCGTCCCAAAGCGAGAAGCGGATGGCGTACCGGTCTAGCAGCTTGATATTTTGAACGTGGTGAAGGCCAAGACATGACTGGACCATGGCCAGGCATACAGCCTGATCATCGGAGCAGGAATTTTGCCATGTAGGAGAAAGCCGATCTCGGCAGAGCTGGGGGAAATTTGGCATTTTAACGCAGGCTGAAAGTTCCATTCTGCTACCCCTCGGACGCAGGTGGCGCGTCAACGTGCGTCACGGTACATCGCACATTGCTTGACAGAAACTCAGGCGGCGCACCAGGCTTGCCATCTCGACCATACCAAGCCTCGCGCTGGCGCGTCGCCTTATCAAAAGCCTCCAAGCAGTCGGCGAGATAGGTGGCCAGGATAAAATCTGGCGTATTAGAGCCATTCTCTGCAGAGTTGCAGTTGATAGCAGTACGGATGTCGGATTCAAATTTGGTCATAATTAAGCGTCCTTTGTTTTGGTTTGGCGCAGTTCGATTTCACAGTAAACGATCAGATCAGATAGGGCGTCGACTCGTTTATAGTTATCCCATGACGCCCCCAGATCGTGGATATAGCCAGCACTACGGACAATGCAGCTATTTTTGGTCAGGTCATGAATTACGAAAATTTCTCGATGGTTACCATACTGCGATATGTCTTCACGCAGCTTTATGTCGTATACATCGGCGGCATCTACAGCTCTAAACCAACCTTCTTCGACTATTTTCCATTCAAGCAAGTTGCAGACATGGTCACGAATCTTAATGTCCATCCAGTGCGCATCACCAAATGAAAGAGGTTGGTCAATCCATGCGCTGCTAACGCCAATCGGTCTATCGAAACCAGATTTGCAAATGTTGCATCGGCATAAAATGAGATTATCCAAGATGCTGTACGTAAACCCCACGTGAGTCATAAGTCTAGCCAGATCATTGTCGAGCCGAGGCTGAACAGCATTGACTGTATCAATCCTGCCTTTCGCAGCCTGCATAACATCTTTAATCAATGACATAAGGATGATTTCGGTTTGCGCCACGAGGGTACATGCGCCAATCATGAGCCAGGATGGGATTAGTGGAATTGCCAATTAAGTTGTAGCGATGTCGCGACGTAGTTACCTTCACGAAGGTGCGCATCCCTTCTGATATAACTGGATTGGCGCGATGTAAAGTACGACCGATATCAATTACAGATTTAAGTTGAATCTCAGTGACAGGATTGTTGTTGGCCACCTGTGTCATTGCATCAAGAGCTGTCGCCTCATCGCCAAAGTCCTCAATCGAGGTCAGTGAGACTTCGGTGGGGTTACGGTCGCACCAGATATAATTCTGATCTTCGCTGAGGTATCCGTCGATGTGCCAGCCGGGGCGCGTGCCCGGATTGCCGCCACCCACCCAGAAATGACGGACGGTCAGGTAGATATACGTTTCAATGTCCATGAAAGGCACGAGAACATCCATCATAGGCTTGACCCATGTTAAACTGGATGGCAGGCGTGGCCGGTCCCGGTCGCTGCCAGGTACGCCAATCGGCATATACTGGATGAAGCACATTTCATGAGCTTGCAGATTAATGTCTTGGGCTATTGTTTTCATGACTTGCCAGGGATTCGTAGTATTGGGTAACATACCCAAAGGTGGGTGATTTGATTAAGATGAAACCGTCGCAGACGGCTAGCTCTTGATTATGCAGCAGCGATGATGCTTCGGCCCAATGGTAGCCGCGCAGGGCAAGGTGGTCGTGGGTTGATTGCGGAGTTAGGATAAAATGCTCATTTCTCACAAAGAAAAAAGCATGAAAAGCTAAGGAGACGACATCCGGTTCAAACCATGAGCTGTTGCGTGCAAGGTGTCGTTCGGTGAAGTCTTGATTGCGAAAATAGTGATCAGCGGACATGCTGCAATAGTCGGCCGCCAAGCTGCAGAAATCAGCAATAGCATTGGGGTATTTGGTAGACTTGCGTGACATGACTAGACCTTAACGGGCGGGACCAGATCTTTGCCTGCGATGCGTAGCATGCGCTGCTGCGCGTTACCTTTGGCTGAGGTGGGTACAGCTGTTGCGACATCATTATTAATGGTTGTAATGAACAATGGCAAATTGAGCTGCGTAGCGTCACTTAGCGCATGCGCCCAATCTCTAAACGGGACGCTGATCACCTGTTCACCATAGTATTCTGTAAAGTAAGACCTACCCCCAGGGTAGACTCGCGTAAAACCCATCATCTTGGCTAATATTTTTGGATTTTCTACCCTATGGATCAGATGGCGATAAACTAGCACATAGGAGCAGATATGGTCTCCGTTGTCGGTTTCCCAGTAAAGTTCAAGACGTGGCACAGGCAGCCCCTTATCGCTCCAATCCTTCGCCACATCCGGCCTATCATCCTTATTGCGCGCGGCTACAGGTTTCTTCTCACCTATCGTCGCTTTGATCTGACTGCCATCGGCTTCGATGAGGACAGGGCCTTGGTTGGCCTCGTTAGTCACATAAAGCGGCAAGCCCATTTGTACCGAATCGCTTAGGGCATGGGCGAAATCGCGAAAAGGCACAGCCGTCAAATGCCGGTTCTCAGGGCATTCATGATTGTGGTCAGTCAGCGTCATCTTAATCATGTTCATCTCTGAAGCTGATAGATAAACCTTACCCAACGGCATCGCCACCACAGCATCTAGGGTCGGATGCTGATGATAGGTAACGATAAGATACGTACAGCTATAGCTCATCTCGCTGTCATCGTCTCCCGATGTCGCAGGAGTACGTTTCCAGCTTAGTTCAAGGCGCGGTACAGGCAGGCCTTTGCTGTGCCATTGCATACGGCCAAGTTGAGGCAGCGGGTCTCGATCGATCATGTTTTTATCTCGAATTGTCAGATGGTTTAATTATTTAATGATGACGCTGATTTTGTGCTCGTAGGACAGATCATTGTATTCAATCAGCCTGAATTTCAATTGCTGAAAACCCGTCGTATTGAGCCCAACCCATTTGGCCATAGCTTCTTTGCTATCGAATTCAACAATTTCAAGATGCTCAACAGTGTGCGCAGGATAGCCGTGGCCAGGACTCTTGCGAGATCTCTCATCGCCAGGTATCAGGACCTTATTTGTAACGATTGCTGCGAATTTCATTTATTACTCTTTTCAAGGAATCAAGATGGTGAACCGTCAAGGAATCGAACCCCAGACCTCCCGTTTAGCGACGGGCGCTCTTTGCCAAGGACTTTGTTTATGGCATTTCTCCATTGAGCTAACGGTTCGTAAGACTAGGCCTTGTTGTCAAAATTGCTCAGACTCGTAACCGCCACCCTTAGGTCATAGGACGTACTCTGGCCATCTTCAGTAATTCCCAAGTCGCCAAAGCGACTGGCCATGGTGACGCGCACGCGCTTGCCTTCGTAATCCGCAAACAACATAGGCTTTGGGATGTATTTATATGCCAGCATTTTAGAGATGGCAGGCAGGCGTTCAACTAGTAAAAACCAGCGTAAAACCTCAGGCGCGAAACAGTCTTCGATGTATTCATCGCAGTGCTTAAAGGTTTTGTCTTCATCCATTGGCTTCCTCTATTTCACGCATCACTTCGTCGATGCCGTAATCATCTTCATTAACCCATTCAACCCATTCGCCATCTTCCGTTACCTGGAGCCCGCCGGCATTGCAATAGTCGCCTTTGACCTTTTGCTCATATTGAAAGATGTCATAGTTAGCTAGGGCCGTCAGGAGGAATATGGCCTCGTTGACGTCTTTGACTTCCGTGTAGAATGCCGGCATAGGCACTTGAGGCACCCACCAGACGCGCAGCTTGGGTGGGAGATAGGCAGTGCCATCGGCCTTCTTGGCACCGGCTTTAGGCTTTAACTTCACTGCTTGGTTTGGTGTTTTTTGCTTCATGGTGCTACTACAACTGAGGTGGCATCTTATTTCAAGATGCTGCAATATTTTTACGGGTCGCCGAAAAGGTTAAACGCTGCGCCTTTGCATCTGAAGTAGTAGCCTCGTGCAGCGCCGTGGTAATTGGGAACATCTAGGTCGTAACCCTCGTCTGGTCCTTCGATGTCTTTCTCTTCCACTATGACAACGCACGGGCAGGCCGTGGCAACGCAGGCGAAGGCATCGGATAATTCCCGGTACAATTCGCCGACATTGACCGCATCTGAAAAAGATCCAACGTTTTCCTCATAGAGTTCAACGATGATATCGTCGTTCGGGATAGTTACGCGAATATGTAAATAAACCCAATCGAGATAGGCGAGTCTGCTGCGGAGGAATATCGAGATGGAATCTTCCAGATCCCATGCACGGGCTCGAAGCGTGACCCGCTCCTGCTGGATATCCCGAACTTTGGCATTGGCACGATATAGGCGACGTGGATCTATCATGGATTTGCTACCGACTGCTGCTGACCGCGCAAGCGCTCAATGACGAGACGCGCAACAGTAAACGCATATCCGTCATGATGCAGAAAGAGCAATTTGTGGACTTGGTCGAAATCACATTGAATTATCCGCCCATGCAGATGGCAAATCCTGGGATGATCTCCGCAAGGACTTCGGCCTATGGTGCTAGCCGCGCAGGCATCGAAGTCCGCTTGAGCCTGCGCCACTGTATAGGCTGCGCCCTTGTCATATTCGGGATACATGACGAATACGCGCCGCGCAGAATTGTAGAGGCCATGCAATAGCGCTCCCTCGGCAATGCCCGTGTAGTCGAGGTATCTCATGGAACTACGTCTCATGCTTCAAATTCTGGGTACAATTCAGGATTATCGCGCTGTTCTTCATATTGTTCGATAGGGTTGACGCCCACTTTAAAATCATGCGGCACCAGATCTGCGCGGCAGATGATACTGAAGTCCTTGGCCGAGATGTCGTCACACCCACCATTGCCAGGGTCATACTCAAAGGCTTTGGCGCTTAGCGCAGCTTCAATCTGTTCCGGCGTAGCTTGAAAAATACCATCGGCATACTTGGCTTGAAATTTGTACCAGTACAAAACATTGGGCTGTGGTTTAATCTTGCTCATAGCTGCGCCGCTTTCCTAGGACCGTAGATTGAAAAGATAGCTTTTCAGGAATCTGCGTGATTGTCTAGGGCTCAACTTTCGATATAAGCGCGGCAAGTTGCTGTTCAATTTTTGCGACGTTTCGGCGGGTCATTCTGATTTGTCTGCCAAGCCATCTGCGCCAATGCTTGCCGCGCATCCGACCAATCGACAAGTGGCTTGCTAGTACATTCCTAACTGCGTCAAGACGTTCGGCCAGGTCTTCCATGTCCCAGTAGAAGGCCCGCGCATTGCGCTGATCTCTCCGCATCTCCCTAAAGATGGTCTTGATTTTCTGAGTGCCATCATCCATGGTGGCCTACCTTAACAGGCACAGCCATCGCTAGACAGATTGGGCAACGCCAGGTTACGTAGGGCTTTGAATCCACCCTGATGAAGTTGTCAACGTGACTACCTGTCACGCACGTAGGGCAGCGATGTTCGTCCCGGCTAGGGCGACGAATCTTCCACTCACCTTTATTAGTATATCCATCTCGCATATTTATACCTACAAGTTGGCCGGTCACTTCTTTCAAGCTTGATCAGGCTTGATCGACGTAGCAGCTGCAGACGAGAACGAAGGCTGGCCTGGCTTAGCGAAGTCCATCTGCTTCATCCGCTGCTTGAACCAGGCAAAATAAGCCTTAGCGCAAAAGGGGCAGTCAGGATGACAGGCCCCTAAGGCGTTGACGACTGTCTGTTTGTTTCCCGCTCTCTCCATAATGCCGCTGCCTGTTCCTGGGTTAATAAATTAAGCATCGTGAGCCAAATCTCGGGGCGTGCCATGGGTTGCCAGGTATTCAGCCGCGTCATGATGATAGCGTTTCAGCAGTGACAGCTGTGTGATGGATTCTACGTAGGCGATGGCGTGGCCGAAGTTGGTGGCGTTGGTATGTCTTCGCCGGCCATCGCTGTCAGGCGTCTTGAGACAGGTGATTTCTTTATTAATCCACTGACTGATACGTTCATGGTCAACCAGTTGGCTTGAGCCATAATAGAAGGCTACGGGAACGCCGCCCAAAAAGGCATAGGTTAGCGTAACGCAGAGTGGTCGATTATCCAGATATCCAATCGTGTAAACGCCGCCGAGCGACTGCTCCTTCCAGGGGAAGCCGCAGATCTCCGACCAGTAATTAAACAGCAGTGAGTACTCTTCTGATGATGCTTCAATCAGAAACTGAGCGGTATCTTTATCGATTAAAGGATTGTTGATATTCATAAATTCACAGGCTAAGGATTAGGGAATGGCGGACGGCCACTGGCTCCATACATCTCATCCACCTCAGTCTCCCAGGCTTTCAGCCACGCTTGCAAGCGAATATGTCCCTCTGGCGTAACCAGCCATGGTCGTGCAGCTAAGTCAGCTGACTTGAGAATCAGCGTATTCGCCTCGGAGAGTAACGTCTTAAGACGCGCATTTTCATTTGACGCAGATCCCTTGCAAGCAGCTCGATACATATCTGTCAGTTCTTTTGTGATGGCGATAATCCAGACGTTTTCTTTTTTTTCAACAGCTTTAATCAGGGCTTCAATAGCTTCACTAAATGCGGTCATATTCATGGCGATAATCCATCTGTGTTATGCTGTGTTGACACAGTGTTTCTGGCGCAATAATCCTTGAATTCTGCCCGCCAAGCCGCCACAGCTTCTTGGTACAGTTTGTTTTTGATCTGAGAATCGCCCATCTCGTCAGCCATCTTTAGTATAGCTTCAGCTTTATCAAGCATCAATATGAGCGGATTTTTTGTTTCTTTGACATAGTATTCCACTACTTTTCCCATAGTCTCAAGAGAGTACTTTTCATTTTCGTCTGGATAGTTCATGGTCGTCTTATCCTCCGAATATTCCTGTATTGGGATCTTCTAAGCAGCGCATTTGATATTTTAGATTTTCGATGTGAGCCAGGGCGGCAATGAGGTTTGCGGCAATCAGCGTTGCCTTGGTTGTCTCGACCATGGCGGCGATGACTTTGAAGTTGGGCGCGTCGCCTAGGATGGAGTCGTCGATATAGCTGGCGGCTTTGGCAATGTCCTCTTCGGAGGTCAGGCGACTCACCTTGTAAGCGTCGATTTCGATGATCTTCCTGGATGTACTGAATAGGTCGGCTACGTTCACGTTCAGGATGAACTGGTTGCTGAGGGGATAATAATGCGTGCGCTCAATGCAGCCGGTCCTGGTTGATCCATGTTCATCATGAATAACAACCCAAACGCCTGCTCTGCAATCTTCTGGTTTCATGGCTTTTCCGGATCCTTGTCAAACATGCCCCTCATCGCTGTTACTATTTCATCGAATGAGAACGGCTTATATTTTGTAGTTACTGGCGGCGCACATGCGGGCTGCTCGTCATTCGTTTTAACGATGGACCCGTCAGGCTTGTAATCACTTATCTTCATGGTTTTTCTTCTGGCTCATCGAATAGATGGCGGAGCTGACCCATTGCTGCTGCGGCTTCATGAATTGTTTTAGTCGCTAATCTTGTTCGGGCCAGCATTTCAGTCAGCCATACTGGCGTAGCTGACTTGCCTGGTATTGGTAATAGAGATGATTCAAGTATTTGCACCACATCAAGAATCGTGCTGCCTGCGGGCTTGGAGGCTACCAGATGGACGGCCCATGAGGTATCGGGCGCAAGTGCAGCATCTTTTGAGATGACGTAGTAGTGGCCAAGATTTTTTTTAATAGTCATGGGATTGAACTTTCTGGGTGGACCCTGCAGGGGACGATCCTGCAACCTACCGGTTATGAGCCGGTTGCTCTAACCATTGAGCTAAGGGTCCAGACGGTTATAATTTTTGACTCAAATCAGCTTCACCCGCTATACGGCCCCAGGATGACATTTACGCTAGCCAGCCACTTGCGCAGCTGAAGCCTGAAATCACGCTGAACCTGAAAGTCCTCGTTGTCTATGCCATAGGACTTGAAGATTAAATCCCTCGCCTTGCCCAGTTCGGATTTGAGTTGGGCGTTCTCACCCTCAAGATCACACACGTTTCCCGTTGGTGAAATATCCGACATGGCTCAGGTTCCTTTTTTGATCGTATTTGTAAGTTCTATAACCAATGCCGCGCGACGCCGCTCATATTCCACCAACATGCTGTAGTGGTACAGGATGTTGCTATAGCCGGTAGGGCTTAGGACATCCACCATGATTGCCCGTCGGTCCTGTTTCGTGCGTGGAGCGGACCATTCGAAGGATATGCAGCTTGGCGGTTGATTCATAGCCTATCTACAACACAGCCCGCGATTACTTTCAATAAAAGTTGCTAAATCGAGAACGACTTAACTTTGGTTGTCACCGGAAGTACGCCCGCAGGTTTTTCGCCTTTATACTGGCGCTCAATCATTCGATCGCTCGCAGCTTTAATATCTCTCAAGCGACCGGAGTCGGCTTTGGCGCGCTGGATGCGGCGGGTTTCTTTAAGCTCTTCCTCTTTGAGCTGGTCCTTCCTAGCTCTCGCGTCTGCAATGGCCGCACGATGCTTAATGCCATCTGCCGTGAGGGGCATTGAGAGCACCTTGGGTTTGGGGCGCTCAACAACAGGGGCTGCTACAGGGGCCGGCTGATCTGCCGAAGCCAACTTGAACCTGCCTAGCCATTGATAGATGATTTCCTCCATGGCACCGCTCATGCTGAGATGCTGAGCATCGCAACGAGCCTTGAAGTCATCATATGTTGTGCTGCGCATACTAACGCTACGTCGGGTTTGGCTTTTTGTCATAACTACATAAAATTCATAGCACGCGTTACGCGGCATTGACTAGAGGGGTAATGTCTTTAAGTCGTATGTGAGAGTTTCACGGCTGCCTATGCGGCAGTGAAGTTTGCTGTTGATCTGCGCTGGGTGTTGATTCTCGTAAGCTGCCTATTCGGCAGTGAACATTGTGAGTGCTGCAGACTCTTTGCCGGCCGCGAGCATGTTGTTTCGTAAGCTGCCTATGCGGCAGTAAGCATTGTGAGGCGCATCCATCGCCGATCGCTGCACTGCATCTCGTAAGCTGCCTATGCGGCAGTGAACATTGTGAGTAACGCAATAACCGGGTTAGCCATTGGCGTTTTACCCTCGTAAGCTGCCTATGCGGCAGTGAACATTGTTAGCG
>Ga0181338_1000111_pt1 | contig 17738 bp, 17 predicted proteins | sample Sp13VDMM110SD_FD_122168 | JGI IMG/M metagenome (GOLD analysis project Ga0181338, IMG submission 122168) | Freshwater viral communities from Lake Michigan, USA - Sp13.VD.MM110.S.D | ecosystem: Environmental > Aquatic > Freshwater > Lake | place: USA: Michigan | collected 2013-04-23
AGCGCAACATTTGCACTTAATGATACTGTCGCATTCACTATAGAAGACCCAGAAAAATCTACAATTGCTCCAGATGAGTGTAATGCATTGAATCTCCAATAGTATGGAGTTTCGCTTGTGAATGTGCAGTTTCGAAACGAAAATGTGTCTCCAGTCAAACCATAAAATTCTATTCCGACATAGTTATTATCAACATGCCAATCGAGATAATCAACTTTATCAGCTTTTCTTGGATACTGTAGCGTTCTAAGATTCATAAGAACATGGCATGGATCTACTCCACCAAATCTAATAGGAGTCCATAATGTCGCTGATGATCCGGAGACTTCAACTAGAGGAATTAGACCAGAGCCATTGTTTACAGTCTTCACAAATTCTGGAAATCTAAAGGGAGACGTTGCTGATCCTCCAGCCAAAACAACTTCATTCAGTAAAAATAAAAGATTCCATTGAAAAGATGGAGCGCCGTAATAACCAGATGATCCAATTGCAATTCGTGGAACGCTGGATAAATTCAAACTGCCTATGACAGCATATGCAGTATTTGATGTTTGATTTACTTGAATTGCCCAATTCTGTCTTCTGTCTGGTTTTGATGTTTGACTAAACTGACCACCGACAGTCCATGCTTTCAATACCTGTGCTGCTGAACCTATTACAAAATACGCACCTCCCCGCGCGGCTGTGCCCATGTCAATATAGTCGCGAGGTGAAGTTGGTCTAAAAGTTCCAAATATAATGCCTTTTTGTGCAGTAAGATTATATGCAGTTGTTGGAGTGAACTCACTGTGCGCTAATGCAGTTGTACTTGCAGAACCGGGGGTTTGTGCTGTAGACCTAAACGGATTATATCCAGTATCTGCAACTGAAGTGATCACTAAACCCGTTACAGTTTTTCCTGCAATCGGAGTAAAAAGTCTGCTATTTGCTGCAATCCATGTACCAAAGTCTGGAGCTGCTGCGCCATCTAAAGAAGAAAGAAGAACTGTTGGGGTTGTTCCTGGTGGAATATAAGCATCAATTTCTGTAGCCGTTCCGTCGTCTCGCACTGCAACCATAAACGCAAGAGTTTCAGCAGCGGTGAGCCCGTACCAAGACGGTCCTGTCACAGTTTCAATATCCTTTTCGAAAAGATATGTAACGCCGAGTGAATTTGCGCCAGTGTCTCCGTTGAAAAGATTTACCCATCCTGGCGCCGAAACTGGACCAGTTCCCAAGTCTGTAGACAACATTGAAAAAACTAAAGAGTTCGTATGCGCAGTAGTGATTGAACCTCCAGAGAAAGGAAGAGTGTTGTCTGCCGTTCCTGTAGAACTTGCTGATATTGAATCTGCGACTGTTGTTCCAAACACATTCTTTACAGACACAATCAACGCACAGCATGTTTCTGATGTCAAAGGAAAAGTAACATTTTCTGTCGATGATGTTGCTCGTCTTGCGTATATTCCTCCGGCTGCTGCTGCTCCATGAGTTGCAGCTTGAACCAAAGTCCAGTTTCCAGAACTTACTGGAGTGCCTACAGCGGTGCTAGGTGTTGTGAATGCTGATGCTGTATCTTTATTTACGAAAGCAAGTAATAAATCGCCAATTTCGTGAATTGGCATCTCGCATACCATGTTAGCGGTTGCTGCTGAGTAAATAGTTACCGCAGAGTCTCTAATCTTAGCCATGTTTTATCTTATGAGTATGCGTAAGTTAGGCGACTGTCCCAAGTCTTGTTGAACTCAGAGGAACCATTTGCCCATAGAATGTTATAGTCTGTGCCGATCTGTTCAACTCGCTTGATGCGCCAAGTTCCAGCAGATGTAGCTGTCCCTGGCAATGCTTCGCCAATGTAAGTGTACGTACCACTGACATCAATGAGTTTGTTGTATTGCACTTCTACTCCTGTTTGTATGCTATTTATGAATGCAACTAAGTCTCTTGCAACAAATTTCTTTTTGACTGCATCAAAGATCAACACCGAGTTGTTTGCAGTTGAAGATAGTTGTTGAAACTCAACGTCATCATTGTCAAGAATATTAACAGAGCCACCGCCAGATGAACCACCGCCACCCATCGTGTTCATTGCAAGACTAACTCTATTGATTAGCGCAGTCTGAAGTTTCTTGTAATGATCACTGACTTGATCTAGAAAAGGCTTAATCTCAGGAGTCTTACCGTCTGTGCCGTCGCGCCCATCGTTGCCTCTGGGACCAGTTTCTCCTGTGTCGCCCTTCTGACCCTGCATACCAACAGGACCCATGATTCCAGGATCGCCTTTGTCGCCCTTATCACCTTTGGCGCCTTGTTTGCCAGTTGCGCCATCTAGTCCATTTTGTCCATCTGCGCCATCGCGACCATCTCTGCCGTTCAGTCCATCTTTGCCTGAGATTCCCTGTTCACCTTGAATGCCTTGAATGCCCTGAGGTCCAGTTTCACCTTGATCGCCTTTTTCGCCGCGATCACCTGTGTTGCCTTTTTCACCCTGAATGCCTTGAGGACCAGTTTCGCCAATTGGACCCTGAGGTCCTTGTTTTCCTTGAATGCCCTGTTCGCCTTTGTCGCCACGTTCACCTTGAAGACCTTGGATGCCATCGACACCCTGCTCACCCAAGTCTCCTTTTTGCCCAGAGAATCCCCTAGGTCCCATTTCTCCTTTGGGACCTTGGACATACTCAACAATGATTTCAGTTGATTTGCTCTGTTTTACTTCATCGATATCGCGTCTTAACTTATCGAATTGCTTTTTAGTGTACGCAATTGAAGTTGCAATGCTCAGAGCACCATCAACAAGATCACTTCTTTCTTTCATCTTCTGTTTCTTCAGCTAAGACATCAAAGAATCGCGACATAGACTTTGCAAGTTCTTTTTGATCTTCATTATCATTAAAATCTTCTTTCTTGATCACAATTTGAGTAGGAGGTGGTGGTGGCGGTGGAGGAGGTGGCTGATTCGCAGCTTGTGCTTCAGCTTCAGCTTCAGCGTCGGCTTGCTCTAGCTCAACTTCTTCTTCCATTTCTTTGTCGATTTGTTCCATATCATCTTCAGTCTGACGAAGCACTTTAGTACGAACAAATTTTCTAGAAACATACTTGCCAACATATTGATCCAATTCAGTCAGAATAGCAATACGCTCTTTCATCAACTCAGCTTCTTTCATTTCAGTGAAATGAACATCAGACTGATATGTATAACTGATTTCTTCTTTCAACTGACTCCACTCAGCTTTAGTGCAAACGCCCTTCAAAAGCAATTGAGTTTCTAGAAGTCTGTCAAATAGATGAGAGAATCTCAAGCGAAGTCTTGCAATGAACTTAGAAAACTTAAGTTCATCGCGAGTGATCTCTGAAGCTCTGCCGAGAGAGAAACCAGAGTCTGATTTCAATCTAGAAACTGGAACATTCAACGACTGATAGAATTTCTCTTGGAAGTATTGAACGTCCTCGATCTGACCCAAGTTCTGTCCACCAGGAAGTGTTGTGATCTCTGTGCCTTTACCGCCTTCACGGCGAGGCAACCAGAAGTCTTCAAGCATTGTTTGGAATCTTCGATCATCACGAATCTCACCAGTTTGTGCATCGTAAACAAGTTTGTTCTTATACTTCTGCATGATCTCGCGAAGATACTGTTCTGCTTTGATCTTGGGTAAGTTACCAACGTCAATGTAGAAAATTCTACGCTCAGGTGCGCGTGAGATGCGATAGATGACTGTTGCATCTTCTAGCATTCTCAACTGATTCAGTGGCTTGATTGCTTTGTGTAGATGTGAGATGATGACTTTGCCGTCTTTGTCTGAAATGCCAGAGTGTACGTAGCAGATAGAGTCAACGGAAATCTTCAATCCTTGATTTGCATCTTTAGCGAAACCGCGCTCAGAGAACACATAGTATTGAACAGGTGTCTTGATCGCAGGTTCAGCTTGAACTAGATTCAACTTGTCTTTTTGCAATTCGCGAACTTTACGAATCTTTCGTGGATCGACATAGCGAATCTCTTTCAAACCTTGTCTAGGATTCTTTTCGTCAATCAACATGTGATAATAAAGTTTGCCGTCAACGTACCAGCGACGGAAAATATCGTATCCTTGATTGTTGAAGTCTAGCAACTTCATCACATGCTCATACTCTTCTTTGATTTTCTTCTTGATTGAATCGGGCTGCTGGAGTTTCTCAAGATTGATCTGAACTGGATATTCGTTGTCTTGGAATACAATTGATTCATTTACGATATCGTCGATGGCTCCATCACACTCAGGTTGAATAGCCATTTCTCGATACTTTTTGATCAAATCTGCATCATTGCGAATTTGACCTTCAAGATCAACGTAAGTACCATAAATTCCACCGCCCATGATGGAAACAGATCCATCGTCTTCTGTCGGAGGAACAAATGACTTTAAATTTTCTTTTTCTGGATCATCTTTACCTATCTTGTATCCAAAGAGTGTGATTGCCATATGTTATCCTTGATATAATGAAAAGGGGGCTGTAATAGCCCCCTTGTGAAAAACTATTACGCAACTATTTAGTCGTTGCGAAAGTCTTTATTTTATGTCTGTGAGGATATAAAATAGTGATACTGGAAAGTAACTGTGAATTCCATTAAAGAATCGCTTGTGTCATATGAAACATCGATCTGAGAAACATCAGTTGGAAATACATCTTTTAGTGAGTATTTTCTAACAACTGTGTTTTTATCAGATAGTTGCTGCACGTTAACTGTTCCATAATAGTCAACGTTGTCTAATCCAGAATTTCTCTTCACTGCCGAAGAAAAATCTCTAGCTTTTATAATATTTGCCCATTCTTCGAAGAAGGTTCTAATTTTATAACCTTCATCTACAATGAACGTTGCTGTCCACTCTGCATATGTTCTGTCACCAGGAACTTTGATTCTTCTTCCTCTGAATGGAACTTCAATCATGCCAATCGTCATTGCAGGCACTTGACCAGCTTTACATAGAAGATTCGCGTTGCTTGGAAGAACTGTGGTAACTGTTGGAGGAGGCGTGATCGAAACATTAAATAGATTCGGACGCGCTCCAGACTTTAACTGTGTTGTAATTTCTGAAATTGTTGAGATTGTCATGTTTAACTCCTAATTATTTTACAGTAAAGTAGTCATATGTCCAATTGACTGTATACTCTTCAATGGCATCTGAACTATCATACGACAAATCGATAGTAGAAATTTCCGTTACAAAACAGTTATTTAAAGTATAAGTTCTTAGAGTTCTTTCGCCGTCGGCATCTAGTTGCTGTATTGTAACTACAGTCAACGCAGCTTGTGCGCCATTTGCAAGTCTTTTGCCCAGAGTGGATTTAGAATAGTCAATATCGACAAACTTATTCTGATATGTTTCAAGTGCAGTTCTTACTGTATAGTCTTTGTCGTTCAATACTGTCATTGTCCAGTCTGTAAAAGTTCTGTCACCAGCGACTTTTAATCTGCGACCACCTACGTGAGGAACTTCAATCATTCCGATTGATTCCCCCGGCAACGCTGCCGATTTAACAAGAACAGATGCTTGACTGCCCTGTGCAGCAATGAATCCTGCTGCAAATGTTACTCTGAATAGGTTGGGGCGAACGCCCATACCCATCGCCGTTCTTAGATCATTTACGCTAAATGACATAGTTTTCTCCTTTTAGTTATCGGGAGAGAGGGATTCCCTCTCTCCTTTTTTACCTATTTACGTCAGATTAGCCGCCGATTGCTGCGAATTGCGCCGCGCCCGCAACAGAAACAAAGTTCAACTGAATAAAGTTGATTGATGAGATTGGTCTAACGTAGATGTCTGCGACAAATTCGTTAGCATTTACAACATCATCTGGATTGTTTGTTGCATTGCACACCACAACGAACTGTGCAATACCACGTTGCGCTTGAACACTACGTAGGTATGGTTCAACTGAGTTAACAAATCCGGCGCGTGTAGAATCATCATTCACTTCAAAAAGAAGATTTGATGCCAATTCGCCGATAGACTTCTCTAGTGCAATGAACAGTCTGCGAACGTTAATTCTGCTGAACGAACCTGGTCTTGTTGTGAATGTCTTATCTCCAAACAAGATTGTTCCGCGTCCCGGCTGATTTACAACAGGATTCACCGCGTTCTTGTACAGCGTGTCGCGAGCATTTTGATCTGGATTCCATGCTAGTTTAACTGCATTCAGAATACGACCTTGCGAATAACCCGCAGGTGAGAACCATGAAGCACGTTCTTGATCTACTCTAGCTAGGCATCCAGCTGTATCTGCACACAAAGGTACCCAAACATAATTGTCAGCATACTTATTGTATTGATACTTCCATCCAGAGTCCATGATTGCATAAGTGCTGCGTGTAACTGTGTCTGCAAATCCAACGACTGCTGTAGTTTCCGAACCTGCGTTATTGATAACGTCTGCGCTCTCAGGAGAGAATGTAACCATTACATCTTTACGCTGTTCTGCAATTGCAATTACAGAATCAACTGTAGCAGCAGTTGCTTGACCTGCAATAAGAACAGTCACATCGCCATAAGTTTCTTTATTGCTAAACAAAGCGAAACCAGTTTGTTTGTTGCCCTGTGAAGGTGCAGCATCAACACCGCCAGCTAGACTATATGATCCTGGACGAGATTTTGTTTCAGTGTAAGCTGTTGGGGTACCAGCAGCATTGACTAGAGGAGTTCCCCATGCGGTGCCAAAATCATCGTGGTCAGCCCAACGAACATACTTAGAACGATTGTTGATTACGTCTTTGTAGTAGTTTGTTCCGCCATCAACGCTTCTGCCATCAGATGCTTTTGAAAGTCCTGCGAACTTCTCAACAATAGTTCCACGTGTTCCAGTCAAAACGCCGTCTTCATCGACAACTACAACGTGAATTTCGTCGCCTGATGCGCCTTTCAACTCCGCTGAAACTGATGTTGCTGGTGCAGCATCAAAAGCGTCTTGAAATTCCCATGAGCGTGTTGCTGTAGTATTTGATACTGATGTTCCTGCGACTGCGGTGAACACAATTGTGTTTGCATTTGTAACGCTAGAAACAGTCAGGATGTTTACACCGATAGTAACTTTATCGCCGACTGCAACTTCAGTAGTTGCTGCACCAGTTGTATTTGCTGCAGCTGTGTTGCTGTTAGCAGCAATAGTCCAGTTACTTGTTAATGTTTTTGCCCACGCAAATGCGCTTGGGCACGATGAAACTTTTAGTGAATTGCCTAGGGCGCCTGCATACTTCGAAATCCAAGGACCAACGTCAAGACTGTCTCCAGTATTTGCATATGCGTCGTCGTTTGCAATGAGAAAACCTACACCAGCAAGACCACCGCCAGTGCTATCTTCTGCTGTAGAGTTCTTTGCTGTTGTGGTATCTGCAACACGAACAACATACTCAGCTCCAGAGTACGCTAAGAAGTTTGCTGAAACTAAAAAGTCAACAATTGTATTTGAATTTGGTGATCCGAATTTAGCAACAAGATCAGCTTCGCTAGAAACTAGAACAGGTTGATTGATAGGACCCCAACGGAAATCTCCTACTGTAGCACCTACGACTGGGCCGGTCGCAGGAACTGAAGTCACTAGGTCTGCTTCAGTAATTTTAATGCCTGGTGAAAGTAGATTTATTGCCATGTTTTTTCTCCTTGGTTAGAAATTTTGTATTTTTTATCAATCATCGTTCATCTCTACCGATTGTCATGTTATTTATAAAAACAAGAAATTTGATGATTTGTTATCGTTTTCAGTTTCCCACATCTGTCCAGAACCATCAATGAATTTTTCTTCCTCTATTCCTGTATTTATAAAACCAAAAGGCGTCAGTTCTTCTTCAATAACTTGCAATCTTTTTTCATACAGAACTTGTCTCAAATTAACGTTACTCAGTTCTTTGAAATATGAGTTTGTTGTCAACCAAGAGAATAGAACAAGTGTCATGACGAGATCGTCATGATATCCTTCGTCGGCTTGATAGCTATTTTTAGATTCAATGAATGTTGCTATTTCAGCGATTGTGTCAACGTCAGGTATCAACAATTTCTTTTCTTCCATCAGAGACTTGAAGTTGAAGCACCCTGCGCGTTTGACTTTTTTATCTGTCACAACGCCCAACTGAGTTTTGCCTCCACCAAATCCACCAGAAACGACCTGACCCGTTTTTGAATTTCTATTCACGTATATGATGTTCTCATATTCATAGTCATCATGTAAAATCATAGCAACTTGTTCTGATGAGTTTATCTCAAGAAGAACGTATGCTTCGTTGTATTCTTTACCAACTTTCTGAATGATAGCAGGATACAACATCGGACTGATATGATTGTCGCGATACTTGGCTACCATTTTGTATGGAACTTGACTTACATCAATTACACTGAATGCAGAATAGTCACCGCCAACGCCCTTTGCAGTGTCTGCTATCAATACGTATGCGTTGCCTTTTTCTGGCTTGTTGAAGATGTCGAGTCCATCTCTACTGTAGATCGGCGGTGAAGACGACAACTGCGCAATTGTATCTGAATTGATGAGAGTAAGACTTGAGCCCAAGAAGTTACATAAAACTTCTTGATTGAACTTCAATTCACCCAACAGTTTGCGTTGCGTTTCAGCCCAAGCATCATCTCTTCCAGGAATCTCCCAGTAAGGAATGAATAGCGTTACGAATCCATTTCTACCGTTAGCTGCATCGTTCCAGAATTTCCAGAAGTGATTGTAGCCCAGAGGTGTCGAACTCAACAGAATTTTTGTTGTTTCACCGGCAGAAATCGTAGGATAAACTGAAGTGAAGAACTGCTCTGCTATGTTGTTTGGAATAATAGCAGTCTCGTCAACGTACAGTAAGTTTACAGATTTGCCTCGAATACCAGATGCAGATGTTGCAGCAGTGAAGACGATTGAACCGTTCTCTAGTGCGATGTCACCTTTGTTCCACGTTGTGACGCCTTGTTGCATCCACATAGGAAGATTCTCATACATCAACTGATAACGATACAGAACTTCTCGCGCAGCAGGCGCTTTGTTCGCTAGAATAGCGACAGTCTTAGACTCTTGAAAGATTGTGTACCAGAGAATGTATGCTGCCGAGGTTGTTGTTTTGCCTTGCTGGCGTCCTTCCATGAGAATGACTTTACGATTCTCATGAATGACTTTGACTTTATTGATTTGACATGGATATAACTTGAATGGCTGCAAGCCATGGTCAAGCGTAACGATCATGCAATAATTATTGATGAAGTATATCGGATCATTAGCACACTTGATGTATTCTTCAAGTTGATCTTTAGTGAATCCGATTTGTACGCCAGCAGCTTTTAGATTAGCGTTTCCTAGATAACTTTTAACCGGCATTACTTACCCTTGATCAATTTCTGTAGCTCTGCTGTGCTACCGACGAATAGAGCATTCGTTACATTTTGAGGAGCAGAGTCTTGCTTTTCTTTGCCTCTAGCTTCTTTTGCTTTCTTACCTAGCTCTAGTAAATCTTTGTTTGTATCAGCAAGCGTTTTTATTAGTTGACCCACGACTTCGTATGCGCGTGGAGACTCGCCCTCTTTCGCTAGAAAGATGATGTTCTCCATTGCAATCTTGCCGTTCTCGATGAGACCCTTAAGATTGCCTCTAGCATATTCATAGTCTGCGTCAATGTTCTTATCTTCAGATTGTTCTTGAATTGGAGTTATCTCTTGATTGACGACAACCGCATTCTCAGACACAACGGTAGGAATAATATCAAAAACATTATCTAGTTTTTCATCAATTGTTTTTTTCATGGTTTAGTGATAGTTACAACTGGATCAAGCGATTCTAATCCATCAAATAGATTAATCTCAGCGTTAGCAATATAATTAGACTGATTAACAGGTCCAAACAAGTATCCCTTAACGAGAAACTCCAGATCCCATGTCAACACTCTGCGGGATGTATCGAAATCGCCTTCATATGTATCGTCTGATGATATTCCCATTAACTCGATTGGAATGTCTAGATTTACACCAATTTCAGGAAGAACTTTCATCGTGACAGTGAAGTCTGGTGTAAAGAATGGAAGTATTTTCTCTACGATCTGAGTTCCATCTTCAGAGTTTTTCACCATAATGTACAGTGAAAAGTTAAAGTCATATGGCACTGGCGCATATACGGATGAAAATTTATTGTATGCGTCATTCGTTCCTTTACGGAACTTCAATGTGCTATTCAATTTGCGCATAGGAGAATAGTTCATGCTATTCAATGCGAATGCTATTCTAGGCAAAGTAACAGACACCGATCTATTCAGTGTGGGATCAGCTAACGCACGTTCAACGAATCTCTGTTTAGGTCCATATGAAATAGGAACATTTAGAGTTTGAATTCTATTTCCGCCGGGATCAAATCTTCCAATCTGCATTTCGTTAAACAGATTGCCAAACATAACAACGTATCTACGGATCGATCCGTGATAGAAATCGTGACCAAACATCATATCAATATACCCTTACTTCAGAAAAAGGATTACGTTCAGAGAAGTCTAGTATATCGTCTTCTCCGATCTTAGATTGCAAGTATTCGTTTTCAGCAGTAACGTCTTGACGTTCGACATTGATTTCATCCCATACGATGTATGTTCCGTCTTCATTTAGTATTAGCTCATCAGCTTCACTTAGAATCTTAGGAACAAACTCTGACGATTGACTATATGTTTCTTCTACTGCGTCAATGTCTGTAATACCAGTGTCGAGTTTCTCGCTTGAGTATTCATATCGTTCACATCTAAGTTCATATGTGTATAGTTTGCCTAGCTGATAGAACTGTTCAATGTTTTCAGTAAACTTTATCTCGTACAAATATCCTGCCATTGGAAACCACAGCAAGTCTCCTTCTCTCGGTCGAATAATGCTCTCATAGTCATACGTACTTTCTTGCAAGAGTTCATCACCAGTTTCTAGAACAAGATTGTATGAATGCTCTGTTAGAAAACATGTTTTGAGTGCTTGATTGAAACGCTTCTGTGCAACAACAAACACAATCTGTTCATCAATCTGAAGACCGAACTTGGAAAGAAAGTCCTCTTGCCCTTGAAATCCATCAAAAGACTTGATATACATTTCCATCTCAAGTGCATCTGTGAATTTCATAGATGCGTCTTCAGCGTATAGTCTATCCAAATTTACATGTGTTCTTGGAAGATAGTATACATCAACTCCGTAGATTTTGATCGATTCAATGATCAAGTCTTCTACGAGTTTCTGCTCCTGCTTGGCAGGAGTGTATTGATTGAAGTACCGATTGCGTGCCACAATTATCCCAACATATCTGAAACTGGAAGAGAGTAGGATCTAATCATCTCTTCTTCAAGTTTTGCTTGTTCTTCCGATGCTTCGTCCCAAATCTTTTGACCGTTGAATTGAACTCCACCAGGCATCGCAATACCTTCAAACTTCTTTAGATTCTCGCCCCATTGTTTTTTGATGAGTGCGGTTGCATATCTTTTCAGCCACTTATCATTGTAGACATCTGGATAAGTATCTGGATCGAGTGACTTGTATCCTTCGACGATGATGTATTCACCAGCGACGACTTTCTCACCCCAAGACATATCGATGTAGAGTCTATTTGTATGACGATTGAATCTGAGGGATTGTCTACCAACGAATAGCTCTTCTGCAAGTGCTACGTTTTGCAGAGCCATATAGTACGGAGCAAATGGTCCGTAGTTGAATGCAAACAAGTCATTCAACGCAATCTGATAGCGAATATTAAACAAGTTGTTTGTTGAGTAAGAATCGCCAACATCGAAAATGTTGATAACGCTTATCACAGACTCTGGAATAGAAAGATATCTATTAGCAATATCTTGTTCAGTCACTTGATGCGCAAGATAAGTTTTCTCTGTGCCGTCGAAGTGATAGTCATGATAGTAAGAAATAGCGTCGTCAATTCTATCTTCAACTTGCTCATCGGCAACGTTGATTTCAAGAAGAGGTGCGCCAAGTATACGAAAACAGTAGTCTTTAAATTCTTGTCGTGTAGTAGGTTTTGCCATTGGAAAGTCCTAGAGTTACTTTCCTATTTATACTTCAGAAATTTTACTTTAATCGCATATCTTGTCTAGATATCGCATTAGTGATATGTTCACCAACAAACTCAGACCACTTTTCCGCATTCTTCTCGGTGATTCTGAAATCGTATACATCTGGCGGAACAAATGTTTTATTTGTGTCTTCATATCTACTAGCATCGATTGTGTCGATCCAGATTGTCCAATCTGCTTTGAAGTTGCTGCGCATTTCAGGAAGAGGAGCAACAAAATCGCAGATGACATAATCTCCTGTGCATTTTAGTGCAAATTCTGCCATACGAAGAGATTGTCGAATTCTTCCTTCTCTAGAAAAATCCCAATCATTGTATTTTTTGCGAATTTCGTCTGCATTGAACCAATCTACTTTCGCTTGCATCGATTGTGATAGTCTATCGGAGTTAATCCTATCATTCAACGGTAGATCATTATCTTGAAAATATTTCTTTAGTCTCTCAGCGAAATAAGTTTTACCTGCTCCAGGAAGACCCATTATTAGAATTTTTTCCACGATTTTTCTACAATAAAATCAATACTGTTGACCAGTCGCTTCCTGTCTAGTTACACTTAAATTACCGACACTAGTTGCGCTTAAATCCGTCTGAAAAGAAAACTTATCAATCACGCCCGTAGTTGATCCTGTAGAACCCCCTGATGTGTATCCAGAGATACTTGATGATTGTCCAGCACCAAATTGTCTAGCAACAGTCAAGTTGCCAACGTTAGTTGCACCAGCATCCGTTGCAAAAGGAAACTTATCGATGACATTGGTTGGTATATCTGGATTTGTTATGAGGCCGCCCGATGTGTATCCAGATACAGATGAAGATTGTCCTATTGCATATGATCTAGCTACAGTCAAGTCGCCAACATCAGTTGCATTAGATGCTGATGCAAAAGAAAACTTTTCTATAGTGTTGATAAATCCAAGAGGATCCGCTCCGCCTGATGTGTATCCAGAGACAGATGAAGATTGACTTGCCTTGCCGCCGCCTCCGGTGACAATCAAGTCACCGACATCAGATGCATTACTATTAGTCGCGAACGGAAATTTGTCGATAATGTTAGTAGCAGGAGAACCACCTCCAGATGTATATCCAGAGGTACTTGATGAGTTTCCCGCACCTAATTGTCTAGCAACAGTCAAGTCACCGACATCAGATGCACCGGCACTAGTTGCAAACGGAAACTTATCGATGACGTTGGAAGCTGCGGGTACGTTATTTCTACCGCCTGATGTGTATCCGGAGACTGGGGATGATTGTCCGGCACCAGCCGATCTATCTTCACTCAAGTCGCCGACATCAGTTGCATTCGCATCTGTCGCAAACGGGAACTTGTCAATGACGTTGGTAAGCGATCCAGTGTTACCGCCCGATGTGTATCCAGAGGTAAAACCTTGTGCTTGAATGCTTGTGTTGGATGTATAACCAATATATTCTATACTGCCGTCAAAGATAAATCCAAGTGTATCTGTCGTTAAATTAAAATTGCCTATTTTTATAGAGGTGGGTAGTATTTTTATAGACATTTATTATCCTTGATGGCCAGCAGCATAAGCTCTAGCAACAGTCAAGTCACCGACATCAGTTGCACCAGCATCCGACGCAAACGGGAACTTATCGATGACGTTGGAAAATGCGGGTCCGAAACCGCCTGATGAGTATCCAGAGACAGATGAAGATTGACCAGAAACTGATGATCTAGCAACAGTCAAGTCACCGACATCAGTTGCATCAGCATCCGACGCAAAAGGAAACTTATCAATGACATTGCTGTATGGCGTCCAACCGCCTGATGTGTATCCGGAGACTGAGGATGATTGTCCGGCAGCACCATCTCTAGGTACAGTCAAGTCACCGACATCAGTTGCACCAGCATCCGACGCAAAAGGAAACTTGTCGATGACGTTGGAAACTGCGGGCGCTGAACCGCCTGATGTGTATCCAGAGACAGATGAAGATTGTCCAGCGGGCTTATATCTAGCTACAGTCAAGTCACCGACATCAGTTGCATTAGCACTTGAAGCAAACGGGAACTTGTCGATGACGTTGTAAACTATTGGTGTTGGATTAAAACCGCCTGATGTGTATCCAGAGACAGATGAAGATTGACCTGCAGCATAAGCTCCAGCCACAGTCAAGTCACCAACATCAGTTGAGGATACACTCGTTGCGAAAGGAAACTTGTCAATCACGTTGGAGGCTGCGGGCGATAAACCGCCTGAAGTGTATCCTGAGACAGATGAAGATTGACCGGCAGCACCATATCTAGCAATAGTCAAGTTGCCAACGTTAGTTGCATTAGCGTTCGTCGCATAAGGAAACTTTTCAATGTTGCTGGAAGGTGCGGGTATGGGCCCGCCACCCGATAAATATCCATTAGATAATAATGGAGTTCTAGTTACAGAGGCAGCAGCCAAACGACCATCTATGTTTATGCCTGTATCCGAGGCACTCATAGTAAAGTCATTTATCTTTATTCTATCTTTATAAATAAAAATTGTCATTTTGATTTACTGAGAAACAATGATAGCTGTGATTGATGATTGACCGGCAGCAATATATCTAGGCACACTCAAGTTGGCTACATCAGTTGCACTCGCGTCCGTAGCAAAAGGAAACCTGTCAATTCTGTCACTGCCTGTTGAGTATCCATATGTGCTTGATGATTGTCCAGCATCATATTCTCTAGCCGAAGACAAGTCGCCGACATCAGTTACAGCGGCAGCATCCGATGCAAAAGGAAACTTATCTATGACGTTACTTAGAACTGGAGAAGCTGTAGGACCTCGTCTGCCTCCGGATACATATCCAGAAACAGATGAAGATTGACCAGAAACGAATGCTCTAGCCACAGTCAATAGCGTACCCCTCTGAGTTGCATTCGCATTCGTTGCAAAAGGAAACTTGTCTACGTTAGATAAATATGCTAAAGGGTACGCAGGAAGGGCGTATCCAGCCGATACATATCCGGCTTCACTTGATGATTGACCTGACATGCCTCTTTTAAGCGAATATGTTGGTGATAGATCACCAACATCGGTTGCATTAGCATTCGTCGCAAAAGGAAACTTATCAATGACGTTGGTCATTACTGGTGCTGGTACGGGTACTCCAGTAAAGCCGCCTGAAGTGTATCCAGACACAGATGATGAGTTTCCGGCAGCATAAGTTCTAGCAACAGTCAAGTCACCGACATCAGTTGCATTAGCATCCGCCGCAAACGGGAACTTGTCAATCACGTTGGTAAAACCGCCTGATGAGTATCCAGAAACAGATGAAGATTGACCGACAGCACCATATCTAGCAACAGTCAAGTCACCAACATCAGTTGCATTAGCACTTGAAGCAAAAGGAAACTTGTCGATGACGTTGGACTGTGCGGGCGCGTAACCGCCTGATGTGTATCCACTAGTTTCGCTGATTCCTCCTCCAGATACATGACCTCTTATATCTCCACCACTTAAAGTAAATCCAGTAGAAGTCTCAAGTAAAGTGGTAATATTTCCATTATTACCTATAAATTCTATAGAATTTTCTTTGATGCGAATTGGCATATTAAAAGTCTTCTAGTTTTTCTGATATCAATTCATACACATCGCGATCACGCATTTCAAGCTCTCTGAGTATTTCAGTCAATTCCACCTCATCCAATTCAAGTATTTTTTTAGCTAACATCATCGGAAGCATGTTTTTTATCCTTAATCAAAGAGTTTGAAATTAGTGCCATTTTCTCCGTTTGAGAAAATTCTTCTATTATATCTGTGCTGAATCCTTGAAGTGACATTCTCTTTTCGTCTACTTTATATGAATCCACCAATTCGTCTGTTATTTTATCAACAAATTCATACAGTCCACTAACGTCCCACGATTCCGATTTAGCTTCACTTTCAACGTATGCGCGAAGCATGTTTTGCATTTTCATAGGATTAATGCCGATCTGTTCTATATATTCTTGTTCAGCTTTAGAGATTGCTCCGCACATTCTAACATCTCGAATACTTTGAACCAACGCTCTTTTCAGGTGGCTTTTAGTTTCTTCTTTCTCGATATCAGCTTCAGAGAAGCCGGAAACTTTCTCTTTCAGTTGCTCATACAATTCATTTAGCACAAGAACGTCTTTCATTGCGCCCTCAATGATAACTATGCCCTCAGCTACACCTTCTTTTAGTTTGGCTAGTTTGATTTTTAAATCGACTTCTCGCCAATATTCTACTCCGCCGAGTTGCTTGCCCTTTTCGAGTTCGTCTTCAATCTTTCTAATCTTAACTTCATTGTCAACTTGACGCCATTTAGCTTCATTCAGCGCGGACTTCTTTCTAGAGATTTCAGCCGAAATCTGCCTCATATTCTTCAGTGGAGCGTGCCAGCTCAAATTTAAATGCTTCCACATCCACTGAGTATGACTATGATTCCAGATGCTATTAAGTTCAGATGTATTGGCTAAAGCAAGATCGACTTTGTGTGTGTTCTCTGATAGGGAGTTTCCTCCAAAACTTTGAAGTTGTCCTCCTGTGGATCCTCTTCCAAAAACCATCGCGAGTGGAATGTTTACTGCCCCGCTTCTTATCGCAAGATCACTGCGAATTTGTTCATATACCATAACTTCAGTTTTAACTTCAGCGGTATCGTTAGATTGAATTTCACTCATGATATTCATTACCTTTCATTCATAAGAATATTTGTATTTATAATCATCCTAGGAGATAGTGTTGACGACGAAGATGCGTGTTTGATGTTCCCATCAAATAACACGCATCTTCCTCTTTTTGGAGAGATTCTATCAAGTATCTTGAGATTATTGTCGTATAGAATAGTATCTCCGTCCGTTGTATTTATGTAGTAGATTAAAACTAAATGCGGAAAATTATAATCCACATGAACATCTTCTTCTTTAGATTCAGCTTTATTTAAAGTCAATCTAACTCTAGATCGAAATACATTTGATATATCACAATTCAGCTCAAATTTATCAAACGCTTCAAGTATCATAGGAACAACATAATTGTACTCTGGGTTGATAGTAGTTTTCTTATCTTCACTATTATCAAATTCTTTTTTTAGATATAACAGTCTTGAGAATCCAGCGGAATCATAATTGTCTGTGTTTCCGTATGATAGATTAGGAACAAACTTCCAATCGGTTTTTGTTAGCTTATCAAACAAAAACATCGAATACTTTTCAGAAATTGTATTATCAATCACTCTATAAAACATAGATTAAAACCTTATATTCACCCTAGGCTGCGGCATTATGTCATCAATCAATATCTTTATTTGAGCGACACTGTTTTGATTTCTATCTTTATTTTCAATTATGTGTGTGATCTCAAATTTAGAATTATTAACTTTATGAATAAACTTGTCTAGAACATCAGGATTGATTATTTCTTTTAACGAGTTAGGTATATTTTTTCTATTCAAACAATCGATAAGTGTGTTCAGCGCATTGAAAGATGGATAATATGTCGAAGCAGAATCAATGAAGATATAACTGTTGTCACTCATCGTATGAAGATATTTGGCGATCAAGCTAAAGACAGAATATACGCTGTGAGAGTAATCTGAAAATAAAATATCAATATCGCTGCATTCGAAGTCATCTATATTTTTATTATAGAATTCAATTCTGTCATTAAATTTGAATTCAGATATCAAACATTGAGCAAATTCCGAATAATCGCTCTTATATTGAAGTGGAATAGTATTAATTA
>Ga0181338_1000113_pt1 | contig 17526 bp, 40 predicted proteins | sample Sp13VDMM110SD_FD_122168 | JGI IMG/M metagenome (GOLD analysis project Ga0181338, IMG submission 122168) | Freshwater viral communities from Lake Michigan, USA - Sp13.VD.MM110.S.D | ecosystem: Environmental > Aquatic > Freshwater > Lake | place: USA: Michigan | collected 2013-04-23
GGAACGAGTGCATTATTCAACAACACCGCATCTGATAACACCGCAATAGGTTTTGAGGCAGGATTTAGCAATACAAGTGGAAGCGTTACTGCTTTGGGTGCTTCGTCAGCAAAAGCCAATATAATAGGTTTGGGTATAACTTCTATTGGTTTTCAATCGTTATTATTATCAACTGCAAATTATAATACTTCTGTTGGTAATTTAGCCTTAACAGCAACTACAACAGGTGGGGCAAATACTGCTGTGGGTGCTTTTGCCTTACAAGATAATGTTGTTGGAACGTCAAATACATCAATAGGCTATAGTACGGGTTCAGGTAATTTTACGGGTTCAATAATCATAGGTCGTGGTGCAGCGGCTACAGGAAATAACCAATTTGTTACAGGTAGTGTAGGAACACCATCAGGTGCAGTAACAGTCGCAGTCGCACCGCAAACAAAAACTTGGGACGTAATAATCAACGGAGTCGCACAAAAAATCTTATTAGCATAAAAAAATATATATATGACAACTTATACTTGGACAACAACAAACCTTTACACAATCAATCTTGCAACAGAATCTGATTATGTAGTAACTGCAATTTACAACGTATCTGCAACAGACGGAACGTACTCTGCAACACTTAATTCAAATATCACTCAATTCACAGTCGACAATGACAAACCCGATTACATTCCTTACGAAGACCTTACAAACGACATTGTTATTGCTTGGGTGCAAGAAACTATTGGCGTTGATGGAGTAACTTCAATAACCGCTTGTTTAGACGGACAAATTGAATCACAAATCAATCCACCTGTATCACCACAAAACACACCACTACCTTTCTAATTATGGACAAACAAACATCTTTACAAATTATTAATGAAGCATTAAACATCGCAATCAAAAATGGTTGCTATGATTTAATCGCAGTAACAAATATTGTGAACGCACTAACTTTATTAAACAATGAAAACAATGCCGAATCAACCGATAATAAATAATAACGATATAGTATTGTTACAAGCCGCTACCTTTACAGGTGCAATCGTTACGGCAATTCAGCCAATAATATCAATTATATTTATGCTGGTATCAATTGTATCTGGATGTATCTTAATTTACAAATTTTTTAATAAACAAAAATAAAATGGCAACTACAAAATTCGGGTTAAAAAGTTATTACAAACCTACACCTACAAAACTTAGAAAAATTGGTGACGCATTACTAATCGCATCAGTTCTTGTTTCTACACAATACCCAGACAATCCAAAGGCAATTTTAATTTCCAGCATTACCGGAATTGCTGGTAAATTCTTGACAAATTTATTCCAAGCGTAATGGAAAACATATCCAATACAAGACAAGAAAACATTGGCAAAGCCATTGGTGTTTCAATTAGTCCTAAAATATCGCATACAATTGCGTTAGCCGGACTATCGAAGCATTACTTTGGCAATGGTATTCCTGTGCTATTGGGTGGCGTATTGGGGTTTATTTTGGGTTCTAATGTAAATATGGACCAGAACAAGAAAAATGAAATTATTCGTGGAATTTTAGAATCACAAAAAAATATTGCCGATGGTAATATAGAATCCAATGAATCTGGAAACACATCTGGAATAATGACCTCATCTGAACTTGTAAACCATACTTATAACAAATATAATTTTGGTGGCAAATGGGCAGATTTTATTGGTCAACCATCCATTAATTTCCACGCAATGATTTATGGCAGACCAAAACAAGGTAAATCAATTTTAGCGGTCCAATTTGCTCAGTATTTATCAGAGAACTTTGGAAAGGTTTTATATATCGCATCTGAGGAAGGATTCTCAGTTACTCTGCAAAAAAAGGTATCTGAATTTGCTATGGATAATTCCAATTTAGATTTTGCAAATTATCGTGATTTTAAACAGATTAAAGAGGCATTGCACGTTCGTAAATATAAATTTGTATTTATAGACTCTGTAAACTTTATCAAGATCACTCCCGAAGATGTTGAAGATTTAAAGGCTCAGAACAGAGGCACCGCATTTATAACGATTCAACAGGCTACAAAAAATGGTAATTTTAGAGGATCTCAAGAATTTGCACACAATTGTGATATGGTGATCCGTGTGGAATCTGGACAAGCATCCCATCAAGGTAGATTCCAAGAACCAAGCGAAATGGCAGTATTTGATAAACCAGAGGAAAGCACCAACAAAAAAGCACCCACAAATATGGGTGCAAGTTTACCATCTACACAGATGGAATTGTTTTCGAATGACGATTTTACTGAAGCAGGTTTTTAGATTTTATAAAATAAATACCGCCCACAATTAAAGCCAGTCCGATTATTCCGATTGGCTTTTTTAATTCATCGATATACGATAATCCTCTGGACAATAAATCATTCATTCTATTGGTCCACCCTTTGCCATAAACTGAAAAGGATTTCAATGATTGTAAGTATTCCAAACGTCTTTGCCAAATGTCTTTAAATAAATTTTTTTCCTTTAAAGGATTTTTAGTATAGTCGTTTAATTTGGTAATTGTTAAATCATCCATTTTACCATTTTGACCTACATTTATTTTGCCTTGCGTAAAACGGACCAATGTCATTGCACCGCCCATCCCAGATCCCCAATTAGATTGGAATAATATTTCGGCAATTGCTTGTGAATTTACCTTATCTAAATTCAATGGGTTCCAATATAATTCTTTTACAATAGATTCCCATTGTGATTTAGTCATAGCGACAAATGATTTTCCAGATGGATTAAATCCTAATTTTTTAGATGCCGATAACCAAGTCGAATAACACACACCTTTATTAGTATGATAACCTAATCCATTTTTTGGATCAATTACATCAGACCTTTTTTTAGAACAAGAATCTCTGGGATCTGAACTTAATCCGCCCTCAAATTTTGCAACTGATGGTAATATAAGTTTATAATTCGCCATTTATTCCGGCATTATTTTTATAATAGTTAAATCATTTAAACCTGCAGTGGTATTTGTAAATACTACATCATAGGTAGATTGGTCCGTATCACCCACATTTTGTTGAATCTGCAATGCTTGTCCATCTGCTAAGGCATAGCCGTTAACCATTACAGGATTTGCACCTGTAGGTCTAATAAATGTTATTGCAAAGCATCCATCTGCTTCAATTTGTTGAGGTTTTGCATAAGAAAGCACCTCTGTTCTTGTTCTTGCCATAATTATTTTTTATTAAAGATTGTATATAAAGCCAATAAAACCAATGCAATCATCAAATACTTTTGATTATCTTCCAATTGTTTCACCCTTGTTTCCATTGGTGTAAAATCAAAGTCTTTCTGGACCGCATTGTCCATTGTTTTAATTGTATCAACCGCACCTAATTGCATATTAATTGAATGTTTGAAAAGAACCAGATGGTAATTTATTAACAACTGCGGTTTGATTACCAAATTGTGCTGGGATATTTACAACCTGTGGTGTTTCACTTCCAGAACTGACATTAACAATTGGAATTACCGGTGATGATTTCAATGGTGTATTATCTATTATTGGCATACTTGATTTCAATGTTTCTTCAACAACTTCTTTTTCTTCAACTTCTGAACCACCAAAAACACCTTTTTTATAAAGTATAAATGCCAATAATCCTAATAATCCAACACCAATTACGATTTTTTTATTTTTATCTAATTTCATATTAAAAAGGTTTAAATGTATCGGTAAAAACATTAACACCGCTATTGTTATTCTGAACGATTAATGGTGCCTGTGTAACACTTCCATAGTCCAAATCCACCACTTTTGCAGTCGGAGTCACATATTTATTTGCTTGAACATAAGTATAAATGCGTTCAATATTTGCATTGGTTAAATTAACAAGCAAAGGAAAAAATGTTTTTAATTTATTCAATGTTTGTGGACCAAGAATACCATCTGGTGTAACACCAATTGCACCTTGAATAACTGCAATTTTTGATTTCATTGAATTTTTATTCTCTAATGAAATACTTGCTTTTTTCTTATTGTCTGCAATTATTTTTAATGCGTCTGCCTTTTGCTCTGCCAATTGTCTTTCTAAAATATCGTTTGCAGATATTAATGTTTTTTCTTTTTTCTTATAAAGGAAATATGCACCGGCACCAGCCAATGCAATACCACCAAGAATTAAATAATTTTTTTTCATTTTAAAATTTAGGTTTGTTTTTTACTATTGTTAAGACTCTCTGATAATCCTCATCTGATAATCCACCGGTTCCAAAGTCAAATGATTTATTTCCAACTTTAAGATATTGTAAAATATCACGTTTATATATCATATAAAATTTTTCACATACCTGTGCAACTTTTATCTTACTTCCTAATGAACTAAAAACACCGATGCAAATATCCTCTGAATCGTTAAAATAACTATTTAGTGAATCATAGATTTGTTTTGCGGATTGTGCCGAATTATTAAATGTTAATAATTGGGTGCCAACAGGAACCTTTTGTGATAAAAACTTAGTATAAGAAAAAGGATTATCCTCGCTTACTTCGGTTTCTGCACCCTCGATAATTTTTGTTATCTTAGATGGTATAAGTTTCTTTATTGCTAAATATCCAGCACCACCGACTACACCGGCTATTAATAGCCATTGCAATGGTTTGTCTGCGACTGATTGTGTTATTGCTTTTGCCATTTTACATTGATTTTAAATATACTACCGCCATTTTATACATTTCGGGTTTGTTCTCACATAACTTTGCTAACATTGAAACATTCTCTGGAAATTCAGAATCTAATTTCATTAAGGTATTTACTGCGTTTACCATCTTTGCTTTGCGTTCAGATACATTACTATCGACCTCAGATGTTATTCCGTTCATTGGCATTACCTCTGGCTTTTTAAACAAATTACCAACACCGGCTAATAATCCCATCAATACCGCAGGATCCTTAAAGTTTTCGCCTAAGGTAGATAAAACACCATTCATTCCGGTGCTTTTCTCTTTCTCTGCTTCCATCTTTTCTAATCGGTCCTGCAAATCTTTCATATCACGATAATGTTGATGGTCCTTTTCCATCAATTTCATCTGTGTGGTTACTTCACCCATCTTGCCAAAAATGTCATAAATGTTTGGTGCATTTGAACGAGGATCATCACTTGGTAAAATATTACCCATACCGTATGGATTATTAACAGGAATATTTGCCAATGGTGTAGTAAGTTCGACATTAAATTTAGTTACAATGTTTTTATCTTGCTCTACACGATTTTTAGGATTAGTCAGTTTTTTATTAAATACTTTAATGGTAAAATAACCATTATTGTCCTTGAAAAAACTTCTTAATTTTGCTATTGCAGATTCCTTGTCCAGTAATTCATTCTGGGTATAGACTACATCATTATCTTCATCGAAAATAATAAAATACCTATAATTCTCAGTTTCAAATTGAGAAAATACAAAATTTAGACTCGTTATGCTCATTTATTAATTTTTTATTTTTGGAATATAATACACGTTAAACATCAAAGGTTGTGTAGGCGTAGTAAAGTTATTTAAGTTAAATTCAATATAACAATTTTGCCATACTTGATCGTTAAAAAATGTAAACTTTATTTTACCATTATTATTTTGTGTTACTAATGAATACAAAGGCAATTGTGCAATTAATTGTCTTTTCAAATCCGATATTACCAATATGCCATATTTTGCAGTCGAATTGCTATAATCATTAACCAATCCCTCTGGACTATTGCTTAACGATGTTGGTGTTAAAAATTCAATACCGGTGATGGTTGCATTTTCACCATCCAGCATAGTATTTGAATTAAAATAAATTGGTTCTTGAAAAGAATTATTTAATGTAGGGTTAATTTGAACAAATTGGCACATTTCACCCTCTGTAGTAGTATAGTCCTTTGCCATATTATTGGCAAGGAAATAGTTCATTATCGGAGAAATTACTTGATATGCCATAATTATTCGCCTACAATTGAATAGTAAAGATTTACAGATGCAACTTGGTCCGTACTTATATTGGTAACACTAACGGCTTGAACATATGATTTTGTTAAGTTCAAAATAAATGGTTTTACCATTCTGATAAATCCACCATTCAAAGAACTTACTAACGCATAATAAGGTATTTGATATATTCTTTCTACGTTATTATCATCAACAAATGTAATTACAATTGCGTTTACTGCCGCAGCCGGAACCACAGTATTATTCGCTGGTGTTGAAACTAATTGTGTAGCAGTAAAAACTTCAAAACCATATATGATTATGTTGTTTCTTGAAATGTTTGGAACCTGAGTGAATGCGTATTTTTTTCCGATTGCTGGGGTTCCGGTAAATTGTGCCTCAACTAATTGGCTACGTTTGATAATTAAATTATTCATATCTTTTTTTTAAAATTGTTAATATGCAAATATAATAAAAAATCCCTTACATAAATGCAAGGGATTTTTTTAATTTATAATAGATGATTTTTAATCTTCAATTAACTTTTAGCGTTTACAACTAAGTAACCTCTGGTTTCAAATGTTGCATAAATCATTGGATCGGTTCCAATTGTAGCAATAGAAACTGAAGCGTTAAGATTTAAACTTAAATCCAATGTTTGACGACCATCAATTAAGGTAGGCTCACTAACGTAGAAACCAAAAAGACCATTGTCATATCCGTTAGAACCTGTGTTACCTGTGTAGGTAGCGGCTGGAGTGGCAACAGTTCCACCTGTTCTTAAAAAAGCACCTGTTTGTGTGGTTGGCACACGGTAGAATGCGTTCATTGGGAATGCAGGTAAGAATTGTTTTCTATCAATAATGAAAGCAATGTTACCATTATAAATGGCAGATGCGTTTGCAGATGTTGATGTGAAAATTGTTGGATCTGCGTATAAATACTGTTGAGCAGTTAATTGCTCAGTAGCAGTAGGAACGGCAGTAGTAGATGGATCAATAAAACGTAAAGACACACGGAAATGTGTCAAAACGAATTGATCGTTAAGATTTAATAACTTTTCAGTTACTAATGGTGCAGAAACTTGACCTGCCTGTAGTTTAAAACTATAAGAAGATAAGTTTGATAATTGAGTCTCGGCTCTAAGATAAGATTGAGACAAGTTTTCGTAAGGTATACCAAGTCTTTCTTGGATAAACTTTTTTTCTGATACAACTGAATTCATGATATTTATTTATGATTTAATAATGATTTTTTACGATTGATTAATAGTCCATTTCACCAGAACCGCCTTGAGTGAAATCTCCAGATGGTGCATCGAAAATGTTTTCACTTGCACCCATTAGGGTTCCGCTTTCTGCCTCACCCATTAAAACGTCACCCATAAAGGTATCGGTTCCGGTGATAACATTTGCAGTTTTTAGCAATGGTTCAACAAGACCAGCAACAGATGTTGCGATCATTCCAGCACCAAGACCTTTTCCAATTGGACCTTTAACGGCAATTGGTGTTGCGATTCCAACTGCTAACGTAATTAGGTTTTGAACTGCACTTGCACTTTTGTCTGCATTTGGTTTACTAATAATGTCAACTGGGATTAATGGTAATACCTTTTGTTGAACAACTTTTGCGATTACGGCACCTGCACCAAGTGATACGGCACCAATTAATACGTCTTTTGATAATAGATTCATATATTGATTATTTATTTTAACTTTTATTTTTCAAATTTAATATTTTTTTCTTAATTCCTAATTATTTTTTTTTGGTAGCGAAATAAATTCCACCAGCAACTAATAATGCACCACCAACATATAACAAAGTATTTTTAGATGGCATAAAAGATGGTCTGTCAAATTCTGCGTTAATATCACCTTTTGAATCTGGATCAATATCTACAGGAGTTAATGCCAAATCTGGGTTATCTATTTTTGGTGTTTTTCTAACTGCGTTTAAAATTACAGGCGTTAATCCAATTACAACACTTCCTAATGTAGCACCAGCACCCACACCAATAGCGGTTCCGTGTGGTGGTCCCACTGCGGTGCCGATAACGGTTCCACTCGCAGTACATAATCCAATAATTAATCCTTGAATATTGCCATCCATTTTATATTTTGCAATCGTCTCATTCACTTGTTGTCTGGCTACACTATCTGAACCAGATTGTGATGGTAATGTTTGTGCTTTTTCATTTGGATCAACCGCACCCATTCCATTAATACCAGCCTTATCGTATATGGCATTTAATTTAGGCAGAAAACCAAGTTTTTTCTCTGGTTTAGATGCACCAATTTTTAATGCTTTTCCAAGTTTAGTTCTATCACCGCCAAGTTTATACCACGCACTCATTAGGTTTGCAGTATTTCCGGTCGATAATTTTGTAGCAAATCCATCTAAATTATTTTGAATCATTAATAAAAACAATGCTCTACCACCAGATAGACCAATTGTTTTGGAACTTTGCGTTAATTTATCCCTTTGTTCTTTGGCAAAATTTTCTAATTGTCTTGCTTTTGCTTGTGCTTGTGCTTTTACGATTTCGGCTTCTTTAATTGCCTTGTCACGCAATCGTTTTGCATTTGCCTCTGCTTGTGCTAATTGCTCTTTAGTATAGTTTTTAAATTGGTCCCTTTTTTCTTTAGAAACAATTGTTAAGCCCATTCCAGAATCTTCATTGATTCCAGCCATATAACGTACATTCATATTTTTTTTATATTTATATTTTGCTTTTTTTTCTTGATTGAATATTCCATAAACTGCATCTATAATAATACCACTTTTCGTTACTATATAAACGTGAGCCGGAATAGGATTCTCATTATAGGATGTATAGGTAATTGTATAGGGGATTTTAAGGTTATCAAGGACCGATGCCGTGAACAATGAAAACGATTTACAATCACCGATTTTTTTCTTAAGTAAGGCAGAGGGCATCTTAATTACCTGTTCGTTACCATCTGCCAAATATGTAATGTCATTCTTTAAAAAGTTAAATATCTTTTTACAGGTTTCAAGTTCAGATGCCCCTTTAAACTTTTTAGCATATTCACGCATTTGCTCAGATGCCTTTGGGATAAGTTTTTCCAATAGGTCCCTAATGTCCTTATTGTCTGCCTTGCCTTTATATACAACGTCAATGCCTTGAAATGCCGGTTGTTTCATTAATCTAATTTTGATGGGTTAATTTCAAAGGTTTCTTTTATAGATATTAAAGGAATCTTTTTAACCACTTGCATAGTTAATGTTGGAATCGTTTTAAATATTAAGGATGTTAATAATTGAGTCGCAGAATTTAAGGCATCAATTTTAAAATCTAATGTAAAATAACTGATCCCCTCTTTAATTTCGAATGGTCCAGATGCAAAGGTTCCTAAAATAGTGTTACCGGTGTAAAGTTTTCCATCAACACCACGCATCTTTAATGTGGTTGCAATTGGATTGTCTAATTTCATTTTAATTTGAATAACACCATTGGAATAATTAAAGCCTACAGGGGTGTAGGTAATTTTTTCACCCAATTGATATAATTGATATAATTTATATCCACCATATCCAATGGCTAATCCTAATCCTATTTTATAATACTTATTCACTTTACAAATATATAAATTTATTCTTAAGGCAAATAATCTTTTTTATTTGGTATGTTTTTTTTACTTTTGTTAAAAATAACCCCAAAATAACCCCAAGATGTTTGAAGAAAAAGCACAGGCAAAGTACAAATATGATAATAGAATGAAAGTAACTTATCCAAATTATTTATATGATGGCGTTAGAAAATGGTCTTACCGGAAAGGAATTTCAATGCAAGATTTTCAAAGAAAGGCAGTAGAATTTTACATCCAGCATCTTGAAATGGATAATATGGAATTGCAAAACTTTAAAAACAGATAAATGATTGACAATATAAATGAGAAACTGGCTATTGAAAATCAGTTATTATCTGATGAGAATTTAAAACTGCGTAAAGCCTATTCAGAATTGCTTAACGACTATCTGGCAGTAATGCAAAATAAATGCCCAGACAATTTAATTATTGCTGGGCGTAAATATTTTGAAAATAAGATTAAGTAAGTTTTATTTTTTTAATTCCGGATTCCTTTTATAAAAATCTTTTTTTTGTGCTTCGGTTTTATATTCACCTACCGGTTGCATTCTCCATACAAAACCATTTTCTCTATTTGACCATTTTTTGTAAATATAATCGTATGCACTATTGTAATTAGTTCTTTTAACTGATTCAACCTTTACCAATCTTGGTCTTTGATTATCCATAAAATTGGTATAATCATATATTTCAAAAAAATAGGTTGTTAATTCCTTTTTATTGCTTTTTACCGCCCCTAAAAATATGCTCATAATTATAGATAGTTTGTTTCAATGTTTTCTCTGAAATATTCTGCAAATTCTTTTCTTTCCGCTACGTTAAGTTTAGGATCATATCCATAGTTTCTTGGATTTTTCATTGCCGGTCTAACGTAGTTTTGGTAAAAATATTCCAAAAGTTTAATCACTTTTGTTCTATCATATTTTTTTGCCTTAACTTTTTTTCTAACGTATTCAACGTAGATGTCCTCGAATTTTTTCAATACATCTGCATTGTTTTCAGCAAATAATATTGTTTCGTTTACTTTATGCTCATCGATGTTGCTTATTGCACCTAAATATACACTCATTTTATATTAATTTATTTAATTGTTTTTCTTTGATTGTTTTGTCCAATAGCATTATTTCAGATTGGATTTTCCTATCTTTTTTGCGTTCAAAATATAATGCAATACTAAGCAATGCACTAACGCCAGATATAACTGCAATTGCGGTATTAACTTGTAATGGTTTTACCTTAGACATAATTTTACAAATATATAATTTTTATATTAATTATTTTTACCACAATATTTTGTCGGCATAATAACCAGCGGTTCCAATCTTGGTCCGGTCATTCTGGTGCCTTATCCGATATAATCGTCTGCGTTCATCGGCATACATACTTCCTTTCTCTTTTAAATAGATGGAATAATCCTTATATCCGGTTGCACCAATGGATGCAATCTTAATTCCATTTTTAAACACATCAATCTTTTTATTTTTGTTGGTCGATGGTTTAATGGTAACGCCTAATTTCTCGGCATTATCTTTTTGTCTGGATGTGATTTTATACATTATACAAAGTTAATTTAAATATGAAAATATATGAACAATTACATCAACAGTCCATCCATTACCTAACATTTTGTAGCGTTGTGAATCTGATATATGATTAGTATAATTGTCTTTAACAGTTTGTAGTCTTTCGCATTCAATAGGCATAAATCTTCTAATTTTAGAATCATATACAATTCCATGAGGCTGCTCTTTACAGATGGTATAGGATTTACCATCATTTTTTTCTGGTGATCCCCATGCTTCGCTTTGCCCTAATTTTATAGCTTTAATTTCAATTGCATTTGTATTACCTGTATCTAAACAATATGTTTTACCATCTTGACGACTTAAAGCACCTGTACCGCCTTTGCCAGTTTGTGAGCTGCGCGGCATTGTATTGTGTATTATGTATTGATTATCATAGCCCATTTTAGCATAACCTGATAATAAACATAAACTTTTATTATTCATTTGCAATGATTTCAATCCATTCTTTGACCTATGTATTTTTTTTATTGTTGCATCTGATAAATAATATTTATCAGGTACCTCATTTTCTAAAATATCTTTTAAATAAATATTTTTATCTATAGGCTGTTTTATAATCGATGTTAAATCACCAAACAATCCTGCTGGGACCATGCCTATATTAGTCCAATATAATCTGCGACGATTTTGGGCGCTTAATAAAGAACTATTTATTTCAATTGCATTTACACCTATTGCCTTGCTTAATATTTTTTCCCATTTTTCTCCCATCATAACATTTTCTAATAAAAAATATTTTGGTTTTACCTCTTTAAGCAATCTCATATATTCCCAAAACAAATATGATTGCCCTTCAAATTGGTAATCATCTTTTTTTAATTCTAAATAATGTTCAAGGGTTAAAATTTCAATTTCATTTTTGGTGCTCATCCCTTTGCGTTTACCAGCAAAAGAAAATGATTGACATGGGCTACCACCAATTAATAAATCAATTTTTGGTAATTTATAACCATTAACATCAACAATAGAACCCAATTGTATTGTATCAGGATAATTTGCCATCGTTACTTTTATGGCATATTTATCTATTTCAGATGCAAAATAATTGTTTACCTTTAAACCAGCTTTTTCTAAAGCTTGTTGTCCGCATGACATTCCGTCAAATAAACTTAATACATTCATAATATTATAACTTTATATCCTAATTTTTCTAATTTTGTTTTTGTAGATTGGTAACTTTTTCTCTTTACTGCCTGTGTTGAATATTCTTTGCCTTTTGTGAACTCAATGGTGATCCACTCATCTTTATTATGCTTATTTGGTATCACTTTGAACAATGTTTATTAATTCTTGTCTTAATTGCTTGTTTAATTGCTCTAATTCGATGTTTCTGCGTAATTCATTAAGGTATGCTTGTTTCATTTGGTCCAGCATCTTAATTAAGGTTTGGGTGTTAGTGTTTGGTTCCATTATTATATATTTTTATAACTTCGTAAATAAATGTTAGTGAAATGATAACTATTAAAAGCCACGTTGAATTGTCTGCGATGTGGATTATTGCTTGTGTTTCCATTAGAATAATTGGGTTTGAATTGGTAATGAGTCACAGGACCAGCATTTATGAATGTCATTTGAATAACACATATCAATGGTCGTTAATACTTTTGAGCAAGAAACACATTTTGCCGGTGTTTTTCTGACTACCTTTTTTGCGTGATGTTTTTTCATTTGCGTAATTTTTCAAATTTGTATTGTTCAAGTTCAATGTGAACATTTAACCAATAATCTCCGCCCTCTCTGGTGTGAATCCAATCGAATGCCTGTGGTAAATTAAATTCAGATGTATGATTTTCTAAATCATAAGATTTTGCAAAAATTACCAGTTCTAATATTCTGGTCTGTATATGCTCATCAACCGGTAACTTTCTTATTTGTTCTTTAATGTTCATATAATTCTTTGTAATATGTATTTACTTTAAACGTATTATTTTTGCAATCATGATGCCCCTTTATATAGGCAGATTTTATTTGGTCTTCAAATAATTTTCTTGAGATTTTAATACAATATTTAGCAAATGAATTCAATTCAGATTCCGTTAAATTTGTATTACCATATAAATCTATTAATAAGCAATCGATTGCACTCTTTAATGTTATTTTATTGCTCATATGTCTAAAAATCTTTTTTCAATTTCGTTTCCACGTTCTATATAATAAAATAACTGATAATCTTCATAAGTGATTTTAATTTTGTCTTTGTCAACCAGATGGCGTTTGGCTAACTCTTCGATTTTTAATTTTAAATGGGTGAGTAAAATTTGTTTATACATTTTGTTTAAATTTTGTTAATTGTTGGTGTTTGGTCTTGTTTCTTAATCTGGTCGTTTATATACTTTTTTATGGATTCTCCGACATTATCTTTTCCGACTGTATATACTTTAATGTCGCCATTTTTAATCATTCGTAATGATAATTTTCTCTCATCTACATTCATTTTAAAATCTTGAACATCTTCGTATTTATATTTATATCCTAAATCGGTTAAATAGTTTTCTATGTTCTGGATAGTTTTTTTATCTGTGTTTGCATCAAAAAATATTCCATCCACCCAATAAAAAATAAACTTTTTACCCAGCATAAATTCAATGTTTTTCATGATGTAATTAATTTCATCAATAAGGTAAAAAAATATATTTGCAGTCGGTGAACGAAACATATCTACATTTATACATTTGCCATCATCATAATAAAATTTTGAATGTGATGTAGCCAACATTCCAACACAGGGCAATCGTTCTGCCTTTGGAATAGTTTTCAACACATTAAAAGTATCTTGTGTAATTAATCCCTTGTTGAATAAACAAGTCGCATACGCAGATGATATATCTATATTCAGAACCTTTTGTGCAAAATAAGATTTTTTTATGTCAGATAATCCATAATTGGTTTTAAAAAACTTTGAATCTAATATTGCCTGTGCATAAGGAGAATTTTCAACATCTTTTTTAATCATCTTAGCACACCGGAATACCCTTGTGTTATATGTATTTAAAAAGTATTTAGATTTGCCGTGTTCAGTTATAATTGAGGTTGTATAGGTTCCGTGCTGGACCTCAAATGGAACCTTTAATTTATTGAGCATATCAATATTAAATTGTACGTTCTGGGTGTTTCTTGGTATTGTGAACATTCTATGAAAACATTAATGTAATATCAACATCATTGAATAAATTGTTTATTTCGGGTTTGTCCTTTTCATTTGTGTTATTATCGGATTGCAATCGTAAAACTTGTTGCTCTAATGATTCTGTTTCTATACCTGTTTTCTCTCTGAGATCCAATAAAATCGTTTTGTTTGGAATGTCAAGTCTAAAATTATAATTGAATTGAATCAAGGCAATATTATTTGCCATTTGTTTGACTCTATTACCGACCTCAATTTCAAAATCCCTCACGGCTAATAGTCCAGCGGTCCTGCCATAAACTGCATCCCCTTGCATATCGGTAACCTCTAAATCATAAGATTTGAAATTGGCAGATTTTAAAAGTTCAATAAAATCTATTACAGATGCTACCTTATTATCTTTGAATGAATCAAAATCACGACCACGATAATCCGGCATACCTTTTTTAGATGCAAATTCAAAAAATGCTTTGTTGGTTTTTGCCTCTGCATCAATGGTCCTAAGAACCTCATCCCAATTACCTTTTGGAAATACTTTTTTACCTTTTGAATCTTTCAATTGGGATAGGTCCCTGTTCTTAGATTTGTTTAATTTTTTAATTGCCTTATCAAAGCCAGATTTCGATAACAGTTCAATATAAATTTTCTTAACGAATTCGCCTTGAAATTTATATCTGTTATTATACGTTTTTAAGGCTTGTAAGGACCTTAACTCACCTTTGGTATACTCTGGCTTAGGTAGGGATGGATTTTCCTTTACAAACTTACTTTTTCCTGTCTTATCCTTTAATCGTTTACCGTCAGAATAATATCTAACTTGACCACCTTTGGTGATTATCCGCTTTAATACTTTATTTTTTGCCATTGATTTTTAGGGGATAAAAATGGGTGAGATTTTAACCTCACCCATTAAACGAAACACAAAAAACTAATTTTACCCGAGCAAAGTTAAAGAATAAAGTTTAGTATTTCCTTCTTTTTTTGTGTAGGTAACACGTAGTGCGGTTCCTAATTCAATGTTTGCTCTTTCAAGTTCTTTTACCAGTACAGTACCAGCATTAATTTTAACTTGTTTGTTGCACAGGAACCTACCGGCTTTTAATCTTTTTACTTCACCGGTCAATTGGTCCGTAAGGTCCATATTCTGCCATCCGATAAAGATGCCATCGAAAAATTCAGATGGTTTTTCAAGTTCAATGTAATCCGCAGTAAGCGTGATCATTGGTTTAAGTTTTGACAATTGTGCAGATTTTTCAATCATTGCGTTTAAGTCAAATGTAGGTTGGTCGTTTGCCGGAGTAATCTCAACGGACTGGTTTGGGTTTGTTAATTCTTGTGACATAAATGTTACTTAATTTGGTTGTTTATTATTTAATTTCAATGAAATTTTTTCGTATATCCGTTTTGCTAACGAATCAAAAGTGGATGCAAGGACATAATCAATTGCTTCAAGGGATAGGTTACTACCTACATCAATGCCGATTTTAACATCGTGTACTTCCATAGTTTCATCATTGATGCGTATGTTTATATCTATATTAGTCAGCATTGGCATTGAATGATTTTACAAGGTATGCGAACATTCTTTGTATGTAAACATTTTTACCGCAGTTACGGAATGTTAAGCGAATTTTAACTAAGTCGTTATCTTCGTGCCATTCTAATTCCTGGTAATGGACATCAAACTCTGGATGGGCGTATGATGTTTTTTGTAGCAATTTTGCTACGTTTGGTCGTACCCATTGTTGGGTGAAATACTTTTCCTCAGACATTTTATTATTGTATTTTAATTTCGAATATTGTTTCGTTTTCTGCGTTTTCCTCGCTTACTATTAAGAATGAATCATTATGCTCAATGATGATTCCGCCATTTTTTCGCCACGATCTGGCAATGCACTCTAATTCCCATTGGGCATCATCGACTGATTCACGACCACAATAGAATTTTGCGTTTTTAAATATGCGTATTGGTTCCATAATTAACAATCTGGGAATTTAAGTCTATCATCTATATAAACTAATTTTTTAGTTATAATTTCACGCATTGTGTCGACTAATTGCATACATTCAGATTGACCTCTTTCTTCAAAATCACCGGTGTATTCTAAATATTCCAAATTGTATTCTATAACAACTAAGTATGATAATGTTTCAAGCATAATTTTTAAATCATCCTTTTTTAGAGTGATAAATTCTTCGGTCATATTATTCAGTTTCATAAAGTTTTTTCATTAAAATGTTTCGCAGAGAATTAATTATATGTTCGCAAGTTTCGTGATTAGATAAATGAAAATCACCGGTGTATTCTAAAAGGTCTATTTCCATTTGAAGAATGTTAATTGTAGATAAAGCATCAAGAAATAATTTTGCATCTTTGCTTTTTAATTCTATTTTAGTGTATTGGTCCATATTAATAATTGGCTTTAATGTAATTGTATAAAGTTAGATCGGACCATTTACTTGTATAGTATAATGCCCTGTTAACTGCTCTCTGATAGTTCTTGGTACCTTCTAATGGCATAATGCCGTGTAGGTTGCATTCGAATAGCCATTCATAGGCTTGTAAGATGCAGACGTTTCCTTTTTCTTGTAATGTCATATAATTGTTTTTTGTTGGTTGCAAACCTAAATCAGATATTCGGATAATTTTCAAATAATGTTAGGATATTATCAACATATAGATGTGGATAACTTTGTGTAGGATAATAAATGGATAAGTTATAGATTTGCTCTAATTAATTTATATAATATGAAAAACAAATTAGAAACAATCGCATTAGGCATCTTAACACTCGCCTTGTTATTCACATATGTGTTTAACCTTTTAATCAGAATAATATAAACAACATTAATATGACAAAAACAATTCAATTCAACCAGACAATTACGAAAGAGGTTCAATTACCTTATTTCACTAAATCAGACTACAATTACTTTATGGTAATTGACGAAAACAAAACATTGGTCATCTGGACCGATGGGATGCAGTATTTCGATTTTATCGAGGGAACCGAATATCCCGAAATAACAGAGAAAGAATTTATGGATCAGTTTCATTTGAGAATGAATGAACTTATTAACCTGTTGAATAAGTAATAATCTATATTTAAAAATCCCTTGCAGTAATGTGAGGGATTTTTTTTATAAATAAAAAACAATTCGTCATCTGGATGGGGGGGATGATGGTTCCGGTCCGGTCAAAAGGAACCCATCTTATCTTTTCTCAAAAGATAGATGGAGAGGGATGTGGTAGTACTCCTTCCCACCTCTCTTCTCC
>Ga0181338_1000116_pt1 | contig 17187 bp, 21 predicted proteins | sample Sp13VDMM110SD_FD_122168 | JGI IMG/M metagenome (GOLD analysis project Ga0181338, IMG submission 122168) | Freshwater viral communities from Lake Michigan, USA - Sp13.VD.MM110.S.D | ecosystem: Environmental > Aquatic > Freshwater > Lake | place: USA: Michigan | collected 2013-04-23
AAAATAGATTAGCCCAAAACCTAACTAAGATTTTTATTATCGTCATAAAATATTTTTTTTAGTAGATTTTATGATATTACTATATTTTTTAGTTATTAGTATCATAAAAATATTTTTTTTTAATATTTTATGATACTAATATTTTTTTTATAGTTTTTATTAATATTTTCATAAGATATTTTTTTAAATCATAATATGACCTAAAAAAATATTTTTTTTCTCACAAGAACTTTTTTTTAGAAAGAGACTTTCCTAAAAATAAGTTTAGAAGCAGAAAACTTTTATAGAGCGGCACTAAGATTTTTTGACCCCCCTCTAGTGCGTCTAGACTTTTCTAGGGTAAGAGACATTTCTTTCTATCGCTATATCGCTATATAAATATTGAGGAGGCACAATACCTATTATTTCTAAATAAGGCAATCGGGTTGAAGGGCAATAGGTCGCATATTGGACTCCTATTCGTGTAGTGATTCTAGACCAAGGCTTTAAAACATTTTCCGAGACTGGCTTAAATCCTAGTCGTATTAATGTCTCTCTATGCTTGACAGAGAAGACGTAGCCGCTCGGCTTACTGAGTTCTATCTCATAATATAGTCTTGCGGGGAAGTCCTGGACGTTTGTAGCGTCATCAGCAAAGCCATTTTCGTATCTTAAGCGCCACGAATGACAGCGAACACCAAAGGCTCTAGGATGCGGCACGATTTCCCCCGAGATGTCGCTGCCGCTCAGGTCGCAGTCATACTGGAACTCTAGTTCGTTAGTAAAATACTTATTAACATATGATATACTAGCAAAAGTCTCAATACGCTTCACGAAATACGACACGATACGGGCGCAGAGAACAAGGTCAGACGGCATTTTAGTCTATAACCTATAGTGAGAAAAAAGCCGGGGTCATAACGACGACGAAAAATCGGTTTATGATGCTTCTCTAGTCATAGTCCCCAAGTTATTTCTCAAGTCATATCCCCCTCAAATGTAGATTCTTCAGAAACCATTTTAAAATAGTGATTGTGGAAAGGTGCTTTTGCGTAGGTAATAGAGCGCCGCAAAATAGAGTTTAGAACCATCATAGCGTTTTCTAGTGTTAGACATCTCTTATAGCGTTGTAGCCATATCCACCTTTTAAACCTATTGACCGTATCGTAATCTGTAGGGATAGACGCTATTATAGAAAGAGTAGCGGTAGTACCATAGAGAGGCTGTAAAATATCTATCATATGAGCATTATCTATCGCACTAGAGTCAAAGGGGTGTTCTGTATTGACGATATGCGTTAAATGGTTTTCACTTATGAACCATCTACAGAAATCCGCCAAGCGGTTCTCGTCGTCATTTTCATCTACCTTCTCTACTGGTGTCCCGTCATAGTTTAAAAGTCTAAATGTTGCCGTTCCATCATATTTTAAATAGTAGTAATGATGTAAAGAATGTATTAAAAATCTCGCTTCTAGGTCATTAATATAACCCGACGACATAAGATTTCTTAACCATCCCAAAAAAGCCCAAGACCTAGAATGATGTTGAGAAGTGCTATTTAAATATTGATTTTGTCTAAACCATAATGTAGAGGAGATGAGTTTTTTCTCTATAGGTTTAATAAGAGGCGCTCTACAAGTAGGGCAGACAATCTGAGACCGTCCTGTAGATATAAACTCTTTATAGCAATCGCTATGTAGTTGATGCTGATTTTCGCAAGAAACTAAAACGCCGCTTAAATCTTCTAAACAGATTGAGCAAATAGTCTCTCTAGTGATAGGAGAAGGACTATGCCTAATGATTCTATAGCGGTTTAAAATCTTGTTTTCTAAAAGAATAACTACAAGAGACCAGCAGTGAGAACGAGACCACCTCGCACCGCTCGGAAACTGAACCTCGTGGTTTCTTCTTCTTACATCGGGAAAAGTCATAACTTCTTTAAAATCCTTGCTTATAATGATTGTCCCCTCAGGGATATAATGAATACCGCCCATTATAAAAGCAGGTTCGCCGCCTTCTTCAATCATCATCATATGACCAAGATTTAAAAGAGTTTTTATAGCGGGGGATGTGTCTTTATCCATCCAGGTTTTAGCGTCTGAAAAATATCTAATAGGGAGCGTGGTTTCAGTTTCAAAAATAGTTTTTATATTCATACGCCCACCGCTGTTATAAGTATAGGCAGGGAGAGGGGTATTTCTTAGACTTCCTAAAATCTGATAAATAGAGGTAGGAGCATCAGAAAAAGAAACGACAGGGGCGGCGACAGACGCAGACACAGCAGAGGAGGCGGCGACAGGGGAAGACATTTAGTTCTATACCCTACCGGAAGATTTATTTTCTGGGATGGAAGTTAGGAATAAAAACGACTATATGATACAACTAGTATCACCAAGTTATTTCTCAAGTCATTTCTTAGGATACCATTTACCATCGCTATATATCATACCATCCCACTGGTTTTTATAGAATGTGCGTTCCATATCAATACTTAGCACACTGAAAGCATCATACTTACGCCAAGCGATATTTACATTCTTACCATATCCTACTTTCTTAAGACGATTAGTCATCATCACAATACGCTCACTGTCTTCAAGTTCATCTGCGTGTTCAAATAAATGAGGAGAAAGATATTGAGTAGGAATACCTTTACTCTTCATCACATTCTTAATCTTACCATCAGGCATTAGACATAGATACATATACAGTTTAGGAGCAAGATTAATCTCACGGAATATCTTACCACCTTTAGCATCATCAGATAGTTTTCCTAAACCTTTTTCTAGCCATAGTTGCTCTTTTAATCCAGGCAACTTAGAACAATGAATATGTAGACTGTCAGTATCAGTATAAGTAAAAAAGTGTGTATCAAGTTTAGGACATATAGCAGTCATAGCGTTCAACATATGTTTTCTACTATATGCTAAGATTAAACTACCTACTTGTGATGGTTTCTTAACACGAAGGTCTCTTACATCAATAGTATTAGGTAGTCCAACTAAAACAACTTTCTCACGAATAAACATTACATCTTGAACATCAAAGTCTTCCATAAATTTATATACATCATCAACATTATTACACAGTTTACTTTCTTCAAATCTCGCCTTCTCAAGCATCTTACCATATAAGGCATTCATCAAGATTTTACCAACTTGTCTCAGAACAGGATTTTCTTCATTGTCTTCTTTTATCTTGAAACACTTTAGAATATAATCACTAAATATATCATCAGAATCGTCATAGACTAAAGCCTTATGAAAGTTGGTAATCATATATCCATTGTCTAATGCGTTCTGTAAATCAACCGATGTATAAACTCCACGCTTAGGTTTTAAGTTCCAAGATATACCACCATCAGGTTTTTTCTCAGGTAAAATAGGAACTATTAAATCTTGATTACATTCTACTTCAACATCATAAAATCCTATCTTGCTTATATCAGTAGGATTATCAAGCCATCTACCTATACCCATAGGATATTTATTTTCAACCATAGCAGTAGGATAGAGCGAAGTAGCATCAGCATTGAAAATCCAATCGTCCATAGTATTGTAGATGCCTTTCAGTTTTTCTTTATCATCAGCATTCTCAACAATATCATAATACTGTTTTGATGTAAACTCTCGTATCATAGGATATGTGCGCCCACCAAAAAGACTCATACGAATAAAATCATACTTTTCACCGTCAGGGATTTCTAAGAAGTCTGCTTTTCCATTTAGTGTAGAAGTCCAAATAGCATAAGACATTGATGATAGTGTGATGTATTCCACCATATGAACTTTGAATATATCAAATACCATATTAGAAAACTTCTCATAAACTTCTTTCATACCCATAACATCACGCTTTAGATACGGTTCTACTTCAGGTCTAAACTCTTCTACCTTTAACCAAGAGGTCATTTTAAAATGGTCAAACTCAGTTTTTTCGTTTTCTGCTGATACTTTGAAATCCTTACAAGCATTCTTAAGAGGAGATAATGTGAATAAACACAAGTCCCAGCATCTGATATTTTCACCAAATGTAAAAGACATTATACGACCATTACTCATAATCATATCTTTTATTTCCTCACCATCAATCACAAGTTGGTTCATCAAGAAATGGAAATCAAATGATGAGCCATTGTAAGCACATAATATCTTATTTTTCTGCTGTTTAGCATACTCATAAAACTCAGACCAACTATCTTTACCATATCGTTGTTGATATTCATCATTACAATACCAACCAACAGCATAAGGAGTAATAGCATCAGTGCCTACATCTTTGAATGTTTCTAAATCAAAATAGAACATAGTGCTATCATCGTGCTTTACTTCACGCTTAACATTAGCAGGGATTACATTACGCTTACCACTCATACGATTTATCCACATTTGGCGACGCAGATTACACTTATGCTTCTTTATCCAGTGCTTACCGCATTTCTCACACAGACTTACCTGCCCCTCAATCAAGACATAGTGTCCCTGTCCATTATCTGATACATAGAGCATCACATTACAAACTTTATCACAACCTACATTATGCTGTGATACTAAAATACCTTCAATATTGAATAATGCGATTGTAATCTTGTAGTGCTTACCAACCATATCAAGTTCTTCAATCTTAATCAGATTTCCAGGGTTCATATTCAAGGCTTTGCGAGTGTGTTCATATATGTATTTATTTTCTGATTGTATATTAAGATAATGATGGATACAAGCAAAAAGACAGTTGTTGTTCTTGGACTTAGGTGATACAACTTTAAGGTCTCCAATCTTCTTATGATGCTCATTACCATCACATCCACCAGAAGTAGGTATTTTATTCTTCCAGTTTTGATAATACTTAGCCTTACGATTTTTTGCTCTTCCTTCAATAACTCCTCTTGGTTCTAATGTTATAACTTCAAACTCATCTACTTCCAATCTAGTATCATATTTTTCTTCAATATCATCAATCATTTCATCAATATCTTGCTCAATAGATTTTTCATTCTGTTTTTGTGTTCCATTTATTTCACGAGCATTACCAAGTGTCCTAGTTTTGTCATCACCATTTTCATCTTTATATGTTATTCTTATTACATAACGCAAAGGAATCTTAGGATTTTTTTTCTTCTTCTTCTTCTCAACAACAGATACTATAGTATTTGCTAATGCTGTTTTATTTTCAGGACTTGATATACCAACTGCTCCTCCAGGAATAGAATAAGTTTCACTTTCAATAACACCTAAAGCATTACGAGTTCCAGTTAATGTAGCATTATTAATACGATTTATTTGATTCTGTTGATTTTCTTTTGCTTTTTTTAATACTTCTTTAGCCCTATTCATAAGTTCTCCCTTTTCACGAATCTTAAGTTCCTTAGCATTTAGTTCTCGTATTGTGCTACGATATTCTTCCTTATTGGCAAAACCTGCCTTAAAACCGCTGCGTATTATTTCATATTCTTCAGATAACTCTATTGTTGTATAGACAAGTGGTTTAAGAGACATTTTGGTTCTACAGTATTCCCAGAAAAAATCTTGCCGGAGTTCTTCTGATTAGTCAAAAATCAAACCAAGAATATTTAGGGATTATTACCGCTCAAGTCGCTGCTCAAGTCATTTTTAGTAGCATCATAACGTGCTTTACTACGTTCGATAATCTTTTCCCTATTCTTTAAGTAGTAAATATGCGATGTTACCTTGCCCTTAGTATCATAGTATCTCTTTCTAGCATCCTTACATTTATCTGTTTTACGGTAGCGTTCTGCGGCAGTTTCGTTCTCCATCTAATCAAACCGAACAATAAAGTTGCCGGAAACATCTACCTGAAAAATAGACTTTGGATTCTCAACAACAACTTTTTTTATCTTTATTAAATCATTTAGACGTTTACGATAATATACTCCCTCAATCTGAGAAGGCTTAACACCAAGTTTTGCTGCTAATCCTTTTAGAGTAGGAGATATTACAATTATATTAGACATTGTGGCTTCCCAATACTTCATCTATTAGGTAAAGAGATTATGGTGGAACAGGTGGTAAATCACCGATTTTATGAATAGTGATAGTAGCCTGTGTATAGTTCAAAGCACCACTATCATTAGTAATAGCAATAAGCGGAATAGCAGGAGCAGGAACAGCAGGAGTTACTGTATTTATAAAAAACTGAATAGCAAATCCTCTATCAGTTGTTCTATCAATGCTAATCTGTGTCATACCACTTACACAAATAATATCAGTAATCGTATTTCCAGTATAAGTAGAAGTGTCACAAGTTCCACCATATTTTCCAGTAAAAGTGATTCCAAATGTATCGAATACACCAGGTTTAGTTGTAATAACAAAGTTAGAACCACCACCTATAAACGCAGCAAGAACATTAATATTCCAAGTTATGTGATAAATACCACTTTGTGTAGGTGTAATAATCCTAGTATCTACATCAACAGTAACATTTGAGTTGTCAGCAATACCAGACCAATAAACATAATCAGTTGAATTATAAAGAACGGTGTCAGTAATCAATACACCAGTTCCATATATACCTCCTGTAGAAGTATTAGTGATTGTAACAGCACCATTTGAACCAGATAATGAAACACCACTTCCAGCAACTAAACTTGTTACACCAGTATTTGTAATCGTAACACTACCAGTTGCTCCACTAACTGATATACCAGTTCCAGCAATATTACTATTTACAACATTGCTTGTATTCGATAAACCAAATAACCCTGTGCTATTATTAAAAGTCAAAAATGGTATAGTAGTTCCTGTTGTTCCTTGTTGTGCTTCAATACCATCATATCTATAACGCATTACTTGTGCGTTAGTACTACCAGACGTTAATGTTGCCCAAAACTGTCTTCCACCAACAGTATTAAGAACATCAGTTCCTGCGTTTGTTACATAAGGATAATATTGAGTAGGTGAACCATAAGGATATGCTACATTAGTAAAAACAGATGTTGTTCCAGAGCCTGAAAATCCCATTGAAGTAGTAAATCTAGGGTCAGCAAGAACACTAATCGTGCTTGTATTTGTAAGTGATATATTACTACCTGCTACTAAACTTGGAATACCACTAGCATTAGTATTTGTTACAGTTACTTGTCCAGTAGCAGTATTTACACTTATTCCAGTTCCAGCAACTATACTTCTAACACCTGTATTCGATAAAGTAATATTTCCATTTGAACCTGAACCAGTAATACCTGTAGTATAGGCTAAAGATAAAACACCAGTTGAAACTCCAGGTGCTGAACCTAACCCATTAATTGTAACATTACCTCTTCCTTCAGTAGGAGATATCGTAATATTACTTCCAGCAACTATTGAATCAACTAAAAATGATGTTCCTAATACATAAGCCATTTAGTACTCTATTCCTAAGGTTAGAGTAAAATAAGCATTATTAGGGTTTATTAATGGCTGATAATCTTCATCAAGCAATGTAATCTGAACACTCTTAATGACCTCAGTAAATACAGGAGCAGAGAACTCTGAACTCTTATTCTCATATTGTATCAACTGACCCCAAGATACATCAACCGGGATACGAGCAATAATATTTGCTACGTTAGCATCATTGTTACTATCAGTAGCAACATTACTTAAAACATAAACACTATTTGTTCTGAGAATCACATTAGGAAAACCATCAAAGACTAATGTTGTTGTGGCGCTTAAATCTTTATTGCTAGTAAATCCAAGACGATAGTTAGCATTCAAAGACACTGATGAGCCAGGTGCTGCGTTCCAGTTCCACGCATACATTTTAACGACTTGTCCAGGTGTAACAGCAACTAATGATAATCTATTCTTATCAGAATCATAAGTAAAAGTAGCAGTTGAGGCAGTCAATACACTAGCATTAGCATAAGTTACGAAATCAGCAACCGTATTCCATTTTCTATCTGTCGGAAAGTTCACAGTGTAATCAACAGCATTCACATTATACTTAAATAGTTTATCATTATCACTAAAAGGCATCATAAGATTCGCAAGAGTAGCAGTCAAAATACGAAGACGTTTCGCTTTAATAACCGGGACTTGTAAAGTAGTAGTAAACTTCGTTGAAGTATCGTTATCTCCATTATTATACGAACTAATGTATAGAGTTCCAGCATTCAAGGACATTCTGTTTTCTATACAGTAAAATTATTTTATGCTTTCATTAAAGCAGTATATTGTTCAAGTCTTGTTCCAGTTACTGGTAGTCCATATGACCTAAGTAAATCCTCTTTATAATCAGCAGTCATTTGATACCAATTATTTATTGAAGTAGGTTTAGGAACAGAACGAAAAGGTAATGAAGTTTTAACTCTACTTTCTTGTATTAAGCGTTTTGTCTTATCACGTTGACTTTCAACACGTTCAACAGGCATAGGGCGTGGTCTAAAAGGAGGAGGAGCAGGTTGAGCCAACATATCAGTAATTCTTAATTGACTAGCACCTTTTGTTCCAACCGTTTCTGGAGGTTCAACTTTACTAAAATACATCGTTCCTTCTGGATTGACAGGTTTTTTATCTGAAGTAACGCCACGAAGATTAGCAATCAAACCCCTTCTTAGTTCATCAGGTTCAGCAGCAACCATTATCATTCGTCTCCACTCAGCAGATATTCTACCAAACTGCCCAATACGACCTGAACGAAGAGTTTGAAGAGTTTCTTGTGAACCTACAAATATCTCTTGTGGAGAAGCACTAATAGCGACATTAGACATTATAGTTTTATATTCATCAATACCAGACAATAGTTCTCTTAAGATATTACGAAGAGTATCTAAATTAGCAGTTTCAATAGTAGGCATAAAATTATTTATAGATGAAGCAAGTTGACCAGCAATAGTAAAGTTCTCAGCAATACGACGATTTATAGAATATACTAATTGATGTATATCCATTTGACTTACAGGCATTAATCCAACACGAACTTCCTTCTTATCACCAATACGCTGTTTAAGTTTATTCATAAAAGTCGTCATAAAAATAACAGGAGTAAATGGTTCCATACGAGGTCTATTAGTAATAACACCAAGTTGATTAGCAAGGCTCTCAGCCTTAAACTCAATATTCATTTCACGTTGTCTAGCATCAAACTGACTAGGAAACTGTATATCACCAGCCTTTCCACTAGTAATCAGACTATTCATAGCCTGTTGTCTATCGCCTTCTTCTTGGGTCATTGTAGACCTGCGTAAGAAACGACCATAGTATTCAGGAGTTAAGAACTTACGTCCTAAATCAAGAGGAGCATTACCAAAACCATCAGCCTTATTACCACCAAGTGTTGCTAACTGGTCATTAGGAGCAGGATTCATTACAGGAGCAGACTGTGATAAAGGTTCATTTGTAGATGAAAGAACACCACGCTTTCTAGCAAGATTTACTAAGAGTAGTTTGCTTTGATACTCTCTATCATCTACCTTTCTAACTTCCTGTAAAGCATTCGCACGACGAACATTATCAATCTCATCCTTTGCGTCTTCGACAGATAGTCCTGAATCAAGCATCTTACGTAAATAATCATCTTCATTCTGCTTACGACGCTCAGCCATAGCACTGCGTAAAACTTCACGAGCAAGACCAAGTTGTTCGACTGACGCAGTCTTCTCAATCTCAGAAATCTCACGCTCAAGTTTTAGTTGTTGAACATACTTTGAATATCCATCATTCTGCTCAGCCTTAAACTTATTATCAGCAAGTTTTGTGATTAATGCGTTTGTAGTAATACCACTGTATTGACTAGGTTGATATACATTATTACCTGTAGTAGCAAACATAACAGCATCAGGTCTCTTAGGATATGAAGGATTGGGAGGTAGTCTAGTTTGCTCACCAGCACTCAAAGCACCAACTTCATCGCTAGGAAAACGATAAAGTCCAGGAGTGCTTTTAGTAACCGGAAGACCATATTGATTTACTTCAGTACGCTTCCTACTTAATGACGCAAGAGTAAGAATAGGCTTATCATCTGGAGTTCCAGCATCCTGATTGTAAGGAATACCCCGTGCTAACATTTCTATAAGTCGTAAAGACTTTTCTTTTTTAAGTTTAGAAATGCCGACTGGTAAGATAAACGCTGGACTTCTTGATAATACTATGAATGACCGGAAACCTTTTAGAAATCAGTTCTTCGGTATGCCGTCCGGTTCAGTAGGAAGTGGTATAGTTAAGAATCAATACAATGCTCCGATAAATGGAAATACATACTACGAGCCTCCGGTTGGAACACCTAAAGGAATGGAAAAGACAAATGACCCTTACAATCCTAACTCAGGTCGTGCTCAATTACATTTAGCAGGATTATTAGGGCGCAAAGTTTTAGGAGATAATACAGTTTCAAATCCAAATCCAAATCCTATGTAGAATGCCTCCGACAAAGTGGTTAGCACACGTTAAGAAGACTTATGCTGAATTGAAGAAGAAGAACCCTAAGGCTACGTTAGCAATGGCGATGAAGGCAGCGAAAATGACCTATAAGAAATAAGAAGTCATCTGTCTTCGTGAAGCCATTGCCTGTAGTAGCGGATGAACATCTTCTTTTTGAGTTTCAAAATATTCAGTATCATCTGGTATATTATTAGAAGCGTCTCCAACAAAGTTATTTGATGGACTATCTTCTACGGGCATAACAACTTTCTTCTTTCTTACTGCCTTTACCTTTACAGGTTTTGCTTCTTCAGCATATACAGTTTCAACCTTCTTCTTACGTCCTTTAGGTTTCACAGCAACTGCGGCTTCAACAACTGGACTAGGCTTATTCATTCTAGACATCATATCTTCCATACGTCGCATCATTAAAGTCATAGGGTCTGCTTCAGCAAGTTCCTTCTTCTTCTGTTCTTCAAGTTTCTTATTCTGCTCTTCAGCAACAAGACGCTTCTTAGCCTCTTCAATAATCGCATCTTCCTTCTCCTTCTTCAGTCGAATACGCTTCTCCTTCAACTTCTCACGAGCAACTTCAGGCTTAGTATTCCTCGGCTTACGTTGAATAACAACTTCCTCTGTATCACTCATTATATTTAGGGAACAGAACTTTTATTGTTCGCCGGACTGTTCATTTACTGTTCAGGATTTGTTGGGTCTTCCGGGAGACCAGACGGTTGTTCTTGTTGGGGCGATTTCTCTAGTCTTATTAACTCCATTACTAGACGGTGAAACTGTGGATGAAATATACGTGCTAAAGTCATCCCATATATGCTCAACAATAAGCCCCTGTTTGTATCTATCCATCCCCTTGTCTTCTGCTTCTCCTCCCTCAGCATTTGACGTAAGTGTTGCTCCATACTTCTTCTCATAGAACTGTTTTTTATGTTTTATCATTTGTCTTTCTTCCATATTTGAAGGTATTCCTTTGATTACATCTTCTTGTTTCTTTTCAATCTCAGCATTGATAAAGCAATCACGATTAACCTTCATTTCGCCAACTAAAGTCTCATAATTAAGATGATATTTAGTCGCTAAATCCTTAACAGGGTTATGAAAACGTAAAGGTAGAGGTGCTGACATTTATACATACTGATTAGATAATAAAATGGCTACTCCGGTTGATTCTAAACTATACGATGAGACAAAGAAGAAGGTAGATAAAATATATGATAAACCTTCTGCTTACCGCTCAATGGCTTATACTCGTTTTTATTTAAGAGCATTCCGTGAAAAATATGGTGATACGAAAAAAGCATATTCAGGGAAGAAGCCGGGAGATTTAGAAAACTGGCGTAGAGAGAAATGGATTGATATACGTTCATATATGGATACACCAAGAGCGCCAAAAGCGTGTGGAGCAGTAGAATATGGTAAAGGTGAATATCCATTATGTATGCCTGAGAGCAAAGCAAAGAAGTATTCAAAACAGGAACTAGAAGCATTATTATATCAAAAATCACAGATAGGTAAGACTCGTCTTGTAAAAGCACCTTTCTTACGTGATGTATTTGGTAAACCTCTTGAAACAGTTGACGGTAAAGATATTAAAATATTAACACCAGTTTTTCGTAAAGAAAAGGTAAAAAGAGAAAAAGTAAGAATGATTAAAGAACCAAAAGTAAAGGTATCTAGAGCAAAAGAAGAAATTGAACCTACGGAGAAGCGTAAGCGTGGAAGACCTATAAAAGAAAGATATCCACCAATTGAAAATGAAGTAAAAGAAGTAAAAGAAAAGAAACCACCAGCACCAAGAGAGCGTAAAGTAAGAACACCTAAAGCACCTAGAACAAAAGTAGGAGTCTTAGCACCAACGCCATTAAACGAGGAAGGTTTGTTTTCAATGTCATTTGGTGATACACAATCGTCTAGTGGAAATATAAATACGATATTACGAGGAGCAGAACCTAAGAAGGTAAGACAGCCCAAAGCACCAAAACCAGAACCAGCACCTAAACCTGTTGCTACTACGGCACCAATAGTACCAGTAACATCGATATCACAATATAATACAAGTTTACCTCCCGGTATTATGGATGATGCGGCTGCTTATTTGAACTCGCCTCAAAGATTAGAAATGTTAAGAAGAAGAAGAGAGGCTAGACAATGAAAAGAATCATAATGTCTCATACGAGAGATATATATGTTTCTATGAGTAAGGCTGTTGTAAGATATGAAATACCTAAATTTTTTCCAATAGAGAACGGTAATGGTAAATCACAAGTAGAAGTAAAAGATAATTATATTATTGTAACATTTACACCGCAAGAACCAACTTTATACCGTCCGATAAAGTCTTCATCCGAAAACTCTTATATTGACTCGGAGTTTCCTGTCTAAAACGAAAATAGTTCTCAGTAATATCAACTTTCTTTAATTTATATTTATTGCTAAGTATCCAATCCTTTGCTCTCAATAATGAAAACTTAGACCTAGGTATTAATACGGATTGGACTTGCTTCATTATATATTCTATAAAAAGATTTACCTTCTTCAAATACTTTATCAACAAGAGGTTTCAATTGCTTCAATTCATCAGTAAGAACCCATCCATTAGAATTAAATCTACTTTCAAAATCATCTTCTGTTCTGGTTCCATTCTTAACACTATTGAGTAATTCTTCTAATACTTTTACTCGCAACTGAATTGAAATTAAAATATCACAAAGTTCTTGACCGGAGGTTCGCATTTCTATTTTCAGTGAAGATTTTTATTTTTTATTAGGTAGGATGGAAGCAAAGGATATGAGACTTTGTCGTGTAGATAAATCTGATAAAAAAGATAAAAAGTTTGATGCCGTATTTAGAGATAAAAAGTGTCCTTGTAAAGCAAATGATAAACCTGAATGTGGACGTAAGGAAAAAGTAGTTAGTTTTGGCGCTAAAGGTATGAGCGATTTTACTAAAAATCACGACCCCGAGCGTAAGAAGAACTATTTGACAAGACACGAACCAAATGAAGATTGGTCAAATCCTTTATCAGCAGGAGCATTATCAAGATGGATATTATGGAATAAACATACATTAGAAGCAAGTATAAGAGATTTTAAAAAGCGTTTCAATATGTAGATGGATAAGAAAGAAGATTTAAAGATACACCCTATTCCTTTAGATGGAGAAGAAGAAGATAAAAGAATAGCAAAACTTGATAAAAGACTATTTGGTCATCCATTTCGTATGGTTATAGTTGCTTCTTCCGGCGGTGGTAAAAGTAGTTTCATATACAGTATTTTGAAACAGAATAAAATGTATGGAAACTTCTTTGATAAGATTTTGATTTGGAACGGTTCACCAAGATACAATGAAACCTATAAGAAACTTAAGAATGCTGAAGTATATAATGATTATGATGAAGAAGAAATAAAAGAACTAGTTGATGATATAAGAGCATTACAACAACAAAGAAAAAAAGATGGAAAGCGTTTCTATAGAATACTTTTTGTGTTTGATGATTATTCTTCAAAAGGTTTAGTTAAACGTAATAGTGTAAATATTGTAGATGACGTATTTTGCTCAGGACGTAATGCTGGAATATCAGTAATCATAACAGCACAGGTTTATAAACATATAAATCGTAACTGTCGTATGACTAATGTAACTCACTTAGTATTGATGGGTGTAAACCGAGAACAGTTAAATGAAATAGCAGAAGAACATCAAAGCGAAACTGCTAACCCGGATGACATCGTTAATCTATATCAAAAGATACGCAAAGAAGACCCATACGGACATTTGATTGTTGATTATACGAAAGGAATGAAAAATAGATATAGAACCTTAAATAAAACCTTTAAAATAGAAGATTCAAATGGGTTGGCTTGATAAGGCTAAGGATTGGGCGAGAGGTGCTTACGGCAAGGCACGTTCAACAGTTGAGAAGATTGGCTCTATGTTTGATAAGGGTAAGGAGATGTATAAGCAAGGAAAAGAAGCAGTAGTTAATCTTCCGGTAGTAGGAAATCTTGCTGCTCAAGAGATTGGTAAACTTGAACAAAAGGCTGCGTCTAAGATTCAGGAGCGGACTGGTTATACACCTCAGCAACTAGAATCTATGGGACAAAACGCACGAAGAGAAATAGCAAGTCTACCTAACTTCTAGATGGGTCAAGGTAGTTCGGCAGTAGGTAAAAAGATTGAAAACGATTTTAAGTGGGTTGGTAATAAGATTGGTGAAGGTTGGGAAACAACTAAAGCGTGGGGTAAGAAAACATATGAAGATATTAAAAAGATTCCTGTTATTGGTAAAATAGCATCTGCTATAGAACAATCACCTATAGGCACTGGTTGGCGAGGTTTAACAGGAGCAATAGATACAGGAGTTCAAGCAACAAGTAAAATACTACAAGGTGATTTGAAAGGAGGTATATCTCGAATAACACAAGGTGGTAGAGATTTTATAGGTAATATACAAAATGATAATCTTGTAAAAACTGCTGTAAATCTTCCAGGAGTTGGAGACATATTAAAGAATACTCCGGTCTTTGGTGGAATGTCATATAACAATCTTTCACAAATAGGAAACTCCGCATTGAATGCTTTAGATAGTGTAAAAGATGGTAGATTTAATGATGCTTTGAGTCAAGGATTAGATGTAGGTAAAAGTTTGGCTTCAAAAGGTGTTGGTGGGCAAAATCTACAAAAGGTAGTTGATGTTGGAACAAAAGTTCAGAAAGGAGTTAATATAGCGAACAAACTTCTGAATCAGTAAACTCCGGCAGTTGCTTTACAAGAGAAAAAACTCTATATTACATTTTTTAAAAAGATTGTAATATATAGAAAACTAAGATGTCTGCGTTAACGACTCCGTTTATGATGCCTCGTGTTGAGGAAGTGATTCCTAATAATAGTTTGCTAAAGGATAGAGTAACAGCATCCTCAGTTGTAGAAGAGCGTTACACTGCTACACAGACACCGTCTTCCGGCGATTCCTATGGTGTTGGAGGTTCTGCGACTAAACTGATGATTATTCGTGTAGCCAACCAGAACGACTACATTGATACATCTACGATGGTTCTTAACTTTAAGGTTCAGGCTCTTGCGGCAGGAGATGCGACTGTATCTGCTACTACACTTGGTTTATCCGTTGATGACCATATCTTCTCTCTTGTAGATACTATTAATGTCAAGATAGGTGGACAGACAGTTGAAGTTCTTAACAATGTAGGTCATTTGATGAATGGATTAGTACAGGCTTCTATGCCTCTCAACTACTACAAGCAGAATGGTGGATTTGAGGGTCTATATGTCTATGACAAGTTTGTAGATATCTCAGGTGGTGCTGCTTCAATCACTCCTGACCTAGTTAATTCAGTAGCACTTCAAAACCGTTGGAATATTGGAAATCAATGGTTAGCAAACGGGCGTTACTATTCAGTTCCTCTTACGCTCCTTGGTCTCTGCCGTATCCCTACTCTATTTGCTGCTCGTAACTTCCAGGACATTACACTTGAGTTTCTATTTAAGAATAGTGTGAATGCTGCTTGTTGGGCGAAGAACCCTCCAACTGCTAATAGTTATGGTAACACTGCGACAAACTATATCAAGGTCAGTGACGTAACTCTATCTTACGATTGCTGCCGTATGTCTGCTGATTACTATGCCTTGATGGACAATGAACTCAAGATGCCTAACGGTTCAGGTGTTGCGTATTCCATTGATACATACCAGGTTCAACCTGCGTCAATCTCTCCTGGAAGTGCTACGTCTGCTCCTACGAACGCTGTTCCTTGTGCCGCTCCTACGCTTACACGTATCGTTGTTGCGAAAGGCACTCGTTTCCTTAAGTCTGTATACGGTCTTACACAGCCTACAATCGCTGAAAGCAGTCCTCAGTGGCGTAACAACAGTCAGCACGGAAACTTCGGATTCGGTTCTTACCAGGTTGTCATCAACTCCAAGCGTTATCCGCAGTTACAGATTCAGTCATCTGCTCAGGCTTTCCAGGAACTCCAGAAGGCTTACAACCAACTTGGCTCAGTTGCCGCTGGTAATTTGTTGAATTGGTTCAATTATATTGGTCACCCGTATGACCGTCTAAATAATACTTCAATGCCTACAAATCGGTTCAGACAGGACGCTGTTGCGACATCAACAAAAGATGGTTCAACTCTTGGTATGTTTGCTGGTGATGAGGCTATGTTCCAGGTTGGAGTGAATCTTGAGCAGTTCCTTACGAACCAACCTGATGCTGGTGGTATCAATACATCAACTTCTGGATACCAGATTGCGATTGAGATTGCTCACTCTGCTCAGGCTGCTGTAGAGACTGTTGTGACTGGTGCTACAACGGCTCAGGCGCTCACTCACTTCGTAATCCTCCATTTTACTCGTGTGTTGACGCTAAAGGCTGGTGCGGTTGAGATTTTGGATTAAAGTTTCTTTTTCTCGGATTATCCTAAAAATAAATCTTCCGGCACTATAGAAAAATGTCTGACCTTCAGCCTCTTGTAGACCAACTATTTGAAGAGACACGAGAGATGTGTAAGAGATTAACGAAAGAAGCAACGCTAAATGATACGATAGAATATCACGATAAACTTACAAGATTAATTAAAGTGTGGCACATACATAACGAGAGAACATTGGAATTATTAAATAAAGCAATAAATAAATCACAACACAATAAAAAAATATTAATGGAATATGACGCAAACAGCACATAAAAGTATAAAATTTAACCAAAATATTTTATGATATATGAGTATCATAGAATATTTAAGAAAATATCGTAAATTTTTCATAATGACATAAAAAATGACTTGGTTAGATTTTGGGCTAATCTATTTTTTTC
>Ga0181338_1000117_pt1 | contig 17180 bp, 28 predicted proteins | sample Sp13VDMM110SD_FD_122168 | JGI IMG/M metagenome (GOLD analysis project Ga0181338, IMG submission 122168) | Freshwater viral communities from Lake Michigan, USA - Sp13.VD.MM110.S.D | ecosystem: Environmental > Aquatic > Freshwater > Lake | place: USA: Michigan | collected 2013-04-23
CGTCGTGACTGCCCGCCGGGAAGCTGGCCACCTCCTCGATGACTTCTTCTGCCCAGTGGGTGTTGGGTGCCCAGACCCTGCCGGAGGCAAAGATGTCGCTGCAGGCGTTGAGGCGACTAATCTTGTCGTTGCCCTTGGTAGGGGTAAAGTCCTGCACAGGGATGCCCATGGCCCGCATTTCGTACACCAATGGGGCTCCGGACGCCTTTTTTTCAATGATGACGCTGTCCGGCTGCCATTCGTTGTACTCCTGTATTGCCTTCTGCTTCAGGCGCGGAAACTCCATGCGCTCCCGGAAGGCGTTAAGCAGGATGATGTTGGCCTGTGTGGTGCCTGTGTCCGGATCGTCCCGGTAAAACACACCCCACGTAGTCAGCGCCGAATAGTCGGCACGCTGCGACTTCTCGAAAGCCGTATCCCACGACTGCAGGGTGAACTCGATCTGCGGCGGGTCCTCGTGCGGCCACTTCTGCCACCACTCCCGCTTGATGATAGCGCTGGTGTCGCTGGTTGGCTGCTGCTGATACTGCGCCATCCACTTGGAGTTCGGAAGCTCCTCCTTCAGGGCCTCCAGTTCTTTCAGCGGCCAGAACTCGGGCCACGTCGGCTTGCCTGACGGCAGGATGGCCGGGAACTCGATGACCTCCCAGTCCTCACCACCCCGCTGTGCAGCGGCCTCCAGCACGCGTCCGACGAGGTCCCGCTTGGACCAGCGCGTCATGATGATAACAATAGCCCCGCCGGGCTGCAGGCGCTGTCTGGGGCCGGAAGTGAACCATTCGTAGGTCTTGTCGTAGATTTCCGGGTTCACCTCGGCCAGTGCCGCCTCTTGTTCAGAGTGCGGGTCGTCGATGATGAGCACGTCAGCACCCTTGCCGGTGACGGCACCGGAGATACCAATGGCGAAGTAGTCGCCGCCTGCACTGGTGTTCCAGCGTCCAGCAGCCTTGGAGTCGGACTGCAGTTGCAGTTCGGGGAAAACCTTGCGGTAGCGGTCGGTGTCGACGAGGTTACGCACCTTACGACCGAAGCCCACGGCCAGTTCTGCGGTGTGCGACGCTTGAATGACCTTCTTGCCGGGGTGATTGCCCAAAAACCATGCAGGAAGCAGGAAGGAGCCGAACTCCGACTTGGTGTGTCGTGGTGGCATGCAGATGATGAGCCGCTTCAGCGTGCCGTTATTCACCCGCTCAAAGGCCTCGCCGATGATGTTGTGGTGCCTGCCGTCGATGAACCCGGGCCACATCTGCTTGACGAACGGCACGAACTTCTTCTGCGCCTGTTCCTGCTCTCGCAGTTCAGTCAGCTTGTCCAGTTCAGCCAGCAGCTGCTCTTGCTCCCGCATGGTCAGCAGCGGGAGGACTTTCTCGATGTCTTTTAGCGAGGCGGCGCTGTAGCCCACTAAGCACCTTCAGGAGGTGTAACGGGCGGGGTGGCTGGCCTGCGCTTCACGGCGGGAGCCTTAACTGGCTCGTCGAAGATGTCGTGTGTTGGTGTTTTTGGCGTCACGTCGATGATGTTTGCGTTCATCAGGCGCTGGACACGGTCGCGGATGGCGCTTTCAAGCTCGCCGGGGCTCTTGTAGTTGATGGTAACTTCGCTGCGCTCGGTAAACAGGCCGATGTCGGAGTGCCTGCCCAGCAGTTCCAGCGCTTTCAGCTCGTATTTGGTGTCGCCGCAATCGGCGATCTCGACCAGTTTGTTGGTAATGGCTGTGCGGATACCCACCGCGTCCATAGCCAACTGGCTTCCGTAGGTCCGCAGGAAAGCCGCTGTAGTCAACGCCATGTTAGGGTCGCGCATGGCAGCGTAGTCCTGCTTTTTCAGGGCTTCCGTGAACTTCTTGTTGTGGTCTTTGGCGAAGTCGAGGTCTGGCTTGATGCCCAGCGCAGCGCCCAGCACCTGCTGCACTTCAGCAGTGTTGCCTGCCACCGCCATTTCCTCAAGAAACGACCCGGTCGTGTCGTCACTGACGTCATAAGGGACGCGGTGTTCTCGTGTGGGCTCTATTTCGACCACTGATTTGTCTTTGTGTAAGCAGCTGCGAAGCAGCCCCAGTGGTCCCGCTATACATCGAACTTCTGGAAACACAAATACACCCCCCGGGGGGTCTGGTTTTCAAACAGTGACGGGGGGGTTTTCTATGTAGCTCGCGCCTGCCCAGTTTACTTTGTGTGTTTGCGCCTGCCCAGTTTACTTTGTGTGTTTGCGCCTGCCCAGTTTACTTTGTGAACTTAGTTGGCTTTGGGCGGGGGTAGTTGTTTGTGCAGATTACTAAGTAAGCGCGCGGGCCGGAGTCCCAACTGCCATTTAGGGGGGTGCCCCCTCGCCCCCCGCCGCGTCACGCGATATACAAGCGACCCCCCACCCCCTAGGCCTTTGATTTCGTTGAGCTTTCTATATACAGATTTGTATAGGTTGACTTAGTAACCCCTATCCCTCACCTTGATTGAACCGGCGGCGCTTTGCCGTCCGGCTTTTGAAAGGGACTACGCTATGACTATCAATCAGGACGACATGGCCAAGATGTTCGCTGCGTTCATGGCTTCGCATACACCGGCCCCGGCCAAGATGACTAAGGCGGAAGCCGCTAGGGCCAAGCGCATGGCGGCTCATACCCTCTCGCAAGAGGCGCAAGAGGAAGTGGCGGAGGCGGAAGAGGAAGCCGCCGACACTGGCGCTAACACCCTTCACGCCCTGCGTCATGGCGCTGTGTCCGGCTATGGCGCAATCACCCGCTACGGCGTCGGGTTGAACAAAGCCTTTGGCAAGGGATGGACCCTCCTCCGCAAGGGTGACGGCGGCAACGCCGCTGCAATGTGGGAACGCGTTGAACAGGAGCGGCGTTCGTTCGTGGCGCTTTGCAAGAGCCGGGGCATCACGAACCCCGCCAACTATTGGAGCAACGCGAAGAAGGCCGCTGTCGCGGCGGAAGGCGGCGCGAAGAAGGGAACCCCGGAAGCCCGGCCCCTCAAGGCCCGCATCCTCGCCGACGCCGGGAAGCTTCTGGTCGCTCTTTACCGTGACGCGGATAACGGCAAGCAAGCCGCTAACGTCAAGAAGGCAGGCGAGCTTCTGGAAGGCGCGATACAGGCCCTTGGCGGCGACCTCGCCCCCCTCAAGGCCCAAGCCAAGAAAGCCCTCCCGGGACAGCCCAAGGGCTCCTAATCTACCTAGCCGGACCCGCAAGGGTCCGGCTTCCCTTCCCTCTCTTGAAAGCTAGTCAGATGCAAACCGCTAACGACGCCCTCTCCGCCATCCTCCGCCTTGCAGCCTGCGGCACATACGCCGATATGCGCCCCGCCCACAACGCCTTCTGGGACGTTATGGACACTTGCTCCGATGACCTTGCCCGCGAAGTTGTTTATGAAAATGCCCGCCGCGCGTTCCGCGATTATGCTCATGAGGCTGGCCATAGAACACACTTGGCGAACGCCCGCTGGTATAGGCTAACGCGCGGACGCTAACCCTCCCCGCCTCCAACCCCTTGGACCCCGCGCCGAAAGGCGCGGGGTTTCTTTTTGCCCAAACGAGACCGTTCCTTGGGGCTGACAGCGTAGTCGCCGCTTGGCCTTCACGCCGTGCAGATGGCAAACGAGACCGTTCCTTGGGGCTGACAGCGTAGGCGCGGGCATACAGATTTGTATATGCGGACGGCGTTTGCCTTGTGGTTGACATAGTAACCCTAAGGGCCTATACTCTTTCTTGTCGGGGGCATTCCGTCCTCGCGCAACCGAAAGAGACTACCATGACCACGCAAGCTGAAATGATGAAGGCCTTCGCCGCTTGGATGCAGACGCAGGAAACCCCGATGCAGACCGCGCCCGCCGAGACTGCCCGCGCCAAGCGGATGAAGGCCATGCAGGTCGCCAAGGACGACGCCGATACAGAAGTGTATGCGGCGGAGGCGGAGGCCGCTGACACTGGCAAGGATACCCTGCACGCCCTGCGTCATGGCGCTGTGTCCGGCTATGGTGCTGTGCAGAAGTACGGCGTCGGCATGAACAAGGTGTTTGGCGCGGGCTGGCCGCTGTTCACCAAGGATGACGCCAAGTGGGAGGCTGTGCAGGTGGAGCGCAGGGCTTTCGTCGCCTTGGGCAAGTCGCGGGGGCTGACTAACCCTGCTGTGCACTGGGCGAACGCCAAGAAGGCCGCGCTGGTCGCTAGCGGCCACGCCAAGAAGGGCACCGTCGAGCCTCGCGCGATCAAGGCGCGGCTGCTGGATGACTGCGGCAAGCTGTACGTGGCTATCCTGCGCGACGCCGATGCGGGCAAACAGGCCGCTAATGTCCGCAAGGCGGGCGAACTGATCGCTGGCGCTATCCAGCACCTCGGTGGTGACCTTGCCCCGCTGGTCGCGCAGTCCAAGAAGGCGCTGCCCGGTCAGCCCAAGGGCAGCTAACCCCTAACGTATCCCCCTACTGACCCCCGGTGCGAAAGCGCCGGGGGTTTTCTTTTGTCCGTTGTCTAGTGGCAAACGAGACCGTTCCTTAGGGCTGACAGCGTCAGTTATACAGATGTGTATTTAGGACAACTCCATAGTCGGCGATGCCGGTGCAGGTTTTGGGTCGCCATCTCCCCAAAGTACGCTTGCTTCAGAGACCGCTTGCAAACGTAAACGGAAACCTAGCGCGGCAGCGGCAGCGGCGAGGGTGTTCAGGGTTGGGTTTGTGCCTTCCTGCTCCAACCGCACGATGGTCCTCCACGGAAGCCCTGACTCCTTAGCCAACCTGTAGTGTGTCCAGCCCAGCTTCTCCCTTGCGGCGATGAAGCCTCGGGCCACAGACAAATGTTTAGTCACATAAACCTCCATACAAATGTGTACACAGCGGCTAGTCACCATGGCATACACCACAACGTCATTGCTATGACGTCAGTGACACCGTGGCATACACTACAACGTCACGCAAGCCCGTAATGCCATTACGGGCCGATTACGCGGAAAAGCCTTATAGATCAACGCGGTAAGCGCGTAAGGGGTTTTCCGGAGTATAAGGGGGATTTAGAGGCAGAATATCTCTTACAACGTATATATACGCTGCACCGCATATGTGAGGCCCGCGTGGGGGGTTATATATATATATATTGTCTTACTTTCTTACACACACCACTCTCTCCTTACCACCACTGCATTTGCGCCGTAATATTCCTTGTAAGAAACACACCCTTTTTCCTTACGCCCTTACACCCCCAAAGCCCGCCCTCATTGAAGTTGCTAAAAGAGACCCGCTCCCTCTATACGCCACAGCGCATAATCATTATACGCTACACAGTATACCATACGCTCTACCGTATATTCCCCATTTACACGCTGCACCGCATAATCTAAAACGCCTCGATACGCTCCACCGTATAAGCCAGAAACCCTCACTCCACGGAGGAACACCCCATGTACCGAGCCTTCCTGTTCAAGTTCTTCGCTGCCGACCTGCGGCGAGTGCGTAAAGCGCGCAAACTGACCCAAGCCCAACTCGCCGAAGCCAGCGGTGTGCGGCAAGCCACGATCTCCAAACTGGAGAAACAGACCAGCTGCGACGTGAACGTAGCCACACTGGAAAAGCTGGCCGCTGCGCTCCACGCCAACCTGCGGATAGACCTGACCCTTGCTGACATCGCAGCGAAACCCAAACCCGAACCCACACAGAAACAGTGGCAAGACCTGACCGCTTATGAGGAGGAGCGGCTGCGGCAGCTGACTGGCCACACCCTGATAAATGAGGTCGTCCGGCTGCAGGACGGCGGCAAGTGGGTGCCTGACGAGTTACTGCCAGAACACCTGCGGGGCTACGACCCTGCGGACGACGCAGAATGAGAAAGACACCAGCACCAGTGCTGCACTGGCCCAAGCTGTTCGAGGGTGAGCTGCACACAGACCACGGCAACGGCTACAGCTATAATGGCAATGGCTACGGAGACAGCTACTACAGTTCTGAAGGCACAGACCTAGGCCGAAGCAACGGCGACGGAGAAGGCACCGGCTCGTGGTGCGGCAACGGCTACGGCAACGGCAACTGTTGGGGAGACGCCTAAGGCTACACCAAATGAGGGGGGTTGACATAGAACACCGCCTGTGGTACACTAATCTTGGTCAGAAATCCGACCAGTGACACGAAGCGAAAACCAAACCCCGACCATACAAATCTGTATGGCAGCTATAAGGAGCACTACAGTGATCAAGTGGAACGCATCGGCTTTCGCCGCGCTGCAAGAGCCTGCCGCATACCCCACCCGCGCAAGGGAAGCAGCGGATAACGTGAGCCACTACCTCTACGCTGCCGACGAGGCCAAGCAAGCCAAGGCAGCAAAGCGCGCAGCAGCCCGCCGGGTCAAGGCCCGCATCGGCGTCAAGGTCTTCTCATGGGAGATGGGACAATGAGATTGCCGATCTGCGCGAGCATGTGGGGAACCCCCAAGCAGTACTACATCCCTGTGCGCCTCCCCGATGGGACCTATGAAGTCCGTCGCGTGTGGCAGTCCGGCATGGGTTGGGACGTCGTGGCTACCGCTACCAACGAGGCCCGCGCCAAGATGCTGGCCTACACCTACGGAGAGGGACAATGAGCAAGAAGCTGGCCAAGAAGCTGAAGCGCAAATACGTGGACGTGCCCATGCAGAAGGAATGGATGCGGTGGGCTGTCCCCTTCGGGGAGATAAACCCTGTCGTCATGGCTTGGTTGGACCGCTTCCCTAGCTCTCTGGCTTCCTACACTGACGACCAGTCGGAGAACCCCTACATCTACAAGCCCGACGTGAAACCCAACCCGGTGGAGCCAGCCGACCGCTGGCTGGTCGAAGACCTCGACACTAACGCAACCTGCTGGGACGACCAGATGGATGAGATGTGCAGGGACTTCCACACCCTGCGTGACCGCCTCGCCTACGTGAAGGACAACGACCGACTCAAGCTGGTGGATGAACTGCTGCACCGCGTGATCGAGGTGCGCTGCCAGCTGGACACCATGAAGAAGGAGCAAGACCAGTGAGAGCGTTCTTCCGACGCCTGTTCTGCCGCCACAAGTTTCAGTGGTCGCGGCGGTTATCCAACACCATCACCTGCCGCACCTGCGGTAAACGCAAGTCTGTGTAAGGAGCAACACAATGACTGACAAACCTAACACCCGCCCGTGGGATGACCCCGAGGAAACCGACGAGGAAGCCATGCTGGCGCTGCTCTACGGGAAATACCCACGGATGCTGGAGGACATGGAGTTCTACGTCAGCATCATGAACAGGGGCGCGTCGTTCTCCATTGCCATCGTCAAGGTGCTGCACTGGTTGTGCCTTGGGTTTATCCAGCTGCACATCCGCACCCCTCGCTGGGTGAAGGTAGTATTTAGCTGGCCAAACCTGCTCGGCTACGCCGCTGCCGCTATGGTCATGTGGCTGTTTGTGTGGTGACAGCCCCGGTCCTCCACTGGCCCAAGCTGTTCGAAAGTCAGGTTGGCTGGAAGAAAACAAGCTACGGCATGGGCTACGGCAGGGGCAAAGGCTACGGCTCGGTCAACGGTAACGGCAACGGCAACGGTAACGGCGACGGCTACGGCGACGGCTACGGCGACGGCAGCGGCAACGGCAGAGGCTAACCAGCCGTGTAAACTTACACGCAACACAAGAAGGAGCAATGCTATGACTACCCAACGCAGGACACCGCAAGGCTACACCGGCTTCGTGGAAACCGCTGCTGATACAGATATGTATGCAGCACCCAAGGACTACACCGACTGTACCCGGACCAACCCTGACCTCGAAGCCACACGGGAGCGGTGGAATAACCTCTACTGCGACAGTCTGGTGCCGCCATTGGCCCCGCGCTTCGCTATCAACCCTATCTGGCCAGCCCTGTGGGTCATCGTGATCGTCGGCCTGTGCCTCATCGCTGCAGTCGGGTGATGGTGGTCCTCCACTGGCCCAAGTTGTTTGAAGGCCGCGTCAGCCAAGAAGGGGCGCCAGCTTATGACGGCTACGGCTACGGCAACAGTGCGGGTATGGACAACATTTTTGGCTACGCAAACGGTAACGGTAGGGGGCGCGGCTACGGCAGCTGGAACGACGGCGACGGCGGCGACAACAACTCCAGCGACGGCTACGGAGACGGTTGGGGCTACATCGGCAACGGAGGGAGCAAATGAAAGGAGCACCCGTGCTGCACTGGCCCAAGCTGTTTGAAGGCTGGGTGCTGACTGGCGAGTATCGAAACCACGGCGACGGAGAACTAACCGGAGACGGGCTGGGCGGCGGCTACATAACTGGCCAGCTACTCTTAAAGGGTAACGGCACTGGTGATGGCTACGGCAACGGCAAGGGTAGCTTAAACAACGGCAGAAACGACACGATGGGAGGAGGAGCCTACGCCTACAGCTACGGCAACGGCTGGTCTAAAAGAAGCATGTAAACTTACACTCAACACAACAATATAGAAGGAGCAATACTATGACTTGGGCAACTGGAACGGCTGACGCGCCACGCCTCTGCACCTATCAGGAGGCTGCCGCACATGAGGCGAAAGTCATTCCCATCCGGGGCAGGACGCCAGAGTGCAAGCCGCTAGGCCGACGTGACTGCGTGGGCCTCACCATCCGCAAGGAGAAGCGCAACATCGTCGTGCAGTCGTGGGGCATCACGGTTACCTACCGCCCCGGCGGGGCTATCGACATACGGGTAGACTATCGCGCGTCCAACGCTGACAGGACGCTGCTGCGCCGACTGCTGGGTGTGCAGATGTACATTCGCGACGGCATCACATGGATAAGTGCGCTGGACCCGGCCACGCCGGAACAGCAGCGGGTTGGCTTCTACCCCATGAAGGTCAAGTGGATGGAGCCTCCCACCAAACGCTACCGCCTCAAGTATATGCTGGCCACCCTGCGTCCTGTCGAGAAAACCCCCGCGCCCGCCAACTACTACAACAAGTACGTCTACACTATGGACAACATCGTCTACCCCAAGCGGAAGACTATCAACCGCAAGGGGTCGGCGGCTGTGCGCGCTCGCTACAAACCCTTCCTCACGCTGCTGTCAGGCTATCTCAAAATGACGGCTGACCAAGAGGTGCCGCAAGGCGTGGCGCGGAACAACAGCCTAGAGGCATCGATGTTTTTCGAGGCCCACAAGGCCAAGCTACAGGGAGACAAGCACCTCGCCGTGCAGATGGAACTCATCCAGATGATGGCTAACCGCCGGATTGAGTTTTTCAACTGCCGCAACTCCAACGGTGGCTACAACTACGGGCGCAAGGTCAACGCTGCTGGAGTATTGGCTGACGCAAGGAAGATGCTGCATGACGCGCACCCTGCCGAAGCCTACGTGACAATCACGGTAACAGACGGGAGCATATTCAGAAGCAGACACTAAGAATAGAAGGCCAAACCAACTCAATCAATACACAAGTGTATAACGTTATACACACAAACAAGAGAGCAAATACCATGAAGATCGAATACTCCAACATGGCTGACACCCCGGTCATCATCGTCGCCACGCACGGCCACGTGTGGATTGCCAAGGGCATCGACTGTGCGGACGACCACATCCACCTCAAGCACGCCCGCACTGTGCGAAACTGGGGCACCACCAAGGGGCTGAACGAACTGGTCAACGGGCCTACCAAGGAAACCGTCATCGACGACCCGGCTCCTGTCCTGTTCCTGCCTGACGCCGCAGTCATTGCCGTCATCCCCTGTCGCTCGGCTGCGTGGGAAGGCAAGCTGTAGGAACGGTCTCGAAAGGCACCACGACCCCATGCACATCCAAGGGAAACTCAAACCTACCGCAGACAAGCGGCTGACATGCCGCCTTGCGGACCAGCACACCAAGGCCAAGGCCACCCGCGCACTCAAGCGCAAAGAACAGAGGAAGGACTACGACCATGCAGATGACTGACACAATCAAAACCGACTTCCCGCCCATGGACAAAACCTACCTACGCCAGCTGCCTATGCCTCGACTGATCGAACTGGTGCGGGGGGCGGCTGTAGCCCCTCGGCCTGTCAACTGGCATGACGTCTGTATTGTCCTGCTGGAGCGCATCGAGGACGCAGAGGGCTACCCGCACGTGCTGTACGAAGGGTGGCGCGACTGAAAAGCTACAGCTTTACCCTAGGGTTGACATAGAAACCCATATGGGGTATACTTAATGTCTGGGTGGGGAGAGGGAAAAGCCTCACCCAGACTTCCGTGCCTACACACAACGTGAAAACCAAAGGCGTACAAATCTGTATGCCGACAAGGAGCAACTACCATGGCTGCCATCAACTTCGGCTCGACCGTCACCCTCGAACAGGCTGCGCGTCTCATCGTGTCGGTGCCCAAGAACCGCTACTACATCAAGGGTGAACCCGGCATCGGTAAGAGTGCCCTGCTGGAAATGCTGCGCCAGATGCTGGCCGACTACAAATGTGTATACCGCGACGTGTCCACCATGGACCTCGGCGACGTTGGCTACCCGGCCATGGACCACGAAGCCAAGGTGTCGCGTCTCTACCCTATGGCTGGCTGGTGCATCACCGAGGGCAAGCCTGTCTGCATCATGCTCGACGAGTTCACCAAGGGCGCTGACCCGGTGAAGAACATGCTGCACCCGCTGCTGGAGGTGAACAACCCGCGCCTTGGCGACGTCTCCCTGCCCGAGGGCAGCATCGTGTTCATGACTGGTAACCTGACCAGCGACGGCGTCGGCGACACCCTCAAGGCGCACACCAAGAGCCGCATCACCACCCTGCACGTCAAGAAGCCAGACAGCGAACAGTGGCTGCGGTGGGCTGTGTCCAGCGGCAAGATCGACCCCGTTGTCATGGCTTGGGTGGACCGCTTCCCGCACGCTCTGGCTTCCTACACTGACGACGGCCAGTCGGAGAACCCCTACATCTACCAGCCCAAGAAGATGCAGGACAGCTACGTCACGCCGCGTTCACTGGAACTGGCTTCCAACATCATCACCAAGCGCGCGGAGTTTGACGACGCCAGCCTGATCGCTGCCCTGTCTGGCACCATCGGGGAGGCCGCAGCGCGTGACATGCAAGCGTTCATTGCCTTCCAAGATCAGCTGCCGCCGTGGGACAGCATCATCAACGAGCCGAAGCACGCGCGTATCCCGGACAGCAGCGGTGCCTGTGCCGTTATGGTGTTCGGCGCTGTGACCAAGGTGGACCGCAACAACATCGACCAGTTCATGGTCTACCTCGACCGGCTGGCACCCGAGTGGCAAGCGGCGTTCTGCATCACCATCGCCCGCGACCCGGCCAAGCAAGCCATCGCCTTCTCCAACAAGTCCTTCGCCAAGTGGGTGCTCGCCAACGAGGACATTATCTAGTCCGTGTAAACTTACACGCCGCTACACATCTATACAGGGAGCACTAACACCATGGCGCAAGCCACCGCCGAGAGGCGTCTGCAGAAGACACACATCCAGCTTATGCGGACCCCCGAGTTCGCCCTCTACTCCGGCCTTCTCATGGTCGGGACCAGCACAGTCAGCGAGACGTTCCCGTCCGCTGCGACAGACGGAAGGAACAAAATCTACGGGCGCAAGTTCGTCAACGAGTGCAGCGACAAGGAACTGGCGTTCGTCGTCATCCATGAAGCTATGCACGTGGCCTTCCGGCACCTTACCGTGTGGCGTGCCCTGTGGAAGATCAACCCGCAGCTTACCAACATGGCCTGTGACTACGTCATCAACCTGCTGATCGTGGACGCTGACCCGTCCGCCAAGATCGTCGCCTTCCCTATGCGCGACGGCAAGCACTACGGCCTGTACGACGTCCGCTTCCGGGGCATGAACACCAAGCAGGTGTTCGACATTCTTATGAAGGAGCAGAAGGACAAGCCCAAGGGCGGCAACGTCCAGCCGGGCGAACCGGGCGACGGGCAAGGCGAAAGCCAACCCGGTGGTGGCGAGAGTGGCAACTTCGACAGCCACGACTGGGACGGTGCGTCCAACCTTAGCGAGGAGGAAGCCAAGGAACTGGAGCGCGAGGTCGATCAAGCCCTGCGCCAAGGCGTCATCAACCAGCAGAAGGCTGGCAAGGGTGGCGGCAAGATGCCCCGCGAACTGGGTGACCTGCTGGCTCCGCAACTGGACTGGCGTGACCTGCTGCGCGAGTTCGCTGTGTCTGCGTGTGCTGCAAAGGACACCTCGTCATGGCGTCGCGTCAACCGTCGCTTCATCGGTAGCGACATCTATATGCCATCGCTCATCGGTGAGAAGGTCCGCAACGTCGTCGTTGCGGTAGATACGTCTGGGTCTATCAACGCGGGCGCGCTCAACAACTTCCTGTCGGAGGTCAAGAGTGTAGCCGAGACGGTGCGCCCTGACGCCGTGGACCTGATCTACTGGGATACCCGCGTCGCCTCCCACGAAGTCTACACCAACAGCGATCTGGACAACCTTGTTAAGTCCACCAAGCCAAAGGGCGGAGGCGGCACCGACCCCTCCTGTGTGGAGGCATACATGAAGAAGGAGAGCTTAGTCCCTGATTGTATCATCGTCCTGACTGACGGCTACGTGCCTAACTGGGGCAAGGACTGGAACGCCCCCATTCTCTGGGTCATCGCCGGTAACTCCAACGCCCAAGCCACCACCGGCAAAACCATCCACATCAACTAGGAGCAACCACCATGTTGGACATTCAGAAAACCGCTATCGCCCGCCTCATCAACGCCCTTGAGGGAGCCAAGGCCAACTACAAGATCATCCTGCCTGACGGCACCGAGTACGGGACGCTGGAGACCAAGCCCGTCAAGACTGTCAAGCCCAAGGGCAGCCGCGCATCGCCTTACCCCCGTGGAGAACTGCACAGCTACGTCACACCCTTCCTTGCCGACATGAACGTCGGTGACGTGATGGTCATCCCCTACGGCAAATACCCCGGACCCCTGCTGGCCACATGCTGCTACTCAACCGCGTTTTCCCTCTGGGGCAAGGGCAACTGCATGGGCAGCCGCAACGACAAGACGAAGACTGTCGAAATCATGAGGCTCGGATGAGCAACCAACTCATGGCCACCGTCAGCATTGGCTACAAGACCTACGTCATGCCAGTAGACGAAGCGGTGGCTGTAGCTAAAGCCTTGGCCACGGCAGAAAGCTACGACACCAAGTACCGCCCCAAGGAGGAAGGCGACACGACCCACCACGTCTACGCACAAAAGCAGCAGAACCTGCCCAGCGTGCAGCTTATGTCCTACGAGACCTACCGCATGGCCAAGCTGGCCGGGCACCCCTGAAGCAACCATACACATCTGTATAGTTACAACCAACACAACGGAGCAACTACCATGAGTATCTCTACTTCTTCCGTCCTCGTCGAAATGAACATCGCCGTGTGGACGGCCAACAAGGTCGATCGCAGCGCGACGGCTACGGTCATCAACGACAACTCCGCCGTCCGCTCGGCTGCACAGGTTCGCAAGAACCTTATGGCTGGCACCACGCAGCGAAAGGAAATCGCCGACTACGCGGCTAGCTGCCGGGTGTGGCACTCGACACAGACGCTGCCGTGGTCTGACCGGGGCGCTCGCCTCCTGCCCACGTCCCTCTTCCTTGACTACAAGGCGGAAGCCAACCTGCGACGCACCAAGTTCAACTCGCTCGTCGATGGCTTCCTGCAGGACTACCCCAAGCTGGTGCAGGAAGCGCAGGTCCACATGGGCAGTCTGTTCGACGCCGCCGACTACCCGGACGTGGAGGCTATCCGTGACAAGTTCGGCTTCCGTCTGGTGTTCAGCCCGGTGCCCGAGGCTGGCGACTTCCGTCTGGATATTCCTGCGGAGGAACTGGAGGCTATCAAGTCTGGCTACGACACCGACTTCCAAGACAGGGTGTTTGACGCAACCGGCTCTCTGTGGCGGCAGCTGCACGACATGCTGACCAGTATGTCTACAAAACTACAAGATGAGGAAGGGGATGAAGCTGTGAAGAAACGCTACCACGACAGCTTCCTCGACAACGCCGACACCCTGTGCCGCATGCTCTCCCACCTCAACATCACCAACGACCCGGTGCTGGACGGAGCGCGCCAGCGCATGGAGGACGCCATCAAGGGGCTGAACATGGACGGCATCCGGTCCGACCCGTTCTACCGCGCCGACGCCAAGGCCAAGCTGGACGACGTGCTTAAGCAGTACGAGTGGTGATGGGTATGACGTCTTTTGTGTTTCCTCCCGTGTCTGCCTACCAACGCGCCGCTACGCTAACAGCCAACTTGTTCACAGAGATAACCGAACTACGGGGCGTTGACCAAGTCATAGAAACAGAACCTCAAGGGGTTATCCGTGGCTGGGATGAAGGCCCTATTGGTAGCTGGTCAGAAGCTTCTGACGGAACCATCACCATCGAAATAGACTAGGAGCAACGACATGAACTTCAACAACATGAGCGAGTGGCACCACACAGTTGTGGTGCCACGGACGCCCAACGTCATCTTCGCTACGCACATGCAACACCTCGAAAATGTGCAGCGCAGCGGCTTCCTCAACGACCTGCCCAACAAGCTGTACAAGGACACACTTCTGACCGCGCTGGCAGCAGCTAAGGAGAAACCTGACTGGAAGTTCTTCATCACCCACACCGGAGGCGCTTACTCAACGTCCTGTGCTGTGGTGCACGGAGAGGAACTGCTGGGCACGCTAGGCATCGAGCATTACTACGACAGTAAAAAAGGTTACTCCGCAAGCTACCGCCTGACACTCACCACTCCATCTATCCGCAAGAACGCGCAGCGCAAGAACTACGCGGCCACCAACAACCCCAAGCGAATGCTTAAAATGGTGCTGGAGGAGTGCATCCCGACACCCCCGGAACGGGTAGCAACACAGAGGGCTGAACTAGCAGCCAACAAGGCCAACCAGCTTATAAACGACGCCACGACCTACAGCGTGGACTCCAATATCAACCCTACACATCTGTATGCTTTCCTGCAGGGGCAAGGTCTGTGGGAGGCCTTCAAGCACGTAGCCGTGGCGTACGGGGCAAACCCGGAGTTCGGTTCAGAGGTGGAGCGGCGGTGCGCGCTGAAAACTGTTGGCGACACGCTGGCACTGGCCAAGAAGAGCGGCAAGCTAACTGTCGCTACGCCTGTCGCTGGGGGTTACTACCTTAGCAGCATGGACACATCGCGAGGCTTGGCTGCCGGACCACCTGTGTACATTCCTGACATTGCCTTGAGCGACGGCATGCGAACCAAGCTGGGTATGCTCAAGCTGGCCAGCGCCAACACGCTGGTGCCAGATACCGGCGTGCGCGTGAACGACAACGGCAACGCTTACGTAGTAGTAGGAGAAGGCTAATGGATGAACAACAAACACCGGCAAGCGTGGTGGAGCGCGAACCTGTAAGCAATCCTTACAAGTTGGCCGAAGCGTCGAAAGCGTTTCTGACCGAGGCGGCGCGGTACTTTGAGACTCGCCCAACAGGCGGTGAGGATGCAGCCCACTGGTCCAACGTCTTCAACGCGAAGAACTGCCGCGAAGCCGCCACCCTGATCGAACGCCTGTCAGCGGAACGGGAGGAGGCTGTCTCGTTGCTGCGCGACATCGTGGAAACGCCCCGCGCGGAATACAGCGCCGAGACTGCCGCTGACAGCATCCGCGCGTTTCTAGCCGCCCTCACTCAGGGAGAGAGCCGACAGACCGGGTGGCGGGACGCTGACACGCTCGCGACCCTGCTGGACAACGTGGTCATCGCGCAAAGCCTGTCCCGTGAACTGCGAGAGCAGGCCCACGACGCGGCACGGTCATATCTCTATAACCGCCGCCAAGCCCGAGCCGCCCTCCCTGCCGCCCCTACTCCTGCTGATGGGGGTGGGGAATGAGCGACCCCGTTTCCCTGATTGACCGCCAGCAAGAGCGCGACGCGCGGGCGCTTATGCGCCTCATCCACGGCGGCGAGATTGACAAGTTCGCCACTGAAATAACGGCGCGATGGGAGCGAAACGAACGTCTCCGGGCTAGCACCCCTGCCAAAACTGGCGCGGTGGGGACGGAGCGAAGCGAAGTGCACCATGAAACCGGAGAGCAACCATGACCACCAGACTAGAGCCGGTGGCTTGGCGGTTCTTGTACGGCAATGCGCCGGAAGGGTGCTGGTCGTACTCGAATACCGCCCCGGACGAAGCGGATAAGAACCACAAGCGCGTCCAGCCCCTCTACGCAGCAGCCCCCACCCCTGATGGGATGCGGGAGGCGGTTGTGCAGGCCATATACTGCCCCGACATTTCGTATGGTTCGGCCAGCGCAGCAGCGGAGCGCGTCCTCGCAGCCATCGAAACCCGAGCCACCCTTACAGGAGAAGGCGGCTAACTATATACAAATCTGTATCGAGGGCGGGGCGCAAAACCCCGCCCTTTTTTGTTGACTTTAACAACCAGCCGTGTAAGTTTACACGCCTACGGAGGAGCAGACGAAGTGGCACGAACACCAGCAGCCAGACTAGCGGCGCGAACCGAACCCGACACAAACGGCGGGTGCTTGCTGTGGACCGGCTGCACCACCAACGACGGCTATGGCCATATCAGGGTTAATGGTAAACTAGTTCTAACCCACCGCCTTGCGTGGTCAATAGCTAACGGACCTGTTCCGGCGGGCCAGCAAGTACTTCACCGCTGCGACGTCCCCGCATGCGTCAACCCCGACCACCTATTCCTCGGAACGCACGCCGACAATATGGCGGACAAGACGACTAAGGGGCGTAATAATCTTGCCAAACTAACAGCCGCCGACGTGCTGGCTATACGGGCACGGCTAGCTGTCGGCGGCGAAAGCCAGCTAGCTATCGGAAGAGACTTTGGTGTCAGCCAAGCGGCGGTTTCTTTTGTCAAGCTGGGCAAGCGTTGGTCCCACCTATTAAGCAAACGGGGAGACAACTGATGGCTATGACTCCGGAAAGAAACATAAAAAATAAGGTGGTGGCCATACTGAAAAAGTATGGTGTCTACTACTTCTTCCCGGCGACGTACGGGATGGGCCGCAGCGGGGTGCCTGACATCATCTGCTGCGTGTCGGGGCGCTTCCTCGCTATCGAGTGCAAGGCTGGCAGGGGCAAACCTACAGCCCTGCAAATGCACGAGATTGACAGCATCCTTAGCGCGGGCGGCTCCGCCCTCATCATCAACGAGGTCACCCTGCCCGAGGTAGAACTTAAGCTGCGGGCCATGCTGGGGTTTGAACTATGACCGTTCCCACCAAGGC
>Ga0181338_1000119_pt1 | contig 16983 bp, 19 predicted proteins | sample Sp13VDMM110SD_FD_122168 | JGI IMG/M metagenome (GOLD analysis project Ga0181338, IMG submission 122168) | Freshwater viral communities from Lake Michigan, USA - Sp13.VD.MM110.S.D | ecosystem: Environmental > Aquatic > Freshwater > Lake | place: USA: Michigan | collected 2013-04-23
CCACGATCTACGGCTTTCAGTAGATTTTTAGCTGTCTGTGTAAGTTCGGTAGTCAGTGGAGGGGGTAGATTGCCCTCTCCTGCTCCAGCCCCGCCAACAGCAGACTCAGGTGCTCCCACTCCCGCTGACTCAACTCCCTCAACTCCTCCGGGGGCGGTTCCTGCACCGGACTCGCCAGCCACGCCAATGCTTTCTCCAACTGGGGGAGGGAGAGTTCCATCGGCTGCACTCGTAGCGGCTTCCGTAGCTGATTCAATTTCCGCATTGGAGTCCACCAATTCTGCAAGTTCGTCGGGGGTAGCTTCAGAGGTAGCTTCAGCCTTATCTCCGACCACGGTTGGAGTTTCTTCCTTACCTTCAGTCGTCAGTGCTTCATCAGCTTGCTTAGCGCGAAGGGCATCGCCTTCAGCCTTTGCGTTCTGGATCGCAGTACGCTTCTCCCTCATATACCCATATGGGCCAACCACACCTCCGAAGACAGCGCCACCTAAGAAGGTTTCAAGGTAATCTTTCCTAGCCTCTTCGTCCGTAAGGTTCAACCCTGCTTGCAAGCGGGTGAGGGCTTCCTTACCCGCCATAGCAATGCCAACCTCACTCATTGCCTTACCAGTAGCAACGCTGTATTCAACAACGGTTTTTCTGAGGGCTTGCTCAGCGACTTTCTTGGCTTCCTCTTCGGTAAGCTTTATACCCTTACTACCCAACAATCCCCGGACACCGGGGAGCATCTTTGCAGCACCAAAGTCTAGGGCTGTCTGTGGTATCGCCGTGGCGAGCGCGCCTCCGAGGTTAGTCTTTTCAAGCGGAGTACCAGTCTCAACTTGTTTAGCGATATTGCTTGCAGCGTTAGGTGCATAGGCAACCAAAGCCTGTAGAGCCAGAGCCGTGCCCCCACCAATAAGCCCCAACTCAGGGCCAGCAGCAATAGCAAGTGGCGCTGCTAGATATGGGACTGCACCACCAAAAGTCTCAGCAACTTTAGTGACACCCCAATCTTCAGTCGGCTTAAAGATCTTTTGTTGGAATTCCCTTTGCTGCTTGTTGTAGTCAGCGGCAGCTTTGGTATCCATCAACCCCATGCGCCCAGCGAGCAATGCTCCTGAACCTTGCATCTCGGCAAAACTTGCGCGGGCCGAGGGTACAAAACCAGACTCCGGTTCTTCTACGCCGGGGGCAGCAGTGGCAGGGCCATACAGGTCGGGGAACTCACGCTGGGCTCGATCCGCTGCGTCCTCATAGGACATACTATCGGGAATCTTGACGTATTTCCCATTAGGAAGCGGAAAGTATTTAGCCACGCTCATCCCCCATGAAACTTCCTGCTACTTCATCCTCGGGGACATCCCTTGCTAATCCCCTATCGTATCCCTGTGACAACCGAGGATTTTTACTTAAATACTCGTTATAAATTGTCTGTTTATAGATTTTTGCTTTTGCGGGGCTAGTCTTTAGAAGTTCGAGGTATTGTGGATCCCCCTGCCCATAAGGGCCACCTTTCATAAGAAAAGCATCAACCATCTTCATTACCTCATTGTACGAAGAAGCTGGCGGAAGAGTGTTAATACCCTTATTCTTCATATAATCGTAGTAGGAGTTCTTAGAGTCAAGCTCTGCTTTACGGTATCTTTCAGTTGACTCCAACTGTTTCCGCGCCATCTCATCTTGCATTGTGTAATGAGTCATCTGATTGCGCTGGTTCAGCAACTCACCAGCCAGCCTCATGTCACCCCTACGGAGTGCTGACTCATACTTGGTCTGCACATCTTGCAGCTTCATCATTTCAAGATCAGAAGTGTTCTGCCCAGCCATTGCACCTGTATATGCGCCAAGACCTTTAAGCCCTGCATTACCAATACCAACACCTAAATGCTGTGAAGGGCTTCCAGCCAAAGCGAACCCTGCGGTCATCAGGGCTTGATCCATTGGACTGAATTTAGATTGCCGTTCAGCAATCTTGGCTTTCATTTCAGCAAGAGATTTTCGACTGTCATCTAAGATGTCACCGCTCTGAAGCCCTGACATGATCTCGTTCAGTTGATCCATCTGGCTAGGGGCGGCAGGGGCTTCAGCCTGTTCCCTCTGTGGAGCCATTGGGCTAGGACGCGAAGTCAATGCATATTCAGGGTTAGGCATGGGCGCTGGCCCCGGCCCCGAAAGTGCCGCTGCCATTTGAGCATGGTCGGGTCCGCCGAAATTAGGTATGACTGGTTTTTGCGGAGTTTGTGGCTCATCTGTTTCCCCCCGAGACCTTCTAAGCGCATCCGTCATAGGAGTCATAGAAGCCGAGTCGTAGAACGCATTTGTCGGGAGATACGGTATCTTTGCCCCAAATGCGTTTGCACCGCGCACAAGCGTACTTTCAGCCGCACCTGTAATAGCACGGGGGATCAACGTCCCAACGTCATACGCCGCCGCACCAATCTCTTTGGCGCGGTCTAACGCCGAGTTCCCTACACTAGAAAACGCGTTGTCAATCGCTTCACGATCACTTTCTTCTCTAGTGGGTGGGTTCCAACCCAAAGTTCTTTTTGCGGCTGGCGTATTTGCAAGCCCCGCCGCTGGAGTAGCTGCTTGTACATTTGAAGTAAGCCTGTCGGCTGTTTTAGTTAAGTAGTCCCGTGCTTCTGGCTCAAGTTGGGCTCGATTTACAGCGCCTTGATTAGCCTTAAGATGCTTATCTGCAACGGTCTCACCATCGTGATACGCCATTGCTATCTTTTCTGGATCCCCGCCATACTTCTTGTGTAGCGTGGACATAAACGTCAACGACGCATCTATGTTCTTGTATGGATCAGTGAACTCATCGTCTTTCAGACCTAAGCTTCTACCCGTTGGACGGATGAGTTGGCCGATTCCTGTGGCAGTGCTCTTAGGATTCTTAAGATTTGGGTTATAGCCAGATTCTTGCTTAAAAATGGCGTCAGCAATCTCACGGGGTATGCCCCGCGCATCCGCCTGTGCAAGTGCGTACTCTCTGTATGTTTTGAAGTCTTCTTTTGGGTCACCTTTAACGGTCTTCCCTTCAGCGAACGCAATGATCCCACCACCCGCAGCCCGAACAGGTTCAGGGCTTTCTTCCATAGCGTTAGGGGCAGCGATTCCGGTTTCGGCCATCTGTTGACCGTTAGGTACGGACGGAAGCCCTGCCATAAGGGAATCTTTGACAGTTTGCTGCGGAGCCCCAGCCGCCGCTGCGTTATTCATGCGGCTATGAATAGCCTTCGCTGCCTGAGCCTGAGACAGCATGATGATGAAACCGGGGTCTCCTTGATGCAGATGAAGGTATTGGTCAATCTGCTGATCACTCATACGAGTGAAAGGGTTATTCATCATAACTTACCCTTTAGTAATTTTACGGAGAAGACCAGAAGCTAAGCCCGTGGCCTTCTTGGACTTGATAGTTCCGCCCTTTGCTCTGAGGAGGGGAAGTGCAGCCGTACCAAGGCCCAGTGCCATATTTGCTGGATTGGGTGCAGCCTCATACATCTGGCGCTGAGTCGTAGAACCAACCGCAGGATTCTTGATCAGGTCACTCATGAAGCCCAGTTGCTTATAAGCGTAGTTCTGCTGATCCATGAAGTCTTGGTGTGCGATATCATCCGCCCGCTGCTGCTGCGACTGCCGCTGCGACCCATAGGTATTACGCAGCTTATTGATATCCATACCTTGCTGGAACTGCTGCCCACCAAGCGTAGACAACAACTGAGCGGCGTTTAGCCCTTGTCCTGCACCGAACTGTCGAGACTGTTCCCGCGCCTGATCTGCTGAGAGACCGTACTGTGCGCGATTCTGTGCATCCTGCATCTGCCGCTGTTGGTCTGCGCTGAACATCCCTGCGGCTTGATTGAACGCATCGCTGTAACCTCTGGCGTTGATGTCCGCCATGTTTTGCAGGGTGTTCTTCTCAGTCATGGACTGCTGCAACGCACCGCGAGTACCGCCGAAAGCCCCCATGCCCACTGCTTTGGCAGCGTTCATGTTCTGCGCTTGCATACCTGCACTAGCAGCTTCACGCAGTTGAGGAGCCAACGCACCCTCAAGGTACGGGTTCATGTACTGGTTGACATTCGCACCCGTGTACTGCTGAAGCTGGTTGTTGTACTGGTTCTGGAAATCCGCAGGGTTGTACTGCCCAGCTTGAGTAGCCATTTGCGTGGCCTGATCAATCTGTGGCGCAATACCCATGTTTTGAGCGTCTTGGAAAGACTGCTCCTGCATTGGGTCAAAGCCAGCTAGCCTCTCACCCCCGTAAGCAACATACGGATTCTGATTGATATCAGTTAGGGCTGCACCTTTAGCTAGAACATCCTTTGCATAGCCACGCGCCCATGCTGGGAGTTCTTGGGTCTGTGTAGTACTAGATGGTTGTTTACCGCCGCCGCCGCTCATGATTTATTCCTTAAAAATCTTCTGGTAGATGACCGATTGAAGGTCATAGTCCCTAGTGTTTGCTACTCTGCGCCATCCGGGTCGTCCAATGAACTCAATGCCGATGCAGCCAGCATCCTTTGCAAACCGCTCTGTGTATTCCTGCATCTTGTCTTCCACGAACTCCATCGTCCCCGGCTCCATCGCGCAGTACTGAATGGTGAGGAACTTCGCCTGTGGGTATTCTTTAATTTCCGTGATGAAATGTCCATAGACTTTTTCTTCATCAAACACCAACCAAAGCTGCATCTGCCCTGTGATGACGAACCGGACAATGTCGTCCACTGACGAACGCCCCCCACTCCACTCTGAGGAAATCTTCAAATACGGCAGCGCCATTGCTACCGCATTCGTGATGTTTCCGTTAAGGACGAGCGTGATGTCTTTCATGCGGGCATTAGTTTATGAGCCTTGGTGTTCTTAGCAACTTGCTTCTTACCCGTAGTCTTGCGCCGAGCGTTCTGAATGCGGTCCATCATGGCATAGAGTTGCTTTGCGCCAGCTTCGGTAGAACCATTACCCAGTTCCGACACGATCCGCGCAGGGATCACAAACTCACCGTCAGCAAGCCTAGCGGGTTGCTTTGCCCCAATAATTGCAGGAATAGAGTCAGACACACCATCACCGGGACCGCGAAGCAACCGCCCACGACCACCAGCAGAGTAACTACCGAGACTTGACTCCGCAGAGGGCAGACCGCGCATTGCACCACCAGCGGCAGCGTTGACATACCGTGGTTTGAAGTACGTCCGTTCCCGTCCATATGGATCTGGTTCAGGCGTAGGCTCAGTCGGGTTCGATTGGTACGTGTACTGCTGGCCGGGATCGGAATCTTCCTCTTCTTCCTTGTACTTGGGGGGCTTCATCATATTAGCGATGAATGGCGCTGCCAGACCAAGGGCTTGTGGCTTATTAGCACTAGCCCAGTTACCGACATTCTCAAGGGTAGCCCCACGCCCCATAGCGGACATACGATCCATTGGGGACATAGCCTCGTATGCAGCTACGTTTGCTTTTTGGGCAGCGGCTGCGGCATCAATAGGAGCGGCTGCGGCAACGGTAGGGGCAGTTGTGGCTGCGGGAGTAGCGGCTAAGGAGGCTGGCGTAGCGCCAGTAGCGGAGAGAGCTTTTGCAACCCCCGTATCATACCCAGTCCCCATCGGCATTGCGTTCTTACTTAAACTACCGAAGCTTTCTACACCAGTATCATACGCAAGGGGCGGCGCTCCTTTTAACGCAAACGCACCTTCATTGCCTGTTAATGCAGTCCCCGCATTGGAGGCTAAATCTGTAGTGATTGCTGATCCAGTTGATACAGGGAATGATGTTGCTCCAGTTGCTGCCATCTCACCCGCTGCTGGAAGTGCTGATGATGCCGCTATTTCCGCTGCTGGGAGTGCTGCTGGGAGTGCTGCTGTAGTTGCTGCTGGAAGTGCTGCTGCTCCTGCTGTCCCCGCTGTAGTTGCTGCTGTCCCCGCTGTAGTTGCTGCACCCGCGCCCGCACCCATTGCACCAAGCCCACCCGCAAGACTCGAACCACCATAAGCGCCAAGTCCTGCCATCAGACCCTTAGACAAACTACCACTAGCGGCTCCCGTAACCCCACCCACAAGTGCCATAGTTACCCAAGGGGGGATGCCTACAAAAGAACCCGCTGCACCAGCAAGTACTGGCAGGATCGAGGACAGGAACCCCGCTTCCGGGAGTCCCGTTTGAGGATTGGTAGTCAGTGAACCACCAGCGGCACGGGCGAGTCCTTGCAGGGCTTGAACCTCGCCTTGACCCATGTGAACAAGCGTTGTATCTGGGCCTCGACCTTGCGCGGCGAGATGGTTGGCAGCGAGTTGAAGGCTCATGGCTTCCTCACAAAAAGATTGCGGTTGATGTTATCACGCAGGTAGCGCGGATACAAATGACATTGTTGCTATGACAGAAGCAGTGGAAGGGCGAACGGGGGCGACGCCAGCAGGATATTGGATGATGTAGGTATCAACATCTGGTGTTGACCACCAAAGTTCAACAAATTCTCCAGCTTGCAACTCTACAAAGTAGTTCCACGAAACGATAGCCCCCCCGTTGAACGCGCCGTGCTTGGCGTTTACGGAAACAAGACCCGCTGATCCGACGACATCTAGTGCGGGGCCGATACCGTCTTTCCTGAGCCAAACACTGACTTCATGGATGGCTGCTGCTACGTTTACAAACTGACCACTCCATTGGAGGTTGTAGATACCGGGGTGCTGGACGACCATCTTGGACTGCACCGTTCCCGTAATGGTGGTACTTGCTACCGTTTGGGAGATGCTGACTACATAGACACCAACGCCGCCAGCAGTGCCAGAAGTCTGAGATACAACCAGCGTCCCCGCCGACACCCCAGTACCAGTCAGCGTCATACCCAAATAAATAGACCCTGCCGTTGCGACAGTGACCGTCATCGTTGTAGACGCTGCACCGATTGACGCAGTGAAGGACGCGATGTGTGAGCCAAGCGTGACCCCATTGGTAAGGTCAGAAGTATTAAAGCGCATGACTTGCGCGGTATTGGCGGGTGCAGTTTGCGTGGTTGTATCCTGAAACGCCCCGTATGGGATGTTCAAAAACCTACCGCCTTGCCCCCCAGCTAACGGTCCTAGCGTCCCGTCAATCTGATTGAAATACAGCCGCAGAATGTTGTTTAGCTGATCTAGGTACAGTTGGTCTGGCGGCTGTGGGCTGGAAGGTAGGCGCGGGGCTACAGTTGGAATTAGCCGATTGATCAGTGGACTAGTTGCCATTAGCTTCTACGTCCATCAGCGCGGATGTCAATTCGAGTCACACCTAACTGCCACTGTACGCCGAGCGTATTGGAACTGACCTTGAAGGCCATCTGCCTACCTCGAATCCGCACGTAAACTTGCTCAGTGAACTGCTGAACTGTGTAGGTACGTTGGCTCTGATAGTTCTGGGTGCTTATCACATCCGGGACAGCAGACGTTCCATAGTTAGCACCGGGGAAGGTCCGTGGACGCACTGTGAACTCTGCGATTGGGTTGTTGACGAACGAGCCATCAAAGGTCAAGTCAGGGATCAAGCGCCAGACGAACCCGTAGTTATGCCCGTCCCCAATGTCAAAGTCGGAAGACTGTATGTACGCAGAGATGGGGTTCGGTGGGTTGACTGTCGCATCGTCTACGCCTGTCTCTTGATACACAAGCTGTGCGTTGGTTGTGCCCCCAGCAGCGCCATAGATCATGGACATAGGCACTTCCCGCAATGAGCTATCTAGCCAAGCGGTGCGCCCTTGATTGTCGCCCTCAAAGTTTGCCCAGTCTCCGTACCACCAGACTTGGTCTAAGTAGTCATAGACAACATAGCGGTCTACGACTGTGGAATTTGCGGAACAGTAACTCCACCAGACTTCGCTGTAGCCCTCATTAGTACCTGCGTGGAATTGGTACGCTTGGGATAAGTTGATGTCTGTGAAAACATACTCGCGCAACGTACATGGCAAAGTCTGCACTCGGCCTGAGTACATAAAGAACTTGTCCATCCCCATCCAGTAAGTGATATTGCTGGCAGTGGCAACAGCGTTGGGGCCATTGATAGATATATTGTCTTCAAGAATCTGAAAGCCCCACACATAGGGTGGGCCAAGGTACTGCATAGCGTACAAAGCAGAATCGGTGAAGACCAGAATTTCTTGTCGAGTTTGGATAGCCGTGATGATAGATGAGCCGTGGCTTAAACGGTAGTCACCCGCTTGGTTAGTCGATGCAGGGGTCCATGTGTAGTAGCTTTCCTGATCCGACCAACGGATCTGCATTGGATCAAGCGCAATGGTAGCGTAAGTGTTCGTGGGGTCGTTACACCCAAGGGCAATCACAAAGCGTGAAGCATCGGAAACAATCGCAAAGTTAACTACTGAGGGGCAAGTACTATCTACCAAAGCCCCGCCCACGGTTGTGCCCGCTGCAATAACCACTCCACGGTCAAAAATGGTAGGAGTTGGGTTGGTATCCCAGTAATACATCGGGCCACCGCGAGGGCAAAAGACAAGGTTCTCGCCAAAGTTGGACTGACTCCACAAGCGCATCTGCAAGCCGACACCCACACCGGATGTTGATGCGAGCCCCCAACCAGTGAACAAAGTAGACAACTGAATAACAGCGCCTGTAAGGTGTACAGCGGGAGAAGTCCCACTAGCCGCCCGGACGCAGCCAGTAAACGTAGTCGGCGAAGTGCCCGTGTAGGAGATCAACTCTGAGTCAATCAGGAAAGTGCCTGAAGTACCAAAGCCTGTCGTACTGGCTACCGTAATCGTCGTGGTGACCAACTGGGTAATAGCACCTGTGGTATGAGCTACGGCAAAAGTGCCGCCAGTACCGCGAACACACCCGTTGAGCGTGTTGGTAGCAACGCTGGCAAAGGTGATAAGTTCGTTATCTATAACTATTGTGCCCGGAGCAGTGAACCCAGTCGCGCTTGTCAGCACAATAGAAGTTGCAGAGGAAGTGATTGCCCCGTTAAGCGTAGTTTGTGTTACCGCGCCGAGCGTAGTCGTTGCAACGCTAGTAACTGTTCCGCCCCAAGCTCCCGATCCCCAGCCCACGCCAAGGGTGTATATCTCGTTACCTGTAGTGATCTGGAACGCAAATGTTGCGTTTACCGCTGGAGTTCCCGTACTTGTAGCGGCTGTAGCTACAGTAATGTAGAAGGTGTTTGAGTCATTGTAGGTGATCTGGTATTCACCATTCATCGTAGCCGCTAAAATGCCGTTAACTGTGCCAGTTGTCCCAGAGATGGTTACAAAGTCACCCGTTTGCGCCCCGTGTGCGGGGTAATTAACTTGAACCTGCGTGGAGGTGTTTGTGGTCGTGAACGCATTAGTAGCGAGCGTAGGTAGTATGCGTAGCGGGGTAACGTCATAAAACGCGCCGCCCGGACCGTTCTGGATGTAGTACTTGAGGTTAGTACCGACGGCGAGCAAGTTGTAGGCTGACAGCGTGACCCAGTTCCACAATGCCCGCGCAACGCCCCAGAGCGTACCAGTAGGCGGGACGGATACATCGGTAACTACCCCCGCGATCTCTGTAGCGAGTACGCCGCTATCGCTGATCCAGCCCCCCAGCTTTTCAGGTTGCCCTGAACGGAAGCGAATCTTGTTGCATTCATACCAGCCACCTTCGTTGCCATAAGTGGTGGTTTCCCGGTTTACACCGGGATTGAACTGGAGTTTCTGTAGTGGCATAGATGCCTCACATTGAAAGCGCGGCGGCTTTTACTTCATTGACCCTACGCTCCCAACCCTTGCCAAACGTAGGCCAAGTAGCCAGCCCTTGCAGGAACTTCAGACGCTGGGCACTAAAGTTGGTGATTATGGTTGCTGGGGATGTAACTGAGGCAATAGCAAGAGTTTGTGGGCCGATTGACCCATCCGCTGTCACACCTAGAGCCGACTGAAGCCACTGTGATGCCCGACGAACCCCGCTATTTACCGCTGCATCGAATACACAATAGTCAACACCAGAGGGCAACTTGTCGCCCTTGACTCGCTCCCAGTATAAATCCTTGTACAGCGGCTTTACCATGTCTTTGGTAAGTGCCTTCATCTCTTCTTCGGTTACTGGGCGATCAACCCAATTCTCCCAGACTGCTTGCGTAATGCCAAGGTTTGTCCTCCCTCCCGGATCACTGGGGTGGTTAACGTAACCTCCCTCATGCTTGATGAGGTGATTGAAGCAAGCGTCCCAGTTGGTATTCATTTCCCGTCCTTGTCTTGGTTCTCTTTTTGCTCTTTGCCCATCTTGATACCGGCAATGGTCCCAACGAAGGCTCCAACGATGGTGTTAAAGGATGGCTGGAGCATCTTAAAGAGTTCGTCGTTGTTTACGATAGGGTCAAACAAACCAGCCAACGAAGCAGCGCAAGTCGCCACTAACACCAGCGCCAAGGAAAGGCAGCAGATCATGGTGATGTAATCAGCAATCTTCATTTCTTGTCCTTTTCTTTGCTCCCGATGCTGGAGCCGAACCAAAAATTGAGCATGGTGGCAATTACCGTTCCCAGAATGAAGCCGAGGATGGTGTCGGCAAATCGCACATTTGTATCTGGAATTACGCTGAAAGTAATAAAACCAATGTAGATCGCCGCGCAGACTGACCAGAAGGCGGTTAGGTACATCGTAAACCGCTTGGAGAAGACATCCGACTGATTGAGCGCAGCAACCTGCATGGCCCTAGCGTCGGCAGTGTTCGCGTACTGCATCTTCAGCTTCTCGACATCAATCTGGGCCAGCTTGAGCGCGGCTTCTGGGTCTTCGATGACCGCCTTGGTCACTGCTTCGATGGTGTCTTCAACGCCAAACTGCTTGGCAATGGCAGAAACTGCTGCGCCCCCAAGAGGGCCAGCCACTGCGGTGGCTAAAGCAGGAGCGGCTTTAGCAAGGAATTGAATGAGATCATTCATTATGCCGTCCGCTTCCACATATACACAGTGATGTACGGCTGGTAGTTGAGGTTTGTGCCCGCAACCCCTGCGGCAGTGTTTGTAGTAGCGGCAGTCGGCGTTACGGAGTTGTTGCCCACTGTCATGGAGTGCGTATGCCCCCCAGCCACGTTGGTGCGTCCCGCCGTTGCCGTTGCGCCAGAAGTTGCTGTCAGCCGATATTCTGAGTCCCCACCCGGAGTTTTAAGGTATCCGATGGGGTCATTGGGTAATGAGATAACACTTGTATCGGAATCATTATTCGATGCAACATAGTGCTGATGGTCACCAGCAGACGCAGTGCTTACTGAGTGCGTGTGGGTTGTACTAGCCAGCGTTGTCGAGGCTGTGTGCGTGTGCGAGACAGTTACTGAATCCGCAGAGCCGCCTGTTTCTTCTGCGGCGTCAAACAGTGGGTTCGTGCCATCGAAGCCTACAGGAACCCTACCCGCACCAAACGCTACCCAAGTACCAAAACCAAGCAGGGTTGCAGGGTTCGTGTTGTTCGTGGCGTTGAGGTAAACAGAACCAATAGGGTAGAGTACCAGCGCAGCGGCGGCAATCGCCGACTGCACAAACGCGGTGGATGCAAGTTGTAGTGTGTTTGTACCTGCGGTTGCAGTGGGTGCAAGCGGCGTACCGGACATTACCGGAGACGACATCGTGGGCGAAATGAAGTGCGTGTTCTGCTGACGGAAGTTCGTCGCGTCACTCCACACGGTCATCGTAGCCCCGGCAGGAATAGCAACCCCCGTACCCGCTGCCGTTGTGTTACCAATCACCGTGCTGTTATAGATCGTAGCAACGTAGCTTGTGTCGTTGAAGACCGTGTACTGTTTTGCTACGGGAGGCGCATAGACAGCAAAGGCCGCAGCCGTGGACGTAGTCAACCGGATCATCGCATTGCGAGACTGGTCTGCTGCACCATAAAGCGCGGTAAACGCCTGTGCCGCTGTGGTCACCGATACTGAGCTGTACCCAGAGACCGAAGCCTCAATCAGCGTGCCGATGTTCGTATTAGTAGTGTTGCCCCATGCACCAGCCTGCGTACCAGTAGTAATGAGTTCAAAGCGAAGGTTAGGTGAAAAAGTACTCATGGGGTTCCTTATTGGTATTTACTATACGGTCAACGTGACGCCTGTGAAAACTAGCAAATCACCAACCGCGCCTTCGCTTGCGTCAGGCTCTTCAATCTTTTGCATGACATGGTAGGTAGAAGCGTATTGATCCCGCCGCACCTTCTTGATTTCCAAGCACCGCCGTTTTGCGTCTAGGAAGTTGTCGAAGTCCTCATACGCGCCCGTGAACATATTAAAGGTGGCGTAATGACATCCTTCAGGGGCTGTGTCAGACTCAAGATCGCAAGGTACGGAGAGGCATCCGCCCTCGGAACACGTTTGTTGTGCGTAAACATGAAAGCACTCTGCTTCAAGAGCCAACTTAGCCTCAACCTGCTCGTCGATCACCGCCTTCATCGCCCCCAAAACCTCAGTGTCAGACTCCACTGCGACGTACTCAACCAGCGGGTCAACCCCCTCTCCGCGAATACGCCACACATTGCGTCTTTCTCCAGTACCCGCAAAGTCTGCTGCCACGCCTGAGAAAAGACCACCTTTCTGAGATGCCGCCCACGCCGCATAGTATTCTGGGCAGTCTCTCTCTTTTAACGCCCGGATAAATGCAAGGCGCGACAGCCCCCATACACTCTGCGTGTCGAGCCAGTCCATCGCTTCTTGACAGGCATTAAGGTGTACCAGTAGTTCTCTTGTGACAATCATTACACTATTGCCCCCCAAATAGCTCCGTTATTGGTAACAGTAATGGTGTTTCCACCCTTGTTAAGGGCATTACCGCCTGTGCCGCCTGTTGATTGTCCTGCCTGACCGGAGCCGCCAACAGCATTGTTTGCGCCACCATTGGATGTAGTATCTGTCGTTGCACCTTGTCCACCAGTGCCCCCCGCAGCGCCGTAACCACCACCGCCACCAGATTTATAATACGCTGTTGTCACGCCCGCTATATACCCCGCACCGCCACCGCCAGCCCCGCCACCGCCAGCAACTTGAAGAGTCGCAGGATTTCCGGGTGCTACTACACTGGCTGAAGCACCCCCCGTGGCATTGGACGGCCATCTGCCTCCACCGCCGCCACCATAGGCTTGTTGAGTTTGGATCGACCCGCTACCTACTGACGTACCGTTCCCGCCTACTGCGCCTAGCCCCCCCGCTCCACCCCCGGTAGCACTACCAACGCCCGCCCCGGTTGAGTTCCCTCCAACACCCCCGCCAGCACCGCCACCGCCGCCCGCACCATAGGTAAAAGCAGTAACAACATCCCCCGCAGAGCCACCGCCACCGCCACCGCCGCATATGTAACGGGTAGAGGCATTGGTAATCGTAGATGTCGCAGCGTAGGTTCCAGTTATAGAAAGCCCCGTCCCGCCGTTACCCCCTGACGCAACCCCACTAGCATACGCAGCGCCATTACCACCACAACCAAGGATAAATCCGTTGTTGGTAAAGATTAACTTATCGCCAGCGACGCCACCTGAAATAGTCAGGGCCGGGGAACCCGTTGAGGTGCTGTATAAATAAAAGCCCGCACCAACAATTACGTTGATGTCGGTAAGCCCCGCCGAATACGTACCAGATGTCGTTTTGGTAAGGTTTGTAGAAACACCAGTTGCCACGTTAAGCGTGGCCGCACCAGTTGCGTTAGCCGTGATCGTGTAGGTGACCGTGCTACGCACGACTGCCGTAACATTACGCACAGTACTAGTTGCAGAATTACCAGATATGGCTTTTAGTGTCTGTCTGCCGAGCGCGCCAGCACTGCCTGTGGCACTAACAGGAAGAAGTTCGTCGGAAACTTCGTCCACTACCGATGTAACAGACGCCGTGGCGGATACCGCAGTAAGCGCCTTGCGATTCTCTTCTGTGAGCGTGTTTACGCTGGAGGTGGCGCTGACGAACGTGAGTCCTGTGGAGACTAGATCGGATACCGACGTAATAGACGCCGTTGCTGACACCGGGGTAAGCGCCTGCGTATTAGCATTTGCAGAGATAGCCCCAACTGATCCCGGACTCGCCGTGGCAGAGCGCCCCGTCAACTGCTTTAGAGTCGTTCGGGTAAAGGTTGTTACAGACCCTGTAGCACTTACGGCTGTGGGGGTCAGCGTAATAAAAGGCGTGGCAAAGGCTGTTGGCGTGCCTACGCTACCCGTGGCAGACACGGCTGGTGGGGTATCCTGCTGGGCGTTATCGAGATTGCCAACACCACCAGACGCACTGATACCCGACAGAAGCGCCGTAGGTACAGGCTCTACGTCCCGTATAATCGTCGTGCCACTTACCCCGCTTACGGCAACCGTTGTGGGGCGTGTAACTGGGCTCCATGAATCACTCGGCCCAGTATCAATAACCGACCAAGACATCGTGGAACCTTAAGCGATATTGATAAGCGCAGTACCTGCGCCGTTCACAGGCATAGTCAGCGTGAATGTGCCAGTGGTGACGCTCTGCGAACCGAAGTTATGTACGCTGACAGCGCGGTTACCTTGGGTAGAGTTGTACACAAGCAGCGCATCGGCGGCAGCAAACGTGATGGAAGTCCACTGCAACTGGGCAGATGGGGTCCAATACGCCGTGGTTCCAGCGATTGCCGGAGGAGTCGCATTGGTGATCGTAGCCCCGCCCGCCGCATAAGTGCCGCTAGCTGCGATCTCGCTGGTAGCCGAATACACCGTAGTGCCCGCACCGAGAGAACCGCTGGCAAGGTAGATAGCGCCTTTGAATACGTCAGCGGCGGTTCCTGCACGTACAACAGTCGTGCCGAAATTGTGGTAAGCCTGAAGAATCTCAGACTTGAAAGAGGTACACATTGCTTGGGTATTAGCCATTTTTTAGCTCCTTAAATTTCACCAGTAGCGGCTTCACCTGCCACACCTGCCATACTATAAACATGAGCGTTCTGACGAACGATCTCCCCGCTGCTCTTATCCGTATACTTCTCAACAAACTTAATGTACGTTGGGGTGATGTCCCATTCCGCTTCATAGACTAGCGAGTCAACGGGAACATTTCCGAGCGACGTATGGATCAAAGGCGTGTCAGTGTTCATGCTATACGAAGTAGTGCAGAGGTTGAAGAGTTTGCGGGGAGTGTAACAGTAAACGTAGTCGTAGAGGTCTTATCCGCGCCGAAGTCAAGGACCGCGATAGATTTGCCACCAGCCGTCACGTTGTATATCAACGCCCCACGCGCAGTCAATGCAGCGTTAAACACAGGGTTGTCAAAACTGATGTACGCCACATTGTTCGCTGCGAGGATGGTCACGTTAGTCAGCACAATGCCGCCCGCTGTGTAGCCAGCCGCTACAACTTCGTTGTCTGTGGTGTACACCGTTGTGTCAGCGTTCAACGTAGCGCCCGAGGTGTACAGCGCCATCTGAATAGTGTCCGACAGAAGGTTATGAACTGCCTGTGGCAGTTCAACCTTGAAGCTTGTCGTCATTGTTTGCGTTAGTGCCATATCAGTTCACAGGCTGACGATACTGACCAGAACGATACGCATCCTGACGCTCCAACCCATCCCCCAGACGCTTGGCAAGTGCAAGGGCTTCCTTGTACTTCCCTTCATACGCCTGCATCATGTCCGTCTCACCCTTCATGAAGATGTAAGCCTCGACAAGCGCCCCGTACAACAGAACAGTGTCGAAGTTATCCCCAAGCCAAGTCTGTCCACCTACTACTGTAGTGATCGACTCTGGGTAGTAGAAGTAGTGAAGTTCTACGTTGTAGATGGTGTCAGGAGTGGGGCCAAGGATGAAGACAAGTTCTTTGGCATCCGCAAACGCAGGGCCGAAAAGCGCGTAGCACTTCGGCATACCCGTAGTCTCTGGGAAAGGGTATGCCTCGCGGATGAAGTTCACATCCTTGTTCAGCAAGTACGTGTACGACCCCCCTACGGGGTAAACCGCCATCGAGTAGACCGACAGGAAGTCAAGCGGGCAATCCAAGTACTGATCTTGTGCAGTAGTCTGCCCCAAGACGTTCTTGCGAAGCGACGGGAACTGCACGCTGTTGTAAATGCGCTGCTCTGCCTGCGTAATGAACGTGTTCATGTCCGCCGTGGCAAATTGGTTCTCCGTGTAGGAGGTTATCGCATTTACAAGAGCCGTGTAATTCATGCCATCGGACCTCTAGACATCTTGCCTTTAGTAGCGCAACCCGCGCCCCGCATCTGAATGCCGTCAGTCTTTACGCCACCGCAGTCGCCCAGCGAGACACCTGCCATTGGCGTCCAGCCTTCTTTGCGGGGCATCGTTGGCTTGATGCCGTAGTCGTTGATACCCAACCGCTTACCGGACATGGTGTGGGGCTCTGCGTAAACACTAGCAGGGCCGACTTCCTTGCCGTTTTCTTTTTGACTGTACTTAGCCATATCAACCACCTTGGTTATCAGCGCGAGACAGTCCACGACCACGACGCATACGGTCATCGGTAGTGGGGCCACCAGCTTTGAGCTTGGTGAGCGACTTGCCGGGATGCAAACGCTTCTCGTGCTTCCCAACCGCTTTCTTGACCATAGCTTTATCTTGAGCCATGTCAGACTTGCCTTTTTCCTTAGCCATGTGGCCTCCTTATGTCGTCACTACCGTGACTGTACCAACAATCCCCTGTGCTACCAAGTCATTTGGTGTTAGCAAGGTATCGAAACTGCTGGCCCCGCCTACCGGATTCCAGCCCCATTGAAACACTCTACTGCCTTCGCCATACGTCCCGATAGCGGTAAGCCCTGACACGTAGTAGGTCGTATCCCGGCGTGGTTCGCGTACTGCTTGAGGATCATCTACTGGATACATACCCAGTTGAAGCTGTGGATGATCTGGATCCCAGCACTGCGTACACACAAGAATGTTGTACAGCTTGGTCTTTACAATTTCCTTCTTGAGCGCGGTCAGCTTAAACTTTTGTCCACAGCGATCACACATCGCAATGGCGTTCTTGCCTGACGAGAACCTATTACCCATATCAGTTTATGAACATCTGCCTTGGAACGAACCGTACCGCTGCCTTCTCGCGGTCTTCGG
>Ga0181338_1000122_pt1 | contig 16895 bp, 25 predicted proteins | sample Sp13VDMM110SD_FD_122168 | JGI IMG/M metagenome (GOLD analysis project Ga0181338, IMG submission 122168) | Freshwater viral communities from Lake Michigan, USA - Sp13.VD.MM110.S.D | ecosystem: Environmental > Aquatic > Freshwater > Lake | place: USA: Michigan | collected 2013-04-23
AGCGCCAGCTGCTCGGCGCGCACGATCTTGAAGAGGGCTGTGGCGGCGTCGCGCCGCGCGTCGCTGTGCCGGTCGTAGGTGTTGTCGCTCAGGGCGGCGTCCAGCACCTGGCCGTCGCGCTCGACGCTCCAGGTCCAGGCGTAGCCCGGCGCGTTGTGGGCGTGGCTGATCTTGATGGTGGGGATGGTCATGGGGCTCTCTCCAGAGGCGTCTTGCTGATGACGGGTGGTGTAGCCGATGCGCTAGGGGCTGTCAACTAGTCCGGCGGGATTAGGTCGATGATGGCGTGCAGGACCTCGTTCAGGTCCGCGGCGCTCTTGCCCTCGTCGGCTTGGGCGTAGGCCAGGTCGTAGATGTCGTCGATCGCCTTGCGGTCGGCCGCGGCGTTGCGGCAGATGGCGTCGAACCGCTCGACCAGGGCGTGGACGAGGGGCGCGTCGCGGTAGGCGTGGCGGATCTCGCTCAGGAGGGCCTCGTCGCTCAGGCCGTCGGCCTGGACGCGGCTGCCGGCGGGCGTGGCGTAGGGGTTGGGCATCTGGTGTGCTCCTGCAGTGCTGACGTGGATGAAATCGATGCTGGGCATGGTCTCAGGCCTCCGGCAGGGCGCACAGGCCCTGGTCGATGAAGTAGCGCGCGGTGCGCCCGTAGCTGCCCTGCAGGGTCCAGGCGGCGCCGCTGTCGATCAGGGACTGGAAGAGGGCGATGGTCTGCTCCTCGTCCAGGTCGCCCTGCTCGTAGGCGATGATGTCGTCGATGTTGGGCATCAGGCTCGCGCCTCCTTGATCAGGGCCTTGAGCTCGGCCTTGACGCGACGGGCCGTCTCGCCTTTCCAGCTGGTGGCGTTGCCGAGGAAGTAGGACACGACCGACACGGCGCTGTCCTGGCCGTAGTCGTCACGGATGCTGTCCAGCTGGCGCATGGCGTCCAGATAGGGCCGGGCGGCGAAGTAGGGGCGCTCCCAGTCCTTGCGGACCTCGGAGGCGATCTCGTAGATGGGGCGGGGCATAGGTCTAGGCTCCTTTGCGGGCGACGATGCGCACGGCGACGCTGCCGGCGCGGGTCTTCTGGTGGCGGCTGAACCAGCGGCCGTCCACGCCCAGCTCGATCAGCTTGGCCTCGGCGGCCTTGGGGTCGAGGCTGAGGCTGTCGGCCGTCTGGCTGACGGTGGCGCGGAAGAGGTCGCCCTCGTGGGCGCCGAGGCCCAGCGCCTTGACCTCGTCGATCAGGAAGGCCTCGGTGGCCTTGAGGTCGGCGATCTGGGCGCGGATGTCGCCCAGACGGTCGATGGGGCTGATGGCCTTGATCTTGCGGATGGCGGTCATGTCGGTAGCTCCTTGCTGATGACCCAAACTAGCCGATGTGCTACAAGCAAGTCAAGCGCCCTGTTGCAACTATTTGCGATTATCCCGAAAATAGTTTTCAAAGGCCGCCTTGGCCTGCGCGTAGTCGGCCTGCGCCTGACGCTTGGCCCGCAGCTCGGCGTCCGTCCTGGCCGTGTCGGGCTGGGCGAGCAGGACCGTCTCGGCCCTGACTACGGCCCGGGCCAGCTCGAGGGTGTGGCCGGCGCTCATGTGGTCGTCTTCTTGTTGTCGTTCAGGATCCAGCCGGCGCGCAGGTCGTTCGCGCGGCGCTGGCGATCGATCAGGATGAGACGCAGGGCCTCGATGTCCTGCAGGTCGTCCTCGACGAAGAGCGGATCCCAGTTGACCGCAGCGTGCTCGGCGCTGAGGTTGGACCTGATGGCGTGCCGACTGTGCAGCTCGGCCAGCGCCATGTCGTACGAGTAGCGCAGGGTGATCTCGTCGAGGGTCTCGGGCGGGTAGGTCTGGAGGTGGTCAAGGGCCTTGCTGGTCATCGCAGGCCCCAGATGCTGAAGATGTTGAGGGCCACGGCCGCCATATTGGCCAGAGACCAGCGGGGCTTGGTGTCGATGAGGTAGCCTGCCGAGGCAAGGCAGAGGCCGGCGGCGAAGGCGCAGCCTAGGTCTATGATGGTGTAGGTCATGAGAACACTCCGGCCTTGGTCAGGGCGGCGTCCACGATGGCCAGATCACCCTCGTAGGCGCCGGGGATGAAGCGCCTGACGAGGCGCAGGGCAGCGACCAGATCGGGCGCCGCAACGATCAGGCGGGAACGGGCGGGCCAGTTCTCACCGGGCTCGGCGGCATCGTCGGTGCCTTCACACTCCGGGCAGTAGCCCGGCGCGTCGCAGACGATGTTGTCGAGACCTTCGGCGGTTTCGTCGGTCACGACAAGGTACTGGCCGCTGGACTTTATGCGCCAGCGTTCGTCGAAAATGCTCATTAGAAGGCTCCCTGTTGGCGAGCGTAGACGCTGGCCTGTTTGCACGTCTTGAGGATGTCCGAGGCGATCTCGGTGAGGGTGTTGCGCACGCTGGCGATCTCGACGCCCTGCGCCCCGGCGATGTCCGCGGCGGTCTCGAGCAGGGCGTTCACGCTGTCCCAGTAGCCCGGGCGGCCGGCCTCGCGGGCACGGTCCAGGGCGGCGCGCTCGGGGGCGCCCAGGGTGACGAGAAGGGGTGGCTTGGGGGTGGTCATGGGTGGTGCTCTCCTTGCTGATGACCACCCTTCTAGATGACGCAAACGGGTGTTGCAAGCACTTTGTTGTGGACTGTCGGCGGGCGGCTTTTGGGGCGTGCAAGTGGATACTAGCCAGCGCGCTTTTTAGCCGCGCTGCACAGCGCGCTGCGTCACGGTGCAAGGCGACAGGGGTGCAGCATGCATCTGCTGCAAGACGGTGGGGTAGTTCTACCCCCCGTCTGCACAGTGCGTGCTGCATCCCCGAGCAGGGGGTTGTTGTCTATAATTTTGTTGCAAAGCGCGCTGGACTGGAGGCAGCCCTCGAAACGGAGGCTTGCCTGGGCGGTTCAGTGGGTCTAGGAAAGTGGGGCCGCCCGAGTTCTCCGCTCGGACGGCCCGATCCACGCCGCTGTCACAGGAGCAGGCGCCGATGACCCAGACCCTACCCCGAGGTGTGTCCTTTGATCAAGGCCGGCAGCGATACGTCGCCAGGCTGATGATCAGGGGCTCCGCGAAATATTTGGGCGCCTTCGACACGGCCGAGGAGGCCCGGGCGGCCTACGACGGCGCTGTCCTCGTGTACGGCGAGCCCAAGCGCGGGGCCCTCAACGAGGCGCAGCTCAAGCGGCGCGACGAGCGCTACGCCGAGTGGCTTCTGTCGCGAGTGTCACTCACCGATAGCCTCGCGCCGATCCTGCCGTACGATCCGCACAAGCCGTGGCCGGTAGTGCTGACGGCGGTGGCGCTGCCGGACGGTGCGATGTTCCGATTGCAGCGCTACGATGACCGCTGCACGATCCTGGGCGCTACCGAGCGCGTAGCCGTGTTCACGCGCCGCTGCCGGCAGGCGCAGTGCAAGACACTCATCGAGACCCACCTGTGGCTCGGCCCTGACCGTAAGTGGCAGCACAAGGCCTTTGATGCTTGCGATGAGCATATGGCTTCGAGCGAGGTCAGGGGGCGGGCGTTTTCGGTGGACAACTACGCCGTTACCTCAAGGGCCTGGGACGCGGTTCACGTTAGCTTGGGTCGCGATCGCTACACACAAGAGTTGCCGCGGCAGCTGGAGCCCGAAGCGCGACGGCGTGCTGGTTTACTGCGCTTGGCGCTGCGTCAGCGGCTTGAGGTTGTCTATGATCGCCTTGAGGACGTACCTGAGGATTGGTGGCGAGACGTGGACTTGTCTCCGTAGCCTGCAGCCGCTACCTTCAGGCCTCCGAGGCTTGAGACCCATGCGAGCAGGATGACGATGAGCAAGGCCCCTTCCAAACGACCGCGCGGCCGGCCGTCAAAGTTCACCCAGGCAATCGCGGACGAACTCTGCCTGCGCGTCGGCGCCGGCGAGACGCTGGCGTCAATCTGCCGCGAGGCTCATATGCCGGCGGTCAACACCGTGAACGATTGGCGGCGGGACGACGAAACTTTTTCCGCCGCGTTCGGGCGCGCGAGAAACCAAGGCTTCGACGCCATCGCCGAGCGCTTGCACCATACGGCGCGCGGCAAGGGCGCCGCAGAGGGCGGCGATAGCAGCGGCGACGTGGCGCGCGACAAGCTGATCATCGACACCGACCTGAAGCTGCTGGCCAAGTGGGACCCGCGCCGCTACGGCGATCGCGTCACGCACGCCGGCGACCCCGACCAGCCGGTGAGCGTCGAGGTGAAGCCCGCCGCTGCCCTCGCCAAGGAGCTGGTCGACGCTCTGCGCCAGGGCAAGGCCAGCGCTTGAACGTCGAGGACGTCACCGTCGAGCAGCTAAGCCAGCTGCCCGAGGAGCAGCTGCGCTACCTCCTCTGGCAGGCGCGCTGGGTGGCCACTGCCCGGCCCAACCAGCTGCCGCCCGCGGGCGACTGGCTCGAGGCGGGCTACATGGCCGGGCGAGGCTTCGGCAAGACGCGGGTCGGCGCTGAGTGGCTGGGCGCCGCAGCGTACGAAGACCCCGACGCCCTGCCCTCGGCCGTCATCGCGCCGACCTACGCCGACGTGAAGTTCACCTGCTTCGAAGGGCCGGCCGGCCTACTCAACGTCATCCCGCCCGAGCTGGTGGCCAGCTACAACTCGAGCGACATGATCCTCAAGCTGGTCAACGGCGCCACCATACGCGGCTTCACGGCCGAGAAGCCCGAGCGTCTGCGCGGGCCGCAGCACGCCAGGATCTGGGCCGACGAGCTGGCCGCCTGGCAGTACGCCCAGGAGACCTGGGACATGGCCATGTTCGGCCTGCGCCTTGGCCCGGCGCCCCAGATCATGTGGACGACGACGCCCAAGCCCGTCGACATCGTGCGTCAGCTGACCAAGCCCAAGGCGCGGCGCGTCATCGTGCGCGGCTCGACGTACGACAACAAGGCCAACCTGCCCCAGTCCTTCTTCGACCAGCTGGAGCAGTTTGAGGGCACGACCCTCGGGCGCCAGGAATTGCACGGCGAGCTGATCGACCCCGAGGAGGCCGGTGTCATCCGGCGCAGCTGGATGCCGCTCTGGCCGGCCAAGAAGCCCCTGCCCCAGTTCGAGTGGATCGTCATGTCCCTCGACACGGCCTTCACCGAGGCGACCAACGACAAGCGCTCCGGCGCAGACTTCAGCGCCTGCACCGTGTGGGGCGTCTTCCAGCACGAGGGCGTGGGGCATATCCTGCTGCTCGACTGCTGGGCCGAGCAGTACGGCCTGCCCGACCTGATCAAGCGCGTGAAGCGCGAGCTGAACGTGGCCTACGGCGACGACCAGGACGCGGCCATCGTCAAGCCCATGTTCGGCGGGTCCAAGCCCGGCACCTCGGGCCGCAAGCCGGACATCCTCCTGATCGAGGACAAGGGCAGCGGCATCAGCCTGCGCCAGATGCTCGATCGCGAGGGGATCCAGGCCTACGCCTACAACCCCGGGCGCGCCGACAAGCTGAGCCGGCTGCACATGGTCAGCCCGATGTTTGCGCGGAAACGCGTCTGGCTGCCGGAGAGCGAGAAGAACGTCGGCAAGCCCCGCACCTGGGTCGAGCCCATGCTCGCCCAGCTGTGCAGCTTCACGGGCGGCGGCAGCATCAAGAACGACGACTACGTCGACGCCTGCACGCAGGCCGTCCGCTTGTGCATGGACAAGGGCTTGCTAGAAGTCGCGAAAGCGAAGAAGATAGACGACCATGACCGGCCCCCACCGCCGAAGCCCGTGTCCAACCCCTATGCCGCGTAGGACCCTCGACTGATGGCGAAGCCCGAAGACGACGACATCGAAGGCGAGACCGTCGAGTACGAAGACACGCGCGGCGAAGACGACGACGTCGAGGACACCGAGGACGGCGGCGCCATCGTCACGATGGACGAGGACGACGCTCCGCCCAAGGGCGACAGCGACTTCTACCGCAACCTGGCCGAGGACATGCCCGAGCCCGAGCTGCAGCAGCTCGCGAGCCGGTTCACCGACCTCATCGGCAAGGACAAGGACGCGCGCAAGAAGCGCGACGAGCAGTACGAAGAAGGCCTGCGCCGCACCGGCCTGGGTGATGACGCGCCCGGCGGCGCGCAGTTCAGCGGCGCCAGCCGCGTCGTCCACCCAATGCTCACCGAGGCCTGCGTCGACTTCGCCGCCCGGGCCATCAAGGAACTCTTCCCCGCCGCCGGCCCGGCCAAGGACAGCATCGTCGGCGAGCTGACCCCCGAGAAGGTCGAGCGCGCCAAGCGCAAGACGGCGCTCATGAACTGGCAGCTGACGACGCAGAGCGAGGAGTTCCGCGGCGAGCTCGAGCAGCTGCTGACGCAGGTGCCGCTGGGCGGCGCCCAGTACCTCAAGCTCAGCTGGGACGAGCGGCGCAACCGCCCGGGCTTCCTGTTCGTGGCGATCGACGACATCTACCTGCCCTTCGCCGCGACCAACTTCTACAGCGCGCAGCGGCGCACGCATGTGCAGTACCTGACGCAGCTGGACTACACCGAGCGCGTCAAGTCCGGCATGTACCGCGACGTGGACCTGGCGCCGAGCAGCCTGACGCCTGACGTGTCGGCCTCAGAGCGCGCCAACGACAAGATCGAGGGGCGCGAGAGCAGCGCCTACAACGAGGACGGCCTGCGCACCGTCTACGAGATCTACGCCACGGCCGAGGTCGAGGACGGCGAAGACCCGGCGCCCTACATCATCACGGTGGACAAGAGCACCAACAAGGTGCTGGCGATCTACCGCAACTGGGACGAGGAGGACGGCAGCCAGGAAGAGCTGCAGTGGATCGTCGAGTTCCCGTTCGTCCCGTGGCGCGGCGCATACCCCATCGGCCTGCCGCAGATGATCGGCGGCCTGAGCGCCGCGGCGACCGGCTCGCTGCGCGCCCTGCTCGACAGCGCGCACATCCAGAACGCGCCGAGCATGCTCAAGCTCAAGGGCGGCACGCGCGGCGGCCAGACCCTCAACATCCAGCCTACGCAGGTGTCGGAGATCGAGGGCGGCCTGAATGTCGACGACATTCGCAAGCTGGCCATGCCCATCCCCTTCAACCCACCCAGCCCGACGCTCTTCCAGCTCCTGGGCTTCGTGATCGAGGCCGGGCGCGGCGTCGTGCGCACGACCATGGAGGACACGGCCGAGAGCAACGCCAACGCCCCGGTCGGCACCACCCTCGCTCGCATGGAGCAAGGCATGGTGGTGTTCAGCGCCATCCACGCCCGCCTGCACAACGCCATGGGGCGCGTGCTGCGCATCCTGCACCGCCTCAACGCCATGTACCTCGACGACGAGGACATCGAGGCCGAGGTCGGCGAGGAGCTGGCCAGCCGCAGCGACTTCAACGGGCCGATGGACGTCGTGCCCGTCAGCGACCCGAACATCTTTAGCGAGGCGCAGCGCTTCGCCCAGGTGCAGGCGGTGGCGCAGCGCTCGCAGCTCCTGCCCCAGCTGTACAACCTGCGCAAGGTCGAGGAGCGCATCCTCGCCACGCTCAAGATCCCCAACGCCGACGACCTGCTGATGCCGGCCGTGGAGCCCGAGCAGCAGAACGCCGTCAACGAGAACGTGGCCGCCACCCTCGGCCGGGCCATCGTGGCGTTCCCCGAGCAGGACCACATCGCCCACCTCAAGACGCACCTGGCCTACATGGTCAACCCGTCCTTCGGCGGTAACAGCCTCATCGCTCCGACCTTCCTGCCGGTGATGATCAATCACCTCAAGGAGCACGTCGCGCTGTGGTACATGACCCAGACGATCGATGTGGCCGAGGAGGCCGCGGGCGTGGACCTTGAGAAGGCGATGAAGGAGCACCAGGACGACGACGACAGCCGCGCGCTGGACCGCATGCTGGCCGAGGCCAGCATGGCCGTGATTGAGCGCGGCACGGACGTCTTCGCTCAGCTGCCCGAGGTCGTAGGCCAGGCGCAGCAGATGATGCAGCAGTACCAGCAGCCCCCGCCCATGGACCCGAGCCAAGTGGCGATGCAGGACATGCAGCGCCGGGCGCAACTCGACCAAGGGCGTCTGCAGCTCGAGAGCAAGAAGGTCGACCTCCAGACCCAGAAGGCGCAGCTCGAGGGGCAGCTGGCCCAGCTCAAGGCGCAGATCGCCCAAGGCGAGCTCAAGGCGCAGCAGGACGCCGAGCAACAGCGCACCGCCTTGGCCATGCAGCGCGAGGACCGTCAGGACCAGCGCACGCAGGCCGAGATCCAGGCCAAGCTGACCATGAACCAGGCCGACAACGCCACGGCCATGGACCTGGCCCAGCTGGAGATCATGAGCGGCGAGAAGTTCGCCGTCAGCACCGGCACCGGCATCAACCCCTAAGGAGACCAGACCAATGGCCGACAAGAAACCCAACACCAAGTCCGTCCCCGACCTCGACAGCGACAAGGTGCCGCTCAGCAAGCGCCTGGCCATGGGCCAGAAGCCGGACACCGGTTCGGGCAGCGGCAAGAAAACCCCCGCGTGAAGCTGGGCGCCCTCATCCAGCGGCTCGAGGCCAAGCAGGCGGCGTGGGCGGCTAGCGCCCTCGCGTCGCCGGCAGGCGAGAGCGCGTTCGAATACGGCCGAGCCGTCGGCGTCTACGCCGGCCTGGACATGGCCAAGACCCTCATCAACGACGTCCTGTCCGATCAGGAGCAAAAGGACTTCGACCTCTAAGCCTTGCAGCAGGAGCCACCGTGCAAGAACTCTCCAACAAGATCACCTTCGACTATTCCGGCCTGGACGACGCCTTCCCGCCCTGCGACCCGGGCGTTGAGCCCTTCGGCAGCCGCGTCCTCGTGCAGATCCGCACGCCCAAGCGCAAGACGGCCGGCGGCATCATCCTCACCTCCGACGTGCGCGAGACCGAGAGCTACAACACGCAGGTGGCCAAGGTCATCGGCGTCGGCTCGCTGGCCTTCAAGAACCGCAACACGATGCTGCCGTGGCCCGAGGGCAGCTGGTGCAGCGTGGGCGATTTCGTGCGCGTGCCGCGCTACGGCGGCGACCGCTGGACGGTCAAGACGGACGACGGCGAGGACGAAGCCATCATCGTCATCTTCAACGACCTCGACCTCGTCGGCAAGGTGACGGGCGACCCCATGGCCATCAAGGCCTTCCTCTGAAACCCAGTGCATTGCTGCCAACCCGAAAGGAAAAGCGATGGCCGACCCAACCCTGACCGAGAATGACGATGAGGAGCTGATCCCCGTCGAAACGCCGACCGGCGTCGAGCCCGACGAGGGCGACGAGCATGACGACGAACAGGACGACGAGGCCGACGACGGCGACGAGCGACTGGCGTCCAGCGAGGACGACCAGAGCGAAGAGGTCGTCAGCGCCAACCGCAAGCGCCGGCAAAAGCGCAAGGAGCAGGTCAAACAGGCACGCGAAGCCCAGGACCGCGAGCTCAACTTCCTGCGCCAGCAGACCGCCGTCATGGCGCAGCGCCTCGCCGCGGTGGAGGGCAACGCCCTCAGCCAGAACGAGATGGGCATCGACCAGCGCATCGCCGAAGCCAACCGCGAGGCTGAGACGGCGCGCATCATCATGGAACGCGCCATCGACGCCGGCAACGGCGCCGACGTCACCGCAGCCATGGGCATCCGCGAGCAGGCCCTGCGCAACGCGCAATTCCTGCAGGCCCAGAAGATGCAGGTCGCACAGGTGCGCCAGCAGGTTCTGGCGCCCCAGCCCGACCAGCGTGTGGCCGGCTACGCCCAAGAGTGGCTCGCCGCCAATCCCTGGTTCGACCCGAGCGGCGGCGACGAGGACAGCGCCATCACCGCAGCAATCGACGCGGCCATGACGCGCGAGGGGCACGACCCCACCTCGCCCACCTACTGGACCGAGCTCACGCGGCGCGTCGCCGCCAAGATCAGCGACGAGCCGGCGCGCGCCGACAGCCCCCGCCGCCGGGCGCCGCCGACCGGCAATAGCCGCGAGCACGCCCCGGTTTCCACCCGTCGCGAAGTGTTCGTGACACCTGAACGCAAAGCAGCTATGATCGAGGCGGGTGTCTGGGATGACCCAGCCGCTCGCAACCGCATGCTGAAGGCGTATCAGGCCTACGACAAACAATCGGCTAGCTGAAAAGGGTAAGCCAATGACCGTAGAAGCCTCTGACGACCGCCTGAAGCGGGAACTGAGTGTTGATCGACGCCCGCGCCAGGCCGAGGACCGCAAGGTCACCGAGCGGCGCGACATCAGCGATGACGATCGACTGGACATGTTCCGTGCGCAACTCTTCAACGACGCACTTCCTGACCTGCCGGAGATCCCCGGCTATCATGTGTGCTGGCTCACCACGACCAACCCGCGCGACACCATCCACCGTCGGCAGCAGCTCGGCTACGAGCCTGTCCGGCCGGACGAAATCCCGGGCATGGAATACGCCACCCTCAAGACGGGCGAATGGTCCGGCTTGATCGGCGTCAACGAGATGCTCGCGTTTAAGCTGCCCGAGCGCCTGTACCAGGCGTTCATGAAGGAAGCTCACTACGATGCGCCGTTGCGGGAAGAGGGCAAGCTCACCGATACGCTGGACAGCATCAAGGACCAGGCGGCCCGTTCGGGCGGCACGATCCTCGAGGGCGAAGGCATGCAGGACCTGCGCGATTTCGCTCCGGCTCCTCGCGGTTTCGCGTAGGAGACCGGCCACCCCACCTTACGAGGTAAATGGCTATGTCTTCGACTTCCCAGCCGTTCGGCCTACGCCCGGCGTATTCTCCTAGCGGCATCGTTCGCCCTGTCGCTATGACGATCGCCTCGGCGTACAACACCGGCATCCTGCAGAACCAACCGGTCAAAATCGGCACGGACGGCACCATCCAGGCTGCGGCCGCTGGTGACCGTTTCGTCGGCGTCTTCCAAGGCGTCGAGTTCACCGACACCGACGGCCGCCGCCGCGTGGCCAACAAGTGGACCGCTTCGACCACCGCCACCGAGGTCGTGGCCTACGTCACCACTGATCCGACCCTGGTCTACGAGATCCAGACGGATGCCGCGGTCGTCGTCGGCGACATCGGCAAGGAGTACGACTTCACCACCGCCGGCACGGGCTCGACCACCACGGGCCTCTCGGCCATGATGCTCGGCGTCTCGACCAGCGCGGCCAACGCCGGCCTCCAGCTGCTCAACATCGCCCCCGCCCAGGACAACGCCTGGTCGGACACCTACGTCATCGTTCAAGTCCGCATCAGCGAGCACCAGCTCGTCGCGGACGTGGCCGCGTTCTGAGAAGGGACCTGAACAATGGCTACTCCTATGCGTTCTACGGACTTCAGGTCCATCGTCGAGCCGATCCTCAACGAGGAGTTCAACGGCATCTACGACCAGCGTGCCGACGAATGGGCCCAGGTCTTCAAGGAGTTCAAGGGCATCCCCCGGAACTACCACGAAGAGCCGGTCCTGTACGGCTTCGGCGCCGCGCCTGAGCTGCCTGATGGCATGGCCGTGACCTACCAGTCGGGCGGCGTGCTGTTCATTCAGCGCTACGTCTACAAGGTCTACGGCCTCGCCTTCGCCCTGACCAAGGTCCTGGTCGAGGACGGCGATCACATCCGCATCGGCCAGACCTACGCGCGTCACCTCGCTCAGTCCCTGATCGAGACCAAAGAGACGCTCTGCGCCAACATCCTCAACCGCGCCTTCACCAGCACCTACGCTGGCGGCGACGGGGTCGAGCTGGTGGCCACCAACCACCCGATCGCCGGCGGCACGTTCTCCAACAAGCTGGCCACCGCGGCCAACCTGTCGCAGACGTCCCTCGAGCAGGTGCTGGTGCAGATCCGCAACGCCGTCGACAACAACGGCAAGCGCATCCGCCTCACGCCGAAGAAGATCGTGACGGGTCCGTCCAACGTCTTCCAAGCCGAGGTCCTGCTCAAGAGCGTCCTGCGCGCCGGCACCGCCAACAACGACATCAACCCCGTCAAGTCGATGGGGCTGCTGGACGGCGGTCAGGCGAATATGTCGCGCATGACCTCGACCACGGCCTGGTTCGTCCAGACCGACGCGCCCGAGGGCATGAAGCTGGCGATGCGGCGCGGCCTCGAGAAGAGCATGGAAGGTGACTTCGAAACCGACAGCATGCGCTACAAGGCCACCGAGCGCTACATCCCGGGCTGGACCGACCCGCGCGGTCTGTACGGCACCCCGGGCGTCTAGGACCCATCCAACCGGCGCCGAGGTCTAGGCCTCGGCGCCACAACTTCAAGAAAGGATTGGTTCCATGGGCAACGTAGTCACCCGCTTCCCGTACGGCGTCACCAATGTCGCGGAGAACAGTCTCTTCGCCGACATGCCGCGGCCGGACGACACGCTCTTCCACACCTACTTCAACGACTTCGACGTCTACACCGCCGGCGACTGGGTCGTCACTGAGACCGACGCGGGCGCCACGCAGGCCCTGACGGCCGGCGACGGTGGCTGGCTGCTGGTCACCAACACGGCGGCGGACAACGACCTGGTGGCGCTGCAGAAGACCCCCGCGGCCTTCAGCTTCACCGCCGGCAAGCGCGCCTGGTTCCGTGCGAAGTTCAAGGTCAACGACGCCACGCAGTCGGACATCGTCTTCGGCGTGCAGGTCGTCGACACCACGCCGCTGGACGTGACCGACGGCGTGTACTTCCTCAAGGCCGACGATGCCGCCACGGTGGACATCATCTGCCGCAAAAACGCCACCACTGGTTCGGTGAGCGCGTCGGCCATCAGCACGATGGCCGATGACACGTTCACGACCCTGGGCTGGTACTACGACGGGATCGACAAGATCACCTACGCCGTTGACGGCGTGGTGAAGGGCTCGATCTCGGCCACCAGCGCCTACCTGCCGGACACCATCTGCACGGTGAGCTTCGCTCTGCAAAACGGCGCCGCCGCCGCGAAGACCATGACGGTGGACTACATCTACGCCGCTTTCGAGCGCTGAGACCTTGGCCCCGGCGCTTCACGGCGCTGGGGCCTTCTAACGATCAGGGGATGACGCCCACATGCTTACCTACACACTCGCCCAGACTGGCGCCGGCAGTTCCTCACCCGCTCCGCTGAACATCCACGGCCGGCCGGAGGTGTCGCTGCAGGTGACGGTCAGCGGCACGGTGAACTACACGGTGCAGCAGACCCTGGACGACCCAGCCTCGTCGCCAACGTGGTTCGATCACCCCGACGTCAATCTCGTCGGGGCCACAGCCGACAAGCAGGGCAACTACGCTTACATCCCCCGCGCCGTGAAGCTGCTGGTCAACAGCGGCGCCGGCACGGCGACCCTTAAGATCATCCAGGCCGGCATCACCGGGTAGGGGCGTCCAGTGGCTGGTCTATACGACAACACGCCTGGCTTCAGCGACGGGACCGGCCTTTACCGCGGGCGCCTGGGGCTCTTCAGCGGCGCGTCCGGCTTAGTCAACGGCAGCGGCAGCAGTTCGGGGCTCCCCGCCGACACCCTGTCGGAAATCTGGTTCGGCGACAACACGGACTACTCTGGCCGGGCGGCCCGAAACGTTCGAGCGTCGACCATCCCGACCAACGACATCATGACCTACCCGGCCGACCAGATCCGCTCGGTCGCCGGCGGCGCGACGCTGACATACAACTACGACGGCGCGGGCGGGACGCGGGTGCAGATCCCGGCGCTGTCCACCTGCCAGTTTATCCAGACAACCGTCCCCGGCTACTCGGTTCTGAACGGCCAGACCTGCGCCATCGGCTTCCAGTGGCAACCGACCAGCGGCGCCCAAGCCTTTCGGTTCGGCCAGTCCACGGACTACGGGTCGACCTCGGGTTCTGCGGCCTCGTTTGCCAAGGCGACGAAGACCTGGACCTGGACCAATACGCAGAACCTTGTCATCACCACGCTGGCGAACTCGACGATTGCAGCGGCTCTGGCGGTTCCGCCGGGTGCGGTTCGCCTTAGCAACGTCTCGACGTTCTCTACGGGAGCAACAGCGCACAACCTTGTCGTTGGACAGTCGGTCACGGTGACGGGCGTCACGGAGACGTCGTTCAACGGAACATTTACGGTAACCAACGTCCCGACCACGACGACGTTTACGGTCGCCAATACGGGATCGAACGGAACATCTGGCGCGGGCTCCGTCGCCAAGCCGGTCGATATTGTCGTCAAGGAATTGCAGGTCTACGAGGGGGCCAGCGTCCCCGACTGGTCGGCGGAGAATTTCGACTATCACGCCAAATCGATCTACGCGTTCCCCAATTCGTGGTCCACGGCCACGGAGAGCATCAACAACATCTCGCCGGCTGTGGCCCGGACGGATGTGATGTTCCCGACGCGAACCAACTATGCCGAGTTCACGCTGTTTCTGGCCATGGAAGCTGGAACGACGATCCCGGCCACGGACATTCCCTACGCTGTCCCGGTCTATGATCCCGACCATACCCCCAGCGTGGGTTCCAACCTGTGGAGCCTGCTCGGCAAGGGCACGACGGGCCGCATGGCGCCCACGCCTGACAGTCAGATGCAGGAAACCGGCTACTACGCCATTCCGGGCTCTGGCCTGCAAATCTACGTCTACCGCGCCGGGCCTACCAACGGGGTGGTGCAGTTCGTCAACGAGCTTAAGCTTCTCTATGAGAAGGGCCTGATCACCTGGACGAACGTCAGCCTATACGGCCACATTCTTGGGGCTGACGCCGCAACGCGGAACTACTATCCGACCACCCGCACGGCGGATGCGAAATACTACGCCTATGCGTGGGTTGATCGGGAAATCAGCGACGACGAGGTGAAGGCCGGGGTTGCCTACATCCGCAACGAACTAGCGGCCCGAAGTGTCACGCCGACGCCGCTGACGATCACTTTCTGCCCCGGCGACAGCATCACCGAACGCCTGAACGCGGTGGCGTGGCCCTACAAGGGCGGGGCTGATACTTCTATCAGCCCCCGCTTCCGGTCGAAGGTGTGCGCCTATTCGGGGACGGGGTTTATGAACCCGGCAGTTCTCCCGTATTTCCAGACCGTGCTGGCGGATGAGGTGCTTCCGGGCATCGCTGACCAGATCACGGCAGGCGGGCGGGCAATTGTTGGTCTGCTCGATGGGGCGAACGATTACGCCTATCTGTCCAAGTTGGTCGGTCAGTCACCCCCGACGACGATTGCGGGTTGGGATACGGCAAAAGCAGGGTGGGAGAACTACCGCGACCTCTGCTGGATTCCCTACATGCAGGCGCTGCGAGCGTCTGGCCCGACGACCAAGATTTTCGGGTTCGATACGCTGGCCCGTGAGGATGCGGTCGCTATAGCCGCCAATTTCGAAGCGCAGGGCCGTGGGCCGTGGAACACCTGGAAGCGCGCCAATTGGTCGACCTACTGCGACGGCTATATCGACACGTCCGCGTCCACCCTCGTTGACTACGCCACGGCCAACGCCGCCGGTTACTACAACATCGACAAGGTCCACCTCTCGACCACGGGGCAGGCCTACCTCTGGACCACGCTCATCAAGCCTGTGTGGGTGCTGCTGTGATGGGAACTACCGCCGCTATGCCGACGCTGTCGCCTTTCGATCGCCGCGCGCGCCTTGCCAGGCTGCAGATCGACGACGCGCTGCAGTTCCGCCGGCCCACGCCGCCCACCGGCCAGCAACCGCCTGTAGGCGCCGCGCCCCAGGCGCCTCGACCGCAGCCTCAGCCGTTGCCGCAGGCCGTGCAGAACCCGCAGCAGCCAGGCGTCAACCTTCAGGTCGTCGTGCCGGGGCAACAGGCCCCGACCAACCCCCTCACCCAGCTCAGCGCCAAGTATGGCCAACCCGCCGGACAGCCGCCCGCGGCGCCGGCGCAAGCCTCGGCGCCCCAAGCCCAGCCCCAAGCCCCGCCCCTGGCCGTCCAGCCCAAGGCCTTCGCCTTGGGCGGTCTGGCCGTCAAACCCCGCCGCAAGGCTCGCACCACGAAAGGCGCCTGATCATGGCCGTCAAGTACGTCAAGGATTTCGAGTTCCCCAGCGATAAGGGCTTCACCGGTTCGGCCGGCGTCCGGCACATCAAGGCCTACGCTCGCGGTGGTACCGTCAAGAAAGCCATGGGCGGCGACGTCGCGGCGACGGTGGATCCGGCGCCGCCGGTTAAAGGTTCGGCGGCGAGCCCCCAGAGCCAGGCGGTGCCGAGCACCGACGGACGGGACGGCCGGCGCTTCGGCCCGGCGGCTGCGGGCGGCGCGCCGGCTCGCGCCGACGCGGCGTCGAACGTGTCGCCGCGCAAGGGCGTACCCGCGTACCGCGGCGCCCCCCTCGTCCAGCAAGCGGCCAAGGGCGGCCCGGCCAAGCCCGTCAAGCGCTCGATGGGCGGCCTTATGGGCCTCGTTCCCGCGCTCATGGGCAAAGACAAGGCCGACGGCGGCGGCGCCTTGGGCCTCGGCCTTTTGGGCATGCTCGCCGCCAGCGCCGCCGGCAAGAAAAAGGCCGCGCCGGCCGCTACGGCTGACATCGCCACGGCGCCCGCCTCGGCCGCTGCGGCGCTCGCCGCCAACCAGCAGCTCAACCAGCCGGGCAACGCCCTGGCCAAGGGCGGCAAGGTCAAGAGCAAGTGCTGATCTGGACGGGGGGCGGCCCCTCGTCTATCATCCACGCGCACGATGAGGCCGCCCCTGCCGGCGGACTGCTGCGCTAGAGCAACAGGCGGCGCCTCATGGCCTTTTCAAATACGATCTCGCAGACGGTTTTCGACACCCGCAAGGTGATCGAGAACGCCGCGCGTCGTTGCAAGGTGCCGCCGCAGTCGCTCAGCGCTGAGCACGTCGACATCGCCAAGGACCAGCTGTATCTGCTCCTGTCGGACCTGGCCAACCAAGGCGCGCCGCTCTGGTGCGTCGAGAAGCAGATCTACGGCCTGTACGCCGGGCGAGCGGATCTGACCACGGACCTCGGCACCGTGGACATCCTCAACGCCAACCTGCGCACGCTCGCCGAAGTGTCGGGAGACAACACCGTCACCGG
>Ga0181338_1000124_pt1 | contig 16608 bp, 33 predicted proteins | sample Sp13VDMM110SD_FD_122168 | JGI IMG/M metagenome (GOLD analysis project Ga0181338, IMG submission 122168) | Freshwater viral communities from Lake Michigan, USA - Sp13.VD.MM110.S.D | ecosystem: Environmental > Aquatic > Freshwater > Lake | place: USA: Michigan | collected 2013-04-23
TATAGGGGGAGGTAACGCTAGGGCTAAAAATAAAGCCCGCAAGGGGCTTGACTGGAGATTGAAGCTGTGGGTGGGCTAGTAAAGTCCGGTCAGTTCCGGCTGATCGGCCTGCACAGCTTCCGAGGTCGCTGGAACCGCCTTCACCGGGCACGAAACCTGCACCGTCCCGGAGAACTGCCCGCCTATGCCCAGGATGCCACCGGACACCGCCCCGTCATAGTGCCGCTCGCAGCCTTGCAGGTTCTCCAGGATCTTGCCGCCCGTCGTCCCGCACCCGGCGAGACCCAGACACCCGAGAACCGCAATCGCTTTGAGCATGGTATCTCCTGAGAGGTTGCCCGCCGGTCGCTTTGGAGGGCGAGACCGGCGGGCGGTCTGGACGGAAGACCAGAGGTGAAACGAGGTGGGGCCGCGCTTCCCTAGTAAGGTCTCACGAAGCCCCATTACGGTCAAGCATAAAGGGCGTTTCCTGGGTCGGCAGGGAGGCCGGAACGGGCGTCGCCAGGGCCTCTTTCACCGCCTGCCGGGCTTTGACCTTGTCCCAGATCGAAAGGCCCACCGTGACGAGGACCATAGCCCCGCCAACGACTTGTTCTTGCTCAGACGAGGTGACATAGCCCAGAGAGACCAGACCGCCCGCGACCAGCCCGACAACGTGGCGGACGACGGCGAGAGCAATCTGAGGTGAAAGAGGACTATTCATTTCAAGTTCTCCTAGTAGGTTTTCCAGCCGTCTCCATTGACGCACATGGCGGGCGTTCTGGTCGATCCGCCGCTAACATAAGCGCCCAAATAAGTCGGCGCCGTAGCATCTGCGACAATAATCGTCACATTGTCGTTTGTCGCATCGCATACTGGAACGGGAACAGTTGCAGCTGAATAAACCTGCAACATTTGAAACGGTCCATTAATCGCCAACACTGCATGTCCTGGAATTACCGCCGTGGATCTCACGGACAGTTTCCCGCCCATTGTGCTTTGTCCGTTCCCGATGTGAATGCGGTTAAACCTACTTGTCGTCGAAGAGGTCCCGCCCAAAACAAGAGTATCATCGGGATTGGCGGCAAATCCAGCCCCGGCGATTTGAACAAATGTCCCCGTGCCCGAAACTTGCAACTTCGCCGTTCCAACGCCGTTACTCTTGTTGAATGAAATCGAACCGGCGTCGTTGTTCATAACGATGCTATTCGTATTCAACGAAGTGAAAGCCCCGGTATTGGGAACGCTACTGCCAATCGTTCCCGGCGTTGACCAAGGAACGCTCGATTGAAGATCTCGCCCGAGCGACGCCGTCGTTACGAATTGGCTGTACGGAAAATTCTGGGACTTCCAAGCATTCGTCAGCGTGGCAATGCAAATGTAACCGTTCGTGCAATTGGGATTGGTTGAACTGCTGGCGTTCTGGCCAGGGTGCAAAGCGTCAATGCCAATGTAAGCCACGCCCGAAAGATGGCTGGCGGCGGCGGTTCCCGCGTATCCGCGAACGCAGGTATATGCGCCGCTACTGCCGCCGGTCAGCTGGATCTTTTCGCTTTCAACGGTCAGGACGACTTGATTGCCCAGGTTCCCACCGCTTGTGGTGAAAGCGCAGGTCGAAGTGTTGGCAATGGTTCCAACCGTTCCCGAGAGATCTGCGGCCCTCAGAGAGTAGGGCGGCACATCACTTGCGAAATTCAAAACATCGGCGGGATTTGACGGGTCATATTTAGAGACCAGATATTCACGAATTTGAATAGTCCGGTTTCCATAAGTTTCAAGAATTTTCGAGTTCAGAGCGATGATCTGATTATAGGTCGATGAACCGACAGGATCATAAGCCCCGTTGAGAACATTCATCACGCCCCAACACGAGGTCGTCTGACTGACCTTGGCGACAGACGCGGCAATGTCGGCCATGACCGTCGCTTGATCTGTGTAATTGTTTCGACCCTCTTCAATGAAAACGCAGCCGTTAAGCGCGCCGGTTGGAATGACCGCCAACCACTGGTTCGAATTGGGCACAACAACGGGAGCCGATGGATATGTGCTAGGCGTAAAGCTATAGACGTGCGAGCCGTTGTCTTTGCAGAGACCTTGATAGGTCACGCCGTCAACGACGGTTGAAATCAGAACACCGGCCGACGAAAAGTAACAGGGCTCGTAACCGGCTGGAAAAGTAATCGCCACGGTTCCCGACGTAGGGATTGAAAAGCCAGACGCGAAACGCTGCTTAGCCGTTCCGGCGTAAGCATTCATGCGAATGGCGATTTGAGAACTGGTCTGACCGCCGTAACCATAGTTCGCGGTCGTGCTGTAGGTTTGACCGGCGTACTGCTGGGGCCAAGTAATGCCGGTCCCGTCCTGATTACCCTGTGTGATGCTGTCGCCATAGGCCGAGTTGGCGATAACGCCAACGGCGGGCGACGTGCCTTGCGCGATCCCAGGATAGGTCGCAACAGCGGTGTTTTGCGAATTGAAATCGTATTTCCATTGAACCGGCTGTTGAGCCAGAACAGTAAAAGGCGCTGCGACAAAGCACAGCGCCGAGATCAGGACAGCAATGAACCGGTTCATGTTTGTCTCTCGAATTAACGATAGGTGACAGTGAGGTCGCCGGGCGTCCCCACGGCGGTAACCAGCGTCAAGCCGGTTGAGAAGGCGGCGTCATAGACCAGACAGCCGACATTGGCCGACGTGTCGATGGTGGCGATGGTCGTTCCCGAACCCGACGTGTTGTCATAGGCCGTGACGATGTTCGACGCCGAACCCTTGGTATTGACGCAGATCGATCGCAGCACGCCCGCACCGGATTTGACGACGGTGGTTGCGTTGGTCGTGACGTTGGCGAAGCTCTGACCAGTGAAGTTGACCGCACCGATATTGGCCGACCCGGCTTGAAGTGTCGCAGTGGTCGGCACAGCCGAAGCGCGAAGCTGAACATCGGTCAGTGGACCGGTCACAGTCAGCGGCGAGGTCAGCTTACTGTCAATTGACGTCAGCGACGCTTGCGCGGTGGTTTGAGCGGCCGAAGTCGCCGCACCGGTCGGCAGGCTTACAGTCCCCGAAACGTTGGTGACGTTCCAGGTCCCCGACTGAGAGACCGGCCACGCCGAACCGGCCGTACCCTGATTGGCGGTCACGGTTCCTGAGACGGTCACGGTGCCGGACGAGGCGGCTGAACTGCACAGTTTACCGGTCGTGTCCTGGGTCTGAACGATGGTCGTTCCAACCGTGTAGGCTTGGGCGCCACAAACGGCGACGACCTTAGCGTTGGTCTGGGCTTCGACGCGCTCCAGCGGAACAACGACGAAGATCCCGGCGAGGAAAATCGCCAGGATCGTTCCGATGGTCCAGTCAATGAGATTGCGACGCTGGCGCTGGGTCATTGGGAAGTCGCCCATTCGTAATGAAGGCGGCGAAGCTCGCCGGGAGCGCCGGGCAAAATCCCGGTGCAGGTGATGGTCACGTCATTACTAACGGTGGCCTGAGTGACCGTGCCGAAGCACTGTTCACCCGAAATGAATAGGGTTGGCGGCGTGCTCGGGAAGTTGAGAACGACTGTCACGTTGGCGGAATGGTTGACGCCAAACTTGACGTCGATCTCGCCGAAGCCGCTGCTATCCTGCGTCGAAACGCCAGCGCCACCACCGGTCCCGAGACCAGTGGTGGACTTGATGCGGGGCGTGTTGTCAGCCGCCAACCAGGGGATCGGCTCGTATGCGCTCCGCATGGCGGGATCAGCCTTCGACGGTCGGGCGAATGACGACGCCCCAATGGTTCTTGGCGACGACGGCCAGAGCTTCGATCAGGCTGAAGCCTTCGGCACGACAGGCGCTGTCGAAGTCCAGCAGGTCGAGCGCCAGACGTTCCATCGACTGCCCCTGTTCCAGGCGCTTGACGTAGGCGGCTTCGTCTTCGGCGTCGCGGGCGGCGACCTCTTCGGTCGGTTCGGCGACTTTGGTTTCGGCCGAAGCCTGCGCGGCGGCGGTGTCTTGAGCGGCCTGATCGATAGCGGCGGCGTCGGCGGCGGTGCGAGTACCCATGGTCTTCCTCCAGTGTTGAGGCTTGACCATAGACGATTACGCCCTTTGGCGCAAACGCAGACCGTCTAGCTTGCGCTCCAGACGCTCGCATTCGCGCTCATCTTCGGCGATGTGGCGATCAAGCATTTCACGGGTTGATTTAACTTCACCCGAGATCGACGAAATCTTCGCCGACAGGTGCCAAGTGCTACCCAGCACAACGGCGGCAATCCCGAACACTTCCTTGATCGCGCCAAAGTCCATCGTCGCACCTTCAAGCTATAGCTGCGATGACCTTAGTCGCAGCCTTGGCCGTGTCAACGGGGGATGGAACGACGCCCTGGTCGGCTAGAAGCATCCAAAGCGCGACCAGCACAATGGCGATCCCGACAATGATCAGGCCGAACCGGACAAAGAAATTCTCAACGGAGCTTTGAACGCCGCCGAAAATCCCGCCTTCGGCATTGCCCGCACCGTTCGACGGCGAGCCACCAAGTCCGGGAAGAACCGCGCCGATCCCGGCGGCGATGTTGGCGGCAAGTCCCTTTGGAGCCGCACCGTTTCCCGTGACCGAAGGCCAGACGCCGACAAGGGCGCTCTGAATTGACGAATACTCTTTCTTCGCCAGCGCTTCAGACAGCGACTTGCCGCCGGTCTTTTGGGCGTAGGTATCCTGTGCCAGATACCACGCGGCGGCGTCTTGATCGGCCGGGTTTTGGAAGTTGAGACCGTACTTCTCAGCGTAGGGCTTCCAGGTCCCCGGCTGGAATTGATAGGTCCCGGCTGCATGGCTGTTACCAAGGCCGGGCCATTTCGGAAAGCCGTATTGGTCCGTGGCATAGCCCGAGATATTGGACCCGCCGACGCCCTCATAGGCGCTCCAGGGCGTGTTGCCGGTCTCGCCCAAGGCCAGCGCCGACAGCAGGGAGATTTGATCCGGGTCGCTCGGATTATAGGCGACGGCGGGCATGGGCTAATTACCCGAGAAATACAGCGGGCGCTTGGACATGCTCTCGATGACCTGACCGAACAATTCGGGGCGATCCTTGGTGAACGCCAAGTAATAGGCATGTTCTTGGATCTGTGTCGCGAGGCGTACTTGCTTGTACGTCTCATAGTTCGCTTCGGCGACGTTCTGTTCGTTCAGGCCCAGCGCCAGGGTGTTGTTCGATGCGTTGATCTTGACCGCAGCATCGGTGTTTTGCTGGTTGATCGCGATGGCGCCCATGACTTGCTTCTGAGCCGCAAGCAAGGCGTTGCCGGACGAAGCTTGAGCCGCCTGGGCCGCATAGAACGCGTTCATGCCGCCGTCGCTGGTTTGACCGCCGCCATTGCCACGCAGCAACAGCAGCAGGACCGCGCCAACGGCGAACACCCCCACTGCGACCGTGACGGGGTGTTTTCCTGCGTAGGAGATCGCGCCAGAGATACCCGACATTACTGCGTCCTCACGACCGCTTGAACATTGATGTTGCCCAGCAGCGCTTCGAGTTGAGCGGGCGAAGTCAGGCCGGTCAAGTTGACCGACGTCGGCACGGCCTGCGAAGTCCAGAACACCTGTCCGGCCTGATAGACACCGGCCGGGCCATAGGAGGCTTGCGGCCTGTTCATGGCGACGACGCCAGCGCCAATCGGGTTGGTCAAAACCTTCCCGTAGTTCTGGACGTATGCCGCCGCACCTCGCGAGAAGTATGGAGTATAGACCGGGACCGGAAGACCATCAACGATGGCCGTGTTGGGCATTTCACCCTTAGCGCGACGCTGGTTGTCGCTCAACGGGTCGGGAAACCCGCGCTGTTCGTTCGCGCCGAACAGGATATCCAGGAACGTGCGACGTCCCTTGGTCGGGTGTTCCGATTGCCAAGGGACGACGGCGGGTTCCGGCTCATAGTCGCCGCTGGTCTGGGCTCCCGCGCCGGGCTCGGGAAAGCCGCGCTGGGCATTGGCTCCAGCGGCGGGCTTGGCGAACGTGCGGGCGAGCTTGAAGACCATGACGCGGCTCCGGTCGGCGGTCTTACGCGCCGAACATCGACTGAGAGGGATAGTCCAGGTTGATCGCGAAGCTCGCACCCGAGACCGGGGCGGCGGCGACGCCGATCACGTTACCGAAGCCCGACGACGCGGCCTGAAGCACGCCCGCCGTGTTGGCGTTGCGCGAGAACAGGACGCTGACCATGGCCAGACCGATAACGGCCAGGGCGATGGTGATCACGCCTTCAAGGAAAGTATTCACGTCCAAATCTCCAGGTCAGGAACCGAACGACGTAACGCCGCTCGATACGGGATTGACGGCGGCGGTGATCACAGTCGCCAAAGCGTCGCCAGCTGATTTAAGCACAGCCGGAGTTTGAGCGCCACGCGAAAGCAAGACACTCAGCATGGCCAGACCGATAACACCGGCGACAATGGCCAGGATAGCGTTCGTTACGTCGTTCATTCGAAGCTCCCAGCGGGCGCGTCGGCCGGTTCAAGACCGCCCTTCACACCTTCAATAAACCCGCTCCAATCAAAACCTCCGCCCGAACTGGAACCGCCGGAACCGCCGGAAGGCGCGGCGCTCGCTTGAGCCTCCGCACCTTGCCACGCCGATTGAAAGCCGTTCAGGATGTTCTGATAATTTCGCAGAATGATGACCATCAGGACCAAGCCGAGAAGCCCGCGCGAGACGGGCTTAAGGCCGGGGATGAACCCGACCGCGCCAACAGCGAGGATCGCAGCGGCCCAGACCGTAAAGGCCGGAACATCGGTCTTGAGCGCCGTGAACAAAGCGCCGTGCGAGTTACGCACGGCGGCAACGATCATGACCGCTCCGATGATCAGGATAATGAGGGTCATGAATTCAACAGCGCCCAGATATCCCCGGCGGTTTCGGCGGCGTCCTTGACTTTGTCCGAAGTCGAAGGCTCGGACCCGCCACCGGAAGCGGGGGCCGAGGTCGGTCCCCATAGAACCGCCGTGTAAGCGCCCAGACGGTTCCGCGCGGCCAGGAACAGGACGAACCCGGCCAGCAACGACGCCGTCATGAAGGCGCTTTGGTTCACGGCAGGCCCGCCATGTTCCCGACTTGCGGGAAGAACCGGGCGAAGACGTAGCCGACCGCGAAGACGATCAGCAGAAGAAGCCAGTGATGACCGTTCATGGTCAAACCTCCGTTGCGGCGAGCTTGATATGGCGCAGGATGAACACCCAGGCCGTGGCGAAGATCAGCACAAGGCCGACCAACAGGAAGAGGTGGATCAAATCAAGCTGACCTACAAACGGGGCCTTCAAGATCTTGACGATATCATCCCAGAGTTGACGCATGGTTTAATCCATTCCTTTGAAAAGGTCCCGCCGTTTCCAGCGGGACTAATTGAAAGGGAGGGAAAATCCCCGGGCGGTTTAGCCGCCACCCATGGGGATCGAACCGCCTTGGTTGACGAGACCGATGATCCCGTAGGCTTCCCAGCCGTACAGGAAGACCGCGCCGGAGCCGCCGACGCTCGACGGGTTGATGACCAGCTGCATGTTGCCGAACTGGTTCGTATCGATAGGACGGTGCCGGAAGTCGAGATAGTACATCCCGGCCGGGAAGTCGTCCATGATGACGTTGCGCTGCATCAGGCCGATCATTCGACCATCCAGGTTCAGGATGTTCGTGAAGTTGGCGCTCTGGAGCGCGATATAGTTGATGTCCGAACCGTTGACGTTGAGCGTGCCGTTGTTGTCGTAAACGAAGGCGACGCTCTCATAGGTGCGGGCGTTGACGAAGGCCGCGCCGTTGTCCTGGTTGGCGACGGGGAGACCCGAGGCCGTGTTGTTCAGGAGGTAGGCGGTGCCCAGGTCTTGTTGCGGCAGGATCGGCGCGCCGTTCGGGGCGCGGGGCAGTTGGTCCAGATAGTTCTGGTACATCTGCACCGACAGGTTCGACAGCGACGCCAGATCCGAGCCGGCGCTCTGGTACATGGACAGGGTCGGGTCGGCGGTCGAGGACACGAACATGTTCGGGTTCAGCGTGACCTGAACCTGCATGGTCGCCTGCGTCACGTCGGCGAAGATCGCGCCGCGAAGATCGGTGTCGTTCTTGACGAACGGGATTTCCAATTGGAAATCGATTTCGGTCGCGACGGTGGCGGCGATGGTGGCCGGGGCGTACATGACCCGGTTGTTGTTGTTGCCGTAGCCGAGCGGCGTATCGCTGGTATAGGCCGCGCCGAACACCCGGCGGCGCTTGGCCGAGGCGATGGCAGTCAGGTGCCAGCCGGTGGTGTTGATGCGCTGGTTGTTGCCCAGGTCGAAGAACGTCACGTTGCTGATCAGGTTGGCGAGGCCGAGCTTGGTCAGCGTCTGGGTCGAGGTGGCGCCAGCGGTCACGGTGGCCTTGAAGCGGAGGATGACGCGCTTCACCAGGCCGACGTTGCGCAGATACATCGTCAACACAGAGCCGGGCGCGGGCGACGATTGCAGCTGGGGGTTCTGGGGTTGCCAGACGTCGATGGCGGGCGGGAAATAGGTCTGTCCGACTTGCCCACCCCGAAGGATGAGGGATCGAGCCGCCATATTCTGTTGGGCGGGCGACACTTGGGGTTGGGCTTGGGGTGCCATTTGCTTTTAGCTCTCGCTGGCTTGGGGGAAGACGAAGGACAGGAAGACGAGCGCGAAGGCGCACATCAGAAGCACGACAATCCAGTTGTACGGATGCTTCAGCAGATCCCAGTTGATGAGATCAGGCATTTCAGTAGCCGCCTTCAGTCGGGGCGGCGACGGCGGTCTCTTTACCGACCAGCGCCCGGCGGGCCAGCTGATAGACGGTGGCGATCAGGACGAAGCCCAGAGCGGCCATCAGGGGAATGGTGATCAGGTTCGCCACATTCCAGGAAATCAGGGTCCGTTCCAAGCGCTTCAGCCTCCGAGAAACCAGCTGTAGGGTGCAGTCTGGCGCAATGTCTGAGCAATCGTATCAGGTGACGGCGTAGGTTTCAACGTGGTCAAGGTCTTTTGCCGCGCATCATACCAGAGCGACCAATGTCGCTTCAGTTTGGGAAGCTCTTCGCGAATGTCGCGATTGCCAAACAGTCCCCGGATGACCGGATAATCGCGGTGCAGATCTTCAATCCCGAACAGCATCCGATACTGACTTTCTGAGAACACCTCACGGTCACAGTCAACCGGCCTTTGAGTGCAGGCGATAACGGGAATGAGTTTAGAGCGCCCTTGACGAAGAACAGCCTTGAAAGCGTCTTTTTGCGGGATCAGCGAAACCTCATCGACGAAGAGGCCGACGTTTTCGCGCTCCCAGATCTTCCAGAGCCAATCTTCGATAGCACTTTCTTGGCCGGGGTGAACGTCCATCCGGTAAAGTCCGCGCTTGCCGGGCATAGCCCCCAATTTCAGGGGACGCATCGGCGGGTCGCCGACCTTATCCCAAAGGTCTTCGCCCTTGAAATCCAGGGCGACCCAAGGACGTTTATCGAACCGCTGTTTGGACAGCAGCCAAGCCCCGGCAATCGTCTTGCCCGACCCGGTCGGACCTATAACCACGGTACGGTCAGCCGCGCCGGGCAAGACAAACTGCGTCATGGATCTTGGTCTCAGCCTTCAGTCGGGACGATATGCAACGGGGCGACTTGCGCCGGTTCACGCTGCGTCCGACGCTCGCCAGGGGTCTTTTCGACGGCGCGGCGATTGGAGATCGCCACGACCCGCGTTCCGTAAATGCCGACGCCAATACCCAGGAACGCAATCCAGTCCAAGGTTTTCTGGGTCGTCTCGACTGAATAGTGGCGCATGACATTTTGCGCCGCATTCATGAAAGACTTACCTTCGGCGTCCGAAATCATAAGCTCCGGGTTGTTCGTCTGAATAGCGAGCATTGCATGAATGCCGACGAACATGCCCGTCATTGAGCTTAGATCCAGCGAACCCCCCTTCGCTTTGGCTTTGGAGGTTCCTCCACTACCGGCGGCGCTTCCTCTGGGCTGACCGGCGTCTCGACGACGCTTTCGGGCTCGGGGAGCGGGTTCATCTCCGACGATGGCGGCGGCGTCGAGGGCGGCGGGGTCAACCGCTCCACCGTCGCCATCAGGTCCGAGTTGATCGTTTCCAGGGTTGAGATCTGGTTCCAACATGTTTCAAGCTCCGCTTGAAGTGAAACGACTTCGTCGCGTCCAAGCGCGGCGGTCATTTCGACTTGAGTTTCGGCGGCGATTTTCGCCAGGGTGATATCGCGGTCGGCTTCGATCTCCGCGACTTCGACGACCGCTTCGGCGACGGCTTCAGCCGCATCCGTCGAGATAGCCGGGACTTCCGGCTCGGGTTCGTTCTCGATGATGGTCACGCCCGTCATTGTTCGATCTCTCGCTTTCGAGCGCTTCAAGCCGCGCTTGTTGATCCGCTACCACCTGCGTCAACATCGCCACATGCAGCGCCAGATGTTCGGGGCTGTCGATTGGTTCGACGTTTTGCAGGCATTGGTTCGGCGACAGGTCCGGCATGTTCTCCAGGTCGCCCATTGTCACCACCGGGACCGGGGAGAGCGAGCCGGACAGGTTCACCGGAACCGGCTTCAATGTCGCCGGGCTCTCTATCGGAACCCGCAAGTTCGGTGAGAAGTCGTTCGATCCGTTCAAGTCGTTCATTGAGCGTCCCCACTTCGTCGGCAAATGCCAGGATCTTTTCAATGGATCCAGATGACGCGAGCGTTTTCGCCGCGTCCATAACTTCGCCCAAGCCGAACGACTTGAGCATCATTTCCAAACCACCGGCTGGTGACTTCGCAGGTCCAAACATTCCGCGCCCTCCTACGGCGTGCGATAAAGCATGTTGACATTGATCTTCGACGCAGCGTCCGGGAAGGTTCCCGACTGCGTCAAGATGATCCCGTCTTTGAACCGAAGCGCCAGGGGGTTCAGGTTCATGATGACGGCGGTGGCGTTCGAACCGCCAGCGAGCGAAAGGCCGGTCGAAGGCAAAGCGTTGCCTTGACCGTCCTCGAATTCAAACGTTGCATCAAAATCAATCGACGTAACGCTCTGAGTGGTGATGTACATCGCCTCCAACGTTCCCGACGCGGTCGCGGGAACGATCTGCGTAACGCCCACGCCCATAGCGACGCCGAGAATTGAGCCCAGGTTTTGCGCCGAGTTGTCCGGTACGGCGACCGGCGGCGGGCAATAGTTGAGGATCTGAAACCGGGTCGTGTCGACAGCTTCGGTGCCGGTGCCGACGACGAAAAATTGCGTCTGGTTCGTGAAGACGGGAACGATGGTCGTCGGCGAATAGGCCGGGAAGGTGATGGTCTCGCTGGTGTCCGGGAAGATGAACTGAACATCGATCCCGCAAATCGAGTTATCGACTTTCAGAGCGCAGATCTGCGAAAACTCCAGGGTGGCGTTATTTTGCAGATTGATGTTCACGCAGTTTTCCGCGCCGCCCATGGTCAGCCAATTGATTTCGCACGGAATGGCGCGATGACCTTCGCGGGGCGCTTTCAGCAGGCGCGACGGGAGCGAAACCAGCGGCGACGGATAGTTCTTGGCGGGCGGGATCAACAGAGACATTGCGTTTTCAATCCTTAAAGGGAATGCCGAGGTCAACCCAATCTGGCTGTTCTTCTAGCATAAGTCTTGCGGCTTCCCAAGGCTCCGCTCCCCCGGCCGCGAGGAATTCCCGGTGCGGCAAAGAGAGCAAGCCCGGCGATCCGGTTTTGATCCCGGTGACGATATGTCCGTTTTGCCACTCATGACCAGATCGCTTATTGCGATAATCGAAACTGATCTCCCGCGTTTCGCTAATCCAGCGTCCAGCACTCGCCGGGTTATTTCTCGATATCGCTAGGCGCATCCCAATAAAACCGGGAACAGGAACGCGAACGCTGGGAAAGCTCTCAGCGATCCCGGAATTATCGGCCGCTTCGTAATCGCGCCAAGCGCTCTCAAACCCTTCTGTGCGGCCGGGTTCCTCGAAAAACTTTCCGCTGAGACCGCGTGATTTACGCTTTCGCTTTGCCGGACACCAATAAAGCCCAGGCTGAACGATCATCAATCCGTCGAGTTTAGCGGTCTCCCATTGTCCGAGCTTTTCGCCTTCGTCGAGATCGAGCTTATCTAGTGAATAGACCGCGTCGGTGGCGACCATGACGATGCGTCCGGGATTGAGACCGATTGCGTCATTGAGCTTTGCGCGAGTGAAGGCGGTCGTAAGCCCAGCCCAGACCATGTTAGAAAACTGGCCATTCCCTTTCCGTTGAGCCTGCACCCCGTAAAGAGAATTGATCCCGAGCTTAATCGGATAGCCCGGACCAGATGACCCGATTGAACGACGGTAATCAAATACGGGTTCGATCCAGTCGAAGGGCTGACAATCACAGTTTGCATGGAATTTCCATCCGCCTTTATGTTTGACCTTAAATCCGAGCCGTTCAGCGCTCCCGATCTCTGGCGACCAATAAATGCCGCCGCCATTGAGCGGCCAATATAAATGACCCTCTTTCGAGCGTACCGGAAAAGCGCCTAGAGCGCCGATCTCTTCGCCCTTCTCCAGGCACTTAGAGAACGTGACCGCCGCGAGATAAAGACCGTCATGCGCCTTGAGCGCCGCGCCGCTGGCCTTTTCCCAGCGCCCATGTTCCAGACATGGAAGACGGCGCATAGCGTCGGGATAGGCCGACCGGATATCACTTTCATAGACCGGTTCACAGATCAGACCGGTTCGCGTGATCTCAAAGCGACCGCCGTAATAGGCCATATTGGCCATATCCATTACAGCGTCGGGAACCCATTCCTTGACCTGTTTAGACTTGGGCATATCGTGCGCGGCGAGCATCGCCTTGGCGAGCTTGCCCGCCCCGTTCCACGAACGCGGCTTGATACCCGCATCGGTGCAATACTGGCGAAGCTTTTCCATTAGCTCCGCGAGGTGTTCACATTCCAGAGCGCAGTAATCCCGCTCTTTCTGTGTAATCGCCCAATCGTCGCCGCCGCGATCCGCCTTGCTCTCAGCGATTATCCGTCGTTCGTCGATTGATCCGGTGTTGAATTCGTTGATGACTTTGACGAAGGACTTTTGGAAGAACCCGAAAGTTTCGAATATCGTTCGCGTAGATCCCTTAACCCCAACGCGTCGTTCAGAACCGTCTGGCTGGCGGACGACATTAACGCGGCGAACTTTGAGGTATTGCTTGGGGAGATAGTCAATGTCGAAATCCTTATACCAAACGAACGGCGAATGGCCCTCGCCAAAGCTCTTAGGTTCGAATAACCGGCGCTGTTGTTTCTCGCTGAGATCCCGCAAGATCATCGTCACGTCATAGCCGAAAGCGAAACCCACCAGGATTTCGTTCGCCGGGTGATCACAGATGAAATCGAGAAGCTCATACGTTCCGAGCCGCTGACCGGTGTAAAGCTCGCGAGTTCCCATACGGAAGAGAACGTAAAGCTGGCGCCCTTCCTCATCGACGCCCGCGCCCTCGCCGTCGCAACCGGTGAACGGGCGAAGCTTCCCGGCCTTCTTGACCTTCCAGGTCTTGCGGTCGGTGGCGCGGTTCTTTCGCGTGCTGTCAGGCGCTCCGGTCTCACGCTGGCGAGCGCGGTAGGCGGCGACGCGGGCGGCGGATGATACGGGCATTACGCAATGCGCTTAATCTGGAAACCGCAATTCGGGCACGTGCAATTCTGCAACGCGGGATCGCTGACCGGCGTGTAATACCGCGAGCCTTTGCCCAGGATTTTCAGATAGAGTTTTTGTTGACGTCGAACACGGCGTTGACCAAGCCAGTACTCAATATCGCCGTTTATCGTGCAGCCTATCAATATACAAGCGCAGATAAAGCCGAACGTTGCGCCTAGTAATATCCATCCCATAACCCGCCCTCCAAGGCTTTAATTCAGTGGTAATAGAGCCAACTAATCTCTTCGACTTCAGACATTGACGCCAGCATTTCCAGATAGGTCAAACCCTTACTGGCGTAACTTCCGTCCTTCAAGGCTCTCAGATATTCGCGCCGCGCTGCATTCCAGGTATCGCGATACGTCTTGAACCAATTATAACCTTTTGAGATCGCCATTTCGACAACCTCATCTTCGTCGCGGGTCTCATTCTTATACCGGCGACACCAATCCCGAATTCGGCGGTCCTGATCGCGGGCGATCCCTAGCTCTTCGACTTCCCGTTCCCGGCGCTCGATATGTTCGCGAGGCTTATGTCCCCGCGCCTGTTGACGGGTCTTTCCCTTCTCCAGGTTGCGGGCAATCCGCCGGGCGTATTCCGCCTTAAAGTCGCGGGATTTCGCCACCTAGAAAAACCGTGACGCTTTAGCGTTCTGTCGGTTCACTCGCGCATTCATCGCGTCGCGAACGGATTTGACCACCGCCGAATTTGCGAGTTTGACGGCCTGTTCTTGATTGCCCGTAGCATCGGCAACCCGATTGGCGGTCTCAGCCCAGAGAACCCGACGTGCGAACGTATCCGCTAGGCCGGTGAACTTGGGCGCATCAGTATGTGAAAAGGTCACGCAACGCCCTCCCAAGCTTTGCAACTAGGTCAATATCCGCCCTTTTCTGTGCAGAAACAACACTTTCGTTCCACAAATTGTATCTATGGAAATCGGCGGGGCCATAGACCCCGCCTTAGTCCAGGGCTGGCGCCCTACTTCTTGGGAGCCGGGTCGGCCGCAGGCTTGACCGTCTCGCCTTCGATCACGTCGCCGCCGGTCGGAGCCGACAACGCCGCCGCTTGAGCCGCCGGAGCCGCGAGCGCCGGAACGTCCTTCGGCCGACCACGGCTGTTGCGCAGACGCTTCAGCACGGCCATTTCTTCGCCCTCGCGATAGGCGATGATGACCCATTCATAGGGGATGGTCTTGCCGGTGGCCTCCAGACCGACGTCAACATCGACCTCGACGACCTTCAGGCTGTCATCGGCCTGGAACATGGCCATGACCTTCTCGGAGTAGCTGGCCGGCAGATAGGTGACGGTGCATTCCGAAAGCTCGCCGTCCATGTAGTTTTCGGTGTTGAACATGCCCTTGAGGGCGACCGACGACGACGGCGAGCCGTCCGGCAGGGTGTTGTTCTTGATTTCGAAGCCGGTGCAAACGCCGAACACGCGGCCCAGGGTCGCTTTCGTGCCCTTGCCCTTGGCGACGATATTGACATTGATCCAGTCGGCGTTCGGAATGAAGTGCTTGGGCATGAACGCGCGACGCTGGCGAGCGCCTTCCGGCGCGACCGGAGCGGCCTGTTCGGAGATCTTGGCGGGGGCTTGATCGGTCATGTTGGTTCCTCTGGTTCTCTGATCTCATCAGGGCGGGAGATACCCGCCGACGCCCGTTAGGGCGTTTCGATCTTAGACAAGCGAATTGAAAAGCGTCAGGCCGACAGCGCGAGCGGCGTCCGCGACGATGCGATTTTCAGAACGCCACGCCGACCAATCCTTGTGCGCAGCCATTTCCTCGACCGAACAGTGTTGATGGATGCAGAACTTGGCGTACAGCGCCGCACCTTCCGAGATCTTGGCGGCGGTGGCGATTGCGTGGGCGGTGTCGATGGTCATGCTCAATATCTCCAACGATTGAAAGCGTCCATAGCGGCCGATTGACCGCCAGTGTGATAAGCTTCGCGAACGTTTTCAGCTTGCCGTTCCGCGTTACGCTCGATCTGCGCATCTTCGCGAGCTTGACGAGCTTCAATGCGCTTCACCTTGTCAGCATCCGCGCTAACACCGTATGCGATCCCTTCGGGCGCGGTCTTAACAGCGCCGCCCTTCGCGAGGAAAGCCGCCTTAGCAGCTTCGATTTCTTCGTTAGTCATTTCTCGCCCTCCAAAAGCGTGAGTTGATTTGTAAGGGCGGTCTGATAGAGTGTCAATAGACGGAAACGAAATTTGGAGAGTGAAATTATGCGTGTGCAAACTTCGATAGAGGTCGATCTTTACGCCGTGGTTTGGATGAACGGCGATGAGATCAAGGTTCGCGTCTATGACGACGAGGGCGACGCCAACGATTACGCAGATGAGCTTCGCGAACGGGAGATCGGCGCTCCTAACGGCCTTCGGGTCGTTGAGCTTTATATGCGCGAGGATCTGTGATGGCAGATCTGATCACATGTCCGAAGTGCAAGCGCACTTCCGGCGACGATTGGAAGCAATGCGGCGGATTTTGCCCGATGCCAGGAAGTCCGCACTTTAAAGCTGCCGCACTCGCTACGTCGGGCGTTGGTCCGACAATCGCAGAATGTCGCAAGGCGGCGTTAGAGGGAGATTACGCGGTCGCCCTGTTCGGCGATGAGGTCCGCGTGATGACGTTAATCGGCGGCGGGAATTATCAAGCCCAGGACAATATCACGTTCCCGACGCAGAACGACGCTTGGCGCTATATTCACCACTTGCAACGCGGATGGGCTTGAGTTAACTTCTGAACGTCAGCGGACCAGCGCAACTAGCGCCGGGTGATGAGACCTCCCACTCTCACCCGGCGCTTTCTGGCTCCAGGTATCGTCCTAGCGTGACGATGGTAAGTGGCGGTTCAACAAATCGCTCATCCGTCCGGCCTGGAATTTCGATTGACACCACCCACACCACAGTCAAGCCCCTTGCGGGCTTTATTTTTAGCCCTAGCGTTACCTCCCCCTATA
>Ga0181338_1000125_pt1 | contig 16604 bp, 13 predicted proteins | sample Sp13VDMM110SD_FD_122168 | JGI IMG/M metagenome (GOLD analysis project Ga0181338, IMG submission 122168) | Freshwater viral communities from Lake Michigan, USA - Sp13.VD.MM110.S.D | ecosystem: Environmental > Aquatic > Freshwater > Lake | place: USA: Michigan | collected 2013-04-23
ACAGGTGCCATGGATGCCGTCGACCGATGGGTAACAAAAGCGAATGTGACAACACGCGGCGCAGCCTCGGGCAATGCGCAGTCGTGGATTGTCCTAGTTGATGGTAATGGCGTTGATATTTTATTAACGTATCAAGGTGCAACAGATAGCATTGCCCGCATCTCATTTTCACCTGGCGGATTATTTGTCGCAGCAGGTACGGCGAACCAACAGCCAACGGCCACGGATGAAGTTGTTGTGTCAACGGCAAATAGCATTATTGATGTGACGGCATCACAGGATAGGGTCTGGTTTGGGTGGGTGGACAGCCTTAGTCAGCTTTGCCGTTTTGCCATTGCGCGTAATGGTGTCTGGATTGGGATGCAGTGGGGGATTGAAAGAATCGTCTCCGCTGTGACTGGCGCTATTGTCGTGTGGTCTCCGCCTGTTTGGGGGCATGCGATTATCGGAAGCGCTTCCATTATGAATTCAACTTCATTTGGCAAAGCAATGACAGTTGCATCTGCGGTGCCTACAATTTGTAACTTAGGATTCGGCATGGAGACATTGTCGAATGAGATTTTTAATAGCAATCCAATGGGTACAAAGCTTGAGCTACAAGGTGGCATTGGCTTTTCAACACGACCTTTGTTTATTGGGTCTTCAACCGTAGGTGCGCGTGGCGTATTCGGAGAAGTCCATGACTGGTGGTTTGCGCGGCAGGTCACAGCGCTTGGCGGAGACTTATTCGGCAAGATGATGTTTATCGGCGTATCCGGATCTCTGGTGTCAGGCGGATTACTCTGGCCATGGGACGGCGTGACGACGCCGATGTTGAAATAATGGCGGTCCATACTGGAAATGCTTATGGTCCTGTTAATTTTTCAGGATCAGAAGTCGCAGTAAGCAATGTTGGCAACAGCAATAGCAACGTAGACTTTTCCGCAAGTGTCGTCATCGTAGATCATCTAGGTCAACTGCGCGGCGACTTTGGCACAATCTCTCAAACCAACTTTACCTATCGAATGCGCGCTTTTGATACAAGCTTGAGCGCTTATGTCTATTGGAATGCTTTTGACATTGACGCAGGCGGAGTGCAGTACGGTGGGCCTGGGCCGCTAACAGGCATTGTCGTATCGAATATTTTGCCGTTATAAAGGGTGCTATGCCGACTACTAGTAAGATGCAATTCCCATATCCAGAGAGAGATGCAGATCCGTGGTTTGATGGATTTGAATCCATGTTGTTATCAATGGATGCATCCGGATATGCTGCGCGAGAAGATCGAAACATCATTCTAGGAGGCGGCGGTTCAGTCAATTTTGTAGCGTCAACCGGCGTAGTATCATGGTCAGCAGATCTAGTGTTACTTTCTCCAATATCGGCGTTCCGGTTAAGCTTACCAGCTAGCCAAGTCACACTGGCAGATGGACAGAGAATGTACGTGAATATGACGCGTACTGCATCATCCAATATCATCTTAGCAATGACAGTTGGCAATCAGATCCCTAATACCAACGACGCCATGCTGATTGCAATTCGTCATGGCAACGCATTGTATTTTCGGAATGGCGCACGCGTGCTAGATGGCGAGACGAAAGACATATTTGCAGCATCCGGCGTGGCGGCCTCTCAGATTGAGATCGTCAAGCTTGCCACGCGTGCCAGTCATAATTCCGAGACAGCCTTAGTAGTGGGTGGAGATGCTTTTAACCCAGCCGACTATGATCGCGCAGGTGTCACTCGCACGCTAGCCTTCAAGGCCGTTGCAGCTAATGGCGACATAGGCATGATAACCGAGGTGCAGTTGTATAACGTGACAAACGGAGTATTGGTCAATACTCTAACGTTTTCATCGACAGATTTGGCAAAAGATCAGGTCTTCTTGACAGAAGGCCCAGGTACAGGAGAAATCGATTTAGTTGAGAAGATTTACGACGCACGCATTCGCCTTACTTCACCGCCAGGCGGACCATCAGAGACGATCGAATTGTATAGCGCTGAAATAGTTATCACGAGTACCGCTGTTTAAGTTTCGCAACCTTTAAGTGGTCATCACGGATTAGTCAATCAGGGTAAGCCATGCACAGTTTTGGGCGCATGAGTCATGTATGCAAACGGCGATTGATTGTTATTCCGTCACAGATGTCTTATATTCCATCTTCGCAGTTTACGCCTAAGATGGCATCATTAAATCCAAAGGACAATCACGGTGGCTAGTGGGCGCACTTTAGTTCGGGCTAGCCAGATTCGTCGCAGTGACGGTGTCGCCTCGTCCGCAGACGAGGGGCAGGTTACACTTGGTCGCTATTTTTCGGCAGATTGTCTATTGGCGGATGCGATTGGATCTTTCGTGCGAATCACGGGCGTGGCAGTTGCCGGTATTGCACAGGTTGCAACTGTAAATATTGCAATCACCGGTCAATATCCTGCAGTTGGCGTGATTATCGAAAAGTCAACCACAACTCGATGTTTGGTTCAAGTAATTGGAGAACTGCAAGTGTCGCCACCTACGCTAATACCTGGTCGACCTTATTTTATTGACGTAGATGGCACAATCACAGATGTGCCTCCCGTGCCAGCCAGCGGTACAGTAGTTGCGATTCAAGCTATTGGGACAGCTATTGATATTGGCCGATTATTACTTAATGTTCATCCACAGTTATTTCTACGCGGCGGATAAGTTCATGAAGAAAAACAAGACAGTTCAGGCAGATTTTATTGATAGCGATGGATTTCTGGCTATTAAAGGCGAGCTTTTCTGGAAGTGGCGTGCCATGGACACGGAAAAGCGCAATATCGACTTATCGTTGCGCGTCCTGCATACTGAAATTGCTGCATTATTAGATAAACATCCTGATGTAAAGGAAGCGCTTGGGCATCAGGCTGGATTGATAAATCAGGCTAGTCTAATGCAGCAGCAGTACAGTGCCTTGATTGTTGAGATCGGCGAGCATTTGCAAGTTGATATGCAGCAGGTTAGTATCGATGACCAGACAGGACGAGTATTTCAGCATCAGCCTGGCGATGCGCCTCGGGCTATTCGGTCGAAAAAACGTAAATAAGGAGTTCGCCCATGGCACTACGTAAAATTGTATTCTTTAATGCGACCGAAGGCTATCCATCCGATGGTATCGGTGCAGATCAGTATGATGCCGGTTCAGTCCGGATCGTTAACGTGGCCGACCCCACAGGCGCTCAGGACGCTGCCACCAAGGCTTACGTCGATGGTCTTTCGACAGGGTTGGCTTGGAAGAATCCTGCCAGATCTTCGACGACGGCAGCTTTGCCAACGAATACGTATGCCAACGGCGCATCTGGCGTCGGCGCAACATTGACAGCTACCTCGAATGCCGCCTTGGCAGCTCAAGACGGCGTGACACTTGTGCTGAATGATCGTTTGTTAGTCAAGAATGAAGCAGCAGCAGCCAATAACGGCGTGTACGTTGTAACGCAGGTTGGATCAGGCGCAGCGCCTTATATTTTGACAAGAGTTACAGATGCTGATGTCAGTGCAGAGCTATTATCTGCGGCTGTATTCGTTACCGAAGGAACAGCCAACGGAGATACGGCGTGGGTTAATACGACTGATGGGCCAATTACTGTAGGCACCACAGCGGTGAGCTTTGTGCAATTTTCGTCGTCTACGACATTGACGTTCGATCAGGGCTTACTGAAATCAGGTTCTAGTGTCACGGTTGAGCTTGATACGGCCGCTGCCGCACAAACGACAGGCGCTGGCGGCGGGTCTTCCGGCCTTGAATTAGACGTAAATACGGCAGCAGGCAAATTGCGCGCAGCAGTGAATGCTACAGGTGGCCTCTCTCGCACCGCCACAGGCTTGGGTGTATTGAACGACCCATTGGCAAATACAGCCGGGAATAATCCGACCCTGACGTCATCGGCGACAGGTGAAACGGTTTTACGCGCGCCATTGGTTGGCAATAACATGACCGTGGACGCGGCTGTTGCCGTTGCAGATCCTGTTTGCATCGCGACAACAATCAATCGCGTAATCAAAGCCCTTGCTAGCACCGATGCCGCCGCGAAGGTAATCGGTATTGCAGTTACAGCAGCAGGCACAGCAGGCAATACGGCAGCTATTGTAAATCACGGTATTGCGCCAGGAGTGCTCACTGGCGCTACAGCACAGACGCCGTATTATTTACAGGCAGCTGGAGGCATTAGCACGGCATTGCCAGCTGGCGGTAATCGTACAATTCAAGTTGGCATTGCAATTAACGCAACAGATTTATTTGTGCGCATTATCGATTACGGTAAACGCGCTTAATACATAGAGAGCTAAGCCATGGCGATTACGCGTGTTGATTTTGCTAAAGATAATCTTACCGAAGGGTATGAGCAGGGTTCTTTGCGCAATGTTGACGCGCCTGATGCGCGTGGTCTCTATATTCAGAGTGATGTGTCAAATGACACGAATGTACTGGTGTCACGAGATGCCTCTAACAATTTGACATTCACAGATGCTTTAGTAGGCACGAAAACATTAACACAGCTGGCAGCTGCGGCTTCGGGTATTGGCTATGATGAATTTTTACTACGCAATGAGCCAACGGCAGAAACTGGAGCTGGCAGCGATTCAGCCTATGCTGCCACCTATACAGGCAGTAAGCTAACGGCCGAGTCTTGGAAGCGTGTGGATCTGACGACGATAAAGACGGTTGTATACACTTATGCTTCTAACAGGTTAAGTACAGAAGTTATTAAAGTGTTTGGGCTAGACGGAACTACCATCGTCGCACAGTTGACGGCAACCTATGTGTACACAAGCAATCTCTTAACATCTGTCACTACTGTAAGGGATGTATAATCTATGCCCGCTGTTGTTATTGCGAATCCGACTGAGGTTTATCAAGGGACAAATACGCAGGTAGTCCAAGATGGCAGCGCGACGTTGACGGTAACAGGTTCAGCAGTCGTGCGTGGCTTTGGCGTTGGTGAAGTAACGCTGTTTGCCAATATTGGTTCGAACCCCACGGGCACTGGGCCATTCATATCGTTTACGATTATTGAAGTCGATCCAATTGACGAAACAACTGCCATTGGTAATCCTTCTACTACATCAAACTTCACCAGCGCTATAGGCGGAATCGTGCAGCGAGTGCCATGTGCATCGTCTGGCACATTTAAGGTGTCTTGGAATATTGGTGGAACATCGCCATCGTTTACGAATGTTAAAATTCATGTGAGCGGTAAACCGATTGTAACTAAGCTCGTAGACTCAAATGGTGAGCCTTTTGTTTTCTATAAAGCAATGCATGTGCAAAATGCACCCAATAAGCTGCGTGTAAATCGCATTAATGTCGGATTTTACGCAGTCGCACCGGCCGTTGCTGATACGCTGCTGTCACTAGTAAAAACGACGAATGGCGTTGCGGCTGCAGGTGCCACTTCGATTAGCGCCGCAGGTGGCACGGTTCTCCGGGTTAACACAATCATATTCAATGTAAGAGCTAACGCTGCGGCTGCGGCTAACGCTATTTTTACCATTCGGCAGAATCCATCCGGAGCTACTGTAATTGGTTCGCCGACTGAGCTGCGCATATCATTGGGTTTGACGGCTGCAACGATTGGATCTAGTCTCAATGCGATCATTCCATACGATGAAGGCTGGGAGATTACGGGCGCTCAGACATTTGGCATTAGCTTGTCAGCTCAGGCCATAACCAATATTATTAGCATTTCAATGCAGGGTTACGAGTATTACACTACCTAATGCTTCCAGTGTTTGAGAAATTAGACGGCGTAGCAGATGGCAATAATAAGCTGTTTGTTACGCTATCTAATTATGTCGCTGGCAGCGTTCGTATTTTCAAAAACGGACTACTCCTTCAGAGTGAACTAGAGGATGGTTGGCAAGAAGCAGGAAATAAAAAAATCCTGCTAAAGATAGCTCCATCAGAAGCTGATCTGATGCAGGCTTATTACATCAGAAGATGACTGCGACGAACTTAGTGGCGGCCATATGAAGGTATCTCTAGTTGCATATATCATTCGCAATGAGGTAGTATTGGCCTCAGAAAAATGGCTAGTCCAAGATTTGAAGTGCCTGTTGGATTGATTGATGGCGTGAATAAGGTTTTCGTCTTATCTATGCCATATGGGCCTGGTGCGACAGCGCTGTTTCGTAACGGTATTCTGCAGGAGCGTAGCCTTGATGACGGATGGGTTGAGACAAATCCTGATACTGGCGTCATAACTCTCAAGGAAGCTCCGCTCGCAATAGGTCAGCCTGATGTTATTCAGGTGTTTTTCCTTGATCGTCAGCCGTCATTGCCTGAGGCCAGCTGTGTTAACTTGCGTGGAGTGATCAGGATGGGTAATCGCAGCATCAAAGGGATGCTAACTGCTACAACACCAATTCGTGGATATATCCGATGTTGAACAACGCAAATACTTGCGCGAAAGATGAATCGTAATGTCTGGTGGAGGATTCGGCGGAGGGCCTTTTGGTGGTGGCGGTTTCGGCGAGTGGCCATGGTCATTGGCGACGATTGTCGAGGGTATTCCTGCGGTCTATCGCGAGCAAGATGAGCTGGCTGGCAATGGTTTGCTGCGCGCTCTACTGGAGGGATTGACTCCATCGATGGATGGGCTTAGGCGTGATATTCGCGATTACGATCAGCTAAGAGACCCGCTAGTTGCACCTATTGATACCGGTTTCGATGTGACAGTGGCAATTATTCGAGTAGACAATCAAGGCGACGGTACGTCATTGGTTTTTATTAGCTCAGACGCTAGCGGCACATCTTATCAGGGTATCAGGCCCGGTATGGTGTTGATTGATAACATCGGCAATCGCTTCACAATTGAAAGCGTACATAGCTCAGCGCTACCTGCAGATGTAGATAATCCTCCTGTAGATCCTCTGACAATGTCGCCTACAGGTCGACATGTTGCGGTTAGTAACATCGGCCAAGCCAGTACTGAATTGATTCCATTCACATCAAGCACGGTCGTGCTCAATGAGCGGCCATCGGCGATTGGCGCGACAGGTAGTATTACGGCAGTCGCCAAGGCGTTGTTCATAGACGGCGAGACGCTAACGCTGCAAGACGGTATAAATTCATCAGTTGTTTTTGAGTTCGATACGGCATCGAACGGCGTTACGCCTGGCCGAGTAGAGATTGACATAGGCTTGGCGACTTCAGCCATTGATGTTGCCACATCGATGGTCGATGCAATCAACACAGCAAGCAATTTGAATCTGTTGGCCACGAATGCAGCCGGCACCACGGCGATCGTCACGCTGGTCAACGTCGGCGCAGGTGGAGCTGGTAACTCTCCGGCAGTCACATGGAGCGACACGGTCGCCGATGCTGGTTTTTTAATTACTCAGCCAGTCGGCGGGGCAGCAGGCGCGTTTGTCCTAGATCCAATTGGCATGGTTGATGGTGTATCGCTCTCGCCATATACGTTCAATACATCAGGCGTGATTGCCCTAGGTCCAGCAATTGCGCCTAATCGAATTGATTTGACATGGCTAGAAGGCGGCCTGCTTAAGAGTGGTTTTTTTACGGCCGAAGGAGTGCCAGGTGGAGACTTAGCCGATGCCAGCATCGTGCGTCACGAAACGACTGCGCCGGATTTGGCAGCTGGCCAATTTGTCCTGTACAACGACAGCGGCAGTCCCATTGATGCGGCATCAATACAAGTCAACTACTCATTGACTCCTGCGACTTTACCAACCGACGCTAAGATTTATGCTCAGAACATTCTGGCATTTCTAGCGAGCGACTACGGCATCAAGCTAGATCGCAACGATCCCGAATTCCTACAACGCTCCTACGTTAACAATGCCTTTAAGATATGGGACATTAAGGGCACAGCGCCAGGCTACAGCGTGCTCGGTCAATATGCCGGCTATTTTGTCAACGCTAAGCCGCTATACTCAATCAACTCATCAGTAGCAGCTGGCCTGCCATCAGCATTCGTTTTCGAGCTTCCAGAAGGAAACCCTGCAGTTGGGTCCATTCAAGCCGTACCATTTATCGATATCGTAGATGGCGAAACATTTACGTTGGACGATGGCATCAATGCGCCCGTTGCCTTTGAGTTCGATACCTTATTTAACGGCGTCACGCCTGGCAGGCTAGCCGTTGACATTAGCAGTGCAATCTCTTCGATTGATGTTGCGAGCGCCATCGTTGCAGCGATCAATCTTGCAATTAACCTGAATCTGAATGCATCCAATGGGAGCGGCAGCTCGTCGGTTATTACGATTGTAAATGCAGAAAACGGAACATCAGGCAACGTCTCGACGTGGTCGTCTACCGTAGCGGTCATAGGCTTTGTTATTACACAGCCGACCGGAGGCATCGACAGTGATTTATTCACGACGATTAATCCAGGCCGAGCAGTTTTTGACGACTTAGCACTGGATGCGCTGCCGCTGGATTTGCTTTGTTCGTCGAGTGAATATCCCAAAATCGAACAGGACGCTACCGCGTTGTCTGTTGTATTGATTCGCAATGAAGGCAGCAACAAGCGTTCACTCGTAACAATGACAACCGCCACAGCCTATGCGTCATTCGCAACAGATGGCGTATTTCATGATTTAAATGGCGCAGCTTTTGACATTGAGAATTTTACGCGTATCAACGCGACGACGTACACCTTCGAGGTTGTCAACTTCCTGCTGCCGGTCATTGGCGCGGGGTATATCAGTTGGAATGTCTTTGCGTTCTCGGCAATTCCAGCATCTGGCATTTTGACGTTTAGCAGTAATCCGATTAATACAGAATCGGTAACATTTGGTACTCTCACCTATACATTTCAGACAGTCCTGACGAATGTAGCTGGCAATGTGTTGATTGGGGCCAATGCGGGGGAGTCGTTGGCGAATCTGCTCGCAGCCGTGATGCTGGGGGCGGGGGCGGGGGCGGTGTATGCCGCTGCAACATTGGTTCATCCGTCGGTCTCGGTGTCATTGCTGAGTGGGCTGACGATGTCTGTTGTTGCTTTAATTGCTGGCCCTGCCGGTAATTCGATTGCGATCGCGACGACAGTGACGGGCAGTAGCATTACGGCAGCGACGCTGCTTGGGGGGTCGCTGCTTAATCAATTTAGCATTGCGGGCGTTGGAGTAGATGTTATTGATCTGGGGTTTGAGACGGTTGGCTATACTGGTCGCCGCTACCGGATTATCAAGCAGTTCATTAATCCTCCCCTGGCAGGTATCGGCAATTGGGCTTTTATTGATAGCACTGGAACTATTTCATATATTGAAAAATTTATTGAAAGTCCAACTGCTGGTACATATTGGTTTGAAATCATCAGCGCATCAGCGCCAGCAGCCGGGTTTGCTAATATTTTTTATCGATGCGAAATTGTTACGGCATGTGACTTTTGTCGAGCCAGTTCGATCTTGGTCAAGATAAGTCCAGGCGAGATTGTCAACTATCCCGAGGCCCTTCAAGGTGATGCGCTGAGTCGACTTATTTTGCGTTTATCGCAGATGATCCCAGGGCATGTGCGGATATCCGCATTCATCTTCGATCCGGGACCGTCAGTCGCAGCATGGGGTAGTCTCGTTGCGTCATCTTCGATCACCGAACACTGGAGTGATGATGGCATCTATACAGCAATATATGATGAGGATGAGTTCCCGGCTGACGTTATCCCCGCCGATTCGGCACCGATCATCGCATCATCAGAGGTGACGATCACCAATCAGAATGTTCTCGAAGAGTACTTGGCCGGTCCAAATCCATTAACTACAGGAAGCTGGACAGCCACAGGCCAATGGCAGACGACAGAATATCGTTCTTCCACGGATTATACCTCATTCAGCTTCGGCGCAGATGATGTAGGCCGATTAGGCGATCCTGGTGCTGTTGCGCCAAATTATGACAACGGTGCAATATCAACAGGGACGCTCGTATCGCCTACGGTAAGCGTTGGAACCGTATCTACTGTGAATTTGAAATTTCGCCATTTTGGTCAAATGCGCGCAGGTGGCGTCGATGATATTGTCAGCGTTTTAGTAGTTGATGAAACTGGTCCTTCAACAGTGCAGACAGTTACGAAGGCGGACCTCGGCCTCCTGGGTTCTGGGACAAACGGAGGGTTCACTAGCTTTAGTGTTGATATCGGTCCCGCCGTGATAGGAAATGGTAATTTTCACTTAGAATTTGTCTTTAACTCGGGTACAACAACGGCTGGTCAGACTGGCGAAGGTTGGTACGTCGATGATATCGAAATTCAGGTTATTCCGTAGGAGCATGTAAATGGCGCAGATCGTATCAGCAGTTGTGTCCGATGTCTGGCGTGCAAAATTAGCGCAAATGTATGCAGGCGGTGCAGCATTTTCGTTGCCGCTGTCTTTCGTAATAGGTGAAGGCGGATGGACAAATCCAGGTGGCGGCAAGGAACCTATACCTCCAAGTATTACGTTAACCAATGTGACGGCATCGGGTTATCCGGCAGGCAGTCAGTATGTTTTTTCAAAAAATCTAACAATGGGTGATTTGACTTTTACAGCGCCAAAGCGGTTGGAGATCAATTGCTCCGTGGCTGCATCCGAATCAAATGATGATGGATCTGGTAGCCCGCCTGAGTTTTTTGAGTTAGCTATTTTCGATGGCCTGGCAGGCGCAGGTACTTTGCTGGTTTACTCTACGTTTCCTATTGAAATAAAAACGTCCAGTAAGATTTTGCAACATGTCATTTTTGTCGACTTCTAGGAAATCATGCCGCCTATTACGTTAAATAGTATTTCCAACACCAGCGTTAAAGTTAGGTGGCAAGAGCCTTATGCGTCTTCCGGGTTAAATCGCAAGATGGCTACGGTTGTCCCATCCGGTGTATATCGAGGACTGCAATTGGGTGTCAGTGCAACTGCCTTGTCGGTTGATCTATTGGCTGATGCAGTTGTAGGCGATCATGTCGCAATACACGAGAATAGCCTAGGGTACTCGACGACCTACGCCGACAATACGTCAGGTCGAATAACGCTGCCCTTGATCGGCTTCACGGCGAATGATGTTGTTGTGATTTGCCTGCATGTTGCATATGCATCCGGAGCTACAACAACGGCATCCTTCCGAGGTTACGAACAAGGCGAATACAGCGGATTACCTGATGCCACCAAACAGGACTTGGTAGTTCTGGGTACAGTGCTGCGGCCATCATCTGGAATCATTCCGGTAGGTAATATTACACATGACCAGCGAAGGCTGCCGTTTCTGCAACGCACCAGCGAGGCTACGCCCTGGAATCCTTTGATTCGCAATGGCGGATTTGAACTTAGCCAGACAAACGCCACCGGTCGTCATGCGTCGCCATTTTGGATAGCCGAAACAGACACTGCGAATTTTGCAATGCGAGCCGTGGTAACCGATGCGCATACGGGTGTTAAGAGTATGGAACTGACTGGAAGTCTGGGTGGGGCTGTTGTCGCTACGGCTGCTCAGGATTTTTGGATGCCGGTGACTCCGGGTCGATATGTAATGGGTCGCCTGTTTAAGAAGGTCATTCAGGCTCCGTCGGTGCTGCCTGCTGCGACGGGTCGAATGCGTTTTGTCTTTGGAGATCTGGATGGACTGAATGACGTGCAAGAAGATTTGCTTTTTGACGTGACGTCAACAGATTCTGACTTCATTGAAGTTACGGGTATTGTAATGGTCCCATCAACAGCACGGACGCTTAAACATGTCCAATGTATAGTGGATGCGACATATGCTAGCGCCGGAGCATGCATTAGGCTTGACGATATTCAGGCTTGGGCACAAGTTGATGCGGCTAATTGGCTCGATGGTCAGGCTGCGCGGGCATCGGAAATGGCAGCTGGGAATCTTTTTTTAGGCGCAGCAAATAGTTTTGCTAATAACAGCGCTAAGATATCGTACGATGGTTCGGCGCTTATTATTGAGCGACGAGATGAGGATCTGACGCAGTTGCCGCCAGCGCTTTCGATTGCTGCCAGATCTGGAGGCGGCATTGAGTACACGATGGTACTGCAGAGTATTTTGGCAAGTGGCCAAGGCTATCGAAAATATATCTCGGCGTCGGGGAGTATGCTTGACGTTGTTAATGCATCCTATGACAACTCAACCAATTTATGGTCCAAGGACATAAATGGCGTAACGGCACTGCGGCATGAGGTGAGTACTTTAGGTGTTACGAGCGCTTCAAGGTCTGCTGATGCGCCATGGATTGATGGTGCTTGGAATAGTCACCTTGTCGGATCTAGTCCTGAGACGACAACCTTGGCGAATCAAAGGTTTGCGCCACTCCTCATGTTGCGCGATTCAGCAGGTAATCAGCGTGTTGCTATAGACCATCTAGGGCTAAGAGCTGGTCGCGTGCTTGAGTTGCATCAGCCATGGATTGAGCCATTCCTGGCAGCATGGGGAAGCCCAGTAGTCGGAACAGGAAGCAATTCCGTTGTCACCTCAAACACAGACATTAAAGGTCCTGCGCGTAGATTGTTTGTCAATGCAAACGCAGACAAGGCGACGAGTTTCGGATATCGCGTATTCGATGGATCGAATTGGTCAACACAGGAGCTTGTGTTGGAATTTGAACTTTCATGCGTAGACTTGGCCGGTTTACCTTTTCTGGTGTTTCAAGGTGGTTTTTTGCATGATGAAAGCAGCGATATTTCAACGGAAGACTTCATCAAGATTTCAAAAACGTCAGCCAGCGCCAACTGGTTCTTTCTGACGAGAGGCAGCACGGCTGGAGCCGGTCCACTCACCGATACAGGCATTGCCGCAGGCGGATTACAGCGTTTTAGAATTGAAGCATATGGCAGCTCAACTCCAGGAGGAAAGCGAGCTTTATGCTATATCAATGGGGTGTTAGTAGCAGAACTTGCAGCCTTCCTGCCTGATTCACTGCCGATGGCAGTCTCGTTCTATATGAAGGCCACTGGCGTTGTGACAAACAAGGAGGTGATTGTTTCACCTGTGCGTTTATCTGTAACCAGATACCTTGCAGATGACGCACTTTAAGCACTAAGAGGAGACTTGCTATGCCACCAGTAACACTTGCAGCTGTTGTCGATTTAACCAAAATCAAAATGAAATGGCATGAGCAGTACGTCTCAGAGGGCCTGAATCGTAAGGTTATTCCAGGATCTCCGAAGGGTATCTATAGTGGCCTAAGATTGGTCCAAAATATTAGCGCGCCTAGACAAGTTGAGATTTCCGCTGGTGCTGATTCGGCGCATGCGGCCGTGCATCAGAGTTCCGTAGGGTACTCAACTACGTATTACGACAATGCTGGCACGTCGATTATTCTAGACCTAAGTGCTGCAGGCTTAACGAGTCAGACGGTTGTGATTACGTTGTCGATTGTTTATATAATTGGCGGCGATACAACGGCTAATTGGATTGCTTATACGTTAGCTGACTGGAATGCATTAACAGATGCACAGCGTGGCGAGCGTATCGTGCTTGGCACGGTTAACGTGCCAGCAGTGGCAACGAATATTACAACAGTGATGATCTTAGCAGATCGTCGTACGCTAGCCTGGGAGAATGCTGCATCTGGCGCAGCGCCATGGGCTGCATTGCTTAAAAATGGCGGATTTGAATATGCGCTCGATAACGGTACATATCGGAATGCTGTGCCTTATTGGGTGGCCACCCAGCATGCGAATGGTGAATGGAAGGTGCAGAGCGTAGACGCTAAAACAGGCACCAGGGCGTTGTCTTTTGATCAGCTAAGCGCTGGTGCGACGAATGCAGTTATCGAGCAGGCCGTTGGCGTCCCCGCAGCGCCTGGTCAGTTGATCAGATATCAGATTAATATTAAAAATTTAAAGGTGTCTTCGGGTGGCACATTGTTGGCCGTTTTTGATTTTGCTGACAATGCTTATACAGGTTCAGTATCGGTATCGGTGCCAATCGCGATGACCGTTGTTGACGCATCTTATCGCGTAATTGATGGCATGATTATAGTGCCTGCAAACGCTGCGCATCTGTATGCTTTGCGCATAGAGAATACGCTAACTCAGGGGAGCACTGGGATAGCTTTTCGGATTGATGACGTGCAGGCATGGCTAGAGGTGGGTGCCATCCGTGGCGCGCCTGGTGCGGGTGATCGAGTTAGGCAAATGGTAAATACGCAGGGCTTAACAATAGAGAACGGTGCGAATCCTACGGCAGGATATTTTGATTCAGCTGCTGTGCTTAGTATGCCTGTAGCTGATCAGGTTAAGCTGGAACGCAGGGATCAGAACGTGACCACGGCTAATCCTATCAAGTTAGATCTTGGCACGGTTCAACTAGATCAGATTGGCGCTGGATTGCTGAATACGGAAGCCAGGGCTCTTTTGGCAAGATTTATAGTGCCTGTGGCCGTTGGCGCAGGCGTAAATTTCACACTGCTTTGGGAATCTGTGCCATCCGGCTTAAAAGGCTTACGTATTTACGCTGGTGATTTATTTGCGGGTGCGATTGCAGAACCAGGATTTTTATTAACTGTAAATGCGAGATTTACGGGAACGACATGGGTTCGTGACGTAAATGGCAATGGGTCCTCGGCTATGTATCTTGATGCTGACCAGGGCAGGACCGGCGTAATCACCTCTGATGTGACGCCATGCCTGACGACGTTCGTTAGACAATCGACATTGGCTAACACATGGAACTCCAACGAGTGGCAGGAATCTGTTGCGCTAAGCGGATGGAATGATGTCGCTGGCGGTGGATATCTGCAGACAAGCACGCTTGGATTAAATGGTGCTGCGCTTGACGCGACCAAACCAATGGTTATCGCAAACCATAATCCATTGCAGCGCGGCGCAATCATGCGTGTTGGCATAACCGATCCGGACTCGTACGGAACGGGCATGATCGATCCACACGGGTCCTACGTTTACGATAGGCAATATTTCGAGGAAGATTTTAATCAAAACGGATTAGGATCTCAGATTATAAGCCAGAATCTTGCTGGAGCAGGAACAGTAGTAACCAATGGCAATGGCGTAGCATTGATCACTACTGGTGGCACCATTAGCGATGTTACACTTATCAAATTCAATTCCACGGCAGGCGTATGGTCGTCAAACATTGGGAGTAGCAACCTGGGATTCAGAGCTAGAGTGAGAGCATCAGACATCACTGGGTCGACTCAACGAATGGGCATGTTTGCGCCTCTCGCGGGAGATCCGGATCTTGATGTTTCCATGGCGGCGGCATTTAAGATTGTAGATGGTGTGGTCTCAGTGGTTCACAATGGAGGCACAGTTGTTGCCACAGGAATAACTGTGAATACGACCGCATCAAGATGGTATAGCCTTAACTTCGATCCAATAAGTGGATTGCTGCAGTGGCATATTTCCTCGCCAGGAGGCAGTCTTCAAGATGGGTACGCAACCGATGCAGGCGCAGCTTACGGAGAGATAGCATCAACTGCTGATGCTGGCGGCTTTCCTACGACTCCATTTTTTGCAGTAAAATCTACTACTTTTGGAACTGCAGGTGGAGAGATTGATTATATTTCAGCATGGGGATCTCGCTCAGCTTAATAGTGAACCAGATACGAATACTAAGGGGTGGCAAATATGCCCATGGATCTAATTGCGTTACCGACCAGCAGTCTCAATACGAAATGGAAAGAGCCTTACGGCTCGGCGAGCTTGAATGCTAAGTTCGTTGGCATTATTGCGGCTGGAATCTATCGAGGGTTAAAGCTAGTCGCCGATCCAGGAATGGGCAATCTAACGGTTAGAGTGCAGGCCGATTCAGATCATGGCGATCATGTTGCTGTCTATGAAAATTCCTCGGGGTTTGCAGTTACGTATCGCGATGCCACATCAGGCAGCCTTACTTTGTCGCTGGCAGCCTATGCCAGTGTCACAGTCGTCATTGGCATATATATTAATTATGCGCCAGGGACGGCAACCTCCGGCGTTTATCGCATTTACACTGAAGCTGAATTCACTGCGCTGACAGCAACCGTCAGCGATCATTTGGTTGTACTCGGCACGGTGGCCGTGCCAGCATCGGGAGCCATTGTAGTCGCCAATATTGACTTGCGCCGCCGTACGTTAGCATCAGACAACATTTCAATTGGCACCATGCTAAAGGCACCTTTGGTGAGAAATGCAGACTTTGAGCTAGGCGAGACTAATGCAACTCAAGTTCGCTCTAGCTTCTTCTGGGAAAAAACGATTACAGCAGGTTCGGGCAGCTGGAAGATAGATGCGGCGACGGTTGATACGGGTATGAAATCAATCCAGCTGAACGTGGCGGCTGGGCCGTTGACAGGCGAGCTGGGTCAGCAGATAGGCGTTCAGGTTACGGAAGGGCAACTATGCGCTGTCGCCGTAAGATTTAAACAGCTCAAGACGATTGCCTCAGGTTCGCTTACTTTTTTCATGGCGTGGGCTGATGTCAACGATGCATTACTGACAACGACAACGCTTTCATTGGATGGAGGAGCTGTGGACATTGCATTCCGCAGCGTCGCCTCGATTGTTGCGGTGCCTGCTGGCGCAGCAACGCTACGCGCAGTTGGAATTCGGGCTACTTTATTGAATCCAATTTCAGTAGGCGTGGTTGGTTACATTGATAGTATTGATGCAGATCTGGAGCCGGCCGATGTTCAACATCCCTATCCATTCGATCAGGCTTTTCGGCGCGCACATGCCG
>Ga0181338_1000126_pt1 | contig 16579 bp, 32 predicted proteins | sample Sp13VDMM110SD_FD_122168 | JGI IMG/M metagenome (GOLD analysis project Ga0181338, IMG submission 122168) | Freshwater viral communities from Lake Michigan, USA - Sp13.VD.MM110.S.D | ecosystem: Environmental > Aquatic > Freshwater > Lake | place: USA: Michigan | collected 2013-04-23
AGCGAGACGCAGAATAAGGCAGGAATGTGTTCGGAAGATGAACGGGCGTTCATATTGCATACACGGATATATTCGACGTGTAGCATAAACGCAGGAGCTACTAGGGGCGGCGTACAATCGTCACTGCGTTTCCGCCGTGCAATGCCTATAGCCGCCCCGTTCGCTATGTCAGCTTTGCCGGTCACTCATCCTGTGAATGGGGCAACTGCGCTGCCAGTTACGCTATCGGCTGACAATTCTGTATAGACTAGTTAGAGGGAGGGGTCAAGTCTCTCTCATCTTTTCTTTTAGAATTTCTTTAGCAAAAGTTTTCTCAATAGGTGTTTCATAAATGCAAAGATAAATGTTCATGGCCGGATGCGATTGCGACAATCCATCATGAATAGCCGGAAGATTATTCGCGCGAAGCAAACGGTTAAGCTCCCTCACAGCCTCAATCTTTTCGTTTTCCGTCTCAAAGAAAAGCGAACAACGTGGCGCGTTTTGTTTCATTTCTCGTCTCCCTGTTCGATAACCCACAATACAAAAACACCTCCCTAGCTGTCAACTAGGAAGGCGCATTATTTACAAATAAATTCGCGGTTCAAATCGACCAGCGGTTACCGTAAGCGAAGCAAACGGAACCCCGTAAACGCCGCTAGGATGCTTATATTTCCACACTCGCAACTCAATGCGCTTAAGCTCAATCGCCCGAATAATCCAAGCTATAGCTTTTGAAGGAAGCATTAAACCAACGCCTTTTTATATTCCCGTTCCTTACCAGCCCTAGCTGCTTCGGCCTCTTCTTTTGTCCGATACCCGCGAATAAATTTTGGCGTACCGTTTTTACTCACGCGGCGAAGGTTCCAGCGGCTAGAACCGGGGCTTTGATATATTTCGTATGTCACGCCTTTATTCATATCAATTCCACAGCGTTAAAATCTACGGGGTAGCTGGAATGATTTTCCGGGTTCCATCCAGTCAAATCAAAAGCACGCCGCCACATATTTTCCAACGGCATAATACCGGGCTTAGGCACCGTCACCCCTAACGGTAACAGCGACACTGACCGCGCGAGGTTTGCTTTATGTTCGGCCCAGGTTTTCATTCGCTATCCTTACACCTACGAATTATCGCGTCGAAAACTAAAAGTACGATACATATAGTTTGCGAAATATCAATGTCTGTCACAATCTAAACCTCTCCCTCTCATTATGTTCCGTATTATGCACGTCCCTCAAGTGCCTCTTAATCCCGCGTTCAGTCGCAAACTTTGGGGCATCTTCCTCATACCCCAAAGCCGCCACACACCGTTTGCAGACAATATAAAATCGCTCAAACTTTCGTTGCATGAATTCAGATTGATGCGTCATTGGGAATTCCGATAACAACGCGGCATCCGTTAGCAAGGGATACTCCCCACGACGCGCGAACATCACTCATAAGCCCCTCAACTTGTCTGTAATAATCTTCCGTATGGACGCGTTCAAAATCTCTTTCCACGCTTTGAATAACAACCCCATTAGCCCCGTGCAGCGAGGCGACTATCCGGCGTGTCATTAGACGGTTCCCATGGGTTCAAAGTTAGCGAGAAAATAAGCGCGAGCAACAAGCCACTGATCTTTGTGGTTGGCCGGATTGCGCGCAATCATATCGCCCGCTTTTGGGCTTCCCGCCTTAGCATCTTCCGAACTAACACTAACATCATCCAGTCGCTCGCCCATAATATACGGGCGCATTTCTGCGATTTGGGTTCTACGATATTGGCTAAACATTATGCAGGTTCCTTATCCATCTACAGGCTTGAAATCGCCTTCAATCGTTGTACCAGATTTTCCTCGTTCCACAAGAATTATTTTCGATTTTCCGACCATATAAATCAGATCGTCCAGCCGCCACAAAATCGCGCATCCCAAAATAAAAAATATGAGTGCGATTGTGTGAAATTCTCGGCTCACTTTTTATACTTCTTATACAGGTAATATCCAGCGCCAGCGAGAGCGGCGATGATTAGCAGGATGCCAGCGGGTTTTAGAGCGCCACCGGAACCCGAACTGGACCCTCCGAAAGTGAAGCTAGGAAGGTTCAATCCAACGCCTCCAATACTGGCGAAGGGTGACCAGCCAAGGCTAGGCGTCGCGATGTCTGCGCCGTCAACGTCTGTATTTTCGCCCGGCCAAACTTGCGGTCCATCGTCGCTTTTAGCGACGTTACCATTATTGTCGTCGTTAGCAGTTCCTCCACCGCCACCACTACCGGGATTATCTGGCGTATTTACGTCGTTTATAGTGTCCATTTCGCTAAAAGGCATTAGCCAGTTCTCCGAATATTGCGCGTAATAAAATCAACATCGCCGTTAAGTTTGAACTTCGGCACCGGACTAGCGTACTCTACAACTTCGCCCTTAGCAACGCGCTCAATTTCGGATGCTGTAAGCTTTACGCCCTTTGAAGCCTTCTTAACTTCCTCGCCGTCTTTGAATATAGCGTAAAGTTTTTTTCCAGCTATACAGACGGTATCCCCTTCCGCTTCAATATCCCAAGCGCCAAGCTCTTTGGGATGAATATTGATTGTGTCAGACGGCGCTAAATCCTCACAGATAATACTATCAGTATCACAATATATAGGGCGACGGGCAGCCCGAATACCGCGAAGTAAGTCAGCGCGGGCCGCGCTTGTAATGCTCGCCGCCGTGGCGACGTTAAAGAAGGATGAGCCCCGAAGTTTTTGCGGCTGTGCATATATGTGCTTTCCGTCTCGCGTTGTGTGTAAATACCAACCGTGGGGACTATGGGAACCGCTATCACAAGCAACGCACGGTTCCCGGTTTTCGTGCTTTCTTATCCTATCGTGACACGGCTCACAAAATACAGGTGTCGGAATAGTATCGGGGTCGAACACCCAATTTTCATATTTGCGCGGGTCTTGAGCAAACTTACCATACGGCGAATTTAGATTGAGCTTTTCAAGAATAACGCCCGCCGCATCTTCAAGCGTTCTGCACTCGTCTCGTTTTGTGTATCCATCGTCAACGAACGGCGCAAAATCCGCTTCCGTCTCAAAGTATATAGAGTAATAGGTGTGCAGAATTTTAAGTGTACCAGTTTCTAAACCGGCGCGTATTTCGTGAATACAAGCAAAGAAATCATAAGTACCGATAGGGAAATCTAGCCCCTTATCCTCCTTACGTATCGGCAATGCGCCAAGCGACCACGCGCGTATTTTAGCAAAGTGCGTTCGCGCTGTAATTTTAGGTTCGTATTTCGGCGTGTCACTTATCGGGTGTTTGTAGCGTTTCATTACGTTGGGGTACGAACTATTAATGTCGTACACCTTGAAGCTACCTGTAAGAATACCAGTCGCGAAACACTGATTACGCCCACCGAAATAGAAGGGTCTAAGCTCGGTGTCCAAGTGCTCCGGAAGTGTTTCAAAACCCTGATAAGAGCGGAGCTTATTCAACGATGCGGACGCCATAGTCAGGCGGTCCCCAAATCGTTCGTACCAGCGAATAACTAGCTCCCCTAGGGAGGTACAGTCGCGCTTTTGGTAGTGCAGTATTTCGACTTTGAAAAACTCTCTAACCGGCATTTCCTTACGAGTTGCCAGACAAGTAACGGGCCAGGTTTGCATTTTGTCATAGTCAAATTTTATTTTATCGTATGCCGCAAGCGGTATCGGCATCATAGCATAGCTATCGCGAAACTCTTGACCGCCCGCCATGACGCGCACAAGTCGCCCGTTTATTATGAACGGCTTGTGTCCCGCGTCGAAATACTCAGTTATAAAATAGGCGTCAAAGTTGCCAAAATTGTGCGCCAATATAAGCAACTCTTCTTCGGCATAATTTGCCGCTAGAAAATCGAAGAATTGCTTACAGCAATCATCGCCCCAAAAATCATAATATTCGCCGGTGTCGGGAAAATGGAGAGCACACGTAAACGGTTTGACGATTAGGTTATGGTCGAAAGGGTCCGTTTCCGTGTCCCATATGGCGACGCGTTTCTTGACTGGTCTATAGACGTAAGGAACCGGCTCTATTGGTATAGTAAGCGGAACCCGACGCGGTGCAGCGCGGCGGATAATTTGCATTACTTGGGCTTCCTTTTCTCATATGACGCCGCCGCTCTAGCGCGAGCTTTGGCTTTATACTCTTCATAACCCTTAGGGTCAGCGGCGCGTTTCTCGCGTTGCGCTTGGGCTTTCGCGGCCATTCTGGCGCGAATACGCTTCGCCCTGTTTTCATCCATTTCGTTTAGTTTATCGGCTAGTGATCGGCGCTGATATGATCGTCCTTCACCTCTGGCGCGAGCGGCTTTCTTTTCTTTGTCGCGAACAGTACGCCCACGAATATTATAACTAATGTCATTAGGGTGCAGACGGAATATTGAAAGATTATCAAATTCATCCTGCAAATCCTCCGCTTTTAGCGAACCGTTCGGGGCAAATATAGATTTATAGTGTTTCAAATATTCTAGCAAGTCCGCGCTATCGCGAAACGCCCGATAACTTTCAGCGCCGAAGAATTTAAACGCGAATTGTTCGTGCGGCATTTTAAAAGTATCAATGCCGGTTTCCAACTGCTCAACTAGAGCATACATATCCATTACAGTATGGGGGAGAATAACCTCTTCCATAAACCCGCCTTTAACGGGTTTTATACCTGTAACAATACCGCTTGTGAGACGCTTTTTAAATTCAGTATTACGCGGTCCAATAATTCGATTATTTGCCACTTGATACCCGCGCTCTTTCGCGGCTTGAAGCGTCTTTTTATCGACCCTAACGCCAATGTAATCTAACGCGGTGACGTGCTGGAATTGTCTAACCTTAGCCAACACTCCCCGGCTAACGTATTTGCCACTATGCAACTTAACTTGCTTAGATAAAATACCGGCTTTCTTAAGTAGTTTTGCGGCTTCTATTACGGATTTATCCCGTTGCGAGGCGCTAATTCTTGCTTTATGCTTCGCCATACTTGCCCCATTCTGTGCAGGTTAAGGGGTAAGGGGAACGCGCAAGCGTTCCGGCGCGGGGGCAAAAACCCTCGCGCCAACCTGACAAGATTTGAAAATTATTTGGCATTTGAACCCCGCTCGACCCGTCAAGCGTACTGTAAAGCTTCATCTTTTGCAAGCCCAGTTCCAGCTTGGCTGTACTTTCTTTTCACGAATATAAGGGCTTATAATGGCCGACCCTATTACAATTAACGCCCTACAGCAGACGGGCCGACTTACAGAACTAGACCCCAAAACCGGCAAAGTATTCAGCAGTCTTAACCTAGATTTTGACGCCGCCGCGAATTATGTAATTGACTTTTCTACTCAATCACAAGGTCAAGTATTTGGCGCTTGTAAGTGTATGTTCCTCGACAATAGCTCTAACCCAAACACGGTTGAGGTTTTGGTACAAGGAACGGACCAATTCTTTATTGTTCCGGCAAATTCGGTAGGATTTTACCAAATCGACGCTACACCCGCGTCGCGTATTTCAATTATTACAGATGGCGGCGCTACGGATAAAGCTACGGCTACGTTTTATAACTGGGAACGTGCCCCTGTAGTTTGGTATAGCTTTGGCCCATTTAACTCCAACATTCCCGTAATGACTTACGGCGCTATGGCGGAAGGTTCCGACGTAGCAACCGACCCGTATAACAAGCCACTGTTTATTGGTGGCATCGACCGGGCAACTGGCGAATTCAGGGGCGTCGCAGTTGACGCAGACGGAAGGCTAGATTTTTCGTCGTCTATTACTATTGGCGCTGTCACTATCGCTAATGGCGCGGACGTTACGCAGGGAGCAATTGCGGACGCGGCTAATATTGACCCCGCGACTTCGGGAACTATTGTCGCGTTTACTAAGGGTATTCTTAACAGAATAATTGCGCTTCTAGCAAAAGTTGGCGGTGGCTCTACTGGTACGGTCACTAGCGTCGCTTCGGCGATTACGGACACAACTATTTTGGCGGCCAACGCCAATAGAAAAGGCGCGACGATTTACAATAATAGCACTTCTATTTTGTATATCGCATTAGCCAACGTTGACGCTACTTTGTCGTGGTCTGTTATTCTTTTCCCCGGCGGAATTCTGTCGGTTTCTAATAACGATTATACTGGCGCTATTAAAGGTGTTTGGGCGACCGTTGACGGCACAGCCCAAGTTACGGAGTTTACATAATGGTCGACGTTACTAATCCGCCCGGCGCGGTTTTTACTGCCACAAATATTACAAACGCTAATGGGGGAGACGTTCAAGAATTTATTGACGCCCCCTATATTGATATTGACGCGGCTAACGGTTTTCCTATTCGTCAGGCAGATGGAACAGTCGTTCAAAAGTTTGACACTCGCGACGCCTACGCGAGCGTAGGAACAGCGACCCTTGGCGCGCCCCGTATTTTCTACGGTACTAATGCGCCTAGCGGCGATGATAGCGCGATCTGTGTCGGTCGTGGTTTAGTCGGCGCTCTTTTGTTCTCTCACGCGTTTAGAGATGAAAGCACGTTCCTTTCTACAGGGGATAGCGCCTATACCGCTTTTGACGCACGACACACTTACCTTAGTAATGGTGGTTTAAAATATAATCACGGTTACGGCGGTCAAGCATCGCACGAAATGGCCGCCGCGAACGGTATGGATTTGTTTGCGGGTTTCGTAACCAATATGCGCGTTAGCGCGGGTACAGTTGATCGCCTTTTTCATTTCCACGTTCAAGGCGTAACTATTAGCGGAACGGGCGCGGTTACTCAACACGTCGGTTTCTATTGTGGCCCTCTATCGGGCGGCGCTGGCGTCAACTTCGGTATTTATGTTGAAAATAATCCCTGTTTCTTTGGTGATTACGTTCAACTTAACGGTGACGACGTTATAGGTTTCCGCCAAGTAAAGGGCGGGAGCGGTAACTTTAACGGCGGTCTTACCGAATTTGTCGCGTCTGGCGGCATCGTTATTTCCGGCAATGGGGGCGGTTCCGATTATGCGGTTATTCGTTCTTATTTGAACGCTGGCGGCGCAACTAAGGGCCTCGCTCTAAACCCGACTGGTGGCCAAGTTATTATCGGCTCGCCGACCCCCATTAACGGTGGCGCTCTTGAAGTTGTAGGCGACATTAAGGCTTCAACTAAAATCGCAGCAGTACAGGGCCTAGGTGTTGGCAATAGCGCCAACGCTACCACTCCCGGAACGGTAACTAAAAAGATTGAAATTTTCGACGTTGCCGGGGCCTCACTTGGCTTTATTGCCGTGTATGATGCGATTACCTAATAAAGAAAGAACCTGCACAAATGAACGCTATGGAACAAATGGCTCTTTCGGTATTGACTAAGTTAATACCGAAGGAAGTCTTAGAGAGATTTACTAGAGAAAACGTTGACGCGGTTGTAAATTCCGCGCGCGACTTCAAGTTAACGCTAGAACAAAATCTGCAATCAATAGCCGATGAACAGGCGGCTCAACGGGCTATGTTAGAGGAATTGCTGCAAAATGACGGACGTAACAGTAAACGTCAGCCCGGAAGGCGAACCCCTGTCGTCGGCGCTGATACCGGAAATGACGACGGAAAATGATGTAGCTATAGCAGCTATTCAGGCGCAAACGGCTATTGAGATTAACAACGCGAACAATGAAACGGCGGTAGAACTCGCCGAAATTCACGCGGAAACTACTGAAACCCTGCACAACGAAAGTAACGAACAATGGCACTTGAACTCTTTGGAGGACAGAATTCGGGAATTGGAGGCGGAGAACCTTCTATTGAAGGCGACACCCCCTCCTTCCTTCTCCCCGGAAGCGGAAACGACGGAAGCGCTGGAAACGATGGCGGAGGAACTACAGGCGACGGATTTGACGCCAGTATCCATGTCGGAAGAGACAAGCTCAATTCAGACGGAAGTTTCAGAAAGAAGCGAGGACGCAAAGCCGGAAGCGGAGGTAATAATTCCCCTTCTGGAACTCGAACGAAAGCCCAAAATACAGCTAGTGTAGAAGGCCTAACTCGAATTCTGGCAATTCTTCATGTCGGTCTAGCGGCGGCGACTAAAACGCCGGAACTGGTGCTAGAAGATGGCGAGGCGGAAAACCTGGCCAAAGCCACGGCGACTGTATTGACGGAATTCGACATTAGACCCGACCCGAAAGTAGAAGCGGTAATCGGCCTAGTGACGGCGGCGGGACTGATTTACGGGCCGCGCATTTACTTGATTACGGAACGTAAAAAAGAAGAGGCGCTAGAGCGTCAAAGGGAACAACGCTAATGCAAAATGAGGGTGCGGTTCGCGGTCCTACAGAACAGCAACGTACCCTCATTTTGGGGCGTACAGGTTCCGGCAAATCGCAATTTGCTATTGCCCTACTGTCAACGCAAAATTGGCACGAAATGCCGTGGGTAATCGTTGACTATAAAGGCGAAGATTTAATTGAAGAAATACTAGAAGCTAACCCCGGCAAAATTAAAAGTATTAAGGTTACGGACAACCCGCCAACTAAACCGGGTCTATACTACATGAGGCCGACGCCGAAAGTAGATGACGACGCTATGGAGGCGTTTCTCTGGAAAGTTTGGAAAAAGGGGCACCTTGGGCTTTTCTTTGACGAGGGATACATGGTCCCCGAAAAAGACGCTTTCGACGTTATTATGACACAAGGACGGACGCTTTATATTCCGGTTATTTGTCTTTATCAGCGGCCCGCGTGGATGAGTAGGTTTGCCGTTGCACAATCTGATTTTAGGGCAGTATTCGCGCTAGATGATGAGCGAGACGAAAAAACCGCTTCACAGTTTGTAAAGCCCGCTAAATCTGAAACAGGAGAGTTAATTACAGTAAAAACGGAGCTTCCCCCCTATTGGTGCTTGTGGTACGATGTTGGCCTAGGCAAATCGTCTGTGCTTCGCCCTGCACCGGATAAACAAACGATACTAGGCAATTTCAAGAGACGACTAGGCTCGTCTAAGAAACAAAGGGCAATAGTTTAATGGACGCCGTTATCCTCACTTGGCGTTGGCAAAACCTTCTGACCATTTGGATTATGTTTGCAATTCTGGCGCTGCTAGTCACGCTCGGGTCGCAGATTATGATGCGGAAGGCGGGAAAGGCTGCGTCTGATGCAGCTAGCTAACCTCGGACCTAATCTCGCTATTCTGAAAAGCCCAAGTAATTGGTTTTTCGTTGCTTTCGCTATGGCGCTTATGGCGCTTATTTTTCACGTATTCGCTAACAGGAATTCAAACTAATGGTTAATAAATCCGGTGCACTAAACAACACGGGTATGACCCCGGAACAACAATCCGCTCAAGCTAACGCCGTCGCTCGTCAAAATATTATTATGAATGGCGTCGAGCGAATGCAGCAAATTTACAGCGCGGGTATTAACCCGGCTAACCAAACTATTGTTAATATTGTTCCGCAAAACGTCGGCCTTATTCGTGGCTTTCTTGTCAAGGTTCAAGGCACGATTAGTAACGGCGGCGCTGGTACGTTGACCCGTACTCAATTCGGCGCATCTAACGTGCTGCGTAACATTGGCTTTACCGATACCAATAACCAAGTTCGCCACGCTACCCAGGGTTGGCATCTCGGCCTTGTAAATAGTGCTAAGCAACCGCTTGTTTTTGGGGCCGCTTATGCTCCAAACGTTCCGGTCAACTACGGGAATAACTTCGACGTTCAAACCGCTGCAACTACTATTGCGACGACTGCTGACGGTGCGGTTCAGTTTTATTATTACGTCCCGCTTTCGTATGGAAAATACGACTTGCGAGGCGCTATGTATGCTGGCGTTGTTAACGCCGTTGCTCAACTGTCGCTGGAGATTAACCCGACCCCTTGTGTAAATGCTGGCGTTGACGCGACGCTTGCCGTTTACTCGGGAACTACCGCCTCTGGATGGAAAGCAGCGACGAACGTTACTATTACCGTTTGGCAAGATTATATTGACCAGCTTCCTATGTCGGGCGGTCAGCCTGTTTTGCCGCAACAGGATATGCAAACGCTTTACCAACTGAATACGACTTCTCTGACTGGTATGGTCGCCGCTCAAGATTTCGGTATTCCGTTTGCTAACTTCCGCAACTTCCTTTCGACTGTCGTGGTTTATGACAACGCTGGCGTACTTAACGCGGGCACCGACATTAATTACTTCGCGCTTCAAACGGCGAACTCTTCTAATATTTGGAAGTACGGGCCAGAGGAAGCGGCCCTGTTTGCGCGTACAACGTTCATGGCGGACCCTCCGCTTGGAACTTACTATTTCGACAGCCGTGGCAAACCTATTTCCACTCAACAGTGGGGTAACACTCAAATTACTGTTAATCCGTCCGCTGTAACCGCTGGCGCTCAATTCCTTGTTGCTTACGAATACTTCTCGCAGGCTTCGCAAGTCGTGTTCTCCGGTTCGCTCCCCTCGGGCGGCTAATCCTAACACTAACAGGGAGGGTCCGTTGTGGCCCTCCCGCTTTAGGATTTACTGGAAATGTTTTGGGATAATCTTAGCAGCAACCTTACAAAGCCTTTGCGCGAAGAAACGTCTATTGGTGATTTGGTTCTTTGGACCGTTCTAATCGCCATTGTTGCTTTCGCTTTGTTTGACACCCTGCGAATTTTGAAATCTTGGATTGCTTCGGCATAAGGAAAATTAAATATGCGTATTCTTGGCGTTTCTCTCGGGACTATTATTCTTATTGTAATCGTCGCCGTAGTTGTTCGCAAATTTGGAAATTCCATTCCACTACTTAACAGCGTCGGTTAGGAATAGTCGTGCGCCAGTCAACTATTATTTTTGGTACACTGTTGCTAGCCTTCATCGTTTATATAACGATGCGCGGACAACTTCCCGCGTACATGGCCCTATTTTCCTCAAAGTAATAAAGGGCTGGCGTATGCCTATCTTTTTTCTAATTGTCGGCATTTTACTTATTGTAGTTGCCGTAAACGACAAAATACCGGAACTGGCAAATCTTGTTAAAGAAGATTTTAAACCGTCCGGTAGTCAACCGGCCTTCCCTGTTTGGATTGTCGCAATATTTGTTATCGGCTCGCTTGGCTATATTAAAGCCTTCAAGCCTGTCGCTAACGCTTTTCTGGTCCTGATCGTAATTAGTATGTTGCTAAGTAACGGCGGGTTTTTCAGTCAATTTACTAGAGCCGTAGAGGGCAGGTAATGAACAACGCACTAGGGCAAATTGTGACCGTTATTACTGCTATTATCGGCGTCGCCATTTTGGCAACGTTGGTTAGTAAGAACGCGCAAACGCCGCAAGTAATTAAATCCGCCGCCGACGGTGTTAGCTCGATGATTAGAGCAGCTACCGGCCCCGTTTCTGGTGGCTTGTCGAGTTACCCCGTTTAAGGAAAATATAATGTTCGGTATTCGCTTCAAGAAGAGGCCGGAAATTGACGAACAAAATACCGGGCGGCTCGCGTTTGAGCGACCGCAAGGTTTGTTCCTTGTTCCGTTCTCGGGCGGGGCCGGTATTATTCCTCTAGGACAACTTAACGCGTGTAACCCGGCTGGTGTTATGGTCGGGCCAACGCATCGCCTAGAAAACGGATTTGTCACCGGGAATATTAGCGGTTCAATGGACCTTTCCCCACTTTCGCAGCAGGAGGTTTCCTTGGGAACCCTCGCCTCTATTTAGGGTGTAAGATGGATATTCTAGCCTATCCAAAACAACACCCTTGGATTACCGGGATTGTGGTAGTCGTCGGGGGCATTGTTTTTATCAGTATTTCGGGAGTTTTTAGCGGCTCTGGCTCGGGCGGTTCCGGCGGTGGCGGCGATAGCAATAGAATGAGCGACGCGGAAATCGCCGCTCAAGCTCAGGTGGCCGCCGCCACAATCGCCGCCCAGGGGCAGGCGGCCCAAGCCGGGGCCGCTCTACAGGCGGCGCAAATTGGCGCGGGCGTTCAGATGAATTCTGACAACCTGTCGTCTCAAGTCGCAATGCGCTCTCTCGACGTAAATCGCGAACTTGGGCTCTCTGAAATTGAGGCCGGAAGGCAAACAAATTTAGCGAGTATTAACGCGCAAGTTGAAGGGCTCAGAATTCAAACTCAAGGCCAAGTGGAAACTAATAGAATTATTTCACAGGGCAACGCGAGCGCTGCTCGCTCTCAAAGTCGGTCTAGCACGATAAGTTCAATCGCCAGTATTGCGGCTGGAGCTTTTGCGTTCTTCTCTGACGAGCGACTTAAAGAAAACGTTCGCAGAATTGGAACAACCGAAGCCGGTTACGGCATTTACGAATTCAACTACAAAGGCAATCCGCGCCGTTATAGGGGCGTTATTGCTCAAGAAGTCAGACAATATCGCCCTGATTTGGTAATTGAGGACAAACGTTCCGGTCACTTGAAAGTATTGCCGCAAGCTATGGCGGCTTAAATGGCCGAATATACAGACTATCAAAAGGCGTTTTACGATAGAGTGTGGGGACCTATTCAGGAGGTCGCTAGGCGTATCGGTGTAGATGCTAGAATTATATTTGCTCAGGCCGCGTTAGAAAGTAATTGGGGGCGTAGCGAACTAAGTCGAAGCGGTAACAATTACTTTGGTATTAAAGCGGTCGGTGACGAACCGTATATTATTCGTCGCACCCGCGAAGTTATTAACGGTGTTTCGACATACGTTAGGGCCAAATTTGTTCAATACTCTAGCCCGCTAGAAAGTATTGAAGGATATGGCGCGTTTATTCAACGTAACCCGCGCTATCGCTCTTTTATTGGAGCGACTGGTCTTGACGACGAACTAGCTGCTCTACAGCGGAGTGGTTACGCGACGGACCCGCAATACTCTAATAAACTTCGCTCGGTTATAAACAATATGCCAAGCGGAGGCGATATGCCAAATTTTAGCGAAGGGTCGGGAGCGACTACGCCCGACCCTTTTAATAGAGTTTGGGATAATTTAGTCGTTCAAATTCCCGGCCTAGCTCCGCTTAGGGGTTTAGGTGGGGCGGCTCAAAACGCTGGAGAAACCGTTCAAGGTGTCGCCAGCGGTTTCGATTGGATTAAAAATCTCTTTACTGTTGATACCGCTGTAAAGGTCATTTCTGTCGTCGTCGGTATCGCGTTGGTGGTTATCGCTATCAGCGTTCTAATGAAATCGGACGTAATGTCCGCTCAACCCGCATAAGGTTTAAATATGTCTAAATTCTCTAGCTTCCTGCGTCGCCACGCTGGCGAGATTAACGGGCTCGGTTCCGCTCTACTTACCCTCGCCGTTGGTGTCGCTCTCCCGCCTGCCGAACGTCGCAAGGTTGAGGACGCCGCTAACGCTCTTACGGATGGCGCGGCTAACATTCTTGAAGGTATTAACAAAGTCAAAGAGCTTGGCTCCCCGACCAACACTCAAGTTAAAAACGCGCTTGCCGAAATTCTTCCCGATCTTTTGGGTGGCATGGTTGAGGCAGAAGTACGCAAGCGCCTTGAAGCCAAAGACACCCCGGCTAACTAATGCAACTGTCGCCGCATTTTTCACTAGCTGAACTTACGGTGACAAATACCGGCCTTCCGAACGTCCCTAGTGGCGTTCGGAAGGACCGACTTTATTTGCTCGCCGATCGAATGGAAAAAGTGCGGTCCATTCTTGGCGATAGCCCGATTAAAATAACGTCGGGATATCGTTCGCCAGCGGTTAACAAAAGGGTTGGGGGCGTTGCAAATTCTGACCATATGTCCGGGCACGTTTGCGATTTTCAAGCTCCAGGATTTGGAACGCCGTATGAAATTTGCAAAGAAATTATTTTAAGTGGTCTAAAGTTTGACCAGCTAATTTGTGAGAAAGGCGTTTGGGTGCATATCAGTTTTGCGCCGCGTATGCGCCAGCAAGTGCTAACGCTACCTGTAAATAGTAAAAAATATCTGTCAGGATTGCACAAATAAGATGGCGCTAAATGAGGAACGAAAACCGGCTAGGGGCGTTACAGTTACGGGGCTTCACAGGCGCGTTCGCGTTTTGGAGCGAGATATGAGAAGCGTTTCAGGTAGAGTTAAAACGCTAGAAGATAATCTAGAAATTATCCAACAGCTTCCAGAACTGCTCTCTAAAATTAAAAAATATGTCAAAATATGGGGGCCGATCATCGCGACGGCGGCTCTTACCAGTGGCGTCGTTAAAGGTCCGATTGCGGACTTTCTGGCGACAATTATGCGGACGATTGGAGCTAGCTAGAACGGGGCGTGAACAATACTAGAACGTTTTCAAACTCTGACTTTTTGATACCGTGACAGCCTAGAGGCGACTTTGCGCTGTACGGGGCTTAAATCGGAGTTTCTGACGATTGTTATTTAGACATAGAAAAACGCCCCGGTGATTGCTCACCGGGGCGTTTCGTTTGGGCTAAGGTTAGGTTATTTCGGCATTGGAGGAAGTTTTTTGGCGAAGGACGCGAGCGGGTCGGGGGCGCTGGCATCTTCCGTCAGGTCGGCGAAACCGAGATTATAGCTCTCGCCCTTTGGCTCCGGTTCTGCCCAAATATCATAAGCGAAGCGAATGTCGCTATCAGGATTTTGTTCGATTGCAACAAGAATTTTTTCTTGAAGCCCTCGCGGCAGATAAAGAACCGAAGATTTGCTTTCTTCGCCCGTAGTCATATCCACGCCGCGAAAATCTCCAAGGATAGTTTCGCTATCGCCGTATTTGGCGGAACGCTTGTGTTTAACGTCCGTTGCAACGCCGTAAATGCGGGCGAGGTTGACGCGCTCACTTGTTCCGGCTACCGCCGCGAGAGCGGAACCGCAAATAGTGGAAAGGCTCATAGCCAAAAGATTTTTCATAGCAGGTTCTTTCTGTTAGTTAAAATACCCCGCTTAAGGTGCGGGGCGAACCTATCCCGTGGGATTATTGAGCGGAAGTTTCAGACGGTTGTTCCACGGCTTCGACAGCAGCGGCAAGGCTGAACCCGCCTTTAGCCGAAGATGCTGCGGACGGCGAAAACCTGCCTTGCAGCGTCATAACCTCTTTTTCAAGTGCCTTAAGAATGGCCGTCGTTTGAGCTTCAGTATAATCATAAGTAGCCCGGTTCGAAAGGCCGCCAATCGAAGCGATAGCGGTAAGGGCTTTCTCGGTACGGGCTTCGGCAAGTCGGACAAAGTTTGCGGCCTTGGCGGCGGCGGCTTCGGCCTTTTTCGCGGCTTTTTGTTCGTCGGTGAGTGTGGTCTTAGCCATGTTAGCAGGTTCCTTAGTTTGCGGCGGGTTTGCCGTCTGACCTTTGTAGCGGTTATTTGTTTAGATGCAAGTGGCCATTGAAGCCGATGGGGATTTTTCTTTGGGGCGTGGCGGGATGCTCTACCCCGTCCAAAAACATAACACTGACCTCTTCGGTTTGAAAAAGTGTTCCCTGTACAGCGTAAGGGCAATCGTGGTCGGCGATGTTAAAGCCGTCCGTCGTCGGGACTGACTTACCGCAACCGCCACACATAAGAGAGGGGGTGTCGGCGTTGAATTGGAAAGCGTCGGACCTAGCCCTAATCTCAGCGTCTCGCATTTTGGCGTTGTGGATTAGATCGTCTAGGCGATGACAACGACGCTTGTAGCGTTCTCCCTGAATAAACATATGACCACCACCAGCGATGGCCGTAAACGTTGCGCCGCCTAGTGTCGTGGCGATTAGAATATCAACTGCGTTCATTGGATATCCCTTGTTATCCGTTGTGGATTTTGTTAGATTTGCACATCACAACGGAGAAAGCAAATCATGTGTGATCGTATCGGTGCGGGCCAGTGGTGCGTTAAGGTGTTTTTGGAAAACGGCGACGGGTCGTTTAGGGAGTTAGGGTCTAGCTACTTTTGGGATAAAGACGCGGCGTCAAGAACTTATAGAAAGCAAGAAAATAAGACGGGTGTTCGCGCTGTATTGTATGACCCAACCGGAAAAAGAGTTAAGGGCTAGCCTTGCGTCGACCCGGTAACCGTGGCATAAGACTTAGGCAACCCCGGATGGCTCGACACCTTCGGATGGCCTCTCGCCCCTCCCCAACCGGCGAGGCCGTGGAACCCGCCCGCTGGCCAACGCCTCGGGCGGGTTTTCGGTTTTAGGGGTTGTGTTGGCGAATAGTTTGTGTATATTTGGGTTTCTGCTGCACAGAAAGGAACTACAATGTTTGCTATTAAAATCGACAACGCGGAATGGCATACAGAGGCGTTTTGGGATTTACCGTCGGCTATGCGGGCGCTTATGGAATTGTGGACTGGGAAGGGGCCTCGTACTTTGCAAGCGATTATGGCTCGCTACCAAGTCGTTAGTTTCACTGTCGATGGGCGGGGAACGGATGAGCCTAAGCCTGTAGTCAATTTGATTTATTTTGATACTCAAGGCTTGACCCCTCCAACTGATTAGGGTACACAGAATATACTGGACTAGGCGTAGCGCGTCCCTAAAGACCTTGGGAGCCGGTATCAGCGAACGGGGCGACGTCATCCTATTAGGCGTTGCGGAAACAACAGGCTAGAGTATGGTAGCCCGCCCCTAGTAGCTCCTGCGTTTATGCTACACGTCGAATATATCCGTGTATGCAATATGAACGCCCGTTCATCTTCCGAACACATTCCTGCCTTATTCTGCGTCTCGCTCTGCGTCTCTTCATGCCTCTTTTCTCTCTTTTTTC
>Ga0181338_1000127_pt1 | contig 16551 bp, 26 predicted proteins | sample Sp13VDMM110SD_FD_122168 | JGI IMG/M metagenome (GOLD analysis project Ga0181338, IMG submission 122168) | Freshwater viral communities from Lake Michigan, USA - Sp13.VD.MM110.S.D | ecosystem: Environmental > Aquatic > Freshwater > Lake | place: USA: Michigan | collected 2013-04-23
AGAGACCCGTAGGCCCTCCAAACCCCCACCACTGTAGGAGGCCCCTATGCGAGCCCGCCTCACAGCCTAGCGCGCCGCGCCGCCTTGCCGCCTTCCCTGCGCCCCCGCAGGCGCCCCGCTACCCTCGGACGTCTTCGGCTTGCCGCCCGGCGTCGAGCCGCTGGCGAGCGTTGCCGCGTGGTCGACCCCGAACAGCGCCGGTCCGTCGAAGTGTCCCCCGTTCGCCGCCCGTTGCGCTGCCCGCAACGCCTTGCCCGTTGTGGCGTGCCACGCGCGCACCCGTTCGCCGTGCGCGAGCCGCCGCTCTTCGGACCATGGCCCCTTGCTACGGTTCGGCCGCTCGATCTCCGGCTCGAGGAGCGCGATCCGCGCCGCTTGCTTCTCCGCCGCGACCTCCGCCCGTTGCTCTTTCTCGAGCGCCGCCGACACGACCCGCCGCCCCGCTTGCGCCTCGTCCGTGCACGTCGGACCGCAGTAGCTCACGCGCCCCTGATGACGCCGACGGACGAACATCTCGCCGCAGTGCGCGCACGCCTTTGGCCGATCCCCGCTCGCCTTGCCCGGCCACACGAGCCGCTCGCCCGGGATCGCCGTGTTCCCCGTCGAGACTCGAGGAGCTCGCACGCACACGTCCCGAGCCATCGCCATCCGGTTATGTGCCTTGCACCTCACGCAGCGCGACCGCGGATCGCCGTCCTCGAAGCGGCCCTCCGGGATCCACTCGTGCAGGAGATCCGCCCCGGCCGCCGGAGCTCGAGCGCGCGATCGATGCTCGTACGGACCGAGGCGAGGCCGACCGCCCGCGGGTTGCGCGTAGAAGTGATCCCCGCGATTCATCGGATCACCGGCCCGCGAATGATCAACCGATTGAGGATCCGCCGAGCTCGCCCGCTGGCCGCCTCGAGCCTCTTGAGAGCCTCGATCCGCCGCTGGATCGTCGCGACGTCCGACTGCAGCGCCGGGACCGCATCGATCGGCAGTTCGCCGATCTCCGTCGTCTTGGCGTCGAGAGCATCGATCCACCCCTCGACGTCATGCGAGTCCGATCGGAGTGAGATCTTCACGGCTCCCCCCGGACTCGGCGGTACATCGCCCGGACCTCGAGCACCTCCGCCGCGCAGATCTTCGCCGCTTCCGGCCACGTCCGCCCGACCTCACACCGATCGCAGATCTCGCGCTGCCCGCCGTCGTCCATCCGCCCCGCCGGCGACCAGACGTGCCCCTTGCCGCTCGTGTTCGCGATCGTCACGACCGCGCGACCACGCATCGCGGAGCACTTCGCGCGCTGGCGCACCTCGCCGGCGTTCATCGGGACGACACCAGCCGAAGATCCGGCCCCGTGCACGTGACGATCTTCCCGATCTGCATCACGCGCGAGAGCGCCCGCTCATCGAGCCATGAGCGAAAGCCCGGCTCGTCGAGGTTCGACGTCAGGATCGTTAGCTGCCCGCGCTGGCGACGGTTCAGGAGCTCGAGCACGACAGCGCGCGCCGCGATCGGATCGTGCTCCGCCCCGGCCTCGTCGAGGAGCAGGAGCTTCGCCCGCGCGACGGCGTCGATCTCCGCGAGATGCAACGGCGAGCGCGAGCGCGCGATCAAGAGCAGCCGCTCGACCGTCACGCACCGCCCACGCTCGCGAGCCAGCGCCCAGGATCCGGCGACGGTCTTTCCGCAGCCCGTGCCGCCAACGAGCACGAGCACGCGGAACGGGAACCCGCCCGCCGGATCGTGGACCTTCTCCCACCACTTCCGCACCGTGCGGAGCGCCATCGACGGATCGGCGACGTCACGCACGAGCCGCGCGAAGTCCTCCGCCGTGATATCCGGCGCCGCCTCGTCGAGACACGCGCGACGGTGTCGAGCCGCATCGAGAGCGGCCTCGCGAGCGACCGCGGCCTCGTCGTAGAACTCTTCGCTGGCCGCGAACGCCTCGCCGATCGCCCGACCAAGAGATCCGCCGATCGCTTCCATCATGCCGCCCCTTTCGCGCCGTAGCGCTTTGCATCGCCCTTGCGTGCGTGCTCCTCGCGCCGCCGCTCCTCGGCCGTGCGGCCGTCGTCGACCGTCGACGCGCTCTTCGGCTCGTCGTCGAAGAGCTCGCGCTCCGGCGCCTCGAGCACGTGCGCCATGGGAGGCCGTGGCCCCTTCCACGCTTTCGAGGGTTGCTTGCCGTGCTTCATTCGAACGACGTCGACGGCCCGGCCGAGCGTCTCGCCGCGGAGCGCCGTCACGAGGAACGCCGGCGGATAGGACCGCTCCCGCGCCTTCGGATCCGCCTTGAACGCCTCCACGAAGGCCGCGACGACCTCGTCGCCGAGCTCGACGAGCGTTGCGCCGACGTCAGCCGCGCCAAGCTCCGCCCGGACCGTCAGCGCAGCGCCGGCGAGGAGCGCCGCGACTTGGCCTCGAGCGCCCGGCGAGATCGACCCGCCGCCCGGCGCCAGCTCCTCGTGCGCGAGCATGAGCCGCCCGGCGAGCCGTCCGCCCTCGTCCCCCTCGACAGGCTCGAGCCGCCGCTCTGCTGCTTTAGGGACAGGGACAGGGACAGGGACAGGGAGAGGCGTTACCAACGCCGTTGGTAACGCGTTACCAAGAGCGTTACCAACGCCCTTGTCACGCGTGACAGACCCCGCTCGACTCCGCGCCGTGCGCGCCGCGCCCGCCTTGCGCTTCTCCGTTACAGCCTCGCGCGACGGTTGACGCTCGCCCCACTGATGGAAGGCGAAACCGTCGCCGGCGACGATCCAGAGGCCCACCCGCACGAGCTCCGCCGAGGCCGCGCGATGGCTCGAGACGCCGAGCCGCGCGACCTTGGACGCCGGGATCTGGCCGTCCGTTAGATGCTTCGCACACCAAGATCCGGCGAGCGTCCAGAGAGCGATCGCAGCGTCGGATCTCCCGCCGGCGAGCAGTGCCTCGACCTTCGGATGATCCGAAAACGAGTCATCGACGCGGAACCACGGCACCTAGATCCTCCGTCCTGCAGCGCCCAGCGCCGCGATCACGACCACGCCCCCGCCCAATGCTCGAGCACGACGAGCGCCGCCGCTGCGCCGAGAGGCACGCCGAGAGGCACCGACGCGCCAAGGTCCGCGCGCGCGCTGCGCCGCTGATACTCGACGACGACGAAGTCCGACTTCGCCCCGCCGGCCGCGAGCTCCCCCTCGAACTCAGGCCGCGACGAGAGGATCGCGATCCGCGTGATCTGGACGTTGGCCCACAGCGCCGCGCCGCGATCCTTGCCGGCGAGCGCCGCGAGCCGCACGAGCGCAACGGCCCGCGGAGCGAACTCGAGCGCGTGCGCGAGGAACAGCCCGTCGAGGCCGTCTTCGTAGGGTGGATTCAAGAGCACGACGTCCGCCGGCATGAGATCGATCGGGCGCAGATCGAGGAAGCTCCCCGCGTACACCCGGCCGAGCTCCTCGAGCTCGAGCGACTCGACGAACCGCGGATCGAGCTCGACGCAGTCGACGCGGAACGCCCCGGCCTCGAGCGCCGCGCGACGAAGAGCACCTCCGCCGGCCGATGGCTCGAGCACGCGACGACCACGCAGATCCGCCCACGCCGCGATCCGGTTCGCGAGCCGCGCCGGCGTGAAATACTGCGACAGGCGCCGCGCGCGCTCGACGTCGCCCGGCCCCGCATTCGGGATCAAGTCATCCACGCCGAAGAGAGAGAGAGAGGACACGCCGCCCGCTTTCGTTGACCAACCCAAGGACGACCCCGGCGGAGCGGCCCACGCTCGCCCGCCGGGATCTGGCCGCTTTCAACGGCCGACCGCATCACGATCACCTCCGATCGGTTAGATCTCCGGCGCCCCGTAGTAGACCGGGAGCCCCGTTTCTCCCTCGACCGTCGCGACGGCTTCCGCGAACGAATCCGCGAACACCACGTCCGGCCGGTGCAGCACGATCCGCCACGTGATCGATCCCGCCGCGACGCGGTAACGCAGCCGGCAGATCACCGGATAGCGAACGCCGCCGCGCACGACCGGGATCCCCAGGACGAACCCGCCCGGGACCGTCACGCGCCCGCCATCGTTGCCCTTGTGTGTCTCCTCGAAGGAGACGACACCCTCGCCGCTGGACAGGTTGACCGCGCTTGCGACCTTGCTGTCCACCTTGATCGTGAGCTCACGCGCGACCGCGACGAGCGACGACGGACCCGCCAGGTTGATCCCGAGCGACGCCGCCACGTTGCGCGACGACTCCGGAACGGACGACACGTCGAGCACGTCGGCGAGATGCTCCTCGAGCCACTCCGCGAGCTCCGCTTGCGTTGCGCCGCGCTCGCGTTTCGCGAACCCGATCCACGCGAGCCACTCATCCGACAGCGGGAACGCGTAGGCCGCGCGATGCTCTCCGAAGCGCGGATCGCCGACGACCACGCCCCCGACCGTCAGCACGGATCGCCGGTTGTAGTCGAACACCGCGACGAGCGCCGGCGCCGTCATCGTGTCGCACGCGAAGACCGCGGAATCCGCATCTTTGAAGCGCTCGACGAGATCGACGAACGATCCGAGCGTGGTCACACGCGCGACGCCCTTCCGCCGAAGCGGAGCCGCGCGCCGTGCGTCCTCGTAGGACGTCAGATCAACGATCTGTTTTCCCTCGGAGACGAGCAGCAGATGCGGCTCCGCCGGACTCGAGCCGCCGATCTCTTGAGCCGCGCCGAGATCTCTGCAGATCTCCGCGACCACCGCCGCCGTCCCCTCGATCGGGTTGCCGTCGTCGTCGAGCATGTCTCAGCCCTCCCCGTCGGCAGCGGCGCCGAGATCGCGAACGCCGGCGATCTCTTTCACGACCTCACGCAGCCCGCCCAGCTTGAGCTGCCGCGGATTCTCGTGCGTGAAGTTGCCCGACGGCGTCAGCCACACGACGCCGCGCCGCGTGACCTTGGCCGGCTCCTTCGTCTTGATGTCGTAGGCGACGTTCACGTGCCCGCTCGACTCCGCGGAGAACTTGAGAACGAGCGTGATCGACCCCTTGACCGTCGCATCGCGCGCCGTGCTTTCGTCGACGAGGATCACGCCGAGCCGCTGCAGCTCCGCCGAGAGCGACGCCGCGCACGCCCCGTCTGCAACCTCCGTCAGAAAGTGAACCCCGCTTCGCGGACCTTCGTCTTGTTTCGCCATGTGATCGATCCTTCCCGAGCGCTCAGCGCTCAGACCAAAACCCCGAGAGCGCGCCGGGACACTCGACGACGCGCCAACCCATGCGCAGCGCGCGCGCCGCATCCGCGCGACGGTCGCCGAAGTGAGACGGCGTCGACGAGCAGCCGCTCGAGCGCTCCCCCGCGAGCCACGCACGCACGACCGCGATCGAGCGATCCCACTGGACGCGCCGCCGGTCCGACATGGCCCCAGGCATCGCCGCGATCTCGATCTGCCGTGCGCGATTGAAGATCCCGCGGACCCTCGCCGAGTAGCCCGACGTGGGACCGAGAGCGCCGGCGAGCTCGAGCACCTCCGCCGGCGAGAGCGCCCGCGGTGTCACCCGGTAGATCGAGCAGTAGAGAACGGCGAGCGCCGCCGGCGACGAGCCGACACGATCCGCCCTCGCCTGGAACACCGCGAGGATCGGCCGGAGATCCGCCGCGTTGCCGTCGACCTCCGCGACAAGCGCACGCGCGAGCACGACGTCCGCCGGCTCAGGCGCTCGACGAGGACGCCCGCCGGCCGCGAGCCTCGCCGACACCGGCCGATCTTGGCCCTCCGCCCGCTGCCCGAGACAGTCGACGCACGACCCGAGGCCGAGCGCGCCGACGATCACGGCAAGCGCGAGCGCGTCGATCGTTCGCATCACGGAACACCCGCGAGCGCCCGCTCGACGCACGACAGGCACCCGCCGCCGGCGCCGGCCGCACACGAGCCGCCGCACACGTGCTCGACGTCGAGCGGCAGCACGCCGCGCAGCGCGTAGCGCACGACCGCGCGGATCGCGGTGTCATCGTCGACGAAGAGCGCCGACGCGAGCGCCGCGAAGACGCACGCATCGTGCGCCGTCGCTTTCCCATCGACCTTCCCGACGCCCGACGGCCGCGCGACGAGGACCGGGATCCGAAGCGCCAGCGCCGCGCCGAGCTCCGCCCACACGCCCGACGAGATCAGCCGCTCGCGTGTGTAGCCGGCCGCCGAATGCGTAACCGCGAACGACGGCTCGAGCAGCAGCACGAGAGACGCGCGCCGCACGCCGTCGAGATCGAGATCCGCCGCGACCCGTGCCCGCTCGAGCGTGAGCTCGCCGACCTCCGCCGCCATATGCGCCACCCAATCGAAGGACACGTCGACGCCAGACTCCTCGAGGAGCCCGATCACACGCGCCGCCCTCGACGACTCCCTCGACGCCCCGGCGACGTAGACGAGGAACGGCGAGGCCACCGCGCCGATCACCGCGCCGCCCTCGCCGAGCGCTTCGCCGGCGCCGCGACGTCCGAGCCGAGCAAGTGATCGACCGTCACCCCGAACCGCAGCGCGAGCCGCAGGAGCGCACCGGTAGACGGCATCGATCGCCCGTTCTCCCAACGGTTGACCGTCATAATGTCGTCCCGCAGCGCCCGCCCGAGCGCCGCTTGCGACAGGCCCGCCGCCTTGCGAAGCCCCGCGATCCGCGCCCCGCACGCGAGCGCCGCCGAGCTCCTCCGCTTCGTCGTCGTTTTCTTCATGCGCCGAGGCATAGGCGAGAACCGCTCTAAGGTCAAGTCGCATTATGCGAGGAATGTTCTAGGCGCTTGCGTCTAGGCGTGGACCTGTTACCCATGAAGACAACGGGGAAACGAAAGGATCACGCCGTGCAAATGACCTCGAAAGAATCGACCAAATACGCCGTTGAAGTAGGCGCACGCCTCACGACCGCGATCCGAGCGGCCGATCTCACCGTCGCATCGCTGGCCCGACTATTGGCCGGCGCCGGACACCACGTCGAGCAAAACCAGCTCTACAAACACACGAAAGGCCGACAGCTCCCCGGCCTCGAGCGCGCCGCGATCCTTGCCGACGCCCTCGGCGTCTCGCTCGCGTGGCTCGCACACGGCGAGGAGTCCGCCGACGCCCCGGCCGTGTTCGGTGCGTGGCTCGAGACTCCTCGAGGCCGCACCGCATCCACCGAGGCGCGCGCGTTCCTCCGCGCGATCCCGATGGCCAGCCGCACACCGTCGCCGATCTTCTATGATCTCGCCCTCACCGCGTTTGAAGCTGGGATCGCCCCGTCCATCGCCACGACAGGCGCCGCCCAGAGCGCCGCGGAAGTTGCGAGACAGCAACGCACACGCGCTAGATAGCGTGCGACTATGTGCCGCCACCTAACCCGGAAAGCCCCCCCCCTTGCCGCCAGATCTTGCCGAAGTAGTCGCCCGCGGCCTAGTCGCGTGCCCAGATCGTCAGCTTCCCGTCGCTGCAGATCGGATCGGCGACGTCGTAAGATGGAACCCGCGCCACTGCGCACTGGAAAGGGCGAAACGCATCCGAGAAATCCTCGACGCGAAATAATGCGAGTCCGCCTCATTCAGTAGTTGACGCCTAAGCCGTCCTCGCCTATGGTCCGGCCCCTGCACCGAATGTGCAGCCCCGGAGGACCATGGCCGCGCACCGTGACCGAGTAGTTGCCGACAGGATCGCCGCCGAGCAGGACGAGATCGCCGACAGCCGGCGAGCGCTCGACGAGCTCGAGGCCCGTTTCGCGGAGCCGCTCCGGCCGCTCCCCGAGACGCTCATCCGCTACCGGGAGCACCTCGAGGCGTTGACGCGCCACGCCGCCGAATGGCGAGCGCAGATCGACGCGATGCTCGCCGATGGGATCGCGATCTCCGCCCCCGTCGCCGCGTTCCTCTCTCGCGCCGAGGCTCGACGAGATCGCCACGCCGCAAGCGTCGCGCGGCTCGAGCGGAGGATCGGATCGTGACCGCCGCCCCGCCGATGCTCGATCGCGAACAGCGCACGCGTCTTGTCGCGACCATCGCCGGCCGATGCTCCCCCGTGTTGGGCGGAGTGTGGTCGCTCGAGCTCGCGCGCAACGTCGCCGGCGCCGTGTTCGACGGTTGGACGTCCTACGAACTCGCCGCGACCGAGGCGATCCACCGCCGACGGAGCGCGCCCGCCCTGTACCGCGAGGAATGGCCCCGCGTGACCGATCGGCAGGCCCGCGAGATGACCGCAACGATCGCCGCACTGGACCACCACAAGGATCGCCGATGACCAACGCGCTCGCCCGCTACACCGTGACAGACGCCAAGATCGCCGAATGGCGAGCAGCCTACGCCGGCCGCGTGTTCGACTGCACGACGGCCGACGGCCTCGCGTGCGCCGTGATCGGCCGCGCCGAGCTCCGCGCCGCTCGCGTTGCCGTCGAGGCCGAGCGCGCCGCCTTGAAGCGCCCGATCCTCGAGGCCGGCCGCGAGCTCGACGCCGAGGCCGCGAGAGTCACCGCCGCGATCGTGCTCCTCGAGGATCCGATCGACGCCGCGATCAAGGGCGCCGAGGCCGCCAAGCTCGCAGAGAAGGCCGCCAAGCGCGCCGCGGAGATCGCGAGGATCCGCGCCGAGACGGAGGCCGCCGAGAAGATCGAGCGCGAACGACAGGCCGCAGCGATCCGCGAGCAGCGAGAGAAGCTCGACGCGGAGATCGAAGCCGCGCGAGCGGAGCGTGAAGCCGCCCGGCTCGAGCGCGTGCGCCTCGACGAGGCCGCCGCCGCCGTGCGCCTCGAGGCCGACCGCATCGCCGGCGAGGAGCGCGCGCGCTTGCGCCGCATCGCACACGAGGAGGCGGAGGCCGCCCGGCTCGAGCGTGAGAAGGCCGCGCAGCTCGCAGCGCAGGAGGACGCGCGCCGGCGACGCATCGAGGAGGACGACCGCGCCGCGACCGCGCGCCGGCTCGAGCTCGAGCGCTTCGTCGAGGCCGGCCGCGCGGAGCTCGACAAGCAGGTCGCCGGAACGGCAGCGCTGATCAAGAGCTTGCCGCCGACGCTTCTACAGGCCGCCGATCTCGTGCTCGAGCTCCTCGACGGCGACGACACTGAGCAACGGATCGCCCTCGCTTCCCTCCGCGACGCCGTCGCCCGCGAGCGTGCGCGCCTCGCAGCCGGACCGCGCGTCGCAGACGTTCGACGGCAGCACGACGCCGAGCGCCCGCCGTGCACCGGAACCTTGACGCACGAGGAGCACACCCCGTGCCCCCGTTGCGACCGATGAAAGAGAGAGCGCCCACCATGAGCAACCACCACCGCGGACTCCCCAAGCCACCAGGCGCCGCCTTCCGCACCGCGATCGAGACGCCCGGCGCCGACCTCGTCGAACCGCTCGCCCGCGCGTTCTGGGCAGATCGAGACGTCGCGCGGATCGTGCTCTGCTACTGCGTCGACGTCGCGCGACACGTCGAGAACCGCGCCCGCGTCGGACGCTGGATCGCCGGCGGGATCGGCCTCGCGATCGGGATCGCCGTCACCTCGTCGATCGCCGCCGCGCTTGCGTGGTGGCTCGCGTGACCGCGCGGCTCCTCGACGTCAGCGCGGAGCAGTACCACCGCGACCCGTGCGCGGAGCCCTCGCTCTCCGCGAGCCTCGCAAAGATCCTCGCGACGCAATCGCCCGCGCACGCCTACGCCGCACACCCGCGACTCGGCGGAGCGAAGCACGCGCCCACCGCATCGATGAACCGAGGCACGTTGATCCACTCGCTCGTCCTCGAGGCCGGCCGCGGGATCGTCGTGCTCGACTTCGACAGCTTCCGCACGAATGACGCGCAGGCCGCCCGCGACGCCGTCACGGCCGCCGGCGGGATCCCCGTGCTCGTCGAGGCTCACGTCGAGGCCCTCGCCGCCGCGACGAAGATCCGCGAGCGCCTCGACGCCGCCGGCGTGCTCCTCGACGGCCGATCGGAGGAGGCGATCGAATGGTACGACGCGACCGCCGACGGCGAGCCCGTGCTCTGCCGATCGATGCTCGACCACCGATCGGGCGGAGTGATCTACGACCTCAAGACGACGGCCGACGCGAGCGCGGACGCTTTCGGCCGCAGCGTGGCGAAGTACGGCTACGACGTGCAGGTTGCGGCCTACTCGCGCGCAGTCGCCGCGCTGGATCCCGACCTCGCCGGCCGCGTCGAGTTTCTCTTCGTTGCCGTGGAGCTCGACGAGCCGCACGCCGTTGCCGTCTACCGGCCCGCCGGCGACGTGTTCGAGATCGGCGCGCGCCGATGGGAACGAGCGCTCGAGACGTGGGCAGCCTGCAGACGATCCGGGATCTGGCCCGACTACTCAGCGGCAGCAGGCGATCGATACCCCTGGATCACGTTGCCGCCGTGGATGGCTCGAGCGGAAGAGGAGCGCGACGCATGATGGAAGGCGACCCGACCGAAGACGAGATCCGCCGCTTGATGGCACTGCGGATCCGCCGCGAGACGATCCGAAACGCCACGCACGCGGCCTACTTCGCCGCCCGCGCGCATTCGTTCCGCGGCGGAGTCTTCACCGATCCCGACGACGAGCGCCAGATCCTCGACGGATTCCACGAAGAGGCCGAGCGCATCGCCAACGAAGCAGCGAAGAGGATCACCACATGAGCGCCCCGACCGATCGCAAGTTCAGCCACACCACCGCCGCCCGCGCCCGTGTCCCGCTCCTCGTCGGACTTACCGCGCCGAGCAGTGGCGGGAAGACGAAGAGCGCGCTCCGTCTCGCCGACGGGATGCGGAGCGTGGACGGTGGCCGCGTGTTCCTCGTCGACACGGAAGCGAATCGATCGCTCCACTACGCCGACGAACACACGTTCGAACACGTGCCGTTTTCCGCGCCCTTCGGACCTCGAGACTACGTCGCCGCGATCGACTACTGCGTCGCCGCCGGCGCAACGGTCGTGATCGTCGACAGCGTCTCACACGAATGGGAAGGCGCCGGCGGAGTGCTCGACATTCACGATCGCGAGCTCGACAGGATCGCCGGCCCCGACGAGCGCGCACGCCTCAAAAACACCATGAGAGCTTGGGGACCGGCCAAGCGCGATCACGGCCTCTTCGTCCGGACGCTGCTACAGACGCCGTGTCATTTTATTCTGTGCTTCCGCGCGAAATCGAAGTTGAAGATCCGCCCCGGAAAGCCGCCCGAAGAGCGCGGATTTATGGCCATCGGAGGCGAGGATCTCACGTTCGAGATGACGATCAACGCGCTGCTACTCCCAGGCGCCAAGGGTTGCCCCACATGGAGATCGGACGAGGAAGGCGAGCGCCTCACGATCAAGCGCCCAGGGTGGGCGGAGTCGATGCTCGTCGACGGCGAGACGCTCGACGAGAAGACCGGCGCCGCCCTGGCGACGTGGGCAGCCGGGACGAAGAAGCGTTCGATCCTCGAGATCCTCGAGGAGCTCGAGCGCTGTAACGACCCCGCGACGCTTGGAGCCCTCAAGACCGAGACGCGGATCGCATGGAAGAGCGCGAACCCCGATCAGCGCCGACTGCTACGGGAATCCGCCGAGGCCGCCGCGGAGCGCATCGCCGCAGCCGCAGAGCCGCCGCCGGAAGCGTCGCCGATGGGACGCGCGCCCGGCGAGGAAGGAGATCGCGATCATGCGTGACCCCGCGACGTGCAAGAGGTGCGGATCGCCCGTGCTCCAATGGGACGCCGCTTGCGTGGCGTGCACGAAGATGCCGGCGAAGATCGACCCCGCGACCGATTGCCCAGCGTGCGAGAAATGCGGGATCCCGTGCGCCGTGCCCGCGTCCAAGCTCGAAGGCCGCAGCCTTGGAGGCAGCCCGCGCGCGCTCGCGTGCTCCGCTTGTGGCCACGCATGGATCGAGCGGAGCGTTGACCGCGTGCTGCAGGCATGGCGCGCGGAAATCGCTTGGGACGACTCGCAGACCGAGGAGAAGATCCCCCGCCCGAAGTACAACGGCCGCGCGCACATGAAGCGGATCCTCGACGAGCTCGCGCAGCTCCGCGCACGCGTGCCGATGCTCGAGGCCGCGCTCGACGAGGCCGACAAGATGCGCAACGGCGGAGGACTCTGCGCCTACGACGTCGCCCGCGAGGCTACCCGATGACCGCGCTTGCCCGATTCTTCGACGAGCGCCTCGCATGGTCGATCCGCACGTTCGGCCCCGGCGACAGGCACCGCGGGATCCTCGCCCACATCCGCCTCGAGCTCGACGAGATCGCCGCGAAGCCGGCCGACCTCGAGGAATGGATCGACGTCGTGCTCATCGCGATGGACGGCGCCGGAAGATCCGCCGACGCCGACGGCCGCGCCTTCGTTGCCGCGCTCGAGGCCAAGGCCGCGAAGAACGCCGCGCGAACGTGGCCGGACTGGCGCACGCAGTCGCCCAACGAGCCAACGCTCCACGTCCGCGATCCTCAGCTCGAGGACGTCGCCCGCGAGAGCGCCGTCGACGCCATGCGCGCCACGGTCGCGCGACAGGCCCGCGACCTCGCCGCCGTCACCGCCGCGAACGTGGCCAACGCCGACGAGCTCGTCGAGGCGCGCGCAACGATCGCCAAGCTCCGCGCCGCGCTCTCCGAGGCCCTCGACGACGAGGCGCACAACCTCGAGACGATCGAGCAGCTCACCGCCGCCCGTTTGCCGCCCGTGTCATCCGCCGCCGTGTTTCGCGACCGCTACGAGGCACAGGTCGACGCGACGAACGCCGCCAACGCCCGCGCCGTTGCCGCAGAACAGCAGACACGAGCCGCGCTCGACGTCCCGCTCGCCCTCGACGGACGCCTCGCCGAGCTCGAGCGCCTCGTCGACGCCCAGCGATCGGATATCGCCCTCGTCTGCAGAGAGCGAGGCCAGGCGACGAAGAGAGCAGAGGCCGCGGAGAAGACGCTCGACGACGTGCGCGCCCTCGTCGCCGCGGAGATCGCCAAGTGACCGCGCCCGTATTCGAGCGCATCGCCGACGCCCTCGAAGCGTTGACGTCAGAGCTCCGCGCGCAGCGTGCGAACGGCCGCGCGCCGCTGGCGAAACGGCCTCGAGGCCGCCGCGACCCCGTCGAGATCCTCCGTCTCGCCCGCGAGCAGCTCGCCGCGCCGATGGGAACGGCCGCCGGCGAGGCCGACGGATCGCCTCGCGTTAGGCGCCGAGCGCGATAGACTCCGGCGCATGAGCCGAGAACCCCGCATCTACGGAACAGGGACGATCGTTGACACCCGCGGACGCTGGCGAGCGCGTCTACCAGACGCCCACGGCCGCCGCACCGTTGGGACGTTCGACAGCTACGACGACGCCGCCGCCGCGCTCCTCGAGGAGCTCGAGAAGCTCGAAGGAGTGCCGACGCCACGCGGGAAGCTCGCCGGCGCCTACGGCTCGAGCGTGCTCGCCGCGCGCGCCGCGTCCGGCCACTACAAGGCCGCGAGCGTCGCCAAGGACGTCGCGCGATGGCGCGTCTACGTGCTCGAGGACCGGATCGCGGAGATCCCCGTCGTCGACCTCGACGCCGGCGACGTGCGCCAATGGCTCCGCCGACTGTTGACCCGCGGCCTCGCCGGTCAGACCGTCAGCAACGCGATCACAACTCTTCGCGCCGTCATGCGCCGCGCCGTCGAGGACGATCTCCGGACCGACGATCCGACGGCCGGCGTGCGGTTGCCGAAGGGCGCTCGAGCACGGACGGACGCCGGTTGGGACTGGCTCCGCGCCGGCGAGATCGACGCGCTCCTCGACGCGCTCGACGACCGCGTCCGCACCTCGCCGCGCCGGCTCCTCGTCCGCCGGCAGAGCGCGCGCGCGATCGTCACCGTCGCGATCTTCTCAGGACTCCGCGCCGGCGAGATCTGGGGCTTGCCGTGGGACCGCGTCGACCTCGACGCCGGCCGGATCTCGGTGACGTGGTCCTACGACGACGCGCCCAAGGCCGGACTCCGGACCGTGCCGATCCTCGCCCCCGTCCGCGAGGCCCTCGAGCGCTGGCGCACCGAAGGCTCGAGCGCGCGCAGTCGCCGCGATCTCGTGTTCCCGAGCTACGACGGCGGGACGCATTCCGAAGGATTCGACGCCGGCCTACACGACGCCCTCCGCGCCGCCGGAGTCACCCGCGCCGTGCGCTTCCACGACCTCCGCCACACGTGCGCGAGCCACCTCTTGCAAGGCACGTGGAGCCCCGAGTTCCTCGCCCGGCGACTCCGGCTCGAGGAGGTTCGCGACTGGCTTGGCCACTCGGATATCACCGTCACCCAGCGCTACGCCCACCTCTCCGCCGACGCGATCCAAGAGCTCGTCCAGCCCTCCCGATCTGGCCACGTTCTGGCCACCAACCTAGCGCTCCCACGAGGATTCGAACCTCGGACCAACGGTTTAGGAAGCCGCCGCCCGCAGCCAGAAACGCCGAGCGGGACGCGAAAAACGGCGAGCGTGGCCAGACTGTGGCCAGATAGCCCCGATCGCACGCGCCAAAGCGCGCCGCCGCCCGCCCAGGACGACGACGCACCCGACCGGCGAGGAGGCCGCCGATCTAGCTAGACCGAGACGAGCCGAGCGCGGATCCCGTCGAGCTCGAGCGTCGGGAAGTCCCACCGCAGCGACCCCGCGAGCGCGCGCGCCCACGCGCCCCACAGCCGCCCGCCCGGCCTCACGATCCACCCGCCGCCCGCTCCCCCGTCGGCGAGGCCGAGCCCGTCAAAGCGCCTCACGTACGGGTTGCGGGACGTGTGCCCGAGCACCGTGTGCGCGTCGACGCGACACCGCGTCCGACCGGCCGCGCAAAGAGCATCGCGCAGCTCGTCCGCGAACCCACCGTCCCCGCCCGGCGCATCGCTGCCCGCCGTCTCAGGTGTACGCGGATCCGTGTCGCTGCCCGTCGTGCACGCGTAGAGAGTCACGACGATCGGACCCGTCATCACGGCCGCGAGCGTCCGCGCGAACGCCTCGACGCGCACGCCCGGGACGAGTTGCAGGCCCGAGCTCCACCCGTGGCAGAACACCGCGAGCACCTCGACGCCGGACCCGTGCGCGAGCAGCGCCGCCCGGACCGCCCGCCACCGATCGACGATCGGCAGCGTCGACACCGCGAACGGCACGACCTCGACGACGTCACCGCGGCCGGCGAGATGCGCGCGCCATTCTTCGGACTGGCGCAAGAACTCCGGCGACCCGTGGCCGTCCGCGATCACGAGGCCGAGCGCCTTCACAGTTGCCCCCGTGCCCAGCGATACGCGCGATCGTGGACGCGTTGCGCGAGCTCGTCGCCGCCGGCGAGCGTGATCGCGATGCAGATCACGAACGCCGCTTGATCGACGAGACGCCGAGCGCGCGCCCTCACCGGACGAGCTCCGGATCCTCCGGCATCGCCGCGAGCCGCGCATCGATCGCCGCGTCCTGCGCCGCAATCGCCGGCGACAGATCCGCGACCCGGTGGATCGCGTCGACGATCTCCGCCCGCGACTTCCCCGCCCGCGCGAGCGTCGCGCCGACGCCCAGCGCCGCCTGCAGCACGCGCGCAACGTCCTGCCCGACACCGGCCGGGATCGCGAGCACGACGGCCGCAGCGCCCGCCGAGGCCGCGCCGAGAGCATCCGAAAGGCCGCTCATGGCGACACCGCCGGAACCGCGGCCGGCGCCGGGACCATGGCCGCGACCGCGAGAAGCATTCCCGGAGGACGAGGCACCTCGAGGCCGAGCCCCTCCGCCGAGCTCGCCCACGAATCCCAGGCGACGACGACAGACGCCGCGAGACGCGCCCACCGGAGCGGATCGTCGATGTTCCCAGCCGCCGCGAGGCCGAGCACGTCGACCCACAGCCCATGAGCGATCCGCAGCGAATCGAACGCGAGCACGGCCGGAGCGTAGTGGAGCCGGACCGCGTCGACGGCCGCTTGCGCATCCTCGCGCGTCGACGAGCTCGAAACCGCCACCTCGAGCGCGTGCCCGCGCGCCTCGAGGAGCTCGCCGCCGGCCGCCTCGACGGCGATCCCGGCGTAGTCCGCCGCGACCGCTTGAACCTGCAGTGCCGACGCGCCACAGCCGGCGACGAGCGGCAGCGGAGGCACGACGAAGAGCGCGACGAGGAGCACGGCCGCCGCGCCCGGCCCGTTGATCCGCGGAGGCTCCGCCGCCTTCGGCTCGAGCACATCCGGGATCCCGTTGTGGTCACGATCGAAGAGCACCGAGCGCAGCAGGAGCGCGATCAGGATCCCGAGCACGGCGAAGCCCCCGCGCGCTGGCGCCCGCCATGCTTCCGGCAGGAGCTCGACGGCCGGCCCGATCCCGGCGAGCACGGACGCGATCGTCGAGAGAACGATCGCCCACCACAACATCGATCCCGGCTTGCTATTCATCGTCGATCCTCCTCGGCTACGCGCCGTTGATCCCAAAACCGTTTCTCGAGCGCGCGCACGTCCTCGTGTATCCCCGCTCGATCGCGCGAACTCTCGTCGAGCTTCGCTCGCGTTGCCTCACCGTCGCGATCGAGCCGCTCGACGACCGCGAGCACGCGCGACACGTCCGCGCGCACCGCCCGCTGCTGCTCATCGACGCCGCCGACCACAAACAGCATCCGACCAGAGAACAGAAGCCCAGAGATCAGGAGCGGAACAAGCACCCCGCCGAGCTTCCACGCAAGTTGCCGCCGCCGCGC
>Ga0181338_1000128_pt1 | contig 16463 bp, 20 predicted proteins | sample Sp13VDMM110SD_FD_122168 | JGI IMG/M metagenome (GOLD analysis project Ga0181338, IMG submission 122168) | Freshwater viral communities from Lake Michigan, USA - Sp13.VD.MM110.S.D | ecosystem: Environmental > Aquatic > Freshwater > Lake | place: USA: Michigan | collected 2013-04-23
CATCACCTTTCTCGTGGCCTTCACCTCGCCGTTGTGATGCCCTCGCCAGTAGACGACGAATACCGCCATGAGTCCGATCAGGTAGGGCCATGCTTGCGAGAACAGCCACGCGGTCATAGCCAGACACTCGAATACTGTTCGTTCCGATATGGGAACCGAAGAGGCGGCAAGCATGTTTGCAATGCCGTTGTCAGCAGTAGATACTTGCGAAGCTTCACCGCTTGATCCCCCACTTGGCGAAGATGCCCCAAATTGCGCCGTATCCAGCCACAACAGCGCCACCAACGGCGTAGATGTTGCCTCGGATGACGAAGCCGCCGGATACCTGATCAAACGTCAGATATTCAGGAAACAGCCCCGCTAGCAAAACCAGAGCGCCGGGAATGGCGACTGGGTATGCAGCGAAGACGCGGGTGAGGGTGCCGTTCATGCTTGCGGTCCTTTTGTGTGTCCGGGGCTATTAACCCCGGCTGTTTGGTTAAGCGATGGTTTTGCCTTCAACGCCCCGGCGCATCCGCTCCAAGGTGCGCTGTTGAAGCCAGTGCAGAGCCTCCTCGCATTTGGTCAGGGCCAGAGCGTTCTCGCGCGAGGAAAATGGGCCAGACTGGAAAGACCGCAGCCGATCAATCACAATGGCCAGCAAAATTTCCTGCGTAACCCCGTTGACGCCACTCTCGGCAATCCCGCCATTCTGGAAATTCACGCGCAGCATTTCAGAGCCTGCGGTGTTTATGGGGGCAACGCTATAAACATGGTTCGCGCCGCCCGACCCCGGTTGATCTAGAACGGTGATATCCAGCGTATCATTTGCCGGGTTGATTTTGTGATATTCTATGTTTCTCATATTGAGATGCTCCATAGCCCATTAACCCTCGGGCGGGGGATGCCGCATTATGCGGAATTTCGCTTAAACAGGCTCAACAGCCATGTGAAGAATGAGGGTTTCGACGCGGTGACAGTCCGGGACGCGACAAAGGCACCTTTGGCCCATAGCCCCGCCTCTGCGGCTCTGCGGTTGACCAGACCGGACAAGGTCTTGCCATCATTCTTGACCCACTTTGCCAGTTCGCCGGGAACCGCATTGAAGTTGCCAGCGTTCAGCTTTTTCAGCAGGGTTGATTTCGAGAATGCACCGATACCGATGTTAAACACAAACGACACAAGCGCCCCGGTTTGGTTGTCAGTCAGCGGCACCTTAACCAGCCGCTTGATCGCTGTTGCGGCTTCATCAGCGTCATGCATCAATGCGGCGTCAGCTTGCGCTTGGGTGATTGTCAGGCCACGGCGAACCATCAGAAAGCTATCCGAGGTGTGTCCGTATCCAATCGTCCAAGGCTCGCCGTTTTTTGATCCGGGGTCTGGATAGGCTGTCAGTTTGCAGCCCTCCCAACGCTTCAAATGCGCAATGGTTTCCGCGTTGACGCTCATCTCTGCTCAACCCTATATTCATCAGGCGTTGGGATATGCCCGAATAGATCCACCACGATATTAGCCCCAGCCAAGGACAGAAACGCGATTGTGGCAAGCTTGGTCATTTGATCACCCCGCCGCTAGAGATGAACGTCCAAATCTGGGTGGCGAGATAAACCGCCGCGCCAATCAAGCCCCTGATGCCCCAAGCCTGCACAGCCTTCATATCCTTTAAGTCTTGTTCCACGTTTGACAGCCGATAGTGAAGATCAGCGTCGGCTTTCGCCTCTGCCCTAATTCGTTCGCGCTCAGGGTCCATCATCGCTTATCTTCCCTACGATCCACCGCCACGCGATAGCGAATGTTAACCCGTTGCGCCATAAAATCCACCATCCTAACGCTATGGCGTCGAATAAAACGCCTAGCGGAATTAAAACGATTGCGTAATCCTGCATCCACATTTGCCAACACCACCAACATAACCCATCCGATTGGGTCTAATATCGCATAGGTTGTTTCTGGCGGCAAACCCAGCAGCGTCGCACCAGCATTTATTACGGCACAAATCACGTAAAGCACCGCAAGAACCTGCCCGCGCGTGCTGATCAGGGCCAGCGTTACGATGGTTGCCAGATCGGCCAGCCCGACTATGCCGATATGCTCAGGCCACAGCGCAGAGACAGCGAAGTTGCAAGCCATCACAGCCGCAAGCCTGAGATCAGCACCGCACAGCAGCGCCAAGCCCCAGCCCGCAATCAGGATGGCTTGCCAGATACTCATCTGCCGCCGGGTCCCATCAAGACGACCTCGCCCGCAAACTCCGGGAAGTTCTCAAACAGCAGATCGGTCAGGGTGGCATGGTGCATCCCGGTGCTGTGGAACACCTTGCCCCATGCGTTGATCAGGCGAGGGTCGCTGCCTTCTTTGGCTCGGGCGATTTCTTCTTTCGCCGCCGCCTTGATAGCGCCAAGGGCTTTCTGGATGGTGGCAATGTTTTCGCGTTCGGTAGGCATGGTGTTTCCTTTGGTTGGTGGTTATATCGGCATGGTCATATCGTAGGTGGCGCGGCTCGAGGCGAGAAGTGCGCGCATTAATACGCGCCAGTTTTGGCATTCATCCACTCCTCTGCCGTAGTCAATTCATTTGCCGTAGACGCCGCAGCGCGCACGATTAGGCCGTATAGATGCCCGTTGAAAAACAGCGATGCTCCATTACGGCTACCGATGACCATAATATTATTTCCGTAGTTACCTGTACCTTGTGACTGAGGGTCGCTGATCATCAACGTCCCGTTACGTCTGATCTGACACATGGGCGCGGCGATGTCAGAAACCCCTGTCAATACAGAAGTCTGCGGGGCCGCGTCTATGGTTGCCTGCTGCGCCGTTGCCGCCAAGGTGCCACGTGACCGATAAAGCCACCCCAACGATGATGTGATCGGGTCTGCCATGGTGAAGATACCGGCCTGCGCTCCGTTAGTCCCTAGCTCCGCGATGATACCGCCCGCTGCGTTGGATAGGCGCTTAACCCCAGAAATAACCGTCATTTTATTGACTGTAGTTAGATCTATGGCAGACGCAAAAAAATGGTCATCGATCCCATCGAACAACAGATACGCCCGCCCACTCGCAACAGTATAGATAGGACGTTTCGACGCTGTTCCTTGCAGTGCATTATTGCCTCTGCCACTCTTATCGTTCATCCGCGCAACAGCCTGTCCGCTGGCCGTCACTGGCACGGCCCCGGCAGTGTCTTGGAACAGCGTCGTGATATCGCTTGGGTCATACCATGCGCCGAGTTCCCCCGCCGCAAACATGAAGGTAGGGGGCAACACGCCTGCGCTCGAGCTAACCCCCAGCGAGAGCGAAAGACCTAATCCTAGAGACATGTCGTTTCCCTTCCGCGTTAATAGGCGATGCCTTGGAACCAAGTTGACGGGTTGAACGTTACATCCAACGGACCGCCAGAGGATTGCAGAACGCGCACCTCAAAGAAGTCGCCTTCCTTCACCTCCACCATGGCATGATAGCAGTTCAGGTTTGTCCCGCCGCCGGATCCTGCGGTTTGCGTCTTGGCCATGCCAACGACGCCATAGCCGTTGCGCACGATATGCAATTCCCGCAGGCCTGTCACGCTCGCCGCCCAAGTGCAGCCCGCCGCAAACGACATATAACTGACGCCCTTTGGCACGACGATCTTGGTCGGGGTCGAGACATTCCAGAAGTCGAAACCATTCTCGAATGCCGCCGTGGTCCAAGGCAACATTGTGTTGGTATTGTCGGCAATCGACACGTTTGAGTTGCGGTTCAACAATACGCCGACCGGGAATGCGCCATAGGTTCCGCCGCCTTCTTCGGTCAACCCGCCGCTGTTGCCCGTGCGGGTAATCGTGATACGCGGCAAATCCCAAAGGGTGTAAATCCGCGTCAGGCTGATCATCTGACCTGCATTCCATGTCACGCCCGTGTGGTTGGTGATGGTGATCACTGAGGCGTCAAAAGTGACCTCGACGTCATCCGTCCCAGCCTTCTCAACCACATATTCCGCCGTGCCGATGAATACCGACCCCGATAGCGAGACGTGGCTTGCCACATAATCCCCCTGCACGGTACCAGAAGGGTACGGCAGCGTCACGGTTGCCCCATCAATCACGTTGCCCGCCAAGGCTTGCGCTGGAACGGTCTTCTGATTGGTTGGCATGTTGACGGTAACGCCGTTGCCCGACGATAGGATGATCTGGCACGAGGATGCCGCTCGCCCGCCGACGGTCAGGGCCATGTCTGCGGTGAACGTGCCTTGGTGGCCTTCGATCACGTGATGACGCGGGCCATAGTTGTTGGATACCAGCGCAGACTTGGTGCCGTAAACAATCGTGTCGACCGAGGCATAGCGGATTGGCCCGGTGCAGCCGTACATCTTGATATCGTCGCTGTCCTCGAACAGGAACCCGACGCCAACAGGAACCCGCGAGAAGCACCCGACAAGTACGCATTGGTTGGCATTCGAGAAAATCTCAATGCCATCCGGCACGGTGCGCCGATCATCGCCCCAGAACACAAATCCGCCGATATAGTTTGCAGCCGATCCAGCGAAAATCCGCCCCGTGGAAACGGCCCAGCAGTTGTCCAGCTTTGCTTGCGTGAACGGCACCTTTTCACCGCCAACACCCGGACCCATCGGCCAATCGGCAATCTTGGACCAGCCGCAGCCAACCTTGAGATAGTTGCCACCGCTCAGGCCAGAGGTCTTGATCGCGATTTCCGCAATCTCATTGGCGTCAACAACGATATTTTCCATGCCGTTATCAGGCACAAGGAACGCGCCAGTGTTGACCGTCTCGACAACAGCCCTCCCCGCTGCCCAAGTTCCAGTGCGGTCGGCCTGAATAACCGTGCCGAGCAACGCCAACAGGTCGGTCTTGGTGCCAGTGCTGCCCGCCGCAAGGTTGGTCGGCTCGAGGAACCCCGTCGCACCCTTGCCGATCCAGCGCACCTTTGGAAACCGCAGCAGCGATTGATTGACCAGATAGCGCTTGTTCTCGAAGATCAGGAACCCGCCGCCTGTTTGCGTGGCAACCCAATTATTCGCCGCCTGAATGGCAGCACGGTCTTGCGTCACGCCGTCACCCACAGCGCCCCAATGATGCACGTTAGCCGTGCCATCTGGCGACCACTTGGCTCCATCAGCGGTAATCAGTGCGGTACCTGTCACATCCCGCAGATAGCCCAGCAACAGCCCGCCCTCAGCAACATAGATGCGATTGATCACGGGCGCTGGCCGTGCTGCCTGCGCTTCGGCGCGGCTGCCATAGGGATAAGACCCCATCAGGGTTGAGCCTACCAGCGCACTCACCGCCGACTGTGCAACCTTGCGCGTATCCTGATCCTTGGCGGACCAGATCGCAAAATCATCAGCGTCAGCAAGCTCTGTGGTCCGCGTCAGGTCTGAAATTCTTCTCATGTCTTATTCCCACATAATTGAAGCGGTGCCGCTGTCGAAAGTGTCTGCGCCCGATGCTTTGATCCGGATGCGTGTAAGGGCTGCGGCGAGAGGAACCGACCCAGCAGAGGTGTGAAAGCGGCTGCCCGAAGCGGCAACGCCAGAGCCTACCCATGATGTGCTCGCCGCAGCGACACGGGTCAGGGTCAGATGGCCAGAGATGCTTTCTGCTGCGGCTTGGCTGGGGAACAGAAACCCACTTGCCGATGCCGTGAAAGACCCGCCGCCGCCCGTCCAAAGATAGCCGCCGCCCAGATATCCCGCCGCAATAAACGCCCCCGCCGTGCCAAGTTGGATCAAGGTGTTATCCGTGCCTGACAGAGACAGGTTATCCATCACGACCGTGACGCGGTTTGCCCATGCCGGGATGCCTGTGAAGTCCGCCGATGCCAGCCCGGTCATCGCTGTGGATGCCGACGGCAGCAGCGCATTGCTCCAATCAGGAACTGTCAGCGCGTCGTTTTGCCGAATGATCTGCCCAGCTGCGCCTTTCGGTCTGCGGCTCCACACGGTCGCATTGCGATAGATCATATCGCCTTCTGCCGCCGGGATGGCTGCGATCTGTTGCAGGTCGGCATCCAGCGCCGCAGCCACACCAGAGACAAACCCAGCGCCAGATACAGGCAGAATGAAGCTCGTGCCGCCAATGGTTTGCTGCGAAACCAGCGCGCCCTGCACAACGGTCTGCATGATACCAGAGCCTTGCCGCACAAAGCCCGTATTCGGCTCGGCAATAAAGCCAAAGCCAGTCGTGCCGAAATTCCCGTCAGGCGCTTGGATCGGCTGCGCTCCGCCAGTTTCCGTGCCGAATGCAAAGGTGCGGTTCAGCGCAGAATACAGCAGGACGTTGTTGCGGTCCTCAACCGTGATTGAGAAATCCCCGTCGACATAGATCATAGCCGCCGCGCCATTGCGCACGGGAAAGCCAGCGAGCGTGCGCATCGGGGATGCTGCCGGAATGGTCAGGGCATAGTCGAAATATGCAGCCTTAGGGTTCGCTTTCGCCTCTAGCCCCGGCTGGCCAACATAGATGAAGCCGTTTTCCAGCGGCGTCCCATCGGTTTCAAAGAAGCTCGGATAGGGCGGGATGATGCTGTTGACGGCCATGATTTATATTCCCGGAAAGCGTTGCAAGGGGGTTGCGTTGGTTGCGGCTGCGACCTGCAACGGCTGGAATTGGACGGGGGATTGTTGCTGCCGCGCCGTGGCCTGATAGACCGCCAACGGATTGGGCATTGCAGTCGGCGGTGAGCGCTGCGCCTTCGGAAATACGCCCTCAGCCATACCGCGCTCATAAATTGCGGCGTCTTCTGGCGTCATCTTGCCATTGGCATAGGCATAGGCGAGGCGGGTGTAGTCGTTGCTAGCGGGGGCGGTATCGGCTGCCATCCCTGACTGTGCAGCGCCGCCGCCCATTGCAGCCTGTGGCGCATTGCCAAGAGGCGCTTCACCGTAAGCCACGCGTAGCCAATCAGGCGCATTAGACCCCTTACCACCAGCGCCCCATACCGATGGCGCACCAAAGCCGATGTGCATGGATCCGGGGCGCATGTATCCATCGCCAGCGCCAAAGCCTGACACGCCATTGGCCTTTGCGCGCGAAACAATCTGTTGAAAGATCGGCACATCGTCTGGGTTACGCCAATCGAGTTGCCGACCGTCTTTGAAGAAAAACACATCAGCCGCGTTCCCGTGATCGTGGCGCGTTGATCCCGTGCGTTGGCTTCCCTCATTCGCAGCCTCTTGGCCACCGCTGAAAACCTGCATTGTCACGCCCATTTCAGGCAGAAACGACAGCGCGCTCACCAGAGGGTCAGCCAATGGCTTGTTACGAGTTGCCCCGTCATTGACATATTGCAGCCATGCAAGAGGGTCAGTGCTCATTTATACCTCCCCAGCAGCGCATCATATTCCGGGTTGCGGTTGGCGTTTGCAGCCTCTTGGCCTGCGAGGGGGGCGACCGCACCCATGTCTTTCAAGATCGCGTCAGGATTTGGCACACGCGCCGATTTGGCCCATGCCTTGAATGCCGGAGATTTCGCCACCGCCTGCACTGTCGCATTCGCAGCCCGACCTTTGGCGGCTTCCTCTGCAAGGCGCATGAACTCGGGGCTTGAGAACATCTTGCCAGCCAGCGCCAGCGTCTCAGGCTTGGCAGCCGTGATCGCAATCGCCAATGGGGTTGCGACCATTGCCCCCATCGGGCCGCCCATAGTGGCCCCCGCAGCGCCCGCTGTGGCCTGCACAATGCGTTGGCCCCCAGTGGAGTGCAGAACTCGCCCGATCAAGCCTTCGGCCTGCATGGCGTTGGTCAGAACTTGATTGGCCTTGCCTGTCCGCAGCACATTGCTATCCGCCGATGTAATGCGCTTAGCCACGGTCAACAGATCGTCAAGCATGGCCGTCGCCTCTGGCCCGATGGCTTGGCTGATCTGCAAATGCACAGGCTTGTTGGCCTTGATGCCGCTGAAAGTCTTGGTGAACTCGGACAGACCAAACCCCGGCTCAGTGGCGCGGGCAGACCGCGTTGCAGAGGATAGAGCAGAGGCAACCGCCTGTTTTTTCAGATCGTTCGGGATGACCTTCAACACGCGGTTCAATCCGGCAATATCGCCCTTCGATCCCTGCGCAATGGCAGAGCGCAGTTTAGCCCCGATAGAGCCATCCAGATCGGACCCAAACGCGGTGACAATCCGCTTTTCCAGCCCCTTTTGCTTGGCCGTGAGTTGGTTGGCATCCCGTAGTTGCGCGCGCAAATCAGCATCGCCAAGGGTTTCAACAGCCGAAAGCTGATCATCGGAAATAGCACCATACATGCGCTTCAATGTCGCCTGGTCCATATTGCCATAAGGACCATCACCGCGCGCAATCGCTCGCCCAATGTCAGACTTTTCCCGCAGCAAGCGGCCATAGGTGACAGGCTCAGGCCCGGTGACTAGGTTATAAAGCCCACGCTCTGCCGTCGACATGCCGTTGACCCCGCCGATATCTTCAATCACGCCGTTCAGTGCCTTGACGATGTTCTGTACAGGTACCACCGAAGATTTCGGCACCTTCGCGTCAACCATATCGTAGAGAGACTTCGCAGCGGCTTTCAGTCCAGCTTGCGTGGCTTGCAGCGAGGATTTTACCGCCTCAGACACGCTGGCAATATCTGGGGATCCATCCATCGCCTGCATGATTTCGTCGGCCTTGTCGCGGGCGGATTTAACCGCGCCACGCCACAGCGCTTCCGGTTCCTTCCCCACCTCGGAGCGGGTCAGGCCAGCCGCCGCCTTAACCATTTCATTATCTGAGAACACATCAGCAGGCAGTTCAATGCCCAGCCGATCCGCAGCGGCTTTGGCCTCTGGGTTCAGTTTCGCCGCCTCTGCGAGTTGTTCCTGCGCCTTGACCGCGCCCATACCGCCATTGCTGGCTTTCTTCACCAGCGCTGCAACGGCTTCCGGCGTCTCAGCAACGGCCTTGGCTGCGGGCGCTACAGCCTCAACGACCTTAGCCACAGGTGCGGCCACGCGCGGCGCAGTCGCAGCCATCCGAGCCGGAATAGACGACGCCCCTGCCAACTCAGGCACAGCAAACTGCGACATGCCAATCAGTTCTTCGCCCAAGCCCTGCCGATCACGCGTTGGGACAGCCTCAGTTGCCAGCCCAACAGCCCCAGACAAGCCAGTGCCAAGCGCTGACAGCCCTGCGCCGCCAACATCCCCAATCGCGCCTAGGCCTGTCAAAACAGGCCCCGGCAGCCCCTGCGTCAGTGGATCCTGCGCAAGGAAGTCACGGCTTGGGGATGGTCCGCCAGCAAGACCACCACCGAAGGCCTTCATTGCCGAGGCAGGGCCTTCCATCAGCGCAGATGCCGTATCGCCGAATTGCTCTTGCGGTTGACGTGACTGCCGCCAATCACGCACCGTCACACGCGCGCCACCTGACTTTCCACCACCGCCAGAGCCGATCACCACGTCACCCGGTTGCGGCATGGTTTCCGGCGTGTATCGGCCTGCGAGTTCGGGGTTGAACATCTCAAAGCCCGCAAAGTCTGTGGCGAGGTTGTGTCCAGCCTCCCCAGCAAGCGCGCGGGGCGGTGCGGCAGGCATGTTATCAACAGCGACCGCTGCCACCTCCACAGGCGCTACGGGGGTGTTTGCCTCAACAGCAGGAGATGCCGGAATAGCCGCGCGCAACTGATCGGCCAAATCCTTACGCCCCGCTGCCTCTGCTTTGGCAATCGCAGCGGTAACGCGGTCAGTATCCACGGCTTTCATCTGGTCGGCATAGGCACGCAACTGATTGGCGAGGTCCGTGCGACCCGCCTTATCAGCCTTTGCGATTGCCGCTTCAATTTCCGCCAAGGTTGCCATTTTGTCGCTTTCGCCTTATGCTTCGGCCATGGGATTGCTCATCGTCTGGCTCGTGCCTGCCTTCTTTTTCGTCATGTTCCTGATCGCAACAGCCGATCTTGGGATGGCCATTGCTGGCTCAATCGTGTTTGTGCTGTTTGCGATGAAGGTCACGTTCAAAGCCCTTCCGCCTCTTTCAAGAGGTCATCGAGAGACTTCACCCCAGCAGGATCCGCCGGGACAGCCTGCGAACCTGAACCAGCGCCCGGCAAAGCGTTAGCCGATTTCAGCTTGGCCGCGCCTTCGGTAATTGCATCGCGCAAGTCTTTCAAAGCCGCCTTGAACTCTGCATCGCCCTGCGCCCGCGATAGCCGTGCCATAGCACCCTCAGCCTTTTTGCTTTCATAGTCGGTGATCGCGCCACCGCCCTTGAGCATGTCACGCGCCGCCAACCATGCGGTGTTCTGCAACTGCGCAATCTTCTGAATGGTTGCCAGCCCTTCACCGCCATAATACATGCGCTTGGCCACGCCGAATTCATCAACAGCATTTCCGCCGCCGCCTTCAATCGGACCAGTGACACCCGGCAAAGCAGGGTCATTCGCAATCTCGTCAATCAGGTTGACGGCGGTATCAACGCCCGTCTGGATTTCCGCCAGAGACGCTCCAACCTTGGGCGTTCCATCAGCGCTGGTGGTGCCGACGTTCACATTGGTCGCCCCGGCCTTCTTGCTTTGCAGATCCCAATCATTGAATGACATGGGCTTGCGGCCAGCTTCGGTTTCCTGCTTGGCGTAGAAATTGTAATCCTTCTGCGAGGCCGTCAGGTCATCCTTCGGCTCACCAAACAAATCCACCGTTGCCTTCTCATCCACCGAATGCAGCAACAGCCCCAGCGTGGCCAAGCCAGCCGATGGGTCAGCCTTGATCCCCGCCGCCATCGCCCGCGCCACATCGGCCTCTTGCTTGTCACCTGCCGCCTCAGCCGCAACCGCCCGATCTTCAAGCATGTTCAGCGCAATCTCAGGCTTGCCCGCCTTGATCGCAGCCGCAGCCTTGTAAATGTTCGCGGTATCGTTCTGCTTGCGCTCGGCGCTCTGGCCCTCCCACATCTTGGCCATCTCATCGGTCAAGTCAGGGTACTGCAAAGCCATGGCGGTGAAGTCCGCAGAAGTGGCAGCCCCCGCTTGAACCTTGCCAGCCAGCCCCGCCAGATCGCCCTGCATCTTTGCAGCCTGAGCCTTGGCTTCCATTGCAGCCTTAAGCGCCGCAGCCCGATCCTGCTGTGCCTGATCGAACTGCAAATTCTGCTGCCCGAACTGCGTTTGCGCGCGTTGCTCTTGCGATTGCGCCAACTGCATCTGCTGTTCGCCCGCCCGCTGTTGCTGGCCAAACTGCATTCCGCCGAACATCGCATCAACGGGGTTGATCGCGCCGGGCATCGAATAGTTGAAAGGTTCACCAGCCATCAGAATTGCCACTTCTGCCAAGCGCCTTGGCCTGCCGTTGTCGGTTGCGCCAAACCGCCTAGGGTTTGAAGAATGCCGGACCCGACGTTATTCCACGCCTGCCCGCTTGCCAGCGCAGATCCTGCCTGAGCCTGCCCGATATTGCCGAGAGATTGGTTGACCTGTTGGCCCGCATTCTGTGCCGCCGTGCCAGTCATGCCTGCTGCATTCTGGCCATTCGCCGCAATGCCGCCGAGATTGGCCAACTGCCGATCAATCAGCCCTTGCAGCATAGCAGGCCGATATTGTGCCAGCGCGCCTTGGGTGTCTCCGCCCCGCAGCCCGCCCGTGGCCGCTGCGTTGGCCATGATGCCGTATTCGCCCTGCTTGGCCAGTGCTTGGAATTGCTCCCCATTGGCTAGGCCCGCGATTGCGGCTTTCTGTGCATCCGCCGCCGATACGCCGCCTGTTTTGTTGGCGTCTGCAAAGGCCTGCGCTTCCTGCAAGGTCGCGAATGGCTGCCCGTTCACCATATAACTTGCAGGCGTTCCCGGCGTGCCTCCTGTCGTGGTGATGCCACCACCACCAAACATGCCGTGTTCGCCGCCGAATGTCCGCGTTCCCGGCGTTCCTGCCGTCCCAGCAATGGTCTGAATGCTCGGAGCCGTGCCGCCACCGCCACCGATGCCCATCAGGTCAAGCTGGCCCTGCAACGCCCCTGTACCAGCCGTCACATATGGCTTCAGCAGAGATTGCACCAAATCAAACTGGCGGCGGGTTTCCGCGATCTGCGCATTGGCGGCTTTGGTCTGCGCCCCTGCGGCTTTCTTGGCGGCATTGGACTGCATTGCGCCCGAGGCGACAGAGCCGACAATGCCAGCGATGAGAGGTCCGGGCAATTATTTACCCTCCATGATTGGGAACTCAGCCCGATATTGCGCGAAGGTTTCCCCATAGAGGCCAAGCGCGGCATGGGCATCTAGCCCGCACAGATGGCAGGCCATGGAAACGATTTCATAGTATCCAGACCTGTACATATAGGACCGCTCATCCGCCAATCCCGCAGCCTCGGCCTTGTTCGCGGCTTCCCACTTGACCAACTGCATCACCAGCAAGGGTTGCAGGGTCGCCATGGTGCTGCGGTAAAACTGGTTCATAGGCATTCGCGCGAAGATCGCCCAAGCCACGCCGTTTGCATTGGTAATCGCATCGCCGTCTGCGGCATCATCCAGCAGTTGGATAACCTGCCAGAGGTCCAGAAGATATTCCTGCGCCTCGGGTGGAAGCCCTAGCGTGTCGAAGTGCGATTTGAGGATATCTGCGTCCATTGGTCTACCTTGTGAGGTTGCCCGCTGGGGTGCATGGATCGCAGCAAGGTTAGGTTATAACATATCGGTTCAAACGGCAACCCCCAAGGCGTCCGTCCAGATCGTGCCGTTGAACCAGATCGGCTGCCCGATCACCGTGTCGTAGAACTGTTGACCAAGACCCGGCGCATCAGGCCGCATATCGCCTGCATTGGGGTTATTGATCGCCGAAGCCACGTCCTCGAAGAACTTCACAGCCCGCGTGTCGCCGTGGGCAATGATCATCAGCGAATTACGGGTTGGAACATCTACCATGACAGCGCTTCTACCCGCGCCTCAAGCCGAGCAAACGCCATATGCGCGCGGCTATCCCCGCTAAACCGCTGGATGCGCCAGTTGCGAAACTCGCCTTGCTTATCCCAGACCAGCCGCTTGTTGCGTTCCCCACGCATTCCCGCCTTGATGGTCTTGGGCTGCGACCAGACCAGCCCGTCAGTGCTGTAATCCGTGCTGATGACAGGATCATCCCCCAGCGCCACGGACCCCGACAGCGCCACAAGCTCCAACTCATGTAACTGCACGCCCTTGCCATCGCCGTAGATGACTGGGGTTGAAAATTTCCACAGCGTTAAATCGCCGTAATGCGACCCAATATCATCCGAGAATTTGCCGATCAGTGAGCCGAACGGATCCGCGACATTCCACTGATTGTAACACCACACCATGCCGCGTGCGCGATATCCGCCCGATCCAGATTGCAGCACAAACCAAATCGGCTGTTGCAGCGTGGCCGAAGCCATGCCGTCAAACACAAACGTTTTGTCAGGCAGATGGATATAGAGAAACTCATGCCCCCGATCCGCTCGGCTTTCCAGCACCACGGCAGATAGAACCGCGTCGGAATAGGTCTTGAGCGCGTCGTCAATGTCCCGCGTGGAAAGCTTGGTTGTCGCGCCGCCGACCCCAGCCCACACCGCAGGCGGCTGGTTGTCGCCCGATCCCACGAATGCCAAGGATTGCATGAACTCGCAGCACGCGCGCGACCCCACTGCGCCTTTCATGATTTGCGCGCCCTCAATCCGCCCGAACGGAAATCCTGTACCGGGGTTGGACAGAGCGGCAAACACCTCAATCGTGTAGCGGTTCACCGCGTAAATCTCATTGCGCAGTTTTTGCAACGCCACAACAGGATCCGGGTTGATTTCCGACGAGGCATAGCGCAGCAGGTTGTAGGAAAACGGGTCGTTGATATCGGATGAAATCAGGCTCTCGCCGTCCGTCGAGATGAAGTACCCGTTGCACCACTCGATATCCAGCGATACGCCAAGATCAACGTCCGTGACCTGCGTAAGCGTGGTGCCATCATACATGAACACCTTGCCGCCCGCGTTGATCGCCAGATAGTCGAAACTCTGCGCAAAGGTCGCGAAGTCAAAGCCCCCCAGCGCGCCGATACTGCCGATCACCGTTACAATCCCGTCAGCATCAACCTTGATGAGGTCTGGCCCCGACACGCGGTAATGCTCATCCCGCCAGCGCGTGCCGCCACGGTTTACCCCGCCACCGTCAACAATGGTGATGATGCCCTCTGCGGGCCGAAGATACCCGGCAGAGATACCCTGATCTTTCGGAACTGGCACCATGTTCAAAGGGAACTCCGTTTTGAAGTCCGCGCCCTTGGTTGAAATGCCGCTCAGGATTGGAATTGCGACCATTATACATCAATGTCCAGATCGCCGCCCGCACCCGTCTCAATCGGATCGGATGACGGCGGCAGGGTGGTGTTCCAAATGCCATTGCCCGCGCCAGAATAGCCCCCGAGATAGCGCGTGGCAACGTAAGTGGTGTTGTTCATGATGCTGTCGAGAGCAATCTTCGCGTTGACCTTAGTGTCAGGCGAAACAGTCTTGCCATAGGTCGGCGCAATCTTGATCGCGAGGTTGAGATACATCGCCTCAACAGCCCAATCCGGCACATCGCTTTCCACTCCGATATCGCCAAAGCCATTGCCGCCGACATAGCCGATACGGATATTCGCCGTTGCGCCCCATGTCGCCATCATCGCATCAAGGCGGCGCAAAGCCGACTGAAACTCCTCCGGCTGCATGTCAAACGAATAATCGCCCTTCCCGATTTCGGAAAAGGCTTCCTCGCAGATCTGGCGCTTGGTCCACGGCATTACATGCCGACCCCCGGCGTGATGATAATCGCCCCATCAGCCGCGCTGGCAATCGTGCGAATGACCTTAAGCCCCGGACCGACATGCAAACGCACCTGCGACGATGGCAGAACCGGAAAGCCTGTGGTGGAGGTTGGCGCCGTGCCAGTCGGAACCGTGGCCTCATCCAGATATGGCGTGATCATCACATAGACGATTGCCGTCGCGGATGTGTTCGCCAGCGCAATCTCGTCTGATGTTTTCGGCAGCGCAACTGCGGCGGTGGCTGAGGTGGCGTTTGTAACGCTGGTAGTTCGACCCCACGCGGGGGAAAATGAGCCATGATGCATCGCGTAACTCCTTGAGAAAGAAGGGGCGACCGAAGCCGCCCCGCCATTGTTACGCTTGTCCGAAAATTAGCACCCCGGCCATTTCCGGTTGTGTCATCACCACCCCGAACAGCGTATCCAGCGTGTAGAGCGTCTGGAAGGTGCTGTTGTCAAACTTCTTGCCCATCACCAACTCAATACCCTGATCGGTGGTGGCGCGCATGATATCAACGCCTGCATTGTCCGGCACGGAGTAGCGACCCGGCAGCAATTCGATGCTGTCTTTGTGCCAGAACGGGTTGATGTTGGAAACGGTGGTGTTTTTCCAGACAATCGCCGCAGTCGCCGAGGTGCTGGCAACTTCAACGTTCTTATACTGGACTTCGGGATCGGTCGGCGAGGAGTTTGCGCCGATGATCGGGGGGCTGATCACCATAGTCGTACCGCTGGCGATGCTGATCACGCGGAAGGTTTTCAACTGCCCGGTGCTGCCCTTGGTGATGTGGTTCACCGCTTCAATGCCCGCAATCGTAAACATCGCACCCGCAAGAACGCCCGTGGTGGTCGAGACGGTGACGGTCTGATAGCGGTTGTCGACGTTGATCTTGCCCGCAACGGTAAGGTCAATCGCCTTCGGAACAAACCGGACTTGCGCGCCGTTGGTCGCGATGGTCACGGTTGCCGTGGTTGCAATGCTGCGGTTTGCATAGTCCAGCTTCACAGTGCTGAAACCAGCTACATCACCAACGCTGGAACGCTCATAGGCGTCCTCGGACTTCGCATTGCCGAACGAACGTGCGGTGCCGACCAAGTTGGCAGCCATGCCGTTGTAATCGCGGCTGGACAGCGCAAGGTGACGGTTGGAACGGTCGATGCCTTGTTCGTTCATGATGCTGTCGCACAGCGCCACGTTGTCATAGGTGCCAGCAGCGGCGACAATCGGAACAACCAGCGTGCCTTGCGCGGAGGCGACGTTCATGACGGCGACGTTGATATCCGAGGCCAAGCGCTGTTTTGCGGCGTCACCAAGGCGACCTTGCTGCAACTGATCACGCAATTCCTTGGCGTTCAGGTTCCAAGTCACGTTCTTGCCGAAGCCGAGCGTGGACGGCACGGAAAGCTGGGTTGCACCCTGCGCAGTCACAGGCGTGCCGATGGTACGATCCTGCGATGACATGATGTAAGGCGATGGACGCCACATCGTATCTTGCGCGCGTTCCATCGTCTGCATGTCGGTGGAATAGACGCTGACCGCCTTGGACAGGATCAGGGCATCATGAAAGCCTTCAAGCAGTTGATCGAAGGCAACTCGTTCTTCTTTGGAAAATGCGTTGGCCATTTGGCGCTCCGTTATGTGCGATTGATTTCAGGGACGCAGCCAAGTCAGTGGCCGGGGCTGTTTTCAATACGCGCAAATCGAAGGATGCGGGGCCTTTGTGGTTATGTTATCACATAGCGGCGGCAGGTCAACC
>Ga0181338_1000129_pt1 | contig 16341 bp, 14 predicted proteins | sample Sp13VDMM110SD_FD_122168 | JGI IMG/M metagenome (GOLD analysis project Ga0181338, IMG submission 122168) | Freshwater viral communities from Lake Michigan, USA - Sp13.VD.MM110.S.D | ecosystem: Environmental > Aquatic > Freshwater > Lake | place: USA: Michigan | collected 2013-04-23
ACCGACCACCACAAAGAGCAAGCTGCGGCTGTGCTGCACGAGGCGCTAGACGAGAACCCAGATACCGTGATCGTGCTGTGCTTCTGGAAAGACAAAGGACAGTTCAAGATCAAGGTGTCTACCATCCCCGACAGGCTCACGCTCATCGGTGCGCTGGAGGAGGCGAAGAACAAAGTCATTACGGATGGGTACACATCATGACCACCTTACGCAAAGCCGCCCAGCAGGCGCTGGAATTTATTCGCTGGAGTCAGTTCGTTCCTTGTAAGTCAGGCGACTTCCCGGAATCGCCATCGACCGCGCCGCAAGTAGAAGCAGCCCTCCGCGCCGCTCTTGATTGGCCTGACGTAACCATCACAGGCACATACGAAGAGTTCATTGACTTTGTGCGTATGGCGTGTATGCACGAAACAATCTACGAGGATAGTGAAGGCAGGGACATCCTTGTTATCCGAGTGCTTGATGCCTACGGTATGGCTCACTCATGGGCGCTGGAACACACGCGGAATAATCTTTCATAAATGTCCATAATTTGGAGGAACCATGACCTACCTGCTCAAAGCCTTGAACTTGGTCAAGGACGCTTACACCACCCGCGAATGGGATGGGGTTAAAAAAGCCAAGGACATCTTGGAGAAGGAATACTACAAGGACATTCACACTTGCAGTTACTACTGCTCCCGCCCCGCTTGCATTGAAGCCCAACGAAATGAACTCCGAGAAAAATTCTTCGATGACAACAAATAAGTGGCACAAAGGCCCGCCCCCTTCTATGGGTTGGTGGCCTGCCAGTGCAAGAGAGTGCCCGTATGAATACCGCTGGTGGGATGGTGCTTACTGGTCTTGGTCTGTCTATGAGTGCGACAAGATCAGCAACATCGAACACTATGCCAAGAAGCGTGAACGTGACCGTGAGCAGTTGCTAATCAAGTGGACTGCTCGCCCTGATAGCTGGCCCGACCGGAGTAAAACATGAGCTTTAACGGAACAAACGCTAATGATCTACAGATTGGTGGGGATCATTACAAGAACAAACAGCACCAGACCTGGGACGTTATCTCTGACTGGGGGCTTGGCTTCCTCGACGGAAATGCAGTCAAGTACCTGAGCCGCTGGCGATCCAAAGGTGGGATCGACGATCTTCGCAAGGCTCGTCACTATATTGACAAGCTGATAGAACTTGAAACCAGCCGCGAATAAAAAAGCCCCGGCGACGGTTAAGTCCAGCCGGGGCAAGCAGGTTACCCTGCATAGGAGAAGCAACGACGCTGCGAAGCGCCGATGTGAGTCTAGCTCAAGATCAAGGCAAGCGCTTCCGCTGGACTGTTGATGATGGAAACATTACCACCTCGCCACTCGTCGACCTATTCTTCAGAAGATTTATTGGCGGGGACATCTACTACTCCTCCAATCGCAAACTTTATGCCATCAAACTTACCTTGAGCAAATAAAGAGGCTTCTTCCTCTGTGTAAATTAAGTACACAGGCCCGCCTGCCCAAGTTTCAAGCCATTTTTTTTGGACCTTGTTTAAGCCTCGACGGCCATAGCCAGTTTTGGGGTTTTTAATATCAAACAAATGCCACGCCCCATTGATCCACGCAACCCCATCTGGAATACCCATTCCAGCAGTACTCATGTCATAAACGGCGCAATACTTACGCATTTCTGCAATAACTTCATTGTGATTGGCGTCTTTTCTTGGGCCGTATTTCAATGTAGCCTCCGCTGATGCCATGCCTGCACGAAAAGCGCCTCCGCTATCTAAGTGGCATTGATAGCTACAGTATTTGCGTTGCTGAGATTTGGGGTGCTTAAACTGTTTGTTGCACTTGGCGCATTTTGTATATAACGCTTTTTCTTGCCTCAATTTCCCTGAGCATTCGCTGGAGCAAGTGATTTTTGTGGATGTTGGTTGGCAATTAAAAGTTTTTGCGCAATAGCTGCAAGTCTTTTTATTTCTTTCCTTGATAACCTTTGGTGGTTTAGGTTTGATTTTACTAAGTGAGTAGCATTGATGAGAGCAGAACTTTCTTGTCTTTGAGTAACTGCTAAACTGTATTTTGCATCTTACGCACTGGCGCGCTGCGGAGTTTTTATAGTTTGGGTTGTAAACGCCGACAAGTTTTTCCCGATACGTTGCCCCCATACAGGCTCTTGAACAAGTCTTTTGCCTTATCTGGTGTGCGGTCGCTAATTTTTCTACGCCGCACTTGCCGCACTTCCATAGACCCAATAGGGGCACAAGATTGTTCATTGATGTAGTATAGGCGCAACAATCAAGGCAGGCAATCCACGCGAGCAGCTCTACGCATTGTGGAAATTTTACCACTTGATTGACAACACAGAAGCTGGCTGCTAGATTGGCAGCATACCTAGGAGATGCAATGCAACTGACGAACCGGCACAACCTGCCGCAGACTTTTATCAACGTGATCGAGAGGCCCACCTATACAAAGGGTGACGCGCACATCTCAGTCACAGAAATCCTCAACAGTCCGCGTGTTGTCCAGCTCAAGCGGAAACATTGGGACGATCTTACCCAAGACGCAAGTGAGATGGTATGGGCTCTGTTCGGTTCCGCCGTGCATGGAATCCTTGAGCATGGCAAGGACGAGCATCACATCGTAGAGGAGCGTCTGTTCACTGAGATTGATGGCTGGCGGATCAGCGGTGCCATTGACTTGCAGGAACAGTACGAGGACGGCATCAAGATCAGGGACTACAAGGTTACCGGAGCTTGGGCCGTCATGAATCAGAAGGCTGACTGGCACAACCAGCTTAATGTGTACGCATGGATGGTCGAGCGGGTTAAAGGAATCCCGGTCACGGACTTAGCGATCATTGCCATCGTGCGTGACTGGTCCGCCCGCGACGCTGAGACTAGGGATGGTTATCCACAGGCTCCCATCGTTACAATCGACATCCCCCTGTGGACGTTTGAGAAGCGCCAAAAGTACATAGAAGAACGGCTTGCCCAGCATAACGCTGCCTACTTTGCTAGCCACACTGAGGGCGATATGCCCAACTGTACGGCTGAGGATATGTGGGAAAAGCCAACGAGCTATGCCGTCAAGAAAGAAGGCGGTGTCAGGGCCAAGTCTGTTCACCCCACGAAGGAAGAAGCAGAGCTTGCTCTAGCCAAAGGGTACTTCATCGAGACTCGGGAGGGGGAGCGCACCCGGTGTAAGTCTTACTGTCAAGTCGCCCCGTTCTGTTCGCAATACCAAACATACATCAAGGAGAAAAATAATGAGTGAAGAAAACAAGTACGGCACCAAGAAGGACGGTACTCCCCGTGCCAAGCCCGGTCGCAAGCTAGGCTTCAAGATGCCCAAGAAGACCCCCGTTGAAGAAACCAAGGAACAGCAATGACAGAAAACTCATTTATCAAACTGGCGGCAGTTGATGTAAGCAAGCACATTGAAAAGAAACAAAACCTAAGTTATTTATCGTGGCCATTTGCTATTGATCAGCTTATGCGCCACGATCCATTGGCTAACTGGGAATTCCATTCGCCAGAAATGTACGGCGAAACAATGATGATTTCTTGTACTGTCACTGCTTTTGGCAAGCCCATCAAAATGCACTTGCCGGTTATGGATCATCGTAACCAAGCAGTTAAGAATCCAAATGCATTTGAGGTTAACAAAAACATGATGCGCTGCTTGGTTAAAGCAATTGCGTGTCACGGCCTTGGTCTGTTTATTTATGCAGGCGAAGATTTGCCTTTGGATGATGATGGCAATACGGCCAAACGTCCTGCCGAGAATCCTAATTCCAAACCCGCCCCCGCTGAGACTCAATCTACGGCACTGAGCGTAGACAAGCATGACCCGTGGAAGATCAGGATTACTACCAGTCCTGAAGCCAGCATGGCCGACTATATGGCTATGGCCTTCCAAGCAACGAACAAGATGCTTGAGTTCACAACGTCCGAGAAGGACATCATGAACCTGTTCAAAGTTAACCGCGTCATTTACGACAAGGTTAAGGCAGAAGACGCTTCCATCTACAACGAAATCATGGATGCGTTCAAGACCACTAAAGCTCGTTTCGCAAAGGCAGAGTAATGAATAACATCACGGTAGCTGGGGTTCTGGGTAAAGACTGCGAAGTGCGTTCCATGAATGATGGGACAGCCGTTGCAAGTTTCAGCGTTGCAGACACTCAAGGTAAAGAGAAGCCGACCATTTGGTGGAACTGCCAACTGTTCGGCAAGCGGGCTGACTCCCTCTCTCGTTACCTTACCAAAGGTCAAGCCGTAACCGTTAGTGGAAACATTACCGAGCGCGAGTGGACGGACAAGGAAGGCAACAAGCGTAAGTCTATGGACTTGCGTGTTAATGATGTTGCGCTTCAGGGCGGGCGGCAAGAGCCTAAGCGTCGTGAGGTAGATGACTTTTCTGACGCGCCTTTCTGATCATGGTGGACACCCTGCAATACGAGGCGGTGAAGATCGCCATGAAGCAGGATAAGGAGGGTTATGTCCTAACTCTCCGTGTCCACCCGGACGAGGTGCCGCATCCCCTGTTCACAGATTTTTGCGGCGCCAGATACCAAGTGGTAATGGTCAGGCTTGGCGACGATGAGAAGCCCGTTCAGAGGGAGAACTTCTCTGACGTTGTAAGACTGGCCGGGATGCTTTGCCGCGACAAGCTGTTTGCCAAGTACCTTGTGGAAAACGGTTTCATATTCGATGACAGCGAAGATGATGTCATTGACTGGATGAAACATGAGCTTGGCATCAGCTCCCGCTCAGAACTAAAGACCAACAAGACAGCCGCAGATAACCTGAAGGGTTTTAATATGGAGTTCCAACAATGGAAACGAAACGGCTGATCCCCTACTCGGTACACCTTCGGGAAGATATTTACCTGAAGCTAAAGGGTATCGCCAAGGATCGCAAGGCTACGTCACTTGTTAGGGACGCCATCACCATGATCATTGAGGGTGATGATGCCTTCAATGGTGGTTACAAGAAGGCAGTCCGCGATGTCATCTCGCTCATTCAGTTCGATGAATGGGCCGGGACAATCGGCATCGGCGGGCAGTCCATTGCCGATAAACTAGTTAGCAAAATAGAAAGGCTTGAGCCATGACACCATTCCATGATTACGCTTATTACCTGCAAGTAGTTGAGCGCAACGTCAAGGACGTAGGCCAAAAACTACTGCATGAAAACTATGAGGTTGAACAAAACGTCAGCGACATCATGCGGGCTTTGAGCGGTTTGCTGGTCTGGGTAGAAGATGTTCAGCAAAAACCATAAGGCCAAGACTGCTGCCGACAAGGAGCATTTGGCCCGCGTGAAAGAGTTGCCTTGCGGCGTCTGCGGTGAGGCTGGACCGTCAGACGCGCATCACATCGAGCAACAACTTCACTATTTATGCATACCATTGTGCAAAGACTGCCATCAGGGCAGCTTCAATGGTTTGCATGGGCAGAAGCGCATATGGACCGTCATGAAGAAAACGGAGTTATCCGTTCTCAACGACACCATACAGGCGCTTACTTCTTCATAGACTTCCTTACCTCTTCGGCCTGCTGAGCAAGGGTGGAAATGATCTGCTTCAGTCGATCAATCTCCATCTTCTTCTCCGCGCCTCCCATCGTAGCGTCCTTGGTGATAATGTTGATTTGCTGCCTAACGCTAGCCATAGACTTAGCCGTCTTGTCGTAGAACTTAGCAAGCGCGATCTTATCGCCTCGTTCCTCAAGGATGCGCTGAACCTTCTCAGAATCACCTGCTTCTGCATAGTGCCTCATGTCAGCAAACGCTTGGCTGATTTCTTTGTTGGAGTCGTAGAAGGCAGTCACGTACTTAGACTGCGCCGTGGGTAGTTCTTTGGCAAGGCCCAAGCTCAGGCGGTCAAGCCAGCGAGCATCAGGATATTCACCTTCCCTGAATGGCGCAACTGCATAAGTAGATGTTACGGCAGCGGTCCCACCAAGCCAGCCAAGGTATCCCTTGATCATGTAGTCCATTTGCACGGGGCTAAGCTGGTACTTCTCAGGGAAGAGTGAGCTTACCCCGCCAAGGGCTACAGCAATAGGACTGGTCGTGTCGATCTTGCGCTCTTGCTTGGACAGTCTCTCAAGACCGGCAGACTCAATTGGCGCACCAGTGAAACTGTCTTTGTTGGCGTAGATATCCAGCAGAGGCTTGATCATCTGCGGGGTGGGATTCATGGCGAACGTATCCCATAGGGTACGGGACAGGCTATCCGTGAACTGCTTACCCTCTGCGCCGGAGTCATAGATTTGCTCAAGGGTACGCTCAACCAAAGTGCCGAACGCGCCGATTTCAAACGGTTTCGGGACACGGTAGGCAACGTCCATCCCCGGCAGCTTGAACCACCAGAAGTTGTCACGGTCCCACTGATCGCGCTTCTTGAAGTCCTCGTCATCCTTGAAGGCAAGGTACAGAACAGCGGAGGCAAGGCCGACAGCAGCGGTAATTGTCAGGAATGCCTGAGCCTTCTGCTTGTCGGTGCCTTCAATCTCTTTGCCAGTAGCGGTGTTGTACAGAACTCGGTATGTAGGAATGATGCCGTCCCTACCAAGTTTGTATAAGCCTTGGATACGGGCATTCATAAACGGTACAACCTGTGTCACCATCCTGAACGCAGGCCACGATCCTTGCATTGAGAAGTCCAGCAAGTCACGCGCCTTGAAGGATGCCTCCAAGTGAGACATTCCTTTGTCCCGCATCTGCTGATACAGAGCAAGACGGTTAGCCGCTTCAGACTTATTGCCCCACTCCTGATACTTGTCCCAAGTGACACGAAGCCCCTTGGAAATAAGGTTGTCTGAGTCAAGGATAGTATTGCGGCTAACGCCCTTATCAAGCAGGCGCTTAATCATCTTCGCTTGGTCGCCTTCATAGGCGGAACCAAAGTTAAAGATCGCGCCGCCAGCCAAAGCTGAAATATAGGTGGGACTTTCTGGGTCAGAAAGGCTAATGCCCTGACGGATGTTGGATATCGGGTCTTTCGCAAGCTCACTAACACCCATCGCCGCAACGGAGTCACGGATAAGGTTGTTTACCTTGAACGTAGGCGACAGGGTAACGCCGAACTGCAAGATGTTTTTGAAGTCACGGGCCACATCAAGGAACTTACTCTTCGGGCCAAGGTAGCCAATAGAACTGATGGCTTCCATAAGAAGCGGATCAGTCACTTGGAAGTACATAACTTGACCGTCCTTGACGATCTTTGCCATGCCAGCTTCGTTCTTAGTCAGGTCAGGGCGAAGCTCGCCTTCCTTGTAAAGAACATTGCCGTTCTCGTCCTTTTTCTCAGCAACAAGTTTGCCGGATTCGGTAGAGTAAACCTTGCCGTCTTTCCACTCAAGACCGGGCTTGAGATTAGGAACAGCAGCATTCTGTTCCATCGCCGCTTCAAGCGTAGTCGTTGCGGCTTGGTTCTTCATCGAAGCGGAAAGGATATGACTCCAGTTCCGCAGGACGTTTTCCATCAGGTCGCCGAACGGAGCTTCGCCACCCTTCAGTTCCTTGGAGAACTCTTGACTGGTCAGGCCCGATGACGTTTGAACATCTTCCAAGTCACCGTTTTCCATCTTCCGGTAGAAGGGGATGTAGTAAACATTGGAGCTAAAGTTCTTGTAGCCCTCCTCATTGATCAGCCCATTCTGCAGGGCAACATCAAGAACGGACTTGTTCAGCGCATTCATTTCCTTTGCGACTGCTTCGTACACATCAATACGCGGCTTGCCATTAAGCTCACCGGCTGCAAATTGCGCCCGGTTAGCAACCAACTTATCCATGTTCTGGATTTTGCTGCGCTTCGGCTCAGGCAGTTTGAATTCACGGTTGAGCGCAACCCACATCAAGTAGCTATCAAGTTCTTTGCCGACAGGCTCAAGAACTTTAAGCATCCCCTTTGTCTTGTCCCGGATGTTCAGCGCACCGCCATCGTTAAACACATGGCCGTGCAGCATCAGTCCTTCCAACGCCCCGTCAATGGACTTGGAAATGCGGGCCTGCATATAAGCAACAGGGCTGTATTCCTTGATGGTGCGGTACTGGTCAGCAACGCCTTGGGCGACACGCTGCCAGAACTTATCCTTCATCCCATCAATTCGGTCTAGGACCGTCTTGTTCTGCGGGAAGAAGATAGGCTGCGTCATTGCACGCAACTCTTCCGGGATGTGATCAAGGCCAGTGGTCGGAACCTTTTGCTTTTGCAGAAGCTGCTGGGCTTTGGCGGTAGCTTTGCCGGTAATGCTTAACTTGGGATCAACATTCTGATCAATCATCTTGTCAGTGACAAACTTACCGTCACCTTTTGACAAGCTATCTAGCGCACGGATGATTGCTGCGTTGTTTTGTAAGCCAAATAAATCCTTTGCCTTTTCTTTAAGCTCGCTCAACCAGTTCTTCAGTCTCTTCAGCAATGAACCCTTAACCATGAACTTGCCGTTCATAATTTCAGCAGCGTTTACAGCCCAAAATTCTGATGGGCTTGTTAGCTGATAAAGAGACAGGTCTACGTTGTCTTTTTTAATTGCATCAATTGCAAGTTTGAGAAACTTTCTATCGCCTGAACCAAAGTGGTAATCCATCAAGTCTTTGAAGAAGGCAATGTCCGCCGTAGTAGTGGCTTTCTTTTGCGCTTCTACTAGTGCTTTTGCCCAAGACTTGCGAATTGCAGACTGAATATCATTTGGCATCATTCTTTCAATATGATGCAAAATTTCATGCACAACAGTTAAGTTAGACGAGCCATCCTTCATCAACGTCATGAGTCTTGTATTTGACGCATATGTCCCACCAACACCATCCTCTTTTGGCGTCTTGATGGAGACAGCAAGGTCATCTACCAGCTTCGGGTTCCTTTGAATGAACCACTCCGCAAAGTCCACCGCCTCTTCTGACAAATCGCCCCGGCGCTTAGCCTCAAGCAAACGCTGACGGATGTAGTCCGGCCCTCGCTCGCGTGGCTTCAGTTCCTTTGCAAGCTCAGCAGATTGAATCTGCTTTGCAATGATGTCTACGCGATTAGCAAAACCATCGGCATCAATTTCACCCTTATCAAACTTCCTACGCAGGGTTTCAACACCGCGCTTGTAAGACGGAAGGCGGTCAGACTTGATCGTTGGCTCTACGGAGTACAGGTAATTGTCTACAGGAGCCCCACCCGCCGCCGTGCCTGAAAGGTCGCTCTGAGGAACCTGTTTTTGCGACGGGGGTGGAGCAACTGGTGTGGATGGCTCTTCGTCAGCCATTGCTTGATCGACAAGTCCTTTGTCTTTAACAACTTGACGGGGCTGCTTCTGCATTGCCAGCTTATCAACGAGGTTCATTACCTCCGTTAAAGCATTGGTGTTCTGAATGCCAAGTAAGTCAGCGACGAGTTTTACAAATTCTGTCCACGCACTTTTGCGACCAGAGTATGGAATCTGCATGAGTTCATATTGAAACTCAGGGTTAGTCATTGCTTCCGCAGTAAACTCACGCGGATTTTTAAGACCGTATGCAGTAATACCTTTACGCTTAAATTCTTTTTTAACGTGTTCGTAAAGTTTTTCAATTTTTTCAACAACAGGCTTTTGCCTATCTGTTGGGTATCTCTGCGCCTTTGATAGTAACGCATGGAGTGTTTCATGTGCATTCGTATGCTCATTCCCTGCATGCGATGGAATCATTTTTATTGAATCATCGGCATACATATACACGCCAGCAACGCCAGGGTCCAACCTTCCCGGTTTACGCAAAGTAATTTTTGACGCAATGCCTCCGCCTAGTTGACCAATCCTACGAATTGCCGGATTTGTACTAAGCTGCAAAGCCTTAGTCAGTTGGGTAAAGTTACCAGCAGCATTTGCTGCACGCACTTCAGCCTTGTCAAAGACAATGGGCATCCGCCGCTCAAACTCTTGCAGGGTCTGAGGTTGAGTGGAAGTCGGTGGCGGCGGCTCTTCGACCGGAGGTTCTTCGGGGGGCGCTTCAATTACGGGCGGCTGCTCCCCAAACTTCGGCACATCACGCGCCCCGCGTGGCTTTGATACTCCAGCGGAAACAATTCCAGGCGCACCAGTTGCCGTATAGGTAAGAGGTTGAGGCTGAGAGGCTTTACGCTCTTGCTCAACAGCAAGCGCAACATCTTCTCTGGTAATGTTTCCAGACTCAAAGTCAGAAATAAACTTATGCGCAGCCGGAGTATTAGTCCTGCGCTGCACTTCAACGTAAGCGTTTACAGGGTCAATGATTGGCTGAGTTTCAGGGCGATTGATCGCTGTCGCAGGCAGATTCTTGGTGAGCTTAACCGGCACATCCAATGATTGGATTGCAAACTTCCCCGTAGCGGTCGGGTGCGGAACAATAGTCAGGCTCTGAGGATCGCCGCCTTGATTGGCGAGCATATTCTTCATCACAAGCAAACGGTTCTTTGCCGCCCGCTCAGCCAGTGGCCGGTTATCCACAAGTTTGGGAACAGGCTTCGGCTCTTCCGCAACAACTTCCGCTGGTTTTAGCCCGGGCGTTACGGATGATTCACCCGTTGGCAGGCCAGCCTCAAGCCTACGCCTATCAACCTCAGCCTGCTTAGCGAGCAACTCTTCACGCGGAGTAACTTCAGGCGGAGCCTCAGCCATGCTTGGCCGCTCAGTGATTGCAGCGGGCGTAACTTCAGGAGAAACAATTCCCTGTCTACGGTTCAACTCGGCAATGCGCTCAGCATCAGCATCAATTTCTTTTTGCTGCCTTAGCAATCTTTCTTGCGTCATCCGCTCCGCATAGGCTCGCCCTTCGGCGTCATCCATACGGTACATACCAGCCAGAACATCGGCAGACTCTTCTGCGCTTGGCGCGGGCTCCCTGCTAATGCCGGTCGTTTCCTCAACAATCTTTTGCTCAGGAGTGGCTTCAGCAACGGGTGCTTCGGTAACAGGTGGAATTGTTACCACCTCTGGCGCAGCAGCCTCCGGCGCAACAGGTGGAATTGTTTCCACTTCAGGCTTGGCTACCTCAGGAGCGCCACCACCAACGGTTGCACCCAGTCCGCCTCCGGCAATCGCCTCAAGGGTAGCTGCACTTACAGCGCCTCGGAATGTCGGGACATCAAACCCCTCCCGTTGAAGGGCAATGTTTTGGGCAACTTGTTCTTGCCCTGCCTGCACTGCCTCGGGAACGGCTTCCAGCAAACCAGCCTCGGCCCGTCTACGCAGAGCGCCTTTTACAGCTTGCTCGCCTGCTGTTTCAGCAGCCTCTTCAACTCCGGCCTTGCCAAGAATGTTGCGGGCCAGAATACCAGCGGCACCCTTTTCCAACGGGCCAACAGCAGCCACACCACCAAGGGCGGTGCCCAAAAGAATTTGATCAAGGTTCTTGCCGCCATATGACTGAGCAAGCTGCGCCTTTTGTTCTGCCTCTGGCTCAGCAGCCCCAGCCTCGATGAGAGCTTTCTTTGTCTCTTCGTAGATGGAGCCCTTGACTACACCAGCGCCCATGCCAGCGCCAAGCAATGCGCCGACACCAGTACCTACAACAGCGGGAGCGCCAAGTACCGCAGCCCCAAGACTTGCGGCAACAACAGGCGCAGCAGTACCCAAGGCGCTAGACAAAGTATCAACAGGCGCAATGGTGAACGCCTTGATGCCAGCCTTGACTTGATCGAGAACACCCTTGTCCTCAGCCTCTTTCATGATCCGTGCAATTTCTTGCTGATCATTCTTGGCTTGAGCTGACATCAACCCAGCAAGGTAAGTCTCTGCTGACCTGATGGTGTTAGATGTTTCGGACCCAGCGCCAAATACATCAGCCAGCATTCGGACGCCTTGGACTGCGCCTTTAGCTACGCCTAGCGGTACGTCAGCGACTTGGCGGAAGGCGCTTTGCTTTTCAGGCGGCTCAACTGCCGTGCCAAATTTGGAAAAGTCTAGGGTAGATGTCTGCTCTACCGGCGTTCCAAATGCTGAGAAGTCAAGTGCCATGATTAGTTCTTGATGTATTCTTTGCCGTCCGCAGGGTTAATGTACCTTGATCCCTTGGGGAGTGCATCAAAATCTGCTTGAGAAGAAGGGCGAATAGCGCCACCTGTCGGCGCAGAAGCACCACTTCTGGCTGCGTTAGCGTTTTGCAATTCACGCTGAACCATCATTTCTTTAATTTCTGACAAGGATGGAACTGGCTTCCCTGCATCTTTAGCGCTTTTCTGAATGGCCGTAACTTCCATCATCCCAGGCATACTATCAAGCATTTTTTGTACGTTATCTGCTGCTTCGTTGTAAGTCAAAGTACGACTTGCTGCAGTTGCCGGTGACATTGCGCGTTTAACCTGCTCCACCTTTTCCAGAGTCATTGGTTGACCGGGGAAAATTTCTTGGTACATCCGCATGAATTCCGTTGGCCTAGCAGCGGCACGAGCAGTTTCCGCCGACTGAATTTCTTGCTGTCGCATACCGCCGTAAGCGCTGATTGCGGGGCTGATTGCGCTCTTGGCACCTTCGGCGCGGGTTAGAGAAATCTTGTTAGCAGCTTCGCGGGCCGCATCTTCCAGCTTCTGCGCTTCATCCACTCGCCCCAGTGCTCTTGCGCGTCGAGCATCGTCAATAAGCGCTTGGATACGTGTGACCTCGATAGCTTCAGCTTTGCCCGATTCAAGCATCTTAAGCTTCGCTTCCCTACGACCCGCGATGCCTGCCTCTTCAGCCAACTTCGCGTTCTCCAAGCCTTGAGCAAAACTGCCTTTGCCGCCTTGACCGCCATACAGAATAGCCGACTTGAACCGATTCATGCTTTGCTGACCCGGCGACCCAAGCGCAGCCTCTTGACGCGCAAGCTCTGCTTCTTTGAAATCACGGATAGCTTTATTTTGCCGCTGCAGTTCTACAAGACCTTGCTCTTCAGCAAATTTTGCTTGTTCTGGCAGTCCCTTGCGCCTCAGTTCTGAAAGCTCTCTTTCTTCAAGTTGCTGCGGCGTCAACTTTTCTGGCGCGGTATACCCTGCCAATGCGGCAGTCAAAGGAGTTGTGGCTTCGTTGATAAGCTGAGCAATGCTTGGAATACTACGCCCGCTGGCAATACCAAGAGCGGCTGCAGGGGATGCTTTTAGTTCTGGCGCGGGCGGCGCTTTTGATTCTGGTGCGAATGGCGCTTTTGTGGCGGCGGCACTTGGTGCAGCAATTTGTTGCGGCGGCTCATATGGAAGCCCAAGCATCTCAGCGGTAAGTCGTTTCTGATCTTCGCGCTGTCGTTCTTTTATTAGGCGGACTCGTTCCTCATCTTGAAGCCTTGCCTCTTCACTATCCCCAAGATCAAACTCACCACCCGCTGCATACCCAATGATTCCGCCGTCAGCGTAACCGTAATCATTCATCGGCAGAGAAGCAATACCACCTTCAGCCATCATCTGAGTTTGAGGCTGAGCGCCTGCAAGCATTTGTTCTGCTTGCTGATCCCGAATATTCTCGGCAACGCTTGGTGCTGCGGCGTCAGATTGATCAAGAGCGTCTTGCATTCCCTGAGGAGGGATGGCTGGAAATGATTGTGCAATTCCTTGCGGTGGCATACCGGGAGGTTGACCCGGCTGCATAGCCTGCGGCAAAACTGCATTAATCTTTTGTTCAGCAATAGTCGGCCCCCCTTGAGGGGTTTTCATGTTGGCAACCGCCATCAAGTTAAGGAGGGCGGGGGAGAATTGAGTCATTGCCATTATTTACCTCCAGCCGCATCACCCAATCCTTGCAACTGAGCAAGAAGGTTTTGCAAGTCCTGATATCCACTAGTGTTAGGCGTGTTGCTGTATGCAGAAACCGGCAGACCCTGAAGCATACTCTGTTGGAACTGAAGCTGTTGGTAAGGATACAGGCGTTGCTTCTCAAACTCTGCTTGTCTAGCCGCGATACCTTCTTGTTCAATACCACGCTGAGAAGTGCCCGCAGCCATCTGAGCTGCAAGATTCCGAAGCCCCATTTCACCTTCCTGAGAGCCAAGCGATCCTTGCGTTTGAGCCGCTTGAAGCTGCGCCCCCAGAGCGTCAAGACCAAACCTTGCGCCGTATTGCCGAGACTGTTCAGTAGCTTGCTGCCCCGCCAGACCGTATTGTGCAGCGGCTTGTGCGCTGGTGAGTCCTTGCTGAGCGCCGAATTGGCGGGAGGCTTCTGCTGCGCGTTGTGCTTCTGAGCCAAACTGCGCCATTTGTTGAGCAGCGGTCATGGCTTGTTGAGAGCCAAACTGACGAGATGCCTCGCCCGCTCGTTGAGCTTCCATGCCAGCCTGAGACTCAGCCATGCGCCTAGCTACAGCGCTTTCATATGCAGCTTGCAATCCCTTTTCTTGGATATCGCCAATTTGCGTACCAAGATTACGAGCCATTTCTGCCCGCATTATTGCGTCACGGCTTCCACCAAATCCACCAGCTTGAGCGAACTTTGCCTGTTGAGCAGCCTGAGTAATGTCAGATTGCCTGCGTGCTTCGCGTGCAGCAATGTTCGTTACATTCTGCGTGTACGGGTTAATGTAGTCTTGAACCGAACCAAGAGCGCCTAAACCAGTATTGAATTTCCCTGTTTGATATGCAGCAGGCCCTTGGAACTGATTGGCAAACTGACCTGTTTGATATTGCGCGGGGGCAGAATATTGATTTCCGAAGGCAACGGGGGAGTAACCCATCGTGCCAGCTTTAGCTGCAACATTACCGGCAGTTTGTGCTGCTTGACCAATTGAAGAAGGGGTCTGTAGGTTTTGGTATCCGGTAAACGCTTGCTGTTGCAACGGGGAAGTGCCAGCCGTCATTGGGCCTTGGTAAGCTTGATATTCTTGCCCAGCCAACGCTTGAGATTTGCCGAGCATATCCGTTACATACGGACCCGCCCATTCAGACAAATTACTGCTCGTAGAAGAGCCTGCAGAGGGGCTAGTGACAGAGCTTCCTGTCACGCCACTAAACGCTACTGCGCCACCGTTGACGTACCCAGCAATACCACCCGGAGCGTACTTCTCAGGCTCGATCTGTTTGCCTTGCTTCTTGGTGCCGGTACGCGCTTTACGAACACGAGCCATCATGGCGTAAAGGGTTTTAGCTCCCTTCTTGGGATCGCCTTTGCCAATTGCAGCAACTTTTTCAGGGGACACAAGCGCCTCTTCGTTGGCAACCTTGGCAGGTTGTCGGCCTTCAATAGTAGTGTCGATGGAATCGCTCATGCCGTCGCCCTTGCCCTTGATCGGGGTAGCGCCCAGCTTCTTAGCGAGAAAAGCCAGACCGGCTTCACTGCTGCCATTTCCGAAATGGGACACAACATCAGCAGGGATAACAAAAGCACCATCACGCAGACCGCCTGCGGCTAGGCCCATGATCCCACCTTCAGCGGCGTACTGCACATCAGACAGTTGCTTACCACCCATTACCGCTTGTCCACTATACGGAACATAGGCAGATTGAGGGATTTGTGTACGGGTAGCAGTGTACTTTGGGATGCCGCCTTTGTAGCCCCCGGTTTCCGGCCTCATAAACCCCTTGCCGCCAGTCAAAAGCTTACCCATCATAAACAAAGAAAGCAACTGATCTAGCCCAGCACCACTATCGCCGCCAATCTTATTCTTACCCGTAGCATACCCACCAATGGATTTGAGTAGTCCGCCAAGACCCGACCCTGCGTCCATCTTTTCCCACCAATTTCCCGTGGGCTCCGTGCCCTCTTTAGGCATTGGGAAATCGCCTTCTTGATCGCCAAGCGTTCCCAAGGCCCCACGATACGGAAAATACTGCTCCTGCTCTTCGGGCGTCATATAGCTAGGAGGGAAATACTGAACCTTTTCTTCATCAGTCATGTAGCCGATGTCTTCGTCTTCGGTGCTCATATTTAAGCCCTCCTAGTATTCAGCAGGGCCATTAGCTCTGCAAGAGAAGTTGGTTGCTCGCCAATTTTACCAGACAGTTGCCCGGGCAGCGTCGTCATCTGGGTGGCGCTAAACAGTTCTGGTGGCGCTTGTGGTTGCTCGTCCCGATCCAGCAATCCCATAGCAAGAAGCAAGGCCATCAAGTTATTGTCCTGAGATGGCGCAGGAGCGGGGGCGGGCGCATTGGAGGCGGGCGCGGGAGCAGACGCGGGAGCAGACGCAACATCCGTAGCAGGAGGAGGCGAAGGAGCGCGGGTAGGTGCGGAAGGCGAACCCCCCAAAATATCACGGAGTTCGTTACCTGCGTATGTTGCTACCGTACCGCGAAGGATACTGTCAATATCATTGACGCCCGTACTCGGCAAATACCCCGCAGCCGTTTTACCTGCCTCGCCTGCGAGAGAGCCGACTAGGATGTCTTGAAGGTCGCCACCACCCATGAGGGTACCGGGCGCTCTAACTGCGGCGTTACGCAGCACGT
>Ga0181338_1000131_pt1 | contig 16309 bp, 30 predicted proteins | sample Sp13VDMM110SD_FD_122168 | JGI IMG/M metagenome (GOLD analysis project Ga0181338, IMG submission 122168) | Freshwater viral communities from Lake Michigan, USA - Sp13.VD.MM110.S.D | ecosystem: Environmental > Aquatic > Freshwater > Lake | place: USA: Michigan | collected 2013-04-23
GCGAAGCCACGTCCAGCGCGCCGAGGGCGTAGAGCATCAGCTGTTTGTTGTCCTCGGCGGCGACGTATCGCCGGCCGTATTTGAGGTCAACGACGTGCAGCGTCGTGCCCACGATCACGATGGTGTCCGCGGTGCCGAAGCAGTCCGGCTGGGCCAGGGTCGGCGACAGATCGACGATCTGCTCGACCATCAGCTCGCCGCCCAGGCCTCGGACGTAGTCGCAGTAGCCCTGGATGCCGAGGACCATGTCCTCGTCGACCTCGAACTTGCGACCGCTGTCCTCGATCTCGATCAGGCGGCCGGCGTAGGCCGAGGCGTCCTGGCCCGAGGTCAGGCACCACTCCATCAGCTGGTGGGCGGCGGTGCCCTCGTCGGCGTAGACCGAGGAGGTGTCGGGGAAGGGCTCTTCCATCTTGAGCGAACCCGGGCAGGCCATCCAGCGGTGCGCGCCGGACGGCGACAGGCGGGCGTGGGCCTTGGTGGCGGTGGTGTCAGACATCGGCCGGGTGCTCCTGTGTGTACATGCGGAGGCTGTCGCCAACGTAAGCGGGGATCGGCGACCAGCTGATGCCTTTGTAGTTTTCGATGCCCCAGAAATACTGACCGTCGACCTTCTTCATGTGCAGACCGCCATAGTAGTTCCCGATCTCATCGTCGACCCGGGTTTCGTCCATATCATCTTCGGCCATCAGACTTCGATCTCCCCGCGCTGTGCTTTCAGCGTCATCAGTTTGCGCAACACGCGCTTGCGCTCACCCCGGGTGAGCAGAATGTCCTCCCCTCCAACCCGCAACGCTTTCACGTTGCGGGGGAGGCTCGGGTCTCGTTTGGCCGGCCCCGGCAGCGGAGCCTGGACCAGGTCCGCGCCGAAGATCAGCGCACCGCCCGACGGGCTGGACATGCCCCTACGCACGGTTGTGCGCAGCCGGATTACCGCCTCGGCGGGACGCCCGCTTCGCGAAGCGCGAGCCTTTGTACCAGGCTGGGGTGCGCTTGCCTCCCCCGCGCCGGTACTTGCGCCTGCCGTAGTTGGGCGTGAAGCCCTCAAGCTCTCCCGCGTAGTGGAGGGGCGGCGGCACCGCGGAGCCTGCGGCCATCAGGGCGAGAGCCCCTGCGGTGGCCGTAGCGAGGATCAGGTTCCTGCTGCGCATCAGCCCAGCACCTCGTCAGCGCGAGCCAGGAACGGCCCCCACTGTTCCTCGGTCAGATCGCCGCCGACCTTGGCGTCGAACTCGGCGAGCAGGTCGACGGCGGCCTGCCGGCCCTTGGTCGTCGAGACCTTCATGACGGCGGCCTTGACCTGGGCGTAGTCAATGCCCGAGCCTTCGTCGTTCGAGGACGAGGCAGGTGCCGCCTGGTCCGTCGCCGGCTCGCCAGCGTCGTCAGCCGTTTCCGGTTCGGGCGTAGCAGGGGTGGTCGGCTTCTTGGCCGCAGGCTTGGCAGCGGTCTTCGGCTTTTCCGGCTCGGTGGTCTCCGCGCCCGTGGCGGGCACGAAAGCCCCGGTGCGTCCGCGGATCGCGTCGGCCAGGTTGTTGAGGGCCTCGGCGAGATCCGGGGCGACGATTTTGACTTCGACGTTCACAGGTAGTCCTTTCCAAAGATAGGTTCGACGGTGTCGGTAGGAGCCTCGAAGACGTAGGTGTCATCGAGACGGGCGGCGAGTTCGAGGATCAGATCCCCGTCGGTGAAGTGCGGCTCGGCCACGCGGCGAGCGTGCGCGACCAGGTCGCGTGCACTCATAGCTTGGAGTTGGGTGCGGGTCACGAGACCCGCTCGATGTGGCGCAGCTCGGCGAGGGACAGGCCCCCGAAGGCGTTGCGGAGGCAAGCCGCGGTGCGGGACAGCGTCTCGACGGTGTAGGTATCCGTGCCGACTTTGTGTTTGACCCGGTCGCCCACAGCCAGGGGCTTCTCGGCGCGCTCGAGGATCTCGACCCTGGCCGACGTGGGCACCCAGAAACCGATGTCGTTTTCGTCAGCCACGCGGAAGGGCCGGTCGCCCATTTCGCGGTGTTTGATCTCGCCCGTGAACACCACCCGCACGCGGTCTCCGACCTGGGGCTCGGGCGGCGTGAAGGACAGGGGCTCCTTGGCCGGTGCCGGGCGGTAGACGAGCTTGAAGTATTCGCGAGGAGCCCAGGTTTTGTCGCCGTCGGGTTTCTGGAAGAACACCACGCCCGGGGCGGCCATGCCGCTGAAAGGCGGCACCACGGTGTAGCGGTCGCCAACACGGCGAACCATGCTGTGCCGACTTCCGGCCAGCTCGGCGTGCTTCGCGGTGAACTCGATGTTGTCGCCCGGCAGGAACTCGACCGGCTCGCCGGCCCGAGCGATCAGCTCGAAGGTTTCGGGATCGCCGTGGGTGAGCGTGTTGTAGTAGACGCCCGGATAGTGGGGGCAGACCTCCAGGCAGGTGAACACGTCGCCCACCTTGCGCGGGCCTGCGGGCACGTCCTTCAGCGAACGGACGATGTCCCCGGCACGGGGCTCTTCGCCCGAGGCGTAGCGGTAGTCAGTCATGTGATCGGCTCCAGTTGGACGAGGAACCCGCGGGTTCCGGTGTTGCGGCAGTAGAGCCAGGCGGACCTGGCGGCGAAGGCAGGCGTGCAGCCCGAGAGGACGGCGAGGACGGGAGCCCCGCCGCAGCGCCGGATCAGCGCGCGGCAGGGCTGGTCAGCGGCCGGGGGATCGGAGAAGCGGGTCACGTTTCGCCCCCGAAAGCGCGAGCCAGCTCCTTCCGAGCTGCACGACTGATCTCGCGGTTCTCGCTTACGTGCGGCCCGCACGAGTTACGGGTCAGGCGCTCTTCAATCCGCGCGTCTATGTAGGCCAGCAAGGCGTCCAGCTGATCGACGTCCATCACAGCACCCCCGCCAGAGCGACGAGGAAGCTGCAGACCGTCGCGACGGCACCGGCCAGCAGGCCGATGCAGACCGCCACGAAGATCACGATGTCCACCAGCGGCGCGCGCTCGGTGGTGCCGGGGACGGCGGGCCAGGGTTTGTGCGGGCGGGTCACTGGTCCGGCCTCCCGAAACCCTCTGGGTCATATTCGACCTGTCGGGTCAGTTCCCAAGCCTCTTTGATGGTGTCGCAGCCGTAAGACCGTTGCTGATCCCAATGCCAACCTGGCTTCAGGCAGACGAACACGTTTCCGGTTTCGTATCGGGTGCCGCGCTGATAGTCGACACTCTCTACGGCTTTGTGCGCCCGCAGGGCGGCGAGGCTGCTCACCACACCACCGACGCTTCCCACGCCGCCTTCAGCGTGAGGTATTCCGCCTTGTCGACTTCGCGGGCGTCGACGATTTCGTTCTTGTCGCCAGCCATGTGGTAGGTGCGGGCGTGGGCCTTTTCGGCGAGGGCGCGGGTGCCGGCCCAGCTGGAGCGCCAGTGCTTCTCACCTTGGCGCTTGGTGATCGTGGCGGCGGCGTAGGTGCGGTTGGCGCTGGAGCGCACGACGGTCTGGCCGTCGGAGGCGGTAGCGGCGAAGTACTTGGTGGTCATCGGTCTTGTCCTTTTCGCAGCGGCTTGTCCCTGCTGCCCCCTCCCTCTGAACCCATACCACACGGCTGTCAAGCGTTTGGTTGTGAAAAAAGTTGGGCTGAAGAAAATGCTTGTACAACCAAATCCGAGGGTATAGGTGTCGGTCCTCCACTCCAGAAGGACAAACGACATGACCGACTTCTCCCTCCGCATCGCCACCCTGATCCTGCCGCTGCGCGACAATGCCGGCAACAAGGTCACCGACGCCCACGCCCACCTGCGCGCCAGCATCCTCGACGACTTCGGCGGCTACACCCAGACCCTGGTCACGGGCTGCTGGGAGGATGAGGCCGGCATCGTCCACCAGGACGACAGCCTGAAGTACGAGATCGCGATGGACACCGGCCCAGGCCACGGCCAGAAGCTGGTGCGTATCGCCGCCGTGGCCTGCGGCCAGGCCAGGCAGAAGTGCGTCATGATCGTCCTGGCCTCGGGCGTTGTCCACTTCGTCAACGAGTGCGGAGATCTGGTCACATGACTGATCTTCTAGCACGGCTGGAGGTAGCCGAGGCGGGTCTCGCTATGAAAGCGTTGGTCCGAAGCCTGACAAAAGCACAGCGGCTGCTTGTCACGGACGGCTGCGTGCATGGCGATTTTTCCATGCACACGGTTCGCGCCCTGAAGCGCAAGGGGCTGTTCCATCTCGTTATCGACAGCCCCAACGGACAATGCGGCTTCATGCGGCTGACTGATCTTGGCGTCGCCGTCCAAGCAATCCTTCGCGCCAAAGGAGCCGAGCAATGATCGCCCTTGCCGCCCCCTTCCTTGCGCTTGGCCTGATCGCAATAGCAGTCGTTATCCGGGCTGAAGGAGCAGGGGAATGAGCGCGGACAGATGGGCTGAACTGGAACGGCTGGCGAAGGCGGCGACGCCGGGCCACTGGATGACTGTCGAGGGAGCGAACAGCCATGTGTTCGACCTGCGCGTCACGGCGGTCGGTGACGAATACCGATGTGTAGCCTTCTCTGACGACGAGGACGCCGCCTTTATCGCAGCCGCCAACCCCGCCACCGTACTGGAACTAATCGCCGCTGCCCGCCAACAATCTCCCGAGAACAAGGAACCAGGGACATGACAGAAGACGAGGCCAAGACCAGGTGGTGCCCGTTCGCCCGCGAAAGCGGGGGCGATGGGTCGTCGTATAACCGAGGGTACAACGGGACGCCTGTTGGTCTCTGCATCGGGGCTGCATGCATGGCGTGGCAAGGGCGCTGCGGCCTTCTCCCAAACGGAGCAGAACAATGACCGGCACACTAGCGGACTGCCCGTTCTGCGGTGCGCCCGCAGTCTCCGCCAAGGCCCATGACGAAAGCGTCTTTGTGGGATGCTCCCGGCTTTGCGGTATTCTCCTGCGCGGGTTCAAGACCCCCGCCGCCGCCATATCCGCATGGAACCGCCGCGCCATTCCCGCAGCCCCCTCGGACGTGGCGGCTATCTATGTCCCTATGCCGCTGAACGCGGACGGTGACGGCCCGGCAGACCGTGCGGAAACCGTAAGGGTTGAGCATCAGATATGGGATGCCCAGACGAACACAACGCTCTTCACAGCAGCTGATGAGGCGGTCGCCCAGCACATTGTCGCTCTCTGGAACGGTGACGCCGCCGCCCTGATCAAGTCCCTCTCCCTTGATAGGGAGGTGATGCGGGAGGCGTTGGAGCGGATTGCTGAAAAAACCTACGTCAGAGGAGCGCAAAGGACCATCGCCCGAGCCGCCCTTGCAAGCCTGAAGGGAGGGGCGAAGTGACCGCGAGAAACTGGAAGAAAGAGCGCCCGGTTCGACACTTCATCGCCGTGACTGTCTTCCGCGCGATCTGGTGGCCCGCTGTCGCTGTCGCCATGCCGTTCGCCCTGATCGGAGCCTTCGTGGATTGGCTTTCGTGGACCGCGTTTCCAGCGGTGGCGAACCTCGTCCGGCCCGCATGGGGCGGTGTTCACACATTCGCGGACGCGCTCGGTAATCTCATCCTTGGCTACAAGCCGGAGTCTGGCCAATGACCGCCCCCGTCTCTCCCTCCGCGCCGGTGGCTGTGGAACCTGTAAGCAATCGTTACAGGTTGGTGCCGGTAGCGCCGACGCTGGCGATGGTCGAGAGGGCCGTCGATAACTGTGGCCCGGTAGGCTGCTGCTTGATCGAGTCTGACCACGCGCAGGAAATCTGGTCCGCCATGCTCGCAGCATCCCCAGCCCCCTCTATGGTAGGGCTGCGGGAGAAGATTCACGATCTGATCCTGACCGGCCTCTACTTCCCGTGCGACACGATCACGGACGAAGAAGATGACGCCATATTCAGAACCGCAGACGCCATCCTCGCCCTTCTTGCGCGGGAGGGGGTGATCCCCGCCGCAGACCAAAGCACAAGGACCACCTCGTGAAGAACCCCTGCACCACCCCCGAGATCCGGCAGCAGATCGCCCTGGCCATCAAGGCGGCCGGCGGTCAGCTGGAACTGGCCCTCGCCCTCGGCGTCACCCAGCAGGCCGTCAGCGGCTGGCTGAATGGTGCCCGCTGGATGCCCGTGCCCAAGGCCCAGACCATCGAGCGCCGCTACGGCGTGCCGGCCGCCGGCCTGGTCAACCCCGAGAAGGTGCTGTGATGGAAGTGCTCGACCAAATCGACCTCGAGATGCACGAGGCCATCAAGTGGGAGCACCTCTTCGTGCCTGCCGCCGTGCTCTTCACCGCCAACGAGTGGCTCGACCTGGCTAAAAAATACTGGCCCGGTGGGCCTTGCTATTTGCCGGACGGAAAACGCTCCTACCGCGGCGTGGACGTCCTGATCGTGGCTGACCGTCCCGAACAGCGCGTGCTGCTGGCTCCGCGGGTGGTGCGCTGATGGCCATCCGAGGCACGCCCCTCCCCGAAGTCGTCTGGCGTCCGCTCTACAAGTGGTCCAGCCCCGAGGCCGAGCGCCTGTACCATGAGCTGCAGGACAAGGCGCAGCGCGCCGCCAAGGCCGCGGCCGAGCCCTATTTGAAACAGGCCGAGCAGGTGTTCGACCACTGTGCGACGCCCGACCACACGCTGCTCGACCGCGTGCTGTGGCCTCTTACCCCCGCCTCGAAGGACTGACCGTGCCGTCAACCAACCTCATCGCTGCTCTGCAGCCGCTGGTCAGCCGTGCTCGCACGGACGTGACCGCTATCAAGGCCTCGACCGGCATGGCCTGGACCCGAGAGGCGCTGACCGAAGTCCGGTTGAAGCGCCACCTCGACGGCACGATGCCCCGCGGCGTGTGCCCCATCAAGGCGGGCGAGAGCACCACCAGGATCGCCCTGTTCGATCTCGACAGCCACAAGGGCGAGGCCGATTGGCCTCACATGGTCAGCGTCGCGGCGGGTCTGTGCGCCAAGCTGGAGGCGAACAAGCTCTGGCCGGTGGTCTTCCGGTCCACGGGCGGCCGGGGCATCCACATCTATCTGGTCTGGAGCGAACCCCAGGACGCCTACTCGGTGAGGCAACGGCTCAAGGGGCTGCTGGCCGAGATGGAGTTGAAGGACGGGGCCAAGGGCGTCCTGGCCGGCGAAATCGAGGTCTTCCCCAAGCAGGACAAGGTGCCCGAGCACGGCTTCGGCAACCAGTTCATCCTGCCCCTCGCTGGCAAGAGCGCGCCTCTCGAGCCGCTGTTCGACTACGAGGTGATGCCGCGCGAGTACGCGCTCGAGCTGGTTTGGACGCCATCGGCCCCGGTGCCGGTGGTTGAGCGGCCGGTGCGCGAAACCCAGACGCTGACTGTGTTTGAGGGTGGTGCGCTGACCCAGCTGCGCGACGCCCTGGCCGCGATCCCCAACGACACCGACCCGCTGGGCTATGACGAGTGGCGCGACATCGTCTCGGGCATCCACCACGCCACCCAGGGCTCGGACGAGGGCTACGCCCTGGCGCTGGAGTTCTCGGCCCGCGCCCCGCACTTCAACGCCGAAGAACTGGACCTCAAGGTCTGGGCCTGGCTCGACGCCAAGGGCGAGACGGCCAACCCCATCACCGAGCGCACGGTCTTCGCCAAGGCCCGGGAGCACGGGTGGCAGGACGTCGCCTCGGCTGATGACTTCGAGGATCTGACGCCGGCGCTGCGCGAAGACGGTGGTGTCGAAGAGCGGATCGACCTGCCGCTCCCCGGCTTCCAGCGCGACGGCAACGGCCGGATCGAGGCGGTCATCGGCAACGTCCGCTCGGCGCTCCTGCGGCCCGACGTCTGCGGCATGGACATCAGGTACGACACCTTCCGCGCCGAGATCGTCTACGCCGACATCGACAGCCCCGGCAAATGGCTGGCCTTCAAGGACCACCACGCCGTCGAGCTGCGGCTCACGCTCGAGCGCCTCGGCTTCAAGCCCGTCGGCCGTGAGCTGATCCGCGACGTGGTCAACTACGTCGCCCAGATGCAGAGCGTCGACAGCGCCCAGGTCTGGATCCAGGGTCTGAAGTGGGACGGCCGGCCGCGGGTCGAGCGGTTCTACGAGCACTATTTCAACGTCGAGGCTGGCCCCTACACCCGCGCCGTCTCGCGCTACATCTGGACCGCGATGGCGGGCCGGGTGATGGTGCCGGGCATCCAGGCCGACATGGTGCCGATCCTCACCGGGGCTCAAGGCCAGCGCAAGACGTCCGGCGTCGCGGCGATGGTGCCCAACGACACCTTCCGCGAGCTGAACTTCCACCAGTCGGAGGAGGAGCGGGCGCGGCTCATGCGCGGCGCGCTGATGATCGAACTGGGCGAGCTGTCGGGCCTCAAGACCCGGGAGAACGAACAGATCAAGGCGTGGATCACGCGGCGCAAGGAGGACTGGACCCCGAAGTATCAGGAGTACGCCGTCACCCTGATGCGGCGCTGCGTGATGATCGGCACCTCCAACCCGGAAGAGCTGCTTGACGACCCCACGGGCGCGCGGCGGTGGTTGCCGATGGCCTCGGGCGACGTGGACGTCGAGGGCATCGCCCGCGACCGTGACCAGCTGTGGGCCGAAGCCCTCGTGCTGTTCGATGCCGGCGGCGTGGACTGGCAGCAGGCGCAGGCCTTGGCCGAGGCCGAGCACGGGCGCTACAGGGTCACCGACACCTGGGAGGACACCATCACCCGGTGGCTGGCCACCCCGGCGCTGGACGGCGAACTGCCGGGTGCCGAGGGCTTCACCACGCACCAAGCCCTGACCGAAGCCCTGTGCTTCCGCGAACACGCAATAAAACGCGCGGACGAGATGCGGGCAGCGAAGGCGCTCAAAGCCCTCGGTTTCCGTCAAAAAGTGCAGAAAGAGGGCAGCAAGTCGGTTCGTCGGTGGTCGGTTACAACCTAGTTACAACCTGGTTACAACGTCAGCTACAGAGAAAAGTCGTTTAAAAACAACAAGGTTACAACCTCTACACTATTACTACTCAACTATAAGAAGGAGTAGTAGGAGGCCCGTATAGGGGGCTCTGGGCAAGGGTAGAGCGAAAAGAAGTGTAACGGTCGTAGAGGTCGTAATCATGCAGCAAAATCAACAGGTTATTTGGTTACACTAGGTCGTAACCAGGACGTAACCAGGACGTAACCGGACGAGGAGAGGGCCAAATGGCCAGGCTAGGCGAAAAACACCACCACGCGAAGCTGACCAATGCCGAGGTCGAGCTGATGCGGTCGATGTACGATGGCGGCGGCTGGGGCTACGCCCGGCTGGCGCAGAAGTTCGATGTGGCCAAGAGCACGGTGCAGCACATCATCACCTTCAGGATCAGGAAAGACGGATGACCCCGGAGCAGCTGAAGGACCATGTGCTCGCCCAGCTCAAGCCGCTGGAGTTCGAGCCCGACCGAGAAAAAGCGGGAGCGACGGCCGAAGCCGCCATCTGCTATTTCCTGCACGCTCTGGGCTACAAGGAGGTGGTCGAGGCGTGGGACAGAGTGCCAAGGCTGTGAAAGCCCAACTCTGAAGGTATAGGTTTGCCCAGGCCCGTGCGTGTAGGCTCCGCTGGCCCATGACCCGCTCCCTCCTGAACCCCCCGCTGGCTGCTTACTGCCCCGAGAAGGCCAAGCGCGTTTGCGACTGGCTGGAGAGCGGGAAGACCCTGCTCGCCCTGCTGCGGTCGGACGACACGATGCCGAGCCGGGGAACGATCTACGGCTGGCGGGACAAGGTGCCCGAGTTCGGCGAGGCCTTCGCCCTGGCCCGTGAGCGCGGCTACGACCACTGGATCGAAGACTGCATCGACATCGCCGAGGACGGCTCGGCCGATTTCACGACCCGCAAGGCGCGCGACGGCTCCGAATACGAGGTCGTCGACCACGAAGCCCTCGGCCGATCCAAGCTGCGCGTTGAGACCCGCATGAAACTGCTGGCGATGCTCTCGCCCCGGTTCCGTCCGCAACAGGGCATCCAGCTGTCGAGCCCCGAGGGCGGCCCCGTCGAGTTCACGGACGCTGCGGCTGCAGCCAAGATCGCCTCGCTCCTGGCCCTGGCCAAGGCGCGCGCCGAGGGCAAGCCCGACGACGGCAGCGACCTCGCGTGATCGCCCCCTCGGTCGCCGAGGTTCTGAAGCTCCTGCCCCACCTCACCGAGAAGGAGCGCGGGGAGCTGTGGGCCTTGATGGCCCGAGACAAGAAGCGGTGGCGGCCCCTGCCAGGCCCCCAGACCGACGCCTACCAGTCGAAGGCCGACATCATCGGCTACGGCGGTGCAGCCGGCGGCGGCAAGACCGACCTGGCCTGTGGCAAGAGCATCGAGGACCACCGCAAGATCATGATCCTGCGGCGCGTCGGCACCGAGCTGTCGGCCATCGAGGACCGGCTCGAAGAGCTGTTCGGCACCAAGGACGGCTACAACTCGACCAAGGGGATCTGGCGGCAGAAGCGCAGCGACGGCAAGCCCCTGCAGATCGAGCTGGGCTCGGTGCCCAACGCTGGCGACGAGAAGAAGTACCAGGGCCGGCCGCACGACCTTATCGTGTTCGACGAGGCGGCCAACTTCCTGGAGCTGCAGGTGCGCTTCCTGCTCGGATGGCTGCGCACCACGGTCGTCGGTCAACGCTGCCAGGCCCTGCTGACCTTCAACCCGCCGACCAGCGCCGAGGGCCGGTGGATCGTGGACTTCTTCGGCCCGTGGCTGGACGACAAGCACCCGAACCCGGCTGTGCCCGGCGAGCTGCGGTGGTTCGCCACCGTGGCAGGCGAGGACATGGAGGTCGACGACGGCACCCCGTTCGTGATCGTCAACGGCGAGCCCGAGTACGACTACGACCCCGACGAATACGCTGACAGCCCCGACCTGGTGATCCAGCCCATGTCGCGGACCTTCATCCCCTCGCGAGTGCGCGACAACCCCTTCCTCACCGGGACCGGCTACATGAGCACGCTACAGGCGCTGCCCGAACCCCTGCGCAGCCAGATGCTGAACGGCGACTTCAAGGCGGGCATGGAAGACGACATCTGGCAGGTCATCCCGACCCGCTGGGTGGAGATCGCCCAGGAGCGGTGGACCCCGCGCTCGCCCAAACCCGAGATGCTCTCGGTCGGTGTCGACGTGGCGCGCGGCGGCAAGGACAAGACCGTGATCTACCGCCGGCACGACGGCTACTGGTTCGACGAGCCGCTCGAGTACGCGGGCACCGAGACGCCCAACGGGCCGATGGTGGCAGGCCTGGCCATCGCGGCCAACCGCGACCACAGCCCGATCCACATCGACGTCATCGGCGTGGGATCGAGCCCCTACGACTTCCTCAAGGAGGCCAGGCAGCAGGTGCTCGGCGTCAACGTGGCCCTGCCCTCTGGCGCGCGCGACAAGTCCGGTGCTCTGGGCTTCTTCAACCTGCGCTCCGAGCAAATCTGGCGGCTGCGAGAACTGCTCGACCCGGAGGCCAACAACAACATCGCCCTGCCCCCGTCGAAGAAGCTGCTGTCGGACCTGTGCGCCCCGAAGTGGGAGCCTCGCAACGGCAAGATCAAGGTCGAGAGCCGCGAGGAGATCATCGCCCGGATCAAGCGCAGCCCCGACCACTTGTCGGCCATCGCGCTGGCGTGCATCGACACGCCCAAGGTCCGCAACATGCCCGGTATGGGTTCTAGGAAACCTCGCGACTACGATCCGCTCGCTTAAGCCCGAGGCCTCCAACCATGTGCGGTAACCCGCTTCGTATCCTGTCCCCGCTCGGTGCCGTGTTCGGTGCCGCCAGCGACCAGCGCAAGGCGCTGCGCGCCCAGGAAGCGGCTCAACGCACGGCGGCCGAGGCCGCGGCCAAGACGCAGCGCGATGCGCAGCAGGCCGAGGCCAAGGCCAACCGCGTCGCCCCCGACCTGGCGTCGCTGTTCAAGGCCAACAAGGTGGGGTCGGCCGCGGCCACCCTGCTCACAGGGCCGGGCGGCGCGCCGCTCACCAACATGGCCCTCGGCCGCAACACCCTGCTGGGAGGCTAGGCCATGACCACCGCCCAGATCGACGAACTGGCTCAGGCCTGCGGTGTGCCGCGGCGTGACCGCACCGACGAACAGCTGTTCGCCGCCTGCCTGCGTGCGATCCGCACCATCATGGGCTCGAACGAGTGAGCATCCCCGTCCCCACCAAGCAGCACTTCACGAAACGCTGGTCCGCCCTGGAGACCGAGCGTTCGAGCTGGGTGAGCCACTGGCAAGAGCTGTCGACCGTGCTGTTCCCGCGCGCCGGCCGCTTCTCGGCCGATGACCGCAACGACGGCAAGAAGCGCCACAACAACATCTACGACCGCACCGGCACCGGGGCGCTGCGCATCCTGTCCGCGGGCATGATGTCCGGCGTGACCAGCCCTGCCCGCCCGTGGTTCCGGCTGAAAATACCCGACGACGCGCTGATGGAGTACCAGCCCGTCAAGGTCTGGCTGGCCCAGGTCACGCGCAAGATGCAGGCCGTGTTCAGCCAGTCGAACACCTACCGCGTGCTGCACCAGCTGTACGAAGAGCTGGGGGCTTTCGGCACCGGCAACACGCTCATCATGGATGACTTCGAGAAGGGCATACACCTGTACCCCAACACCGTCGGCCGCTATGCGCTGGCCACCGACTACCGGGGCCAGGTCGACACGTCGTACCGCGAGCTGCAGAAGACCGCGCGCCAGCTGGTGCAGGAGTTCGGCGCACCCAACTGCTCGACCGCGGTCAATAACATGGTCAACAACGGCAACGCCGACAGCTGGGTGACCATCGTCCACGCCGTCGAGCCTCGGGCCGAACGCGACACCCGGGCGCGCGACAGCAAGAACATGCCGTGGGCCTCGGTCTACTTCGAGAAGGGTGGCGACGGCGACAAGCTCCTGCGCGAGAGCGGCTTCGAGCGGTTCCGCGTCCTGGCCCCGCGCTGGTACACCAGCTCCGAGGACGTCTACGGCCAGAGCCCCGGCATGGAAGTGCTCGGCGACATCAAGCAGCTGCAGCACGAGCAACTGCGCAAGAGCCAGGGCATCGACTACCAGACCCGGCCCCCGCTGCAGGGGCCTTCGAGCCTCAAGGGCGAAGAGGTCGACATTCTGCCGGGCGGCTACACCGTGGCCGATACGGCCAACGCGGGCGGCGGCGTGAAGCAGCTGTTCGAGGCGCGCATCGACCTGAACCACCTGCTGCTGGACATTCAGGACGTGCGCCAACGCATCCGCGAGGGCATGTACTCCGACCTGTTCCTGATGATCTCGCAGGCGGTGTCGACCAACATGACGGCCACCGAGGTCGCCGAGCGCCACGAAGAGAAGCTGCTGATGCTCGGCCCGGTGCTGGAGCGCCTGCACAACGAGCTGCTGGATCCGCTGATCGAGATCACCTTCGAGCGCCTGCTCAAGGCCGGCGTCCTGCCACCCCCGCCCGAAGAGCTGATCGGCGTGAACCTGGAGGTCGAGTTCGTCTCGATCCTGGCCCAGGCGCAGCGTGCCATCGGCGCGAACAGCACCGACCGCTTCGTCGGCAACCTGGGCGCTATGGCCCAGATCAAGCCGGACGTGCTCGACAAGTTCGACGCCGACCGCTGGGTGGACAACTACGCCGACCAGATCGGCGTGGATCCGGAGCTGATCGTCGGCAACGAGCAGGTCGCCCTGATCCGCAAGTCCCGCGCCGAACAGCAGCAGGCCGCAGCCGCTGCGGATCAGGCGGCCAAGGCCGCCGAAACCGCGGCCAAACTCGGCACCGTGCAGACCGGCGGCGGTGCCTCGAACGCAGGCGCGGACATCATGAACCAGCTCACGGGCTACGGTTCGCCCGCCCCCTACACCTACTAGGTATGGGTTCCGTTCGGCGCGAGCCGTAGTTTCACGCGATGAGCCAGGAAGACCCGACCGATTTGGTGGCCCAGGAAACGAGCGCGGAGGCGAAAGCCACCGACGCCCGCAACCGCAGGGACACCGACAAGGCCGATTTGGAATGGCTCATGTCCACGCCCCGAGGACGCCGGATCATCTGGCGTTTGCTCGCGGCGACGGGCCTCTACGTTTCCAGTTTCACCGGCAACAGTGAGACGTTCTTCAGGGAAGGCAAGCGCGCCATCGGTCTGGAGCTGCAAGGCAAGGTCGCCAAGGCCGCGCCGCGCGATTTCCACACGATGATGCAGGAGCATTTCGGACATGACTGACACGACGCTGATGACGGCCGACACGACCACCGATGAAGCCGCATCGCAGACCGCGGAAGACGTGACCCAGGTCACCGATCCCGCACAGCAGCCGGCCGCCGAAGCCGCCCCGACCGATCCGGTCGAAGGCGACCCGGCGCAGCAGGATGAGCCCAAGGACGCACCGCAAGGCGCGCCCGAGGCCTACGAACCCTTCACCGTGCCCGAGGGCGTCGAACTCGACGCCGAAGTGCTCGGCGAGTTTCAGGGGATCGCCAAGGAACTCAACCTGCCGCAGGACGCCGCGCAAAAGGTCACGGACCTCGGCGTGAAGCTCGCCCAGAAATGGGCGGCGGAAAGCCAGCAGGCGACGAGCGACATGCTCGCCGACTGGAAGGTCCAGGCCGAAACCGACAAGGAGTTCGGCGGCGACGCGCTGCCGGCCAACTTGGCGGTCGCGAAGAAGGCTATCGACCAGTTCGGTACGCCCGAGCTTCGCGAACTGCTGGACGTACACCGCCTCGGCGACAACCCGGAAGTCATCCGGTTCATGTTCCGTGTCGGCAAAGCCATCAGCGAAGACACGTTCGTGGCGGGGGGCAACACGACCCCGGCCAAGAGCGCAGCCAAGACCCTCTTCCCCAACATGAACTAGCCAAGACTGGAGACTGACCCATGTCCGTCCTCGCGGATACCCACCCCACCCTGCTGGACGTCTCGAAGCGTCTGGACCCGGGCGGCAAGGTCGACAAGATCGTCGAGATCCTCGCCCAAACCAACGACATCGTCGACGACGCTGTGTACATCGAAGGCAACCTGCCGACGGGTCACCGCTCGACGATCCGCACCGGCCTGCCGGCCCCGACCTGGCGCAAGCTCTACGGCGGCGTCCAGCCGACCAAGTCGCGCACCGCCCAGGTGACCGACAACACCGGCATGATGGAAGCCTACGCCGAGGTCGACAAGGCCCTGGCCGATCTGAACGGCAACACCGCCGCCTTCCGCCTGTCGGAAGACAGCGCCCACATCGAGGGCATGTCGCAAGACCTCGCCTCCTCGATCTTCTACGCCGACGAGGACGTCACGCCCGAGAAGTTCACGGGTCTGTCCGCGCGCTTCAGCTCGCTGTCGGCCGAGAACGGCCAGAACATCAACGCCTCGGCGGCTCACGCCTCCAACGCGACCAACACCTCGATCTGGTTCGTGGGCTGGGGGCCGAACTCGGTCTTCATGACCTACCCCAAGGGCTCGACCGCTGGCATCCACACGGATGACAAGGGTCAGGTCACCATCGAGAACGTGGACGGTGCCGGCGGCCGGATGGAAGCCTACCGCACCCACTACCGCATGGACGCCGGCCTGGTCCTCAAGGACTGGCGCTACGTCTACCGCATCCAGGTGGACTTCGCCGCCCTGACCAAGGACGCCGCCACGGGCGCTGACCTCATCGATCTGATGACGGACGTCGCCTCGTTCATCCCGAACCTGGGCGGCATCCGCGGGGCCTGGTACGCCAGCCGCCGTGTTCACAGCTACCTGCGCCGCCAGATGGTCAACAAGGTCAAGTCCTCGACCCTGATGATGGACGACGTCGCCGGCAAGAAGGTCATGACCTTCGACGGCTTCCCGGTTCGCCGGGTCGACGCCCTGCTGCACACCGAAAGCAAGGTCGCCGCGTAAGCGGGGCCGAGAAAGGAACAGGACCATGATCCTCGACGAACGCAACGAGTTCGCAGACGCCACTTCGGTGGCGGCTGCGGCTGGCACCGCCCTCATCGGCGATGTCATCGACCTGGGCACCGCGTCCCGGGACATCGGCGCTGGCCAGCCCGTGTGGCTGATTATCCAGACCGACACCGAAATCATCACGGGCGGCTCGGCCGGAACGATCAAGTTCCAGCTGGCCTCGGACGCGCAAGCGGCCATCGCCACGGATGGCTCGGCGACGGTGCACCTGGACACGGGCACGCTCGTGACCGACGACGCCGCGGCCAACGACAACCGGCTCAACGCGGGCGGGCTGATCTTCTCGGCCGCCCTTCCGCAGGGCGCGGTGTACGAACGCTATCTCGGCATCCTCGCCGTGATCGCCACCACCACCGTCACCGCCGGCAAGATCAACGCCTGGCTGTCCTCGGAACCGTACCCCGCCCAGCGTGCTTACGCCGACGCGATGCCGGTCTAAGGAGTACAGAGCATGAGCAAAGCACGCACCGACGCCCAAGGGCGCAA
>Ga0181338_1000132_pt1 | contig 16285 bp, 37 predicted proteins | sample Sp13VDMM110SD_FD_122168 | JGI IMG/M metagenome (GOLD analysis project Ga0181338, IMG submission 122168) | Freshwater viral communities from Lake Michigan, USA - Sp13.VD.MM110.S.D | ecosystem: Environmental > Aquatic > Freshwater > Lake | place: USA: Michigan | collected 2013-04-23
GCCATTCCGTCTCAAAATGATACATGTCGGATTGTGTCACATCGGGACCGGCCCGCGCCGTGTGCCGTTCTGCAACGTCCCTTTATCGCACACGCCCCGGCCTGTGTCAAGCCGGGGCGTTTCATTTTATTTCAAACGGTTTTTGTGTCTCGCCATTCAATCGCGCGGTTTTCGCTCTCAAAAGTCATCCATTTTTCGCGTCCAATATAACCCGCCCAACCGTAACGTGTTGGGCGTATTGTGCGGCGCCCTTTTGGTTCTTGGCTTTGAGTGTCACGCGCTCTCACTCTTCAGCCTCTCTAACAAAGCGGTAGCTTTCCAGCGTCTCCCAAGCGTCCTCAAATCCGGCTTGCAAGCTGTCATTGTGAAGTGCCTGCACTTCTTTGTAAAGCAATCCAGCGCGCCCTAGCGCGTCAAATTCTTCACGGGCTTCTTGCAGCGTCCGCTTGCTCAAAATCATGTTTTGTGCATTCAGGCTTTTAGCAACAAGCCGAAATTTTACGTATCCCATTTTATTCCCTTTCTGTTAAACTTTCTTCACGCCATTTTTGTAGTAATCGGCAAGTTTTTCAACCCGCCATGCTGACCCCAAACCTTTAACAGATTTGAAGTGATGTGCCGCGCGTGGAGTTGGAAAGATTTTATTGTTATAAATCTCGCGCGTAATTTCGTGAACAATTTGGTGTTCCATTTCCGTTACTCCCGTTTGATGACTGTTTATTTCACAACTAAGCAGAACCGTCAAGCGCGCTCTGCAATTTTTCTCGCAACTTTTCCAACTTTATTTCTGCAAGAAAACGGCGTTGTCTTTCGCGCCCAAATGCTTGCAACGTAAGTTGCTCACTCTTTTTCACTCGCGCCAACTCAGCTTCCAAGTTGGCAATTCTCAGCGTAAGTTTATCCATGTGCTTTCCTTACACAAAAGCGGACGCCTGTTTAGGGCGCCCGCTTCCAATCCCGGCCCGGACTGTATGAGCGGCGGAAAGGGAATTACGCGCGCCCTAGATATGGTAGCGCAACTAGGTATAAGCCGCAACACCTAGTAACGTCCGTATACGGATTAAATGAAAGATTGCGGCATATACGCCCCCGGCATATACTGACAAAAGAATAGGGCCGGACACTGGGAAGCGTCCGGCCCTTGCCACTCAAATTGTATCCCGCTGCAACGGAATAAGCTATGTCTAAAGCAAAGCGCGCAACGCGTCAACTAAAAACAACAAAAGAATACCGCTCGTTATATGCCAAGGCAAAGAAAGCCGGGCTTGTAACTGACAAGGGAAAAGCGGGTTCATACAAGCCAACAGAATATTCAAAACGCCGCTTGCGTGAACTTGAGCCGTATTTGAATGATACTTTTGGAAGCGTCAAAGTTACGCCCCGGATTGCCCGTCAGTATAAAGAGGTTTTTGACGAGGGGTCCGGTTCTGAAATTCGCGTCATTCGCGGGCGTGTTATTCTTCCCAAAAATTCTAGCCAATATGTAGCGTTGCGCATGGGGCTTCCCTCAATTGTGCAGCCGCTTAACAATGGTACGTTTGAAGAAATTGTTTTGCCCGTCCGTTGGCGGACGATTGGCGAACTTGAAAGATACATTGAAAAGAACCCTTGGCTTGATGACGTAATGAAGGCGGACGGTTACGAGAGTTACCGTTTTGCGATTGGCGAAGGCGAACCGGGAAACCGCGCTGCGCCTAGTTTTATGTCCTACCAAAACCTTGCGGAAGTTGTGCGCGATTTATACCGCTATGATTTTATCGACGGCACAGACCCTCAGTCAACGGACATTTCCGGTTTTGTGAAACTCTATAGGGAACGCGCGGATTGGCGTTTTCCAGAATATCAAAAGCGCAAAAAAGAAGCGCGCTCAGAACGCAAGACGGCATATCAGAAACGCTATAGGGAAGCGAAAGAACGTCTGTTGACGGATGAACAACGGACAAAGATACGCGAACAACGCGCCCGCCATAAGCGGGAATATTATGAGCGCATAAAGTTTGCGGACCCTGATAGATATATTGCGATGCTTGACGCGCGTAACGAGAAACGCCGGACGGACCCCAAACTAAAATCAAGTGACGCGGAACGCAAACGCAAGGCCCGCGCGAACCCGGAACAAAGAGCAAAAGAAGCGGCTAAGAAAAGGGAAGCTAGACGCAAATGACGAAACCTAAAAAGAGGGATAGGCATACGGTTACGTTTGATTTTGAAACGGACCCTTTCAAATTCGGGCGCGTTCCAAAACCGTTTTGCGTTGGCGTGTATGATGGCGCGGAATATAATGATTTGTGGGCTGACGATCCCGGCACACTCGCGCAATTCATTTTTGACATTGCGGAAGTTTGGGAAGATGACGCAATCTTCTACGCTCACAATATGGGAAAGTTTGACTTCCATTTTTTACTTCCGTATGCGGAACACATTTCTGAAGTTGTTATGATTGGTTCTCGCGTTGTCCAAGCGCGTTTGAACGGAACGCTTTTCCGTGACAGTTACGCTCTTATTCCGGTGTCGCTTGCTACTCACCAGAAAACAGAAATTGAATATTGGAAAATGGAAAGGGAACACCGTGAACAACACAAGCCGGAAATTCTCTCATACCTTAAAGACGATTGCGTCAATCTGCATGTTCTGGTTAGCGCTTTTATTGATGAGTTTGGAACGCATTTGACAATGGCAAGTGCGGCCCTGAAACAACTAGCGGGGTTCCATCCTTACGATAAAATGAGCGGTGATAAGCAAGACGCTCAATTTCGCCAATTCTATTATGGCGGACGCGTTGAATATTTTGAGCAGGGAACGTTACGCGGGCCGCTCAAAATCTATGACGTGAACTCTATGTATCCAAGCGTTATGCGGGATTATCAGCATCCGATTACGGATCAATTCAACGTCATATCCGGGCGCGCTGCTTACAATGATAAAATCATAGCCAAGTGCGCGTTTGCTGAAGTGGAATGTTTCTCAGAAGGCGCGTTCCCTTTCCGCGCGGTTGACGAACAAAACAAATTGTATTTCCCACATGCTAAACGCGTCTACTTTGTAACAGGTCACGAATTGAGAATGGCGCTTAAATTAAATGCCGTCCGTGGTCTGACAATCCGCTTTGTCTACATAGCAGAAAAGACAACTAGCTTTGCGCAATTTGTAGACCATTTTTATAATGCGCGGATGAAAGCAAAAGCAGAGAAAAACAAACTCTATGATTTGTTCTATAAGCTGATTTTAAATTCCGCATACGGAAAGTTTGCACAGAACCCTGAAGACTTCAGGGAGTTTCTTTTTACGCGCGGGGATATTCCGCCAACGGAAGAAAAATGGACAATGGTTTGGCATGACCCGGAAAGCCTTTGCCGTATCTATGAGCGCCCTAGCAGACAACCTCTTTACGTTGGACGGCACAACGTCTCAACTGCTGCAAGTATCACCGGGGCAGCTAGGGCAACGCTCTTTGAGGGTTTACGGAATGCCACCCGTCCGGTATATTGCGACACAGATAGCATCATCTGTGAAGGGCTGGCCAACGTTCCCTTGGACCCCGTGAAACTAGGCGCATGGGACTTGGAAAAGACAGGGGATAGATTGTCAGTAGTCGGACGGAAAACATACGCGCTCTATAACGGAAACGAGTGTGTGAAAGTTGCTTCTAAAGGTGTCCGCGCAACCGGCGACGAAATTAGCAGGATTGCGGAAGGCGAAGTTTTGGAATTTGAAAATATGGCGCCAACATTTAGCGTGAAGCGTCCAACAAAGTTTGTGAAACGGAAAGTGCGGTTGACATAATGGCTTATGATTTACTTGAGGCATGGGAACCCCTTGGCCTAATCAACGTTTCCGGACTTGCCGGTTACGGTTGGACTTTCTCAGGAACGCAAAACATTGTTTCAGGTCAACAGCGATCAGGAACGCGTTGCCTTGAGCATGGCGGCTTGCCAGACTTTGCGCAATTTCCTTTGCCCGCAGGCGGAACAAAATCTTGCGGACTTGCTTTCAAATATACAACGGGCCTTGTGCCTGACGCTCGCGCAAATCCTATTTTCTATTTCCAATTCGCGTCAGGCAATCCGATTTGGGTTAGATTGAATGGCGCTGGTGTTCTCACGATTGTTGATAACACAACTGACATTGCAGTAGGAACAACGCCGCTTAATGTTGGAACGTATTATTACTTGGAAGCCGTTTGCACGAGTGCGGGCAATATCAGCGTTTATCTGAACTACACAGGCGCGGGCGCGCCTGTCGCGGAAGTAAGCGCAACGTTTCCAGCGCGCGGGAATATCAACATTTTCCGCATTGGCTGGTTCAGCACAATTTCTAACGCTTCTATGCCCGTTCAATATTACGATGACATTTATGTAGACGATACGGGCGCTCTGTATGGTGACGCCGCTGTATTGTATGATTTTCCAACCGGAAACGATACGCCGCAAGATTGGGTTCCGTCATCTGGAAACGCGTGGGAAAGAATTGATAATGTGCCGCTTGATGCTGCGCAGTATATTGAAGCAACGGTTGCCGGTGACACGTCAAGTTTTGATTTTGGCGGATACACAGAAACGCTTTTCCAAGTTCACGGCGCCGCACTTAATGTGAATTGGCTACGCACGGGCGCGGGCATTGAAACGGCAAGGCAAGGTGTGAAAGTTGGCGGCACAGATTATTTTGGAACAACTGCAACAGTCCCTCAGACAACGGCAGAATGGCGCCGCGATTACTGGCAACTGAACCCCGCTACTGGAACGCAATGGCTACCGGCAGACTTCCAAGGCGGTTCTATTGCGACACTAGATAGGGTGTCATAATGGCGTCACGGGCAAGACAGTTTGCAACGCTCGCACACTCGACGGCAACAGCAACCGTCCGTGCACGGCAATTTGCTACCATTGTTCACGCGCGGGTGACTGCGCTTTCTTCTCCAATACAAGCGCGTCAGTTTTCAACAATCATTCATGCGCGTGTAATTCCAGCGGTTCGGGTTTTAGAGATTGGCCCGGTGTCGCTGTTATCAAATCCAAATCTCGTTTTTGAGGACTGAAAACAATGCCTGTTATTTCTGGTGAGGGCAATCTTGTTACAACGCTCTTTTCTAATGACCCAACGGATTGCAATATTATTCCGGGCCAACTTTCGCTTATGTGCAACTTCAATGGTATAGACCAATATGATGTTTCGTTGCGCAACCTGATTGACAGAAATGATTTCTTCAAAGCCGTGCGCGCTTGTTTCTTTGACAACTCGCGCCAAGCTGAAGACGTTATTATGTCTATCACAAATACCAATCAAACGGTTTTGTTTCCGGGCAACACGCAAGGTTTCCTTCCGGTTCTTATGAACCCGGATTGCGAGTTTTCTCTTTCGTGCGTTTCTGGAACTGAAACATTCAAAATCAACCTGCTGAATTTCATGCCCCCGGCAGCTATTATTTGGAATGCGACAATCCCATGATGGATGGCGTTTTTAAATCGCTCTTTGCGCTTATCGGGATTGATCCGCTTGAAGCTGGAGAAATGGCGCGCGGCGTCATGGCTGACGTGAAGTCAGTAGATAAAAGATTGAGGCGGATAGAAGCCGCCTTGAATATTCCGCCAACGGATGAAAGGGAAGACAATGACGAAAATAACGGAAACTGAATTTCTTGCGCTTATTGAAGCCGACGCGAGAGAGTTTGAAAGAAACTCAAAAGAGGCTGAAACAGATGACTTGGATTTTCTTGAAAGGGAAATTGAACAATGGCTGACGGAAATAAAAGAGGCTCTGCCCTTGACGCTCTCAGAGCGGGCGCAACAATCGTTGCAGATAGCGGAAGCGGCATTGGCGAAAGTGAAGCGCCGCAAGCCGGTAGCGAAAAGCTGGAAGGGAAAAGAAGTGGAACCGGACGCAACGCCGCAACCGCCCCCGCCCCCGCCACCGGAACCGGCCCCGCCAATCCAGCAACAATCTTCGGAGCAAAGTCAGCAACCGATTACGAAAGTGTGACGCCGCGCCAAACGCACGGTATCCATCCGCGCACGGGTGAGAGTGTAGAAATTGACTACTCGCAACCGGGCGCGAGCGCGGAAGCGCCTTTTGGTGTTTTGCCGGATGGAACGCCACGCCAAAAGCGCCCGCGCCAACCTAAAGGCATTTCAACGGGAAGTTCTAAGGCGGCAAAATCAGAAGCAAGTATGAGCGTTCTAGCTGACGCTATTTTCTTTCTTCATACTGCCGCCGCTGGAATTACCAAACATACGCATTGGGCGCAAACGCAGGATGAAGCCAAGCAATACGCGGACGCTTTGACGGACCTGCAATCCGCATACGGATTTGACGTTGACCCCAAACAGGCGGCATGGATGAAAGCGCTTGTTGTAATTGGTATGCCAACAACAATGCGTATTTATGCGAGCGTTTCTGTCAGTAAGCGGAATAAGTTGAACCGGGTTCCACCGGCAACTAATCCGCAACCTGCACAACGTCCGCAGGCGGAACAACCTATGAAACAGGTAACGCCGCAACCTAGAAAGAAAGCAGGGGAATTGACCCCGGCTGAATTGTTCGCGCAAAACGGAGCGGGTTTCACCGATGACGGAAGTTAGTTTAGGGCAACCTAACCAACGCGTTTTAATTGTCGGACGGACGGGAAGCGGCAAAACTGTCGCTTCCCTTTTCCACGTCTCACAGGCAAATTTTGACGCGAAACCTTGGATTATGATTGACTTCAAGGGAGACGAAAATTTTAACGCGATACGCGGCGTTGTTTATATTAGTCCGTCAACGGACATTTATAAACTTGGACCCGGCCTGTATATCTTGCGTTTGCGAGTAGACCAACAAGCCGATTTGGAAGCGTTTCTTTGGAAGTGTTATGAGCGCGGCAACATTGGCCTGATTGCGGATGAAGGATATATGATTGGACAGGGCGCGCGTTTTTCGCCTGCTTTCCGCTCTATCCTTACACAAGGCAGGTCAAAAGATATTGGCGTCATTGTCAATTCTCAGCGTCCGGTTTGGCTTGATGTTTTCGCAAAAAGTGAAGCCAACAAAATTCAGATTTATCACCTCAATTCGGTGAAAGACAGGAACACTATCGGAGAATTTTTAGGCGACACTTTGGGGCCTGACGTGCAGGAAAGGCTTGCGCCCTATCATTCTATTTACTATGATATTGACACGAATACGGCAATTGAACTCGGCCCGGTTCCAGCGCCTGACGTATCCATAGCGACCATAGAAAAGCGCCTAGCGCTCATTCGTCAGTCTACGGACATTCAAACGCCAACCGTCCGTTCACGGACAATCAAACGGGTCTAGTTTCCATGACAGTCCTTTCTATCAACGTCACCAATTTTCTGACGATTGCCTTGATGGTAATTGTTACGGGAATTGCGATGAATGCGGCGCGCCGCTTTATGCCGGGGTGAACACACAATGAAAGTGTTCAATTTCGGTGTTCTTAAAGCGTGGCAAAATTGGGTTTTTGTCGCGCTCGTTATGCTCGCTGTTGCTTATGGCGGGTTCCTTTTCAATCAAGCATTCCAAGCTAAGTCAGAGGACTAAAAACAATGGCACAAGCCGCACAACAAAACGCAGGCCAAATGAACATTATGGCCCGCTCTCTCGTTACCGGGCGCGCAATCAAGCGCACTCAATCCATCTACCGCCGCACAATTGATCCCGCTACTCAGCCGGTTGTCGCAATTGAGCCGCGCAATACTGGCCTGCTTATCGGCTTCCAAGTCAACGTCACTTATAACGTTGCTGTTGCTGGTGGCGGAACGCCGCTGACGCTGACGCCATACGGCGCTTCAAACTCGTTCAAGAACGTCACGTTCTTTGACCTGAATAACAACTCGCGTATCAATACTTCCGGGCGCCATCTTGCGGCTGTGAACTCTATGCGCGCGGGCCGTCCGTATCTTGGCGTTGACACGTTCACCGGCTATCCGGTTGCCTATGGCGATTACAACACAACGCTTGTTGAAGCCGCCGCGACGATTGCAGCGGGCGCAAACTCTGACGTTGCCATGACGTATTTTGTTCCGGTTGCATATTCTGAAAAAGATTTGCGCGGTTCCATTTACGCGGGCGTTGTCAACGCAACTATGAGCCTGCAACTCACGCTGCAAGCCGCCGCTGTAAACAACCGCACACTGACGGGTTGGAGTGAAGCCGTTTATGCAACGGTTGACGCTGCTACTGCCCCGGCTGGTGTGACGCTTGGCAACTTCACGATTGAAGTTCTCCAGATTTATTACGATCAGCTTCCGGCTGGCCAATCTGGTGTCATTCTCCCGGCCCTTGACTTGGCCGTGAACTATGAACTGAAAGAAACCGCCGCTTCCGGTATTACGGCGAATACGGATTATTCTATTCCGTATTCTAACTTCCGCGACTTTGCGTCTACCATTATCACTTACCGCAACCGCGTGAACGCCAACGGATTTATGAACCCCGGCGACGTGAATACTTGGGCGCTGCGCTCTGCAAACTTCACTGATATTTTTGAAGTGCGCGAGCGTTGGACGCAGGCTTGGAACCGTCAGGTTTACGGGCTTGACCTGCCTAACGGTGTGTTCTGTTTCCAGACGCGCGAGAAGCCGATTTCCACTGTGCAGTTTGGCAACATGGAAATTGTGCTTGACGCTGCTGACGCGCAAACAGGCGCAAACGTGCTGATTGGTTATGAGGCGTTCTCGCTCACCAATACCATCGGCAACGCCGCTTCCCTTGCCGGTGGCGCTGGCTAAGTGAAATAGTCCGGGGGCGGATTGTCTGCCCCCGGACGTTTGCTTGTGGAGAAAGAAAATGTTTCAGAAAGTTGTTGATTGGGCAAATGACCCTTTTGACCCTGATATGAACGCGGCTGGCTGGTTCCTTATTATCGGCTTGGTTCTCGTTTCCCTTTTCGTATGGTCGCGGATTGTCCGCCTGATTGGAGCCTAAAGCCTATGACTAAATCGCTTATGAAATACGCTGTTGTTCTCGCGCTTGTCGCGGGCGCTTTTTATGTTGGGCAGAAAAACCCGACGCTTTTCAAGAAACCTATGTAACGAAAAATGAAGTCCGCTGATACAATCGTCTTTATGCTGATTATCGGCTATATCGTCTTTACGACGAATAAAGGCAATTTGAAAAAGTGGATTGACGTTTTCGGAATTTCAACCGGGCAGCAATCAGGCTCTTATATGTCTTCTTATTTAAGGGGCCTTGGAAGATGATTGCGGTTCTAGTTCTCATTATCGGAATTGCATTTGTTGTTATTGGCATTCGTGACAAGGCAACGGAAGCGGGTGAAATTCTTACGGACGATTTCACGGGGCAACCCTCTTTCATCGCGTGGATTGCGGCGGTTGTCATCATTGCCGTAATCACTTCTTACGGACCATTTAAGCGCGTTGGCGCGGCGTTTTATGGGCTTCTCCTAATCGTGCTGTTTCTTTCAAATGATGGCTTCTTCAAGAAGTTCTCAGACCAAATCGGAGTGAAATAAATGTCCAAACTAATCGGTGAAGCGGCTGGCATTCTCGCGCTTATCATTGGCGTTGCGATGCTTGCCGTTCTCGTTTCCAACAATGCCCAAACAGCAAAAGTTGTGACGGCAAGCGGCAACGCTTTTTCTAACATTCTTGGAACGGCGCTTTCCCCTGTTACCGGGCGCGGCGGTGGACTTGGAACGTCCGCGTTCTAATTCATCCGCCAACGGAGTAACGCGAATGCGCTACACATTCAAGAAGACGAAACAGCCAACGCCGGGAACGGGTGACTTGTCATTCATTCCCGCGTTCTCACTTCCCGCGCTCGGATATATCGGGCCGGGCATTGGCGTTGTAAATCAGCTTTTCCCGTTGCAAACAACGCCGCAAGTCTACTACACGCAATCGCTTGTGCAGGATGGTCTGCAAGGTATCCCTGCCGGTTCTATGGGCCAGCCGGGACTTGAAAACCTTGACGATATTTTGTCGCAATGGTCTAGCGGGGCATCTGTCGCATGAAAATTCAAATCTTTGAAAAGAAGAATAGGGTTTGGCTTATTGGCGGCGCGGTTGTGCTGGCAATTCTGCTATTCTTTGTCATGCGTGGACGCGCGCCGCAATCGTCCGGGGGCGGAACACAATACGTTTCCAGCGGACCTAGTGAAGCGGCGCAAATTCAAATGGCGCAAATTGGCGCCACATTGCAGGGGCAACAAAACGAGTTGCGGGCATTGGAATTTCGCGGCGCTCTAGAGCGTGACGTTGCAATGGCGCAAATCCAAGGCGAACTTGGCCTAGCTGGTATTCAAGCGCAATCGAATAGCGAAACGCTTGCCGCTCAATTGAGCGGGCTTGGACTGCAACTTCAGGCGCAACAAAACATTGCGCAACTTGAAACGTCTGCAAGGCTTGCGGAAACTGCCGCATTCCGTGACGTGACAATTGCCGCAACAAATGCCAACTATGATATGTTCGCCTTGCAAACGCAGGCAAACCTTGAAGGGCAACGCCTGCAAGCTGATACTTGGAATACAAGCCTGCTAACGCAGCGTGATATTGAAGTTGCGCGCATTGGTTCCAGTGAACGCATTCAACTTGGCCAACAGGGCGTTGACAGGTCCGCAAATTCGCAAGCGAATAGCACGGCGCGGCGTGGTCAAACTTTGGGCTTTGTTGGAAGTGTCATTGGCGGCATTGCTTCCATCTTCTCAGATGTGCGCGCTAAATCCGGCATTGTGCAAATTGGCGAAACAACGCTAGGCGTTCCGCTCTATGAATACACAATCAACTTCAACCGGCAAATTGGCGTCATGGCGCAAGAGATTGCACTTTATGACCCTTCGCTTGTGCGTATGCATGAAAGCGGATATTTGCTTGTAGACTATGACGGGATTAACGGATGAAAAAATCTGGCCCGTTTCTTTTCATCGGTGGGCTGATTATCCTTGTGCTGATTTTCTGGCGTCAGGGCCGGGAAGCTGTTACACAGGTAATAAGCGGCGCCCCTTTGTCATTTGATTTTGGAGACGGTTACACGCCTACAACTTCGCTTGGCTTTCCTGAATTGCGCATTCCCATTATAAACGGTGTTTCCGGGCCACCTCCCAGCCTGACGCCTGTTTCTGCTGATAATGGGTGTTGCTGCAACGGTGGCGGAAGTAATCAGGTTGTCAGGGTGTCACGGCCCGGCCTGATTATTCCGTCACCGGGTTATACTCCCGGCTATAGGCCCGCGCCTTGCGTCAATCAGATTGACTATCAGGCAATGGCCGCGCCCGGAACGCCGCAATACATTTGGCACACAACCGTTGGACGGTTGCAGGCCAAGCATTTTAATGAACTTGCGCAAGCGGGTTATCAGCAGTCAATTGCCGGTTGGCTGAATTACATTGTCGATTATCCGCGCGGCATTGCGGGCAATCAAAACCGTTCCGCTTCCCGCGCTCTAATTCTGGAGCAAGGGAAAAATTATATGGTGTGCAGATGAAACAAGCAAAAATCTTCCGTAAGCCGACAATCAAAACCGGGCAAAGTTTTTCGCTCGGATATGCGGACCAACCGGGCGCGCTTGGCGTAACCGGAATGCCTAGCGTGTATGACGTGACCCCGCGCGTTGTCGCTGGCAATGCGTCTATTCTTGGAACGGAAAGGCGTAACCCATCTTGGACATATAATCCGGGTGCGGAACTTCCGTTTGGATTTGCAGAACCGGAGTGGAGCAAAGATGTTTAGTTTTCTGAAAAAGAAACCGGCTGAAGTTCAACCTTCGCCGCTTACGGTTTTGCCCGCGTATATTACCGGGCCAATTCCTGATTTGGGTATGTGGGAAAATGTTATGCCCGCAGGCGAAGGGCCGCTTTTTCAAAATCAATATGGCGTGATGCAAGCGCTTGTTGCCAACAGCCCGATTTATGATTTCAAATGATGTTTGGCGGAAACCTGTTTGCATTTCTTCAAAGCGGGAGCGGGGCAGTAAGGCCCGGTTCCCGTGAAGACGGATATTTGTTTGATTATCAGGATTACGGCATACCGGGACCAACAGACCCGCTCGCCACTGAAAAACAGGTTTGGGGTTTGAAGGGTTTTGGAACGCCCCCGATTGTCCCTGATAATTCTGTCAAACAGCCTTCCATTTTGGGTGCCATTGGAAGCGGTATAACAAGCCCTGCCGGGCCACTAGGTCCGCTAGGTCCGCTTGCGGGCGCGGCTGTTACGTCAGGCGCGAGCGCAGCAGGAAATACCGTAGGCGGAATATTTGTCCGGGGCACACTTGTTGTTCTCGGAATTGTTTTGATTATTGGCGCCTTTATGTTATGGGGGAGAACCGGAAGTGACCCGGTAGCCAAAGCGGGCCGCAAACTCGCAAGCGATTTCTAAACCCGGATAGAGAAAGGAAAATCATCCGATGACTGAACAAAACTTTACGCCCCCGATTGTTCCGCCGCGCTCGCGCGTGAAAGAACCGTCTACATGGGCGGGCATTGGCCTTACTGTTTTGGGAACCATTTTTGGCGCCCGTCATCCTGAATTGGCAGACCCTACGTTTTGGGGTTCTGTCGCAACTGCCGTTACAGGCATCATGGCAATCTTTCTCAGGGAGAAGAAATAATGCCGATACATTGGCCTCTTAAAAATGAACGCACACAATCAACCGCTGCAAGCGAAACGGAAACGGGCAAAACCGTTGCCAAAAAAGCGCCCGCAAAAAAGCCCGTTGGAAAGTCTCCTGCAAAACGCGGCAAGTCCAAGTGACTTAGATTTAGGGCCTCTCTATGATGCTGGAACCGTTGCCACCCGTGAAGATATACAGCTTTTGAGGGCAGATATATTCACGGCAATGTCAGGCGGAAAAAAGTTCAGATTTTGAGAGATATTGAGACGGGCGCACTTGCGCCCGTTTCTTTTTGTGCTACAAAGGTTTTGCGCAATCCAGCGCATATCCTTGAAAGGGAAAATATGTCTATCAATATCGTTTCTAAACTTTCGCTCAAAACCATTGATTGCGACAACACGCGCGGCAAGAAAGAGCGCGTCCACCTTGCGCGTATCTTTGGCATTGCATCGGGCATCAAAGTTGCCAAGGGCCAGAACGGTGAACCCGTGTATGGCGTTACCGGCGATTTCCGGGGCATCAATATTGAGAAGCCGGGCGACACTTTCCAGTCCGGTATTCTTTACCTGCCGGGTGGCATCAACGAAATGCTTCTTGCCGCTGTTGATACCGGCGAAGTGGACGCGAAAGATAAACCCGTCTACCGTGAAGTTCAGTTTGCGTTTGACATTTTCGCCAAGCCGTCTTCTTCGCCTGCTGGCTATCAGTTTGAAGCAACGCCGGTTATCGACGCGAAAGAGACGGACGTAATGGCGGAACTTTCTTCCAAGCTGCCGCCGCTTCCGGGCGTTGAAGCTGCCCCTGCAATCGAAGCGGAGACGAAAACCAAAGCCAAGAAATAAGGCTTTGTCAGTATGCGGACGGGTGCCAAAAGCGCCCGTCCGTTTTCTCAGATACAGAAAGGGAATTAAAAATGGCAAAGCGCGGTTTCCCCGATACGATGGGAATAGACGTTGGCCAAATCGTCATTATACAGACTGACGAGGGACGCGAGCGCGGGCGTGTAAGTTGCTTGCGCCCATTTGGAAAACAAAACACAATGTTAGTTCAGGTGGCGCCAAAGCGTCATTACATTGTGCCAAAAGACAAGGCGGAAATTGTATGAGTTGGCTTGGCAAACATACTCACGTTGAAAGGCTCAAGATTGGCGATTGCTTTCTGACGCGCTCTAACAACGTGCTACAGGTTGTTGCAATTGATCCGGCAAGCGACAAAGCCAAAAGCGACAACATGCTTTCCCTGACGCTGCAAAACAAAATGAGCAGCAAAACGCGCACTTCTGATTGGTGGAAAACTACAGCGGTTTTCCTGATTGAGAAAGAGCCGGAATAATGCAACGGAAATACCGGCCTGTTTGGAAAGATATTCACACTTGCAAAACGCAGGGCATGACTTGCCAGCATTGCAGTAATCCAATCAGGCCGGGGTTTCTTTACTCGCGCGTTGTATACGCTTACACAAGCGAAAGCGGGCGCCATCAAAATCTGGAAGTCATGCGCGAGCATCTATCGCCGGGGTGTGATAATTGGGCTACAGGATGAATACGCTTTTTGTTTTAACAGGTCTGGCAATCATTGCGTTTGTGGCGCGCGATTGGCTTAGAAAAGGGGCACACGTTTTATGGGGTTTGCTTTCGTTATATCGTCGTTCGCGCTTTTCTGGTGGGCAATTCAGGGACAGGATGGAAAAGCTAAAAACGAAATAGGCCCGGCGATCGGTGGAACTTATCTTTTACTTGCCGGTTATTCTCTCGTTTTTATTGTTGGAAAACTGTTGTGGAAAATGAGCACTATGCTTGGCTAGATTATGGGGGCGGATGCTTAGTTCGTGTGCGGATTATCACGGGTGAGTTACTGAGTGGACAAAACGGAGATTTGTTCCTATACTGTCAATTCAGAAATGGCGTTTGCGCCTATCTTCCACTTGCGGCGCTCTCTAATGGATAATCAGCACACGGACGGTTTTTCAATGCGTATTGGCGTTTCTCACTTGGCGGTTATCGTCACGATTTTAGTTCAGTCTGCAACAGCTATGTATTGGGCGGGCAACCTCACGCGAGAAGTTGCGCACTTGTCAAATCAGCTAGACAGGGTGGAAACGAAAGTTGAAAAGCTACAGGCGGAAAACACCGCGCTGTTGCAACGTGTCGCCAAGGTGGAAAAATGAACCCGCAAATACGTTATGAATTTGTCGCTGTAAAAGAAGGGAAAGAAGTTTCCCGTTGCATGGCGAGCGATACGCTAGACCCGCGCAAAGCAGCTTACAGGCGTTTTAAACGCATGGGCGTTGATTTTGATAACGTCATTTTTGCGCCTAAAAAAGAAGAAAAGTAATTGACAGGGAAAAACTAGCCTGTAGAACTGTATTCATAGCAGAAAGGGAAAACGCTATGAAAACGCTTCACTTTGGAAACCTCGCAAACAATGCCGCCAACGCTTCATTTCAAGAAGCTATGGCCATTTATTCTGCCCCCGGCCCTGTCGCGCATTCTGCCGCCGCTCGCGCTCGGATGACCCGTCATTTTGCAATCGCTTCTGACATTGCCTTAGTTGGCAACTCCAGCGATGCTGTAGAACTAAGCCGCGATTACTTGGACGGTTGCGGGCTTGTGATGGCAGGTGACGCATGAGAACGCTTATTGAAGTTCATTTGAAAGGCGATAGCTTCCCGCGTTACGTTCACGTTTTTACAAGCCAAGAAGCGGCAGGAAAATACGTTGCGGATATGAGCCGCAAAACGCTTGTGGCCCGAATAGACGTGACGCCGCTGCAACCCGCTACAACTATTTATGAGCGGGGCGCCCATGCGTAACGGCGATGACAAGCGCGTCATGCGTGACCTGTCTACAAAGATGGGTTTTGAATATGAACTAGTTCGGGCAAACGGGCATCATATATGGCGCGTCATGTTTCCGAATGAAAAGCCGTTCATTATTTCTTTATCTTCTTCCCCTAAGAATGACATTACTAAACGTGTCGAAAGAGACATAGTTAGACTGCGAAAGGGAATGAACAATGTCTAGCCATATCAACTACACTAAAACCGCTGCACAGGCGCAAGCCGTGAAACGCTATACAGAAGCGCTCGCAAAACTCCCGCGCCCGCGTGTGAGCATTTGGGCGCGTTTTTGGGCATGGATGAAAACCCCGCTATGGTAGAGTTCACGCGCCAAGATTTTACATGGATGCAAAAAGCCGTGCTTGCTGACTTGCTTTTTAAAGAGCTAGAAACAGCGCGCACTATGGGCGAAAGAATTTTCGCTATTGTTTATTTTCAACACGAAATGAGAAATGTTGAAAAGGCTGTTGACGCGCGAATAAAAGCATGGAATAAGGGGGCATCGCTGGAAAGCGATTTAGCAGAAGGGAAATGACCATGACAAACCGCGTTGAAAAAATCACAGCTTCCGTCAAAGTTGAAAGCCGGGTTTTTGACTTGATGGAAATTAAAGAACCTTGCGGCGTGAAACATTATTGGATTGTTGAGCCGGGCAAGGGCAACAATCGGTTGACCAAAGCAGAGTATGAAAACGCGGTTAAACTCTTTGCAGAAAACCGCGCCGAAAGCTGGATTAAATCTAACTGGCTTTTCTAGCATCGAAACGCCCCGGCTTGACACAGGCCGGGGCGTGTGCGATAAAGGGACGTTGCAGAACGGCACACGGCGCGGGCCGGTCCCGATGTGACACAATCCGACATGTATCATTTTGAGACGGAATGGC
>Ga0181338_1000134_pt1 | contig 16143 bp, 21 predicted proteins | sample Sp13VDMM110SD_FD_122168 | JGI IMG/M metagenome (GOLD analysis project Ga0181338, IMG submission 122168) | Freshwater viral communities from Lake Michigan, USA - Sp13.VD.MM110.S.D | ecosystem: Environmental > Aquatic > Freshwater > Lake | place: USA: Michigan | collected 2013-04-23
AACTCGCTACGATGCTCAGCACTTCCCTGCTCCACTCCGAACATCGTGCCAAACTCTTTGAAAGTTAGGCGTTTGTCCGTGGTGGCTGTGCTGTTTTTGTATTCACGAATCGCTACTTTGCGATCGTCGATTGTTGCTAGTGTATTATTCATATGCTGTGTATTCCTTTGGTTGGTTGTTTATCTGCCCACCCTATCGGATGAGCAGATGCCAACCCTCCCCCGCCCATGCTATGAGCCATCGCTGGCCTCATCATCGAACGGGAAAGAGTAGGCTCCCGAATCTTTGGAAGAGATTATGCTGGCTAGGCACCAAAGATTCTACTAGAACCGCATCCTTTGGGATGGTTTGCTTGCCCACGCACCTTGAGTCGCTTATGGACACGGACACTCCTGCTCTTTACGAGGGGAAAGCCTAGGCCGTTGCTGATCGTCACGCAACGCCCTGCCCGCTTGATCGTGGGTCAATCTGGCCGTGCTAGCGGTTGCCCGCTTGATTAGGCTCAAATCCTGAGAGCGTGAGAGCGAATCCTTGCAAGAGGGAAGGGCATCGCCCTTGTGGCATCCACGGAACCCTTTCGGGTAGCATCGGTGGCCGTTTGCTTTGGAGAGCGAGCTTTCCCGCCCATCCTATTCCTCCCTCGGAGGGGATCGCCTTGAAGGTACATTCCATCTAGTCGCCTAGATCATTCTTACTTCAAGTAGTCCAACCTCACGCTGATTTACCAAAGAACTGATAACTTATGCGATGCACCTAGCCCAAAGTTCCCACTACTCAAGGGGGACTCCCTAATCCCACCCCCCCGTTGTCTATCAAAGATCTAAGGTATAGTGATGTGAAAAATTTAATTTTGTTTCTAGTCGCCATGTCCCAAAAAGGACATATGTAGGGGTCTACAGTTTTTGGGGATTTTACGTAAAAACCCTACATTGTACGTACTAATACGTAAGATGTACCCCCTATTTACCCTCAAAACAGGCCAGGGTGGATTAGCTTGATCCACCCTACGATAATCAACCCACCCCCTAAGTCGTTGATAGGACTCTAGCGTGGTGTATATGGTGGATTATATATTTATATATATAGTAGTGTATAGGAATATGGTATGGGTAATGGGCGCTGTATATATTATATAGCCACGATATGAAAACTCCACCTCTTGATCCACCCTGCACCCTATTCCCTTGACGGTGAACAACCTACAACCAAAATCCTTAATCCACCCCTTTTCTTGATCCACCCTAGCTTAACCACTTACCGATCATCTCTACTAGAGTAATAACACCGTAGACTATGATTACCCCCACCCAGAACCCAACAGCCACGAAGGCTACACCTAGGATAACCCCCACTAGGATCTTTAGCGCGAGAATCATTTCACCCTTCGCCATCCCATGATCGCCATGAAGCAATCCGGGAAAGTAAGCCCCTTGATATCTACCGGTGTTTCTGATTTCTCGTATTTCAAACTACGCGAGTTAGCTATTCGCGACTTCGCCGCTTTCTTTTTCTTCTTCACGGCTTCTTCCACAACTTACAATCCACATCGAGCCTTATTGATTCCGACATGCAAGCTTGATAAAACTTCCACCCAAAACCATAAGCCTTGAACCATGGAGTCCGGGAGGTTAGGTCTCCGAGCCAGAAGAGAATGTGCGAGCGGATCATACTCTCCTCGCCAGAATGTTCTCCCTGGATTTGTGTACCTGTTTAAATCCCTGCACCTTTAGTTCTTTGATTGTCACGTCGTAGCTTCGCTCCTGATTGTATTCGATACACACCAGCCGTGTATTGTCCAAGCTTCCCCGCATGGCCTTGAGGATTTCCAGATCGAATCCTTCCGTGTCTATGCTGATGAAATCAAAAGATTCTGTCAGGTCCCTCGGGGTTATAGTGGGCACCAAGTACGACATTGGGTACGGCGTTAGCGGAAATAGCTCCTTCGCATTGGGTGCGATCGAAGAACTATATTGTTCGTTCGTTCCATCCAAGAAGAATCTGGCAAGCCCAGACTTATCCGACATTGCCGCGTTGATCAAAGTGAACCGCGAGTCCTGACCGTACATCTGCAGCAGGTTCATAAACAACCTTGGGTTGGGTTCTACCAAAGTCCCCGACCAGCCCGATAACGCCAATGCCCTTGTGTTACTCAGCATCTGCCCATCGTAGGCTCCGATATCCAAGAATTTACCGCTGGGTAAATCGGCCAGCTCCCGCAGGATAACCGGTTGTTCGTCTGTCTGGGTGAAGTGTTCCATTGACCCAGATATACGCCGACGATACATCGAAGTCCATGACTTCTTGCGGCCCAGCTTTCCTGATCCTGCTGGGTTGCTGGGTTATAGCTTTAGTAATGACCCGATCCAAGCTTTGACCCACATGTCAATATTGGCGTACTTGTCTGGGTCCGTGAATCCCGAAGACATCGAGTCGATCAGATAGACCCCCAGACAGTTCTTGATATCCCTGCTGTTGTGGATGAAGGAACTCAGGTCCACAACCCTCCGCATTATTTCCTCATTGCTGAGTGTAAAGCTTGGCAACAGACACCTGACAATTTCCTCGAATACCCCCGGAGCCATCTTGTCTATCGTGGCCTTGAACTCTAGCCACTCCGTCCATGATTGGATCAGCGAGCCCTTGGCGTAAAGAGTACTGATTGTCTGGGCCCCGATAGAATCTATCAGCCGCTTTAGACCGTCCGCGTTTGGATTGCGGCATCCGAAGTAATCGTAGTCCACCGATAGGATCCATTTGTTGTCGCTGAATACCGGCCTAGAGAGATCAGTTACAACCGATAGGGTCAGTTTCTTTGGGTTACGTAACATCGTCCTGTCCACGTAGTCCTCGTTTAGAAAGCAGAAGGGCGCGGGTAACGATGAGCCCAGCCGAAGTCCGTACCCCGTCCTGCCAATTGAGAAACTGTAATCCCCGTCCATGAAATCTATCGAGCCGTTGGCTCTAACCCACAACGCACGGTCCACCAATCCTAGGTCCACCATCTTAGATATAAAGTTTCCGATATCGAGTTGTCCCTTGAACATTGCAAGATCGGAGTGAGCATCCACATTTACAATCTCGAACGGGCCTTGGAGTCCATCATTGAGAACCTGCCATAGCAACTGATCGTGCTCTTGGAGATGACACGCCTTTGGGATTGAACCGCCGGCGCTCATGTGACTAGTCCTCGTCCCGAGCCAGACTGAACTTCCAGATTGTAGTACCACGTACAATCTTTCTTTTCAGTCTCTCGTCTGTTGACGAGAGGTTAGCCAACATTCTTCCAAGTCCTCGCGCTCCATTGATGAACATCCGTACCGAGTCGCGTAGGCTTGCGTCATTCTGGAAAGCCAATAGTAGTTCCGTTGCTGTGCCACTCCACTCCTCAGCCTCTGGGTGATCCTTCGCATACTGCTTGAGGTAGAGATCCAAGAACTCCGAGAACTCATGTGATCCCGAAGAGGATCTGGATTCCTGGAGGAGTGTTGGATGGTGGTAGGATTTCACACCATACCGTTCCGACCCCTTGGTCTCCGCCGGCGGTGTCCATGATACCAACCATGCGGCGAAGTGGGGCATCTCTTGATTGAGGATAGCTTCCAAGTCCGCGTGGCTAGGGAACTCGATTCCGTGATCTTGAAACTTGAACAAGCTAATCTTGTCCAAGATCGAACCATCCGTGTGCGGTATCGCCTGAATGGATTCGGGATCGTCGTTGAGAGTATCTATGATGCGCCCCATCCAGTCGATGGTCTGTGCATCATGGAACTTGCGGTGGTAGGCGTGACGTGTATTAGCCACACCCTTCTTGATCATCTGGCTAAACTTCTTGTGCGCCTCCATGGAGTTGGCTGACGAGGAATCGTCGACGTTCCATACGGCAACTTCGAAGAGCTCGGCATTGAAGGCACTACCATTGACCAAGTAGTCCGATGCGTCGCTACCTCCCCCCATCAGACTCGCTACGATGCGAGAACCAAAAAGGGTCTTACCTTTACCCACCGGTCCCGCTATGAATACGGCCTGACCGGGTACGAGACGTCCTTCGAGCGCCGAGCAGTAGAACCGCTTCAACCAAGTCATCAGGTAGGCCAAGGAGTCATGGGGGTCTAGGGCCCTATCCAAGAAGTTGGCTATCCATGGGAACTGCTCTCCCCAAGCGTGAACACCGTCCGAGGGCTGAACTAAGCGTAGGCGCGAGATGTTGAGCACCCTGCGTCCATTCTGCACAAGTACCTCCCTTGGGTCATAAAGACACGGTACAGGGGCATCTATGATGCGAGAATCACGTATCCTGCGCATCGCCTCATCCGATTGGGATAGGGTACCCCGTAGATCGGGGGCTCCCGATAGCCCAAAAGAGCCAATAATGTCCTGCTTAGCTACCCCAGCCTCGGTAGACCTCCACTTACCCTCGAGGTCTCGGCGCCAGTAGTACTTGCCGTCAAACCAGAAACTGGAGATAGCACCCCCGTATTGGTCCTCTTGGAACTCCCGTACCCAGTTAGACCCGAATAGGTCTGCCCAGTTGTAGAAGCTACGCTCCTGCGAGAAGGCGACCATGCCCGTCTCGGTGACTATGGTGGCTGTTGGGTTAGAGTTTGCGGTAGTCTCGGGACTCCAGAAGGCGGGACCTCTGGCCCCCACCTCAAACGGTCCCATCCATTTTCCTGGATAGGTTGCTTGTAGTCTCTCAAAGACCTTGTCTAGTGGGATTGCCGCGTCACCCTCACCGCGATACTTGCGAGCCTTCTCAACCGCTTGCCCCAATAGATTGTGGATAGCCGTCGACTTGATGGGTATCTCGCTGAATGGGAGAGTTGGTGGAAGCCAGCAATAGTATTGTTCGGGGCGATGGATATTATCATCGAGTCCGGGAAAAATGTTTTTAGCATTGGTTTCTTTTATTAGTAATCCAAGGAACTCCTTCAGCACTCCGGGCAGAATGGCGACGGGTTCTTCGAACATCCAGATCACACGGCAGTTTCCACTAACCGTACGATGTGCGTACATGGGTTTAAAACCCGTACGAGAACGACGAGAGAGTCCTTCGAGAATTTCTTCGCGAGTAACGACCGCATCGTAGTCCGCAATCAGTCCGTGCATTTTCCACGGAGCATTGGATTTGTTTACTCGACCATGGGGATTGACTCCCTCATAGGCGGAAACGAAATGTGCTTCCGTTGTATCTGCGGACACCCAGTCCTTAAATGCATCTTTTGTTTTCGGAAACTTCGGCCACTCCTTGATCTCCCAAGGTTTGACTTGCGTAACGTTTCCGCTCGATAGGTTAGGGAGTGAGAAAAGATTTGTTTTCATTTCTCGTAACACTCCGCTTCTTTTGATTCGCTGCCGATTGGACAGCCCGGTAGCCATTCTGGTGTGGTACTCATAATGTGATCTACGTCCTTACATTTCACGTCCTTATCTACTTCAAGGATAACTTCGTCGTGGACGTGAAACAGAACACGAAGTCCTTGGGTTTCCAAACGCTGGATACACTCTGAGAAGACATCTCTTGCGGTAGCCTGAACTAGATTCTCACAAAGCCGTCCGCCGTAAAGAGGATATTTCGGACCACCGAGTTGTAGGGAAGCTCTCCAGTCTGGTTTACCAAACTTGCCCATCTGCGGTGTAACATCCCAATACTTCTGTGCACGACCCGACGGTAGCTCTACATGGTAGTCTTCACCTTTAGATTCCTTGAGTCCTCGCTCTAGTTTGCTCCATAGCTCTACGACTTTGAAATTTTTACGACGATAGTCATCGACCAAGTCTTTACTTCTAGCCTCAGTAATAGTCAGACCCGCCATGAGCTTCGCGATGAGAACGAACTTCTTGGAACCGCAACCATAGCCCAGACCCAACACCTGTGCCTTGGCCAGAGCGTAGAGATCCTTACTCTTCTTGAAGGTACCCTTCTCACCCTTCCACATTCCGGTGGAGATGGCGAAGGCTTCGTAGATTCCGTATCCATTACTCACAGCTTCGAGCAGATCGTTGTTACCCGCGAGCCACGCCAAGACTCGAGGCTCGATCTGGGACAAATCCGAGATGATGAACTTCTTCCCCAGCCTTGGGATTAGGCAAGCCCGAAGATCAACACCGAAGGTAGCTTCCCTAGGTAGATTCTGGAGATTAAACTTACTGTCACCAGACCATCGTCCGGTGTGGGCTCCAAAGTACTTTAGCCCATAAGACATAGTTCCGTCCGGTCTTTTCCGCTTGTCCAGCGTGTGCATCTTCTGCAAAAGCATATTGGCCTTACGCCAGTCCCGCATGGCTGCGACCCATGGGAACTTCTCCCCGTAGGTATCTTCCCAGAGCTGGCAACCAGGATCGTCTTCGGATGTGGATGGCGGGACCTCAATACCCGCCTCACGGCAAGTCTTGGCCAACCCAGATACGGACAGGACATCGCTCGTATAGTCCCCGTCGGTCTTCCACGGCATGTTCTCGATCGCCTTAATCCGAATCCAGTCCAGAGCATTGAGCCCCTTGTCGACTAGCTCCGAATTGATATTGATCCCATGCCATCCAGCTTCAACCGTGTGGCGAGATAGGAAACGCTCTACCGGCGACATACGATCACCGAAAGTAGTGTATAGGTCGAGACAGTGCTGAGCATCCTTCGCCGCGTAAATCTTGAATTCCGCACCTTGTTCTGTATCTCGGACTTCATTCCAAGTCTTCCCCTTCATGCCAGACCTAGGGTCTTTCGACATGTCGATCCCAAGTAGTTGCTTCGATGCCCCCGCTAGGTTACGTGGGGCTCCCATATACGCAGCGAGGTTGGCAGTACAGAAGAACTCCTTCGGCAGAGCTTTGGTTATGCCGAGTTCGTGCAATCGTTCCACACACGATCCGTCGAAGGCGTAGTTGTGTGCTACCCAACGCTGTCCATCAATCTTATCCCACGGGGCGTTCTTAGGGTGCCCAACATATTCTACGCCCGGACCCTTGATCGCAACCATGTAGATGTCCGCGTTCGGATGCCGTAGGTAGTGCCAAGTACCCAAAGTGGTAATCGACGTTTCCTTATCGTAGTACGTTTCGAAATCTATTGCGTAGGTATTCATTTGATTTTAATGATGGTAACCCTGTCTTCGCCGACAATCGCTTTGGCCAAGACCTCTTCTATAAAGCCCATCACCGCCAAGCAAGAAGAAATCCCCTCAGTATTATTCTCTGGGATAGTTTCTATAATCTTCCCCACCGCTATGTGAGCTTTGACAAAATTGTCAATAATCTCAATAGGCCCGAATTCTAGGACTACCAATTTTGCAGCTTCTGCTGCGTGGTCCATTCTAGGATCTGGGATTACAATTAGTTCTTTGGATAGTTGTTGTGCTGTTTTGTGGTACATAAAATTTTGCCCGATTCATCTGTTCCGCCGTCGGGACCGCTGCGGTAAAAGGTTGCCCCCTACTAATAAGGCTATGTCTCCAGGGGGCGTCGCAGATGATACAACCACAATGGGAAGACATAACCTAATTTTATTTCTGCCAGAAAGTACTGCCCTGAGATGTGTGCCTCAAGATTTCCTCACGCCTAATCTGTTTAACCCACCGATCACGTTCGGCGTTCATGCCGAGGAAGTAACCGATGATGTAGCTTGGAACTAAGCTTACGAAGATAATTAAACCCATGAGCATACTAGTCCAAGGTCACAATGGTTGGGCCACCATCGAGAGATGTTTCGATTACGCTCTCGGCTGGTTTCTCGACAATAGTACCACCAAGCTTCTTGTTGGCGTCATCCATTCCGAGTTCGAGGGCCTTCTGAACGTACGGCAATAAGAACATCGCCGCGGACTTCTCCTCGTTACATACGCTTTCATCTTGGGACATACGGATTTCAAAATCCATTCCCTTACCCTCTTGATCATACTTGCATTGAACCATTACTGATGTCATTTATTGTTACCTTTCTTTGTTTTTATTGTTTTCTTGAACCAGCTACTAAAGTGTTTACCGTCCAAATTCTGAAGACAGTCGATAATATAAAAAGACATGATGACTGCCGTCATAGTATGTTCTTTCGCTTTATCTAAATACTTTTGGTCTGGGAACATTAAAGTCATTGTTTTATCCGCATTGAGCCTCAATCCTGTTTCTTCCTTCGAATCTATCGGCAGGAGATACAGTCTCCCCCGTAGTAGTAATTTTATAGCTTTTAGTATTTCTTTCATTTGGTATTTCCTTTCGAGTTTTTTATCCTGCATCCTCATCTGGATCCTGTCCAGCTTTATTTTCGGCTGCTTTTCTGCGTTTGTTTGCATGTTTTACTTCACTGCTAATAATGCCTCGGAACCCCTCTCCGTAGACCATTCCTCGGCGTTTGAAGAAATCATTCATACCCTTATTAAATTTAGCAATCTCTGCCATACTCAGTTCTCGGCTATGCCCCGATACGCCCATACGTACGCTTTCACGTTTTTGCGTTGGGCCGAAGTCATCGCTCATTTAATTTTTCCCCGCTTCATCTTGAACAGGAGAAAGGCACATCGAACTAAAGCCCGCTCCATGTGGGCGATACCACTCTCGCCCAAGGCATCGGGATCGGGGCGGTTACCATCCAGTTGCATTAACGATTGGCAGATATGAGCAATAGCCCTATCTGCGTTGTACCGAATACTGTCCGTGTAGAACCATTGGCCAAAGACACTCTTATCCGACCCAGCTTCCATAATCCGGGTAACAGTACAGAAAGCCTCCCCAGAGACTTCCGCTATTGACGGGGGATTCCCAAGCTCAGTTTCATTTTGTTGGCTCAAGGGATTCTCCCTTCTGTATGAATTTAGCCATGATTTTCGCAGCATCTATTTGGCAAGATACCGCTCGAATAGCTATTTCCTCCGAATGAGAAGCAGACTTTCTCATTTGTTTTAACATTAAACTTCCGCGTTCCAAAGTTTGTACAAGCCAATCTATATCGTATTTCATTTTAATCCATGTTCCTTATCTTGTTAAATATCCACACCATTAATAGTATCGCTGATACTATCATGGAGACAGAAACCCCAATTAGAATGGCCCAGAACATAAGTTGAGCGACTAGGTCTCCCAACCATATAAAAAAGCCAGACATTTTAAGTTTCCTCTTGTGGGGTTTCTTTAATACCTTCTACCCTATCCATAAGTTCTTCAAATCCTTTTGGGTCCAATGGGTCGCAGGAGAAGATGAGTACCTCAGTTATTCCCGAGTTCTTATTGATCCCAGTCACTCTTGATTTGTACCACCTACCCGCTAGCCACAGCCAAAACCAGTATAAAATGCTATCCATAAAAGATGAGAGGCACTGAGCCGAATAGCCCAGTGCCCCCCAAAAGATTAACCGAATATTGCTTTCAGTTGTTCACAGCATTCCGGGGAATGCTTACTGCTAATTTTGAGATGAGGCACGAAGTACGAACCGGATGGGCTCGTACGAATCTTGCTGGTCAACTCATAACATGCGGTGTGCAATCCTGCCTTCAGGAATAGCTGACTGTCCGTAAACACCTGTTTACCCGCAGACCGGTAGGCGCTCTTCGCCATCAGATACTGAGCCAACCCGTACTGGCTATCCCCGACTGCAAATGGGAATAGGGGGTTGTTCTTATCTGGTGCCTCGATAGCCACGATTGTCTGGAGGGCTTCGGTATACCTATCGGTATCAGCCTCGGCTTCCGGATCGTTGGCTAGCGCACCACCTGCTGCCCGTACATCCGCTAGACGGCTAAAGGTCTTAGCAATCTGGTCGGAACCGTAGACCACATCTTGCATATAGATCTTTTGAATCCGCAAGAACGTGATCTTGGCTGGCTTCTTCCCGTCACCGATTACCACCTCTCGGTTGTAAACGAATGATCCGGGCTGGAACGTATTCGATAGTTCGCCAGTCTTGGCTACTAGGTTAAGGCGGGGGACGGTAAAGTCCTTTGCCGAGAATTCACCTTCAACTTGACCTGCCAATGTGTTAACGGCTAGTTGAGCCATCGGAGCTTCGATAATAGCTCCTTCCTCTTTAAGTTCCTCATTCACTTCCGTCGGTTTGGTTGTTGCTTTGGGTTTGGTTGCTGGTTGAGCAAATGATGTCTTCATATTTGTTTAGTTTGTTTCTTTGGTTTTTGCCAAGTAGGTCACCTCTCCTCCGCCTTTCAATAGATTGGCTTCGTTGAGTTTGTCCTCCAAGGCTTGTTTTGCTTGTTGTTTTTGGCCACGCGGAAATGTTTCCGCGTAGGCTTTTTCAAGCTTGCTCCACGAAATCGTGGCACAAGCCGAAAATTGTTCAGGGGTTAATTTTTCTTTGATGATGTCGTATGTTTGTGTTGGGTCAATGATTTCTTTTTTACCTGCACGAGTTTTGAGTTCATAGCCTGGGATCTCACAACCCGACATACGGTAGTCCATATTGGATTTCTTGACGCTGTCGCACCACCTCTCCATAACACGTCTGATAGATTCTGCTTGCGACCTCTGGTCAGGAGTCGCAAGAGTAAGCGGGTCCGATAGTACCGAGAGCTCTGCGTCTCGCAACACGTCGTATTGTTTACTGATAACGAGTGCTTTGTTATGAAGTGCTTTACAGGTTCCTTTGTTTCCACAATATAAACATCCTTTCTCTGTCGGATTTAACTCCGGGTTTGGTTGTTGAGCCCTAGCGATAATGGTTTCAACTCGGAGCCTAAGGCGTTCGTAATCTTTGTCACGACTAAAAGTGTGTCTACTGATCATATTTATTCTTGGTTGGGCGAACACAACTTCGACCGCTTCAATAGTTTTCCATTTCTCGAATACGCCTACGGCGTATGCCCAGCCTTGAATGTTCTCTTCTGCGTCGTCTACGGGGTGCCATCCGAATTTAGCGTCTCCTATTTTTGCGTAACGTTTTCCAACGAGAACGATATCAGCAGTGCCGAATGTCTTGCCGTCCGCAATCACTAATTTAGTTTCCGGAAGATCGTGCACGATAAGCCCAAGCTCGTTTCGCATCTCTTGGAAAACATCCGCAACCATTAGCACACTCTTCTTCTGCCATTCGTCTAGGTTCTCGTAGTTACCAGTCTCCAATGCTAAATGCATCATGGTACCCTCTAGGGCTGCGATAGAACCTCCCTCACTTGGTTGCGGTTCATTGTCCCATCCGGGGCAAATCTCCCTCCACTTAAGTGAACTTGGTCCGTATTTATGGTGGCTCATAGTATTGCTCCTAATGTGTCCCCGTCCGATAGTGCTTCGATGTTTCGAAGTTTTCTTCGGAGGCTCCTAGCGATTTGTGTTTCGACGGTTCCGTTTGCGAAAAGCAAGTATTGCCTACTGGGAGACAAAGCTCCCGCACGATGGATTCTTCCGAGAGCCTGCTTGGTATCGATCGCCGAGTACGTTGGCGCGATAAGACTGATTCTTGGTACTCCTTGCAGGTCATGTAGGGACAATCCAACACCACCCGCCTGAATCATGCAAGCACATATTTTTACTTTGTTTGCTTGGAAGTCCGCGATATTTTGTACACGGTCTTCATCCTTCTGATCGCCGATGATTTCTGCCGATTCCTCTCTGACAAGCTTTCGGTATGCTTCAAGCGATTGTCGAAAATTGAAGAAAGCCACGACAGCATTTCCTTCCGCAAGGGCTTGTTCCGTGAGTTCGACAAAGACAGGAACACGCATCAACTCCGCTTTTTGTCTTGCCCGGAGTTTGATCGTGAGCGGGTTTTCGCTTTTCCTTTTGCCCGCGAGTTCCGCAAGTTCTTCCCGCATGGTTTCGTAGATTTTGTCGACGTCCCCCATGTCGTATGTGTCGGCGAACACGGAGTTGCTTGGGAAAGCGTCCCCGAGGTCAGCGATTCGGATGCGGTGTCCTTTCTCCGGAAAAATAGATCTGTGAATTTCTTGTAGCATTTTCTTTCCGCCCATGAAAGCCAGACCACGGCCCCATGGGGCAGGTCGACAACCCATCTTGTAATTCCACCGGTAGAAGTCGTGGTATTCATGTAGGCCCAACATGAACCCCGTCGCTCGCATGTCCAGCGGATTCTCTGCGGCAGTCGCGGATAGCATTAGTACTGGATGCTTCTTTGACCCCGTAAGTATTTTAGCATTAACGCTTGTTGCCCCCTTGCACCTGTGGACTTCGTCAAAAATTAAAAGTTTAACTCCTTTGAAAGACCACTCCCAACTCTTGGCGTCGTTCCATTTTCCAAACTTTGTCTTACCCGTTTTTAGCTTTTCGTAGTTTATAACGTCATGCGTTATACCCCCTTGGTTCAGCCACTCTTTCCAAGATGGGATAACTGCTTTCGGGCAGATGACGATGACGTCCGCTTTTAATTGTTGAGCTAACCAAACTGCTTTAGCCGTTTTACCCGTGCCAGTATCGCTGGCGTCTAGCGCGACATTATTCTTCCGAAGGCTTTGTAATAGTGCTTCCGCTCCCGCTTTCTGCCATTCGAAGAGTGTGATGGATTCCATACTCGAGTATCAATAGTGCATCTGCCGTAGATAATGTCACGCTTAAAGTTGGGAATCTTCTTTGAGCTTCAGCCTTCAACTTGTTCTTCCATTCCGTCTTGCTCGCCATACTTTTGCTATTCCCCAGACTCAAAGCTTTCTGCCAAGTCTGTGGTCTTACCATTTCAATCCTATAGTTTAAAGACATAGCCACCCCCAATAGGAATCCAAAGCCCCTACCGAAATTAAACATCGCCGATCCCGGACTACCCACCCCTCCTATATACCCACCGACTTGTTCTATAAATATGGTGTCGTGGTAGGTTTTGAGATTGCGTAATAGGTTGAGCACGTCGCCCTCCGTCTCGGGCATCTTAACTGCGCTCACACTCCCGTTGACTGTCATGCTCGCTATGCCACCACTCGCTCCAGGATCGACTGCAATCATCCGTACCATCTCGTACGAAAAGAGTGGCTTGCCAAGCTCAATCTGATATCTTGGCCCCGTGCCCCAAATCGAGAAGTATGGTCGTATATGGCCTGAGGGAGCGACTCCCCTGACAATCGAGTTACTTGCTTTCCGAGAGGGAATCACCATGGACAAGGGCGGGCTCGGGAAAGAACAACACTTTTGGAATGTCGTAGAAATGCTTTGGCCGTACCACCCAAAGAAAAATCCGCAAGGGTTCCAAAGAAATCCTTGGGCTGACGATCAAATCGTTGAACTTTGTAAGTGGGAGTACTTGGGTATCTCTGGGCCTAAGTCCTCCGCAAAGACGGAGGTGGTTGGGTTGTGGGGATTGGTGAATTGGTATTCCGCTCCGTACGATACTCTTGTTCTAGTCACCACCACATCTGTTCGGGAGGCTCGCAAGCGTATGTGGGGTCGAGTCCGTGAGCGTCATATGCAAGCAAAGATTATGCCCGGCAAACTTGTCGACTCGATGGGGAAGCTTGTATTGGAAGAAGGTAGTAGCGATCGATCGAGCATAACCCTTGTGCCTTCCGCCAAAGATAAAGAAAAGGAAGCGTCTGAGAAACTGCTCGGCCTGAAGAACAAACGGGTATTCCTTTTAGTAGACGAAGCCACGGACGTATCCCCTGCCATCTTTGAGGCAATCGCCAACCTTTCCGCCAACCCCTACTTCCAATGTGTCGCCTGTGGTAATTTTAATTCAGCCTACGATCCGTTCGGTCAGTTCGTTACGCCGAAAGAAGGTTGGCAGTCGATTACTGTTGAGGCGGATGGTTGGGAAACGAAGGACGGTTTTTGTCTACATCTGGACGGAGAGAAAACGCCCAACCTAGACCATGATGATAAGTGGCCGTTCTTACTTACGGGCAAGAAGCTAGAAGAGGACCGGAAGCGTCTTGGTGAGAACTCCCTATCGTACTGGAGATTTATTCGTTCCTTCCCAGCCCCAGCGGGCTCGGAAGAGAATATATACAGCGAGGCCGATCTCCGTAAGTTCGAGGCGCATAAGCCAGCTATGTGGGTAGGGGCTAAACAACCGATCCCAGTAGCGGGTTTTGATCCGGGCTTCACCAGCGGGGGAGATAGGTCTATCCTCTTTTTGGGGAAATACGGGGAAACGGATGCGGGCATGACTGTGAATTTCGATAAGTATGTTGAGCTAAGGGAGAATTCCTCTTTAAGGGACAGCCCTCGTAACTACCAGATTGCTCAAGCCTTAAAGGTAGAATGTGAGAAGTACGGGGTGCTCCCAAGATATCTAGCAGTCGATGCTACAGGTGCGGGAGACCCCCTGTGCGACATCATAGCTACCATTTGGAGCCCCTCGTTACTTCGTGTGAAATTCTCTGAGAGACCAAGCAATATGCCAGTTAGCCGAACCTCTCGCATAAAGGCAGATGAGTCCTACGGAAACCGAGTATCTGAACTTTGGTACGTCGGGCGAGAGTTCTTACGAGCTGGGCAGATTCGTGGGGTTACTATCGACTTGGCCAAGGAGCTGGTAGCCAGACAATACCGTACCGCAGAACGCGGTAAAATCTTCGTTGAGCCGAAACGGGATATGAAAGCTAGGTTTGGGAAGTCGCCAGATATAGCAGACGCAGCCTTTTTGATGCTGGATGCTTGTCGCCAAAGAGCTAGTGCTATAGCTGGGACTACTGTGGCTGGGGGTGGGAAATACAAAAACTTCTTAGATTTCGCTAAAAAGGTAGACTCGCTACTATATTCTTGACCCTGACCCCGTAATTGAGTACTTAGAGTTTAACGTGGACCAAAACCTAGAAACGATTTCCCCCGCTGGGAAGCCACCAAAATCGAGGATTAAAGATGCTAAAGCAGCTTTTTCGATATATACCAACCTTCTTGACGCCGATATGGAGAGCGCTGCTCAAAGGGTCAGAGTTCAAGCGATGCTCGATGGTGAGCCACCGTATAATCCGTCCACTCTGCGGAATCTCGGCCAGTCTTATCGTTCGAATTTAAACTTCCTAGAAGCCTCTGCCGACCTCGAGTACGCTCTCACGGCTTATTCGGATCTTGTAAACGGGGTTCCACAACTCGCGCTGGTTAAAACTAGTTACGGAGACGATACCCAGCGGGGCAACTACGGGCAGGTTATCTCAGAAGAGTTCGATAGGGTTCTGCGAAAGGACTGGGACGAGTTTTTCTATAGCCAACAGAGACTCGCCCATGAGTTTGTGTCTTACGGCGTTGGTTTCACTTTCTTCGAGGACGATACAGATTGGAGATGGAAAGTGGCAGGGTTGCGAGATTTTTACGTGCCTCGCGGAATCCCAGCCTCGGATAGCCGGATTGAGTTCTGTTGCGCTCGCCGAAGCTACTACGCCCATGAGCTCTATCAGTATATCAAAGACCCCAAGGCGGCTAGGGCTGTTGGTTGGGATGTGGACGAAGCCAGAAAAGCGATCATTACCGCAGTCCCCGCAGACGTTGCCGGAACAAGGCTCGAGTGGGAAGAAATCCAAGTCATGCTTAAAGACAACGACCTTTCTTTGTCTTTTGCCCGATCCGCTGAGATTCAAACTATTCACTATTATTTCTTAGAGTTCGACGGCAGGGTGACTCATTGTATTGGTTTGCGTGACGGGTCCAATATAAACTTTTTGTATCGTAAAGATGGGAGATTCGAAAACATAAACCAAGCTTTGGTTTTATTTACTTACGGGATCGGAACAAATGGAACTCTCCATTCGATTCGTGGTCTGGCTTACAAGATCTACCCGCACATTCAAGTTAATAACCGCTTGAGGAACGCGATTATTGATTCCACTTTGCTCTCCACCTCCGTGATGATCCAACCGCAGACGATGGATGATCTTCAGAATTTAACTATCGCGTATAACGGACCGATGGCCATTCTACCGCCAAACCTTAATATTGTTGAAAGAACCTCTCCCAATCTCGCCAACAACGCTCTGCCCATCGCCCAAGAACTTTCTTCTATTCGGCGCAACAATACGGGAAGCTACGCCTCTCAGGTTATCAGTTCATCTTCTCAGGAACGCACAGCCACCGAGGTAAGTGCTCAGCTAGAGAGGGAAGCAGTACTCTCTACGCAAGCTCAGAATTTCTATTATGTTCCTTGGGGTAAACTTCTCAAAGAACAGTTTCGTCGTTTGGCTCGGGGAAATTGGAAAGATACCGAACCCGGTGGCAAAATCGCTCTAGAGTTCCATAAGAGGATTCGGGCTCGGGGAGTTCCCTTGGAGGCT
>Ga0181338_1000135_pt1 | contig 16110 bp, 32 predicted proteins | sample Sp13VDMM110SD_FD_122168 | JGI IMG/M metagenome (GOLD analysis project Ga0181338, IMG submission 122168) | Freshwater viral communities from Lake Michigan, USA - Sp13.VD.MM110.S.D | ecosystem: Environmental > Aquatic > Freshwater > Lake | place: USA: Michigan | collected 2013-04-23
GTCGGCCAGCTGCGCCAGGCCTGGCGACGTGTCGGCCGGGTAGAGCCATAGCCAATCGAGATCATCGCCGGCCGCGCCTTGCCGCTCTTGCAGCACTGTCGCCACCCCGGCCGCGCATTGAACGTAGTAGCGCCCCTTTGCCGACACCGGCTGACCGCCATCCCAAGGCTGCGACATTGGTCCCCCTCATAGTCGCGGGCATAAGATGCCCTGAAAATCGCCGCCGGCACGCAACTTTTAACCGCCGTTTTCCCGAGATCCGCGCTCGAGCTGGCCCAAAATGGCGCCGATCGGCGTCCTGCAGGACGAATCCGGCGGTAAAATTTGCCCTACGGCTTCTTGAGCGACGCCACGGCCGCCGGCACGGCCGCCGCCTGGTGCAGCACAAGGGTGACGGTGATAAGCGAACCGGGCCGCGTCGCGGCGTAGTGAGACGCGCCGGCCAGGTCCGCGAACGGGCCGACCATGGCGAATGACGTCTCGCCGTGCGGGCCAAGCACCTTCGAAGGTTCAAGCACCTGGTAGAACGAGACGCCGGGGAAAAGCTGGAGACCAGCGCCGGCCGGCGGCGGCTTGGGAGCGGGCGCGTTCATATCCGAAAGTCCTCTGTAGGTTCCTCTGGCGTGGGCGCCGGAGCGGCCTGGCCGTAGAGCGCCGGCACGATCTCCGAAAGGTAGAAGTCCCGGCCGGAGAAAAACTCAGGCACCGCGCCCCACGCGGCATAGAGCGCCGCGCCTGGCGTCTCATAGCGGCCCGTGGCGGCCAGCGATGCGCCGACCTGTAGCGCGATCTCGTAAGGGCCGGGGACGTGGTAGTCGCTAGAGACTTCCTCGCGGATGATCGCCGCGAACTGGTCAGGACTCCAGCCGCCTTGCATGACCAGGGCGGCGATTCGGTTGGCGGCTTTGTCGGCCCCGCTCATGGTCAAACCTCTCTCACGACGACGGTATAGCCGGCCGCCTGGAATTGGCCGGCCAGCTGGTCGGCCGCCGCGCGGGTCGGCCGATAGAGCGAATAGCTCTCTTTGCGGTTCTTGACGTCGATAGCGAAGCGCCGGCCGGCCGACCTGGTCGCCGCGCCAGGCGTCCGGCCTGGCCGGCGGTCGGCCTTCGCCAGGCGAACCGGCTTCGTCTTCGCGCCATGCTCGCGCCTGGCCGCCTTGCCGCGTTCCAGCTGGTACAGGACGTCAATCAAGCTGGCCGGGTCAGGGTTGCGGCGCATGGTGCGGGGCTTGGCCTTCGCGGTCGGCCGCGGCTTAGGCCTGGCCGCCTCGCGCACCGTCACCGGCTTGCCGGTTTCGTTCGCGATCTTGAGCGCCAGGCGGCGAATTTCCGCCTTGGTGTCAGCGAACACCCGCTGGCCGCCCTTCATGAAATACCAGCCGGCCGACTTCATGAGCGCCCCTCTAGCCAACGTCGGAAGTCCGCCACGGTGAATCCTCTCAGGTGCGGGTTGGCCGTCATGACGGCGGAGCCTACCAAACCGCTCAGCTTTGACGAAGCCGGCGCTTTCAGGACGCGGACGGCCGTCCCGATTCCGAGGAAGTGGGCCGCGTAGAGCGCCGCGTTCGTGGCGCCGATGCCGGCGCGCGCCAGGCCGGCCGCGTTCTGGCGCGTCAGCTGGTCAAAGCGCGCCTGCTGTTCGGCCGGCGTCACGGCCGCGCCGCCGAAGGGCTTCCGAGGGTCCGCGCCCCACTTGCCGCCTAGCCGTTCCCACGTCGCCTTTGTGAACTGATAGAGGCCGCTGGCGGATGACCGGGGATTTTTGGCGTTCGGGTCGCCGCCGCTCTCGCGGGCCTTGGTGGTGGTCGCGTAGTCGGATGCCGCGCCAGCGCCGCCAGGAAGCCGCACAGGGGCCGAAACGAGGGGGCCGGGTAGGGTGATAGCCGAACGCCTCGAAAGGGCGTAGGCGGCGCTCCCTAGCAGGATTAGCCCGACCAGGTCCCGAGCCGACACACTACGAACCGGGAATGTTCATGCCGGTCAGGGCGAAATAGTCGGCCTTGAAGCCGGCCGCCGCGCCTTCCCAGGCCGCCAGGGCGGCCGGATCGACGGCAGGGGCGGCCGACGCGGCGTTGATCCTGGCCTGAATTTCGGCCGCGTCCTGGCGGTGGGTGGCCGCCGCCGAACTCCACCTGGTCGCGCCGGCCGCGTCGCCGGCCGCCGCTAGGGCGGCGGCCTGCGCGTCGGCATTGGCGGCGGCGGCCATGTTCTGGGAAAGCGCCTGCTGCGCGGCCGGGATGCCGGCGGCGGCCGGGTTGGCGGTGTTCGGAGACTTCGCCGCCGCGATCTGCGCTTGAGCGTTCGAGAACGCCGCCTTGAGCGCGTTCAGCCGCGTGGAGGCCTGCTGCTGCGTCCAGTTCTTGCGCCACATGGCCTGGCCGACGTCGCCGCCTGGCGTAATCCGGGGATCCACTATCGAGCCTTGCACGCCGCCTGGCGCGAAGGTCGACGTCGGGGACGAGACCAGGGACGACGTAGCCGGCGGCGCGAAGAGGGTTGGCAGGGTTCCGGCGCCGGCCGCCGCCGCGTTCTTGGTCGCGAGCCAAGGCTTCAACAGGAATTCATAGGCGGCGAAGGCGGCCACGCCGCCGCCGGCCAGCAAGAGCGCTTGATTGTTCGACTTCGCCGCCATGGTCAGGCCCTCCCGGCTTCCATCTGGTACTCGATGCCGGCCAGGGTCACGAAAGCGGTTGTTTCCGTGTAAGCCGGGTCAGTCACCGGAATGGATTGGATCACGCCGACCAGGCTGGCCGGCTCGAATAGAATGTAGTGCGGCAGGCATACGATATTGTTGAGGTTGTAGCCGCCGTTTTGCTTCTGGATGGGCAGATTGCCGTAGGTCTTCGACGTCTTCATGTCCTGAATCAGGAACGTGGATGGTGAGGACTTTTGCTCCCACACCTGGCCCGTGTTCACGCTGACGTCCTGCGTCCAGCCCATGAGCAGAAAGAAGGTGTTCGACTTCAGCTGAAAGACGGCGCGTCGCTCGCCGTAGGACTTGGCGGCGGTCGCCACGGCCGAGGTTACGCGGCCGACATAGAAAGCCGGGGCCGAATAGACGCAGCTGGCGTCACAGATGGCGCGGAGGATTTCACCCATTTTGCGGCGGCTCCACGATCTCGATAACTGAGAATGTCGTTCCGAGTGCTGAAAAGAAATTCAGCGCATCGTTTGGGCACGTCTCAGGCTTGTCGAAGAGAGGCGAGAAGCCCCCCGCGCCTAGCGCCATGTCGCCGCCGTCGCCGCGAACGTCGTTCCCGAACCGCACCAGGCCAGGATTTGCGCCGGTGTTCTGGATCGATAGCAGGATTCGACTTCCCACGGCCGGCGCGGGGCGCTGCGCCTGGTTGGCGGCGCAAATGACTGAATATTGCTTGAGCTTCGGAAGTCCCGCCATGCATCAAACCCCCTGGCCGCGCGCGGCGTAGGTGTATTCTTTCCAGCCGCCGAAGGCGATATCAGTTGTGACCACGACACCCGTGGGCGCGCTGTTGCCGATCCAAGTAATGGTTAGATCAATACCGCCCTGCCTGGTGAAACAGAACGGTTGCGGGAGCGTGGACGTCGACCGGAACCCGTCCGGCGGCGGTGAGTTGGCCGGATCGAAACCCGCGTCATCCGGGAAGAGAACCAGCGTGTTCAAGAAATTAAGAGGAATGCCGTCCGGGTAATTGAGTGAGCGGCCGGTTCGAACATCCTTGATCTTAAGCGTTCCCCGCGACGGAAAGATACTTTTGTATTCGTTCGTCCACCAGGTCACCATATAGATTTGATCGACCCAAAAATCCCCATCCTGATCTGTGGGGATCATCAGCCTAAGCTCTGCGCCGTCCACGCGGCGGTCATAGACGAAGCTTCCCGACATGGTGAAAGCTTCCTGGCGCGCAATGTCGACGTTGCCCTTCTCGACGGGCGGCATGAAGCGGCCGGCCGCGTTCGGAATCTGCAACGTGTCCTGCGGCCAGGTCTGCGGCGGAAGGCGCTTGCTGTAGGCGCTCATTGCATGGCCCCCAACGGCACCCGTGCGCCGTTCAACACGATGTAGGCGCCCACGGGCTGCGGGTTGGTCACGGCGGTAAAGCCGAACTGCGTCATCTGCACCTGAATGTTCGTGTTCGGCGGCACCAGGCGCGGCGTCGGGAACACGTAGGGGATGCCGGCGGCGGCGGCGTTGGGCGAGCCGGCCACCAGGATCGCGGGGAAGCCGGCCAGGCCGCGCGGCTGGCTGTAAAGCTCCTGGCCGGCGCCCGTGTCGGTCAGCTGGAGCAGGATGTTGCCCCCGTCCGAGACCTGCGAAAGGTTCCCGTTCGTCGAGCCGTTCGGCAACACTACGCCCACGGTGAGATATTGGATCACAAACCAGGCGTCGGCCTGGATGGCGATTGACGTGGACTGTGTGACGCCCGCGACCAGCGGACTCGCCGCGGAACCGAGAACGGCGGTGTATGCGAAGTATTCAGCGGGCAGGCCGGAGCCGACCGCGCGAATAGCTTCCATCAAGTCGAGGTGATTTTGCGTCACCTCAAGAAAGCGGCGTTCCCACTCAGTTAGCATAATAGATGCGGCTCCCGTGGAACGTGAAATAGAACCCCGAAAAGCTCTGCGCTTGAGCGGAGATCGCGCGCACCGACAATGTAGAGCGCGGCTTGACCACGCGGGGACTTGTGAGCAGGAACGGAAAGCCGCCTTGCCCCGCGATCATCGGCAGCGGCGCGGGCTGATTCAACCAGGTGCGGCCCGACGCCTCGTCAGTGATCTGCACCAGGACGGCCGGGCTGAAAAGGATGACGGAGCCGCCCGTGGCGCGCGCGCTCCCCGAAAGGAAGGTGCAGACGAAGTCGCTATCGGTATCCATAACGATTTTGAAAGTCTGCGCGGCCGTCTGCGTAATATCGGCCGACAACGAATTGCCGTCGATAGTATAGGAATAGTTATCGATGAGGGCGATGGGCCGTCCCGGCTCGCCGAACAACGAAATATAGTTGTCCGTCCCGGTCGTGTCGCAAAGCTTGCGCCAAAATTCGTTCACGGGTCACCCGGCGTAAAAGATGCGCGTCCCTCCAAGGGACAAGAAAGCCTGATTATAGTTCTGCGTCGTGTCGCGATTACGCACGGTGAAGAGTAGTGTCGCGTTCGCATTGATGACGCGCGGCGCGGGGAAGATGAACGGGAAGCCGCCGCCGCCCGCGACCAGTGTCATGACCGTGGGCACGTTGAAAAAGAGCTTGCCGGTCGACGTGTCCTGAATCTGGAGCGTGAGATTGCGGTTCGACTTCATGTCACCGGCGGGGGTGATGTTCACGCAAGCCGAGAGGTAGCTTAGGACGAAGTCGCTATCGGACTGCGTTTCTAGAAACGCTTGCACGTCCGTTCCGAGCGTCAGTGCATTGTTGCCGCCGACCACGACGTTATAGACGTAGGTCTCCATGCCGATGATAGTCCGGCCCGGCTTTCTGACGGACGTTATGTAAGGGCTGTTCCCGAGAATTTCGAGATACTTGGATTGAATCGAAGCGGCGGACGTCATCGGCGGCGAATCCTTGCGGCTCAAAGAAAAAGGGGCGGGCGAAGCCGGGATCTGTCCCTGTAGCTTCCCCGCCCCACCCTTGCAGGGCGTTCGGTTATTGGGCCGGGCGGTAGAGCGTCCCGTACAGCTGCACGCCGATGCGGCAGTTCGCGTCAGCCGAGGGCAGGGCGACCGCGCCGGCCGGGAAGCTGATCGTCGCTTTGAAGTTCTGCGACGGCGGGATGAGCAGCGGCCGGGGGTTGAACACCGGGCCGTCGCTGTAGCCGACCTGAATCATCGTCTGGAGCGTGGCGGCGGGCGTGGTGGCGTCGGCCACAGCCGCGACCCCGTTGACGTGGCTGCGGACGGGCAGCTGCATCAGGGGCCCACTTTGCAGGTAGTCTTTCGAGCCGATCGTCAGGACGAAGACGCCCCGGCGCATGACGGCCCAGAAGTCGTTCAGGAGGCCGTTCGCGGACGTCGCGCCGACTCGAGCCGCCGCCGATCCGCCCAGGAGGTCGATTCCCACGCCCTGGACGAGGAACGATTGCGGCGCCGGCAGCTGGCCGGCCAGCTGCATGTTCGTGTCTTCCGCTGTGATGGTCCCGATGGGCTGGGACTGGAAGAACACGAACGGGTTCGCGGAGCCGGCGGCCGGATAGCTCTGGTAGCTGTAGAGAGGCTGGGTAATCGCCTCCATGACGCCGTTGACGTTCACCCGATAGGAATCGGGGTTGAGCATGTCCGGCGTCGGCACCCACACCGGCGCGACGTTCGCCGGAACGGCGACGGGCTGGCCGTCCGGCGCATTGATCTTGTCGACCATTTCTCAAGTCCTCTATCCCCGGCAGCGGTACGCGCTCCGGCGGCCTGGCGGCCTGGTGATGGGCTCTAGGCCCGGAAGTCGGTTTCCCCGCCAGCACCGTCATAGGCCTGGCTCATGCCGTCGAACTGCGACGCCAGCGGGGCCACGTATTGGCCCATGAAGCGCGTCGTCGCGGCGGGGTTGATGTAGCCCATGCCGCCGAACTGCGACGCCAGGGGCGTGACGTACTGGCCGAAACCGGATTGCTCGATCATCGGCAGGCGGTTCGCGATGAATTCCTTAATCGCGTCGTGCGTGGCGATCACGATGGCGCCGGCGGCGACATAGAAACCGAGCTTCTTCTGGCGGAAAAGCTTGGAGATCAGCATACCGGCGGCCACGCCGACGCCGCCCTTCGTGATGTGGCGCATGACGCCGCTTTTCCAGCCGGCCGGAATCGGCAGGTATCCCATGATGATCTCGGAGCCGACCGCGCCGGCGCCTACTCCCATGGCAGGGATGACCAGATTGCCCACGCCGGAAAACCCCTTGCCGATGGGGTTGCGCTTGTAGGTGCGACGCTTCCGAGGGGCGGGGTTGGCGCGAAATACCGCGACCTGGCGCGTCGCGCGGCGGGCGGCCTTGGGGGCGGCGCGCTTGCGCTTCCGGGGCGCGGGGTTGGCCTTGAAGCTGGCCGCCCGACGACGGGGAGCGGCCCCGCCCTTCATGAACTGGCCGTTCTTTTTGCGTCGTGCGGTCGCCATGGGCGCTTTCCTCTTAGGTGCAGCGGCGCGGCGCGCCGATGGGTTCACTACGAATAACTCGGGCACGTCCTCAATCCCCCGTTCCGTGACGGTATAGTTTCCGCCAGAAATGAACAACTGCCGCCCGTCGTCTCTAGAGACTAGGTCAGGCCGGGCCGGCTTCGCGAACTCGTGAAAGTATTGCTGCGTCTTCCCGTCCCGCCTGGCCTCGTAGGCAATGCCGACAACTGGCCCCATACGCCAGCCGGAGACGTCAGTATCCGGTAAACGGGCGCGCTTCACGCCGGTCGGCCGGTGGCCGCTGAAGGCTTGAAAGGCCTTCGCCGCGCGGGCGTGTCGGCCGGTCAATCCTCTACCTCAAACTCGACTTCGGAGCCGTGGCCGCCCGGCTCTGAGGCCCGCCAGCGCGCCAGCGCCCAGTCAAAGAACTTCGGGCCGAAATAGGTGGCCGTGACGCCTAGGGCCGTGGCGCCCAGCAGGCCGGCCAGCGGAGCGGCCTTGCGACACACGTCCTGGACCGCTTGGGGCACCGGCGGGGGTTCCGCGCCGCTCAGGTAAATCGGGCGCTGGAGCAGCGGCGGCCGGGTCATCTTTTGACGATCATGAGGGCGGCGAGCGCCAGGCCGCCGACGAGTAGCAGGGTAGGCGAGGGCAGGCCCACGGCCGCCACCTGCGCGGCGTTCTGGCCGGCTCCCTTGGCCGCTGCGACCGCCCCTTGCGCCTGCGCTTTCAGGAGCTTGGATTGATACTTGGCGGCGTTGATCGTGTTGAGGGTGTCGTAATACTGGACGGCACCCTTCGCGATCTCGCCGGTTAGGTCGGTCAGGCTCCCGCCCGTGGGCATGGAGACCAGGCCGAGGCCGCGCGGCGGCCGTGCGAAACCGTCTCTCATGGCTAGCGACGCCTCCCGTTCCCGCTGGTGAGCAGCACCAGGCCGACCAGACCGAGGCCGCCCCAAATGGCGTAATTGACCAGGCGCGGGTCGACCTGGAGCGAATCCGCGGTCGGTAGCGCCGTGAGCGCGTCGAGGTCGATTATGGGCGCGGCCTGGCCGGTGGCGGCCGTGTTCGCGGCGATCACGGCTTGGGCTGCGCTCGTCGGCCGGACGGGCTGCGGTTGGGTGATCGTCGGCCCCTTCGTGGTGGCCTTGGCGGCGGCGACGCACCGCGAGGCGAGCGGCACGCGCCGGCCCCAAAAGTCGTTGACGTACAGCTGGTCGGCCGGCGGCTGCGCAACCCCCGTGAACTTGAGCCATTGGCCCTGGCACGCGGCGTCTAGGGTCTCGTAGCTCCCGACCTTGCGGCCGACCGCGTCGTAAACGCCGTGGCGGTTCTGGCGGAGGATGACGCCAAGGTCAGGAAGGGGCGGGAGGGTGATGGGGCCGGGCATGGCCTAGCGCCGCCGGCCGCTGAAAAGGAGTTTTGACACAAGCAAGGTCCCGACAATGGTTCCGCCGATGACGAGGGCGTTGCGGTCGGCGGGGACCAGCTGGTCAAAGAAGCCGACGGGCTGAATCGGTTCGACCGGGGCCGCGACGCCCTTGCTCTTTTTCTTCGTCGCGGCCTTGCCGGCCGAGAACGCGGGGACGGCCAGCTGCGGTTGCCCGGAGGCGACGGCGGCCACGGCCAGGGCGGGACCGGCGGCCTTGCGGAGGAGCTTCTTTAGGCCGCCCATCTGGACGGGGTAGGGAGCGGAGGAGCGGCCGGGCGGCACATATCGAGCCATCGGTTCAAACCTCGTGGTGCAGCAAGGCCGCTGCGCCCCCCGTGGGCACGCTGCGGCCGAAGGGTAAGGGTTCGGTCGTCTCAAGGTCAATCCAGCGACCGTTGATCTCGTCTTGCAGCCACACATGGCTAAAGCGCCCCGGTTCGAACGCGACCGCAACGAATCGCGTGGGATGGCCGATGCTCCCTAGGAGGGCGGCCAGCAAAATCGCCTTGTCGTCACAGTCGCCGGCCCCGACCTGGAGCACGGTCGCCGGGTCGTGGAGAAGCTCAACCCCGTCCGTGTCGCGAACGTATCGGATCTGGTCGCGAACGAAGCCGTGGAGCCGGCGCGCCTCGCCCTCGAAGTCCTTTTGTTTGAGGCCGGCCCCGTTGAGAAAGCCCCGCGTCGTGATCGCCACGGCCGCGTTCCGAATCCGCTGATCTCGGATGCCCTCACGCGCCAGCTTCGCCATTTCCTCCAAGGTCTGGCGCGCGCCCATCTCCCCCGTCGAGATCGTCCGCCGCGCCCGTATGGATGGCGTGAAGGGCGGCGAAGAATTCGGCGGCCCATTGAGGGTTTGAACGGAGGTCGATCCCCTCCCGTGCGAGGTCTTCAAGGCCCGTGGGCGATAGCGCGAAGTGCGCGGCCAGCTCGTCAATTTCCGCTCCCGTCACATGGTTTGCCTCAACCACGTCATACACCAGGTCGGCGATTTTCTCGGGATCATGTCCCCGGCTGAAACCATAGGCCACGTCGACCTTAACAAGCTCGATAAGGCGGAAGCGCGAACCTGGCGGGCCTAGCGTCAGCTGGCCGGGGGGCGCCTGCGTCTCCCCCGTCCCGCCGACGCTAGGCCCGCCAGGTTCGCCGGCCGGCCGGCGCTGATTGGCGATGTAGTCGCCTAGCGCCTTCATGGCGGGGCCGACCAGGCGCGCGCCGCTCCCGACCAGGTCGTTCATGTCTAGGCCGCCGTCGCCGTCCTTGGCCTCGCCGCCGTCGCCGCCCATGAGGGTCTTAAACGCCGCCATGGCCTCAAGGGTGTCTTTCAGGCCGCCGCCCTGGCCGCCCTCTGGCCGGAGCGCGGTGACTAGGGCCGCGATCTCAGCGGCGGAGGTTCCCGTCTGCTGACGCCCGCCGGCCAGCACGGGGACAAGCGTCGTCATGAGGGTGGTTATCATCGTCATCTGACGATCAGCGGCGGCGGCCTGGTCGCGCCTGGCCGCGTCCTGTTGCTGCATCATGAGGGCGAAGAGATCGGCCGTTCCCATGGCCGGTTGAGCGGGCGCGGCGGCCATGGCGGAGGTGCGTTCCTTGGAGATCGAAAAGGGGGAGTTGGCGCGGACGCGGCCCTTAGCCGTCACCCGCAATTCGTACTGGCCGGGGCCGAACCGCTCTTTCATGTCGGCCATAATTGTCGGCATATCGAGCGGAAGTGATGCGTCATCGCACCATGACCAGGAACCGACACCGGAGCTAGGCTTGTAGTAAATCGCGGCGCGAACCTCACTCTCGGCGAAGTCTTTAATCGCCTCCTGTATGCGTTCGACTTCTGACGCCAATTCCTCTTCTTGCGTCCGTTCCAGCTTATCAAAGGCGGAGACGCGCGGCGGGCGATTCAGGGCGGTAGGACGTTCGGACATGGCAGGAGTCCCGACTAGGGTAGATGGGTAGCCGGGAGTTACCCACACGTCGCCCCCAGAAACAACTTGGCGCTGCTTGTGGTAATAGTTCGTTCCTCTTATATTCCGGGGGTCGGCGCGCAACCCCGAACCGCCAAGTTTACCGTGCGCTTGACGAGTCCCCCCGGGGCGCCATCACAGTAGCGCTTCGGGGGGACTTCCCCCCCCGGCCAGGTCTTGGCGGACCGGGGGTTAAACATGAACAAAACCAACGCCTCACGGCGCACCTTTCAGAAGGTGCGGCGGGATTCTAAGCCTGTCGGCAGCTGCGAATCGGAGTTGTGGAAGCCGACCGACGCCCGCCAGATGCGCCTAGCGCTCAAGGCGGCCGAGCGATTCGACCTGGCGCGAAAGAACAAGGGGAGGCGCAACGGCCCCCTTGGCTACACCGGCCTTCTCGTCTTCCGCGCCATGTGGCGATTCATCCGCTTCCGCGACGGGTGCTTATGCCCCTCGATCTCGCGCCTCATGAAGGCCTGCCGACTTTCGCGCCAGGCCGTGGTGAGCGCGCTGGCGCGGCTCCGATCTCACGGGTTCCTCACTTGGCAACGCCGGCTGGAATACACGGGCGAAGCCGGCGTGAGAGGCCGCGAGGTCCGCCAGGCGACGAACGCCTACGCCCTCGCCATCCCAGCCGCCGCCCTGGCCTACGTCGGGGCCGTGGCCGTCCCCTCAGATGAAGTAACAAGGATACGCGAACGCGCCGCCTTCGTGGCCGATTGCGAACGATTCGCAGGGGCCGAAAGTCCCTTGGGCAAGGCCTTCGCGGCATGGGAGGCGAAGCGTTCAACTCAGCCGAGTCTATCGAGCGCTCGCAATCCCTCCCTAGGCGGTTTTTCCTAGTGTCGGTCGCCTGCGGCTCCCTCTCGTGGCCGTCTGCGACGGCCTAAGCGGAGCGCGCCAGGGGCGCGCAACATTTCCTCTGCCCCACTGGACGGCCGCGCCCCTCGCGGCCTCGCCCCGCCATGCCTACCGCCGGCCGCGCGTCCAACGCCCGGCGCGGCGGAGAGGTTGCAGCCGCGCGGCCGGCGTCCGGCCGAACGGCCCCATGGCTTTCCGGGGGAAAGCTGCGCTGTGGTGCGAAAGTCACAACTTTTGACGCACGGCGCGGCCCTAGCGTGGTCAAGGGGTTGCGTGTGTCAAAAGTCTGCGTCAAAAGTCTGCAGGGGCTTGAAGGCGTCGTGTGACGGCCGGCGGCCCTGGAGACTGAAACCCATGATCGCTGCGATCATCATCGCCGCGCTGCTGACCTGGTCGGCCGCCGGATTCGCGAAGCCCCTGCCTTGTGACGATCTCTGCACCGCTGACCAGCTGGCCGACGAAGAGTTGCCGGTGATTCCGGTCGACCTAGGCCCGCGCCGCGACGGCGCGGTGACGGTGGCGAAGTGAGCGCCGCCGTGCGTACCTGGTGGGCGTTGGCCCCGCTGGCGATCCTGGCCGCCGCCTGGTGGCTGCAATCCCTGGAGTTGTTCGGATGAGCGAACACCCCTTCATCAAGATCGTCCGCGATCCCGCCGAGGCCGTGGCCTTCCGCAATTGGGAGCAAGCGGCCATGGCGGTCGCGGACGTCGCCCGGTTCCCGACCAGCGAGGGCGCGACCCTGGCGAATTCCTACCGGATCGAACTGGTAACCCGCCAGGGCGCCGGAATCGTCGTGGCCCTGATCTGGCCGAACGACGCCGCGCCCTACTACTTCGCGCAACGCCTATGAGTGAAGTCACTAGGGACTTGCTGCGCGTCCGGCCGGTCTATCGCTGGTCAGAAGACCGGCCGGAACCGGCGGTGGACTTCCGCCATGTGGCGGACGCGCTGGCCGCCGCCGCGTTCGCCGCCGATCTGCCGGCCGGCTTCGACACCCTGCACATACTCCACCGGCCGGACGGCAGCTGCGAGGTTTCAGCGGCCGGCTACGGCGGCGCGTATTGGCTGATCCGCCGATGATGGCCTTTCCCGCGCCCTGGATGGCTGACCTACCGTCACACGTCCGAATCCGCGTCGAGAACGCCGCCGGCCTGGTGTTCGCCGACACCACGGCCGCGACGACTCAACTCATGTCGCGGAACGGCCAGGCGTTCGGCGGCCGGTATCTGACAGACGCGCACGTCAACCTATCCTTGCCCCGGCCATGGACGCGGCACGAATGGCGGCTGTGGTTTTGGCTGGTCGACTTGGCCGCCTACTACGGCGCCCGCGCCTCGATGGCCGACGCTCAATGAGCGCCGGCCTCTACGTCGTCCTCTGGCGGCCGTTCGACGGCGGCACCTGGTACGTGCAACCGTTCGTCTATCCCTATGACCAGGCGCGCGCCCTGGCGTCCAAGCTGACTGACCAGGCCGGCGGCGAGGCCGTGGCGCACCTGGTCGACCTAGACACTAGAGACTAGGAGCCTTGCCGATGGCCGACCCCGCCGACCTGGACCTTATCGAATTCGACGCGCGCCAGGCCTACGAAGACGCCGCCGCGTCTGAGGGTATCGACCTGCCGTGGTCGGCGGTTTCGGACGACACTCGCCGATTCTTCCGCGCCCTCGTGCGCAACCCCTACCAGTTCGCGAGGGCGCCGCGGTGAATTATGGTTACGCCCGCGTGTCGACGTCCGGCCAGGACCTGGCCGCCCAAATAGCGGCCCTGGAGGCGGCCGGCGTCGGCCAGGTGGTCACAGAGGCCGCCAGCGCCGCGAGCGGCCGCCAGCGGCCCGCCCTGGCGCGCCTGGTGGCCTCTCTGAGGCCGGGGGACGTCCTCACGGTCACCAGGCTCAACCGCTTGGCCCGCTCTGCGGTCGACGGCCTCAACCTCCTATCGGCCGTCGTGGCGAAGGGCGCCGGATTCCGGTCCCTCGCCGAACCGTGGGCCGACACGACCACGCCGGCCGGCCGGCTCATGTTGACGGTCCTCGCCGGCTTCGCCGAATTCGACCGCGAGATGATCCTGGAGCGGACGGCCGAGGGCCGGACGGCCAGCAAGGCGCGCGGGACGAAATTCGGTCGGCCGCCTCGCCTCACCGGCGCTCAGCTGCGGTTCGTGCTGGAGTCTCGCGCGGCGACGCCGCCCATGCCGGTCGGCCAGCTGGCCGCGCTCACGGGCGTGAGCCGGTCGACCATAAGCCGGGCGTTGAGCGCCGTGGCGGCCGGGAAGACGGTCGCGCTGGCCGGACCTGCCCAGGTCGACATAGAAGACTTGTTGGTTCAATCCTCGCCGCCATCGAGCGACACATAGTAGGCGATTGCGGCTTGGCTGGCGGCCCGGCCGACCGTCCCGGCCGCGAACCAGCTGCGCGGAAAGGCCCGCGAGCCGGCCGCCTGGTGGTAGCGCCAACGGCCTTCCATCCATCCCGCCCCGAACTCGCGCGGCCGGTCGGCCAGGCCGGCGACGATGGCGCCCAGCGCCTTGACGTTCACAGCTTGAGCGCCTGCGGCGCGCGCTGGTGGCCCCGGTCGGCCTGGTGGTTGTGAGGCGGCGGCGGCGGGCGCTGCATCTGGCGGTCTTCACGAATCCACGCCGACACTTCGCGGCATACGAACTTCATGTTCTCGCCGAAGGTCGTATGGCCCAGCCGCCAGTGATAGAGCGCCCGATAGATGCGCCTGGCGCGTGCGCCTTCCTGGTTTGCGCCGTGCTTGTTGCAGGCCGTGGAGCAATAGGCCTGGTCGGAGCGCTTCGGCTCAAACCAGGCGCGGCACCAGGCGCAATTCAGGCCCGCCGGTTCGGTTGTCGTCATGGGTGGCCCTCAAGTCGCTAGAGACTGCCTCTAACCTAGTCTCTAGCGACTTGCCGTCAACCTCGCGGGGCGACGTGCGGCCGGGGACGGGAGGGCTAGCGCCGCCCACGGCCGGGAATCGGGCCTAGTCGCGGCCTGGCTCGCCGTGGGGGCCGTGGCGGTTCGGGGGAGGGGAGGCGAGAGGGTTGTCCTTCGCCGGCTTCTCCGCCGCCGGCTCCGCCTTCGCGGCCTTCGCCGCCGGCTTCTTCTTCGCGGCCTTCTTCGCCGCCGGCTTCCTGGCCGGCGGCGGCGGATCGTCGGCCATGCCCTTGGGCGTCACGGTTGGAGCCTTGGGCGCCGCCTGCTGCATCGGCATGGAGACGGCCGGCGCGGGCTTGCCGAACTTGCCGGCCAGTTCGTCGGCCGTGGCCTCGCGGTGGGTGGAAAAGAACGCGAACGGCGTGGTGACGATATGATGGCGGGTGCGAACCGATGGCGGTTCGACGCAATACACAACGTCGGTGTCCTGCTCGATCAGCCAAGCCGGCCGGCCCGTCTCGATGTTGATGAACATATCTCAGCCTCCAAAATTGACGTTACGCGACCTTGATAAGGCCGGCCGGGATCGTCCCGACAAAGTCTGTCACGGCCCCAAAGCTCGCCGGCAAGCCGCCGGCAAAGGTCGCCACACCGCTGAAGCCTGCCCACGCCGCGCCGTTCGAAATGGCGTACAGGCCGGGCGCGCCGATGATCGATGCAAGCGAGTTGTCGCCGTTGGCGGGCCATCCTCTGATTCCTGGCGCGCCGCTGAAAAGCAGCGCCAGCCAATAGAGGCCGGCCGATGTGACATATGGCGCGGCGAAAGACCCCGTGACCACAACAGACGCGGCCGTCGACAATGCGCCCGTGCATTGAGCGACCAGGTTGTCCGGCCGGCCGTCGTTGTCATCGTAAAGGCCGGCGAGAACGGACGTACCCCCAACGCCCGCCGTCACCACAACGGCGATGTCATCGAGCGAGACGGGCCGACCGAAATAGATGGGCGTGGCGACGAATAGGTCCGCCGAGGCGTTGACGTTGGCGACCGTCGAGTGAATCGCGCAGTACCAGGTCCCTGACCTGAAAATCGCGTGGGTTTCAGAGGTGGGCGTTGCGGCTCCCGCCAGGTCGGCCACGTCCTGCGCCGTGGTCTGCACAGTGATGCCACCTTGCTCAACCGCGAGAGGTTCCGCGCCGGTGAGGGCGGCGGCGGCCGGGAGCGCGCCGATATCGAGCGGCGGCGCCAGGTCGGCCACGTCCTGCGCCGTGGTCTGCACCGTGGTTCCGCCCTGGTCGACGGCGAGAGGTTCCGCGCCGGTGAGGGCGGCGGCGGCCGGGAGCGCGCCGATATCGAGCGGCGGCGCCAGGTCGGCCACGTCCTGCGCCGTGGTGCGAACGGTCACGCCGCCTTGAACTGTCGGCAGCGGTTCGGTTCCCGCGAGGGCGGCGGCGGCCGGGAGGGTGGAGATTGGTAGGTTTGGCATGGCGACCTACAGGAGGATTAGCGAACCGTCCTCTTGCAGGAGGGCGAAGCCGTCTTCCTGTAACAGGTGGTCCGTTGAGGGCGGCGGCGCGCCGCCGGTGGCCGGGTTGGCGACAAATTCGACGTATCCCTGCCAGGGCGGGACCGGCGTCGTCATTGGAACGCCCCAGCGGCCATGGCCGCCATGTCGGCCGGCAAGGTCAGCGTCCAAGCTCCTTCACGCGAGCGGAGGTTGAGGGGGACGAATATCGGCCGCGTGTCGGTGAGGACGATTCCGGCCGGCCAGGTCCAAAGCACCGTTGTATCGTCGGCCAGCTGCGCCAGGCCTGGCGACGTGTCGGCCGGGTAGAGCCATAGCCAATCGAGATCATCGCCGGCCGCGCCTTGCCGCTCTTGCAGCACTGTCGCCACCCCGGCCGCGCATTGAAC